>Ga0207719_100884_pt1 | contig 11113 bp, 8 predicted proteins | sample A23P1SouthBayCA_2_FD_187279 | JGI IMG/M metagenome (GOLD analysis project Ga0207719, IMG submission 187279) | Aerobic enrichment media microbial communities from Eden Landing Ponds, California, USA - A23 P3 (3) (SPAdes) | ecosystem: Environmental > Aquatic > Marine > Unclassified | place...
GGCGGCGCCACGACCCGCCGACGGCGTTCGGCGACCGCCACATCGAACGGGTGCTCGTCGGCCACGGCGAGGGGGTCTTCGAGGACGCGGCGGCCCTCGCGGACGCCATCGCCGGTTCGCGGCGTCGGCTCCCGCGTGCCCTCGCCGCACATCTCACGACCGGGCTCGGGGAACTCCTGCGCGCGGCGCTCCGGTAGGCGGGAGGCTGGGGGGCGGGACGCCGGCGGGCCGCCTACCCGTCCTCGCTTTCGAGCCGGTCGAGCGCGGCGTCAAGCCGGTCGCGCACTTCGCCGACGTCGACGCCGGCCCACGCCTCGATGTCGTAGCTGACGTCGAGCAGGGACGCGATCCGGTTCCGCTCGTCGGCGTCGACCGCCCGGGCCGCCTCGGCCCGGAACCGTGACAGCGCCCGCTCGGCCAGTGCGTCGCGGTCGACTGTCCGCTCCGGGACGTCCAGAATGTGCGGGAGGTCCTCGGCCGCGGACGGCAGCGACGGAAACGCGACCGGACCCGCGGCGAGATATTCGTCGGCGTCGCCCGCGGTAGCAGACGGTCCGGTGGCACCATCGGTGCCGGAATCGCCGTCCCGACCACCGTCGACGGTCACCGCATCGGCCGCGACGGGGACGAGGTAGTACCCCTCGATCGCCTCCGCGATGGCGTCGTCGAGTGCCGCCTCATCGACGGACTCGCCCCGCTTGAAGGCGAGTTCCGCCAGCGCCCGCCGGAGCTCCACCCGGTCGAGCGCGCCGAACAGGTCGACGACGCCGGCGAGGTCGTCGAAGGTCGCCTCGGTCGCGGGCGGGCCGTCGCTCGCGTCGTCGCCACCCGGATCGTCGCTCACGCTGCCTCCTCCCGGTCGGCCGTCGCGGCCTCCCGTACCGTCGTCGGATCGATCGGCGCGTCGCGCCAGGCGGGCAGGCGGGCGTCAGTCGGCGGCGGGGCGACCGCCTCGGCGTAGGTGTCGACCTGATCGCGCTCGCCCTCCCGGTCGAAGTCGAGGCCGTTGAACGCGGCGTCGGTCGCGTAGGCGGCGACGAGGGACTCGGCGGTCTCCCGGTAGCGCTCCCCGAGTCGGTCGTAGTCGGGGTCGACGCCGTGCTCGGTCACCACCCGGAGCAGGGCGGCACCGACGTCCCGGCTCATGTCCGACAGCCCCGTCGGGCCCCCGACCGAGCGGTGGTCGTGTTCGTAGGCCCCCAGGTCGACCTGGGCCGATCCCGAAAAGCCGGCGTGCTCGAAGGCATCACCCAGCGTCCCGACCTCCAGCCCCCAGGAGCGCTGAATCCGGAGCCGCGACGCCAGGTCGGCGGTGGCCGCGAACTCGCCGGCCAGCGCGTACCGGAAGGCGTCGAGGTACCGCAGGATCGGCGCGTCGTGGGCCTCAGCGAGCGCTCTGACGAGCGGGGCGTAGAACAGGCGGAACAGCCGACCGTACAGCCGCCCGCTCTCGACGCGGGCGTAGTACCCCTTCGCGAAGTCGTGGCCGCGGGCCAGCGGGAACAGCAGCCGCGGAACGTAGCCGGCGTCGTAGCTCGCGGTGTCGGCGTCGTGACAGACGACGTACTCGGCGTCGAGCACCTGGCCGATCCCCAGCCACACGTCCCGCCCCTTGCCGCCCTCGCCGTCTAACCCCTCCGCGTCGAGCAGGTCCTCGACGCGCGGGCCGGAACACCACAGCACCTCCATCGGGAGGTCGAAGCCGTCGAGCCAGTCCCGGAAGGGGCCGACTCGCTCCGCGGGGGCCCGGAGGGGGACGACGACCCGTGCGGGGTCGACGACTTCGAGTTCCGAGAGCATCCGCTCGGCGGCCAGCCCGCCGTACTCCCGCTCGGTCATCGGCACCACCACCGCCGTCCGGTCAGTCGGCGCGTCCGGCCGCGGATCGGTCAGGTCGTGGAGCGTCGTCACCCGTTCCTGGACGTACTCCATCACCCCCCGCTTGGACGGGGAGGACAAGAGGCTGACGAACGACCCGGGTCGCCCAGCCGCGGGCCAGGACTACCGGGGCGACTCACTCGTATCTGAGCGCGTCGATTGGATCGACGCGGGCGGCGCGCCAGGCCGGGTACAGCCCCGCGAGGACGCCGATCGCGAGGCCGATCCCGACCGCGATGGCGATCCAGTCGACGGCGAGCGCGAACCCCACGTCCGCGTACCGCGTCGCCCCGTAGCCGACCGCCACGCCCACGGGCACGCCCGCGAGCGCCCCCGCGCCGCCGAGCGTGGCCGACTCGGCCAGAAACAGCGCCATCACGTCGCGGTTGGTCGCGCCGACGGCCTTCATGATCCCGATCTCGCGGGTTCGCTCGGTGACGCTGACGAGCATGATGTTCGCGATGCCGAAGGCGCCGACGACGAGCGAGAGGACCGCGACGCCGGTGACGAACCGGGTGATCCGGTCGATGACCGACTGGACTCCCTCGACCACGTCGGTCCGCGACTGGACGCTGATCTCGACGTCGTCCGGGAGCAACTGGGCCGCGTCGGACTCTTCGAGCGACGCCGCGACCGCCGCCTTGACCTCGGCGCGCCGCCCCGCGTCGGCGACGACGGTCACCTGGGGATAGGCACGCTGGTCGACGCCGACCGTCGGCGACTCGACGACCGTCCGGTAGAACGGATCGGCGGGGAGGAAAAACCGGGGCGTCGCGCCCGCGAACTGCGGGGTGAGGTCGCCACGTGTGCCGGAGACGATCCCGACGACCGTGAGGTTCCGCGTCCCGTCGGGGAACGCGACCGTCACCGTCGAGCCGACGGTGACGTTGGGCTCGAAGCCGGCGGCGGCAGCCTCGTTGAGCACTACCTCCTCGGCGCCGGACCTGAAGGCCCGCCCCTCGACGAGCAGGTCCGCCGAGAAGGCCGCGGGCGTGGTCGCGGTCATCCTGCTCCGGGCGACGGTCTGCCCGCCGTGGGTGATCGACGACGTCGGGACGATCCCGCGGGGGACGACCGCCCGAACCCCCGCTATGTCCCGCAGTTTTGCGACGTCGTGGTCGGTGAAGGCCGGCCGCGCGAAGTCGGCCTCGTCGGGGCCGCCCCCCTCGCCGTCCCCGCCGGGCGCGACGTAGATCTCGCTGGCGCTGGTGCCCTGGAACTGCGAGACCACCTCCGCCTGGACGCTCGCGCCGAAGGTGGCGAAGGCGATGACCGACCCGATGCCGACGACGACGCCCAGCACCGTCAGCGCCGAGCGGAGCCGGTGGGCCGTGATCGCGCGCCAGGCGAGCCGCCGGACCTCCCGGAGGTCCATCGAGCCGTCCGCCATCTCAGGCCGCCTCGATCCGGTCGACCCGGCCGTCCCGCAGGTGGACGATCCGGTCGGCGTGGGAGGCGATGCGTCGCTCGTGAGTCACCAGGAGGACCGTGTTGCCGTCGGCCTGGAGGTCGTCGAGCAACCCCATGACCTCGGCGCCGGTGTCGGTGTCGACGTTGCCGGTCGGCTCGTCGGCGAGGACGAGCGACGGGTCGGCCGCGAGGGCTCGCGCGATGGCGACGCGCTGGCGCTGGCCGCCGCTGAGCTGGTTCGGCCGGTGGTCCAGCCGGTCGCCGAGGCCGACCCGCGCGAGGAGGTCGCTGGCGCGGTCGCGGCGTCGCTCGCGGTCCCAGCCGTCGAACACGAGCGGGAGGGCGACGTTCTCGACGGCGGTCAGCCGCGGCATCAGGTTGAACGTCTGGAAGACGAACCCGATCTCGGTGCCCCGGACCCGGGCGCGCTCGCGTTCCGAGAGCGCCGACACCTCGTCGCCGGCGACGACCACCCGGCCGGCGGTCGGGGTGTCGAGCGCCCCGACGAGGTTGAGGAGCGTGCTCTTGCCGGAGCCGCTGGGGCCCATCACGGCCGTGTACGACTCCGGTGACAGCGAGAGATCCACGTCGTCGAGGGCCGTCACCGTGCCACCGAGTTCGTACTCCTTCGACACGCCGTCGAGGGCGACCTGCGCGTCGGGGATCGACGTCGCATCCATCCCCGGAGGGAAGGAGCGCGACGGCCCTGAATGTTCCCCCGGCCGCGGACGATCCCACGTTCCACCGCGACCGTGGATACATTACCGTTCGGGCGCTAGCGTACTCCGATGGAACGGAACGATCGGGCGACCGCCCGGACCGTCGCGGCGGTCGCCGTCCTCCTGACGGTCGCCCTCCTGGCGGTCGCGGCGGCCGGGGCGACGGGATTCACGCTCGCCGACGACGGACCGTGGGGAGAAGAACTGCTCAACGAGACGCGGGAGCGCTACGCGGCCGCCGAGACGCTGACCGTCGAGGCGACGGTCACGGCGTCGAACGGCACCGCGACGAAAGAAGCGACGGTGTCGGCGGTCGCCGGGCCCGGGAACCGCTCGCGAGTCACCGTCGAGCGCGGGAACCGCTCGGTCGTCGCGGGCACGAACGGCACCGCGGCGTGGACGTTCGTCCCGGCGAGCGGGGTGACGACGATCTACCGCGACGGCACCGTGACGACGGTCGGCCCCCTCGGGAACGCGACGGCAGGCCATCCCTGGAACGCGAGCGAGGGTCCCGGCAACCACTCGGTCCCGACCGAGCGCCGCGGCAACGAGACGGTCCCAGGTGACCTCCCCGACTACGCGAGGCCCGCCGACCCGCACGGGCTGAACTGGAGCGCGGCGAACCGCTCGGTCGAGCGGGTCGAGACGACCCAGTACGAAGGGGACGAGGTCCACGTCGTCTCGATCACGCACGCCGACGACGCCGTCGACGGCGAGGCGCGGCTCTGGATCCGGGCCGAGGACTCGGTCGTCGTCCGTCAGGAGGTCCGGACGCCCAACGGGACCGTCACCGTCGACGTACAGGAGACGCGGTTCGACGTGAGCGTGGCCGACAGCACGTTCCGGCCGCCGACCGCCGACGACGGTGCCCAGGGGCTCGTGCCCGTCGACTCGGCCGCCGAACTGGCCGCCGAGGCGCCGTTCACCGCGGTCGCGCTCGGCGACGCGGGCTTCGCGTTCGAGCGCGGCGTCGTCTCCCGCGTCGGGGCCGCCGACGGAACGACGGCGCTGGCCCGCTACGCGAACGACTCGACGACGGTGACGGTCGTCCAGACCGACGCGACCGACCTCCCGGTCGAGACGGGGAACGTCTCGACGACGACCGTCGACGTCGACGGCCGGGCGGTGACCGTCGCCGAACGGGACGACCGCGTCGTCGCCTGGTGGACGGCCAACGACACGACCGTCGCGGTCACCGGGGACCTCCCGCGGGAGCGACTCCTCGGGCTGGTCGCCGCGGTCGAAGCGACGGACGCGTAGCCCTGACGCCTGGACCCACCTTCGCGAGTGCCGGGGGCGATGAAAGGCTGGTTTTATCCCGCCCTCGGATCTGGTCGCGGACATGAGCGACGACGTGACGCCGGTGCCCGGCGGGGAGCCGGCCGACTACCGCCCGCCGGACCGGATCGTCGGCGTCGACTTCAGCGGCGACGCGCGGAAGGCCGGCCGAAAAATCTGGCTCGCGGAGGCGGTAGTCGAGGACGACGGCCTCCGGATCGTCGACTGTGCGCCGGCGACCGACCGGCTCGACGCCGACCCCGCCCGCGAGGCGGCGATCCCGGCGCTCACCCGGTATCTCGGCTCGCTGCCGGCGACGACCGCCGTCGGGCTCGACTTCCCTTTCGGCCTCCCCGAGGAGGTGGTGCCGGCGGCGTCCTGGCGGGAGTTCCTGCGGGCGTTCCCCGGCTGGTTCGAGAGCCCCGACGCGCTGGCCCGTCGGTCCCGCGAGCGGGCCGCGGTCGCCGGGGAGTCGGGGCAGTTGTTCCGCGCGACGGACGAGCAACTGGGCGCGCTCTCGCCGTGGAACCTCCGGCTCCGGACCCAGACGTTCTACGGCGTCCGCGACGTGCTCCGCCCGCTGGTGCTCGTCGACGCCGTCCGCGCGGCCCCGATGCTCGCCCCGGCACCCGAGCGGCCGACGCTGCTCGAAGTGTACCCCGCCGGCACGCTGGATGAACTCGGCTGTGACGCGACCGGCTACAAGGACGGGAGCGAGGCCGCCCGCGACCGCCGGGCCGACCTGCTCGGGCGCCTTGAATCCGGGGGCGTGACCGTCGACGACGACCTCCGGGAGCCCATTCTGGACGACGACGACGCGCTTGATGCCGTCCTCGCCGCCTTCGCCGCGGCGCGCAACACCGCGGACCCGAACAACCTCCACACCGCCGACGACCGCATCGGCGTCGAGGGGTACGTGTACGTGTAGGCGACCAGGAGACCCAGGGGACGGCGAAGGGACGACAGCCGCGGGGACGAGTCCGACCCGGAGCTACGGCGCCGCCGACACAGCGTCGTCGCTCCCCTTTTGGCTCCCCGCGTGGCGCCGACGCCCGGCGACCCCGGCGCCGACGAGGAGGAGGCCGCCGGCGACGAGCAGGAACGGTTCGGCGCCGAGGACGAAGACGACGGAGTTGCCGCCGTGCGTCGTCGTCTCGGCGTACAACCCCGGGTCCTGGACCGTGTAGATCACCGCCCGGAGCGCGTAAAACAGCACGACGCCGCCGACCGCCGCCGGCACGGCCACGAGGCGTCGCCACCGGAGCGAGGCGACCGCACCGCCGACCCCGACGGCGCCCAGTCCCGCGAGCAGTCGCTCCTCGTGGTTGAGGCTCCGTCCCCACCCGGTGACGATCGTTCCCTCGTACCCCGGGGCGACGTGGACCAGGCCCTGGTGAATCCCGATCACGACGGCGGCGAAGCCGACGAGGGCCAGAGCGACCGGGAGAGCGCGTCCCTCGATCATGGCGGCCGGTCGATCGGTCGGCAGTTAACCGTTGTGCCGCGCCCTGGGATGGGGCAAACGCCACGTTTTAGCCGCCCGCACGAGAGCATCCGTCAATGACACGCAGCGTCTGGTTGAAGGCCGACGACGAGGTCGGCGACTGGGAGACCCGCAAGCGACGAATCACCGCGGGCCTGGAGGCCGGCGTCGACTGGGTGCTCGTCGACGACGCCGACGTCGAGCGGGTGCGCGAACTCGGTGACGTCCGCGTCGCGGCGTTCCGGAACGCCGACGCCCACGTCCTCGAAGCCGAAGGCGACGACGAAACCGAGCCGGCGGGCGAGGCCGACGCCTACGTCGTCGGCAAGGACGGCGAGGGCGACGGCAGCGTCGACCTGCCCGGCGACTACTCCGGGTCCGCGGACCTGACGACGCTCCGCCGCGACGGCGCGGCCGGCGCCTACGTGCGCATCTTTTCGGAGGCCTACGAGGCGTTCGCCGAGGAGGCCGCCCACGAGGCCGACCACACCATCGTCGTCGGCGAGGACTGGACGATCATCCCCCTCGAAAACCTGATCGCCCGCATCGGCGACGAGACCGACCTGATCGCGGGCGTCACGAGCGCCGAGGAGGCACAGACGGCCTTCGAGACGCTGGAGATCGGCGCCGACGGCGTGTTGCTCGACGCCGACGACCCGGACGAGATCCGGGCGGCCTGCGAGGCCCGCGACGCGGCCCAGCGCGAGCAACTCGACCTGCAGTGGGCCGAGGTCACCGACGTCGAGCGAACCGGCATGGCCGACCGGGTCTGCGTCGACACGGGCAACCTCATGGACCACGACGAGGGGATGCTCGTCGGATCGATGTCCCGCGGCCTGTTTTTCGTCCACGCCGAGACCGCCGAGTCGCCGTACGTCGCCTCGCGACCGTTCCGGGTGAACGCCGGCGCGGTCCACGCCTACGTCCGGACCCCCGAGGGCGGCACGAAGTACCTCTCGGAGCTGAAATCCGGCGACGAGGTCCAGGTCGTCGACAGCGAGGGCAACACCCGCGAGGCCATCGTCGGCCGGTCGAAGATCGAGAAGCGGCCGATGTTCCGCCTCGAAGCCCGCATCGAGACCGACGACGGCGAGGACCGCATCGAGACGCTGCTCCAGAACGCCGAGACGATCAAGGTCCACACCAGATCCGGCCGCACCGCGGTCACCGACCTCGAACCCGGCGACGAGGTGCTGGTCTACTACGAGGCCGTCGCGCGACACTTCGGCGAGGCCGTCGAAGAGAGCATCATCGAGAAGTAACGCGACGCGACTGACGAGGTCGTCTGTTCTCGACCGAGGGCGGGTCTTCCCGCGGCGCCGTCGTCCCGGGCGCCGCGAAAAACGGACGCGAAGCGAAACCGCGGAGCCGACGCTCAGTCGTCGCCGGTGGCGAACTGGCCGTCGGCGTCGCCCGCTGTGGGGGCGGCGTCGGCGGCCGGCGGGAGGTCCTCGCGCACGTCGGCGCGGCCCTCCTCGGCGATGACCTCGGCGTAGGCGTCGGGCATCACCTTCACGAAGTTCTCGACCTCGGCCTCCCAGTCCTCCAGCAGTTCGGCCGCGCGTCCGCTGTCGGTGTAGTCGGCGTGGTTCTCGACCATCCGGCGAAGCATCGCCCGGTCGGACCCCTCCAGATCGTCGAACAGCGTTGCCATGCCGTCGTTGAACCGGACTTCGAGGTCGTCGTCGGGGTCGTACACGTAGGCGACGCCGCCGGACATGCCGGCGCCGAAGTTCCGGCCGGTCTCGCCGAGCACCACGACGACCCCGCCGGTCATGTACTCACAGCAGTGGTCGCCGACGCCCTCGACGACCGCCTTGACGCCGGAGTTGCGGACGCCGAAGCGCTCGCCGGCGAGGCCGTTGACGTACAGTTCGCCCTGGGTGGCGCCGTACAGGCAGACGTTGCCGACGAGGATGTTCTCGTCGGGTTCGTAGGCGGCGTCCTCGGGCGTGTTGACGATCACCTTCCCGCCGGACATCCCCTTGCCGACGTAGTCGTTGCAGGCGCCGGTCAGCTCGAAGGTGACGCCGTCCTGGAGGAACGCGCCGAAGGACTGGCCGGCGACGCCCTCGAAGTCGACTGCGATGGTGTCGTCGGCGAGCCCCTCGGTGCCGTACCGGTTCGAGATGCGGTTCGACAGCAGGGCGCCGACCGCGCGGTCGGCGTTCGAGATCTCCGAGTCGATCTCGATCCGCCGGCCGTCTTCGATGGCCGGTTCGGCCTCGTCGACGAGCGTCCGGTCGAGGTGGGTCTCGACGTCCTCGTGGGACTGGTCCTCGGTCTTGTGACGCGGGCCGGGCGCGGGCTCCTCGATGATCGACGAGAGGTCGAGGTGCTTTGCCTTCGGGTGGTCGGTCTCGCGCTGGGTCAGCAGTTCGGGGCGGCCGACCATCTCGTCGACCTCGCGGAAGCCGAGGTCGGCCATGATCTCGCGGAGCTCCTGGGCGAGGAACGTCATGTAGTTGATGACGTGGTCGGGCTTGCCCGGGAATCGGTCGCGGAGCTTCTCGTTCTGGGTCGCGACGCCGACCGGACAGGTGTTCTCGTGGCACTGGCGGGCCATCACGCAGCCCTCGGTCACCAGCGCCGCGGTGCCGAAGATGTACTCCTCGGCGCCCAGAAGCGCCGCGACGGCGACGTCGCGGCCGGTCTTGAGACCGCCGTCGGTCGAGACGCGAATCCGCGAGCGCAGGTCCGTGTCCCGGAGCATCTGGTTGGCCTCGGCGAGGCCGAGCTCCCACGGCAGGCCGGCGTTCTTGATCGAGGTCTTCGGCGAGGCGCCGGTGCCACCCGAGTGTCCCGAGATGTGGACCACGTCGGCGTTGGCCTTGGCGACGCCGGCGGCGATGGTGCCGATGCCGGCCTCGCTCACCAGCTTGACGTTGATGTCCGCCTGCGGGTTCGCGGACTTCAGGTCGTGGATGAGCTGTTTGAGGTCCTCGATGGAGTAGATGTCGTGCAGCGGCGGCGGCGAGATGAGCCCCACGCCCGGCGTCGAGTAGCGCACGTGGGCGATCATCTCGTTGACCTTCTTGCCGGGGAGGTGCCCGCCCTCGCCGGGCTTTGACCCCTGGGCCATCTTGATCTGGAGTTCGTCGGCCGACGAGAGGTAGTCGGAGGTGACGCCGAACCGGCCGGAGGCGACCTGCTTGACGTTGTTCTCCTTCTCGGTGCCGAAGCGCTCGGGCGGTTCGCCGCCCTCGCCGGTGTTCGATTTGGCGCCGAGGCGGTTCATCGCGACGGCGACGTTCTCGTGGGCCTCCGGGGAGATGCTCCCCAGGGACATCGCGGCCGTCGAGAACCGCTCGACGATGTCCTCGATCGGTTCGACCTCCTCGACCGGGACCGGGTCGCGGTCCGAGTCGAACTCCAGCAGCCCCCGGAGGGTCTGGAGCTCCTCGGTCTGGTCGTTGATGAGGTCGGCGAACTCCTGGTACTGCTCGTAGTCGCCCGCGCGGACGGCCTTCTGGAGCGCGCCGACCGTCTGGGGGTTCCACTGGTGGTGCAGGCCGCCCGAGCGGTGTTCGTACTCGCCCTGGCGTTCGAGGTCGGGGTCGGTGCCGAAGCCGACGGCGTGTCGGGTCAGCACGTCCTCCTCGATCACGTCGATGTCGATCCCCTCGGTCCGGATCTCGGTGCCCTCGAAGTACTCGGCGACGAACTCCGAAGAGAGGCCGACCGCCTCGAAGATCTGGGCGCCCTGGTAGGACTCGACCGTCGAGATGCCCATCTTCGCCATCGTCTTGAGCAGGCCGTCCTCCAGGGCCGTGCGGTACGCCGAGAGCGCCTCGTCCTCGTCGGCGCCGTCGGGGCCCGCGACCAGATCCGAAATCGTCCGGTAGGCGAGATAGGGGTTGACCGCGCCCGCGCCGTAGCCGACCAGCGTGGCGACGTGGTGGACCTCGCGCGGGTCGCCGGACTCGACGACGAGCCCCGCGTGGTTGCGCAGGCCGTTGCGAACGAGGTGATGGTGGACCGCACCGGTCGCGAGCAGGCTCGGGATCGCGACCCGGTCGCGGCCGATGTTCCGGTCCGAGAGGACGACGATCGAAGCGCCGTCCTCGATGGCCGCCGAGGCCGCCTCGCGGACGGACTCGACTGCGGCTTCGAGGTCGGTGCCGCGCTCGTAGGTGATGTCGACGACCGTCGAATCGATCCCGTCGGGGTCGGTCCCGTCGAACGCCTTGATCGCCTCGGTCTTGGCGTCGGTGATGATCGGCGAGTCGAGGACGACCTGGCGCGCGTGCTCGGGGCTCTCCTCGAGCAGGTTGCGCTGGTTGCCGAGCCGGGACTCCATCGAGGTGACCATCTCCTCGCGGATGTAGTCGATCGGCGGGTTCGA
>Ga0207719_100886_pt1 | contig 11110 bp, 15 predicted proteins | sample A23P1SouthBayCA_2_FD_187279 | JGI IMG/M metagenome (GOLD analysis project Ga0207719, IMG submission 187279) | Aerobic enrichment media microbial communities from Eden Landing Ponds, California, USA - A23 P3 (3) (SPAdes) | ecosystem: Environmental > Aquatic > Marine > Unclassified | place...
CTCGGCGGGTTCGCCGTTGTGCTTGATGTAGCCGCGGTTGAACTTCTCGATGCGCGAGCGCGCACCGGTCAGCTTCCCCGCGAGGACAATCTGGGCGCCGAGCGCGCCGGCGTCCATGATGCGGTCGATGGTCGTGTGGCCGGCCTTCCGGAAGTACCAGCCGCGTTCGAGCGCGTTCGCCAGCCGGTCAGCGACGATGCGCGCGTTGAGGTCGGGTTCGTCGACCTCCTGAACGTCGACCTGCGGGTCCTCGAGGTCGAATCGGTCCTCGAGTTCCGTGGTTATCTTCCGGATGTTCTTCCCGCCCTTGCCGATGACCATACCGGGCTTCTCGGCCTTCAGGACGATCTGGGTGCCCATCGGCGTGTGGGCGACGTCCATGCCGCCGTATCCGGCACGACTGAGTTCGTCCTCGAAGAACTCGTCAATCTGCGAGCGTTGCAGGCCGTCTTCGATGAACTCGTGTTCGTCCGCCATTTATTGTTCCTCCTCGCTTTCGAGTATCAGTTCGATGTCCACGATGGGCGTGTTCCACGGCGACGCGCGGCCGCGAGCGCGGGGCTTGCGTCCCGTCTGCTCGTCGACTTTGTGCGCGGCGAGATGGGTTATCGTCATCGAGGGGGCATCGAACCCCTGCTGGTCCGCGTTGTTCTCGGCGTTCTCGAAGAGGTCGAGGAACGCTTCGCTGGCCTTCTTCGGGTAGCGACCGGCGTCCCATCCGTCGATGTCGTTCCGGTGACCGACACCGGAGTTGTGCTGACGGAAGGGGACGGAGCGCTCCTCCGCGATGACGGCTTCGAGGTGCTCGCGGGCCTCCGCGAGCGTCTCGCCCTTCACGGCGCGGGCGATGGCCTTGCTGTGCTTCAGGCTGATGGGCCGTTCCCGGAGCATCGCTTTCGCGTTGACCTCCGGGTCGGTTTCGACGCTGTAACTGATTCCCATGGGTTACTTGAGCGGGACGAACTTCGAGGAGCGGGTCGCCCCGATACCCGCCTGCCCGTGTTCGACCGACGTTCGGGTGAGGTGGAACTCACCGAGAACGTGACCGAGCATCTCGGGCTCGACGTCGACCCGTTCGAACTCCTGGCCGTTGTACACCGAGAAGGTCTTGTCGACCATCGCGGGCAGCACCGGCATGTCGCGCAGGTGGGTTCGAATCGGGTTGTTTCGGGTTTCCTCCGGGTCGGCCTCTCGGGCCTCCTCCAGAAGGTCCTCGTGGGCGGGGGTGAGCCCGCGTTCGATGGTTCGCCGCCGTCGGGCGGGGAGCAGTTCCGCGACTTCCTCCACACTCATGTCCTGCAACTCGTCGAGCGTGTGACCGCGGTAGGTGAACTCACCTTCGCGGCCGGTGCGGTATTCCGTGCTCATTATTCGTTGCCCGCCTTGCCGCCGCGGCCGGTCCGTCGGGACGCGATGTCACCGACCTTCCGTCCGGGGGGCGCGTCGCGGGAGACGCTTTTCGGTTTGCCCGGGTGCTGGCGGCCACCGCCACCGAAGGGGTGGTCCACGGCGTTCATCGCCACACCGCGCACGTTCGGCCACTTCGTACCGCGGGCCTTCATCTTGTGATACTTGTTGCCGGCCTTCACGAACGGCTTCTCCGTCCGACCGCCACCGGCGACGACGCCGATGGTGGCGCGACAGTCGGGGTCGAGGCGTCGAACCTGCCCGCTCGGCAGTTGGACGACGGCCACGTCTCGCTCGTGGGTGACCAGCGTGGCGTTCACGCCGGTCGCACGCGCGAAGGTGCCGCCCTCGCCGGGCTGGCTCTCGACGTTACACACCGGCACGCCCTCGGGAATCTCCCGGAGCGGCAGGCTGTTCCCCGGCTCGATGGCCGCGGAGATGCCCGTCTCGACGGTGTCACCGACCGTGACTCCCTCGGGGGCGAGGACGAATCGCTCCTCGCCGTCGTCGAAGGAGACGCGGGCGACGGGCGCCGAGCGCGCGGGGTCGTGTTCGATGTCCACGATTTCGCCCGTCACGACGTCGGCGTCCTCGGTGTTCTTGTGGCTCAGTTCCGCTTTGTAGCGGTGCGAAGGGGCCCGGAACGTCGGGCCGCCGCGACCGCGTCGTTGGCCTTGGATTCGTCGTCCCATCTTAGAACACCCCGATGCGGCTGGCGATTTCCTCGGCCGCGTCCTCGTCTTCGAGGGTGACGACGGCCTTCTTGTTCCCGTCCGGCGTGACCTGCGTGTTCACGCTCGTGACGGCGAAGTCGTAGCGCGTTTCGATCTCGTCGGCAACCTCGCCCTTCGTGGCGTCGAGGGAGACGATGAACTGGATGGCGTTGTCGAAGTCCATCGCGTCCATCGCCTTCTCGGTCACGATGGGGTACTCGATGACGGAGTCACCGACGCTCATCGTTCGCCCACCTCTTCGAGCGCACTCTGGGTCCACACCGTGAGGCGGCCCACGTGGGCGCCGGGTGCGAGGTCCTCGGCGTTCACTTCCCGCGCCGTCGCGACGTCGACGCCGGCGAGGTTCCGGGCCGCCTTCGAGGGGCCGGACTCGCTGGACGTGACGAAGAGGACGGCGGAGGGCTCGGTGTACTTCCGGCCGCGCAGGGTACCCTGCCCGGCACGGACCGTCCGGCCCTCCTCGGCGCGCTCGATGTCGGCGTCGAGACCGAGCGCTTCGAGGAACGCGAGAACGTCCTGCGTTTTCACCAGGTCCTCGAACTCGTCGTCGACGACGACCGGCAGTTCAACGTCGTCGTCGAACTCGTGGCCGCGCTCCGCGACCAGCTCGGCGTCAGCCGTCGCGGCGACGGCCGAGCGGGTGGCGAGTTTGCGCTCCTTGTCGTTGAGTTCGAGCCCCTGGTCCTTCTCCTCCTTCGGCGGGTGGGCCTTGCGGCCACCCACGGCCTGCGGGACCCGTCGCGCCTCGCCGTTCTGGCGGGGCACGTGGGCCATCCCGCGGCCGGAACCGGGCGACTCGGCGGGCGTTCGCATCCCGGCGTAGTCGTCGGCGCCGTAGGGCTGCTTCCGGTTGGCCTGCGAGGCGAGGACTGCCTTCTGAACGAGGTCCGGTCGGACCTGCTCGTCGAAGACGTCGGGCAACTCGGCGTCGCCCGCTTCCTCGCCGTCGAGGCTGTATACTGTTGCGTTCATGTTATCCTTGCTTGGACTCCGTGCTCACGTAGCGCACCTCGGGGTCGAGGCGCGGCGACTCGTTCGGCCGAACGGCCGGGCGGAAGCGCACGAGGCGCTGGTCCGGTCCGGGGAGGGAGCCCTTCACGAGCGTGTAGGACCCCGACACTTCGCCGTAGTTGACGAAGCCGCCGTCGGCGTTGACGCCGTTGTCCTCGGCGTCGTCGAGCGCGATGAGGCGCTTGTTCAGTTCTGTGCGCTGGTGGTAACCGGTCTGGCCCTGTTGGGGAACCGTCGAGCGAACGCGGCTCGGGTTCCACGGGCCGAGGTTACCGATGCGGCGGCGCCATCCCTGGCGGGCGTGCTTGCCCTTCCGCTTCTGGACGCCCCAGCGTTTGACGGGACCCTGCGTCCCTTTCCCCTTCGTGACGCCCGCCGCGTCGGCGAACTCGCCGGCGCGGAACACGTCGTTGGCCTCGTGTTCGCCGCCCTCGGAGACGAGGTCGAAGGCGAACTCGAGACGGTCATCAATAGACCCGCCGCCGACGCGCGTTTCCATCACGTCGGGAACGGTCTTGGGCACCCCGGCAAGCTGGCCGGGGAGCGTGTGTGTGATGACGCGCACGTCCGCGAGGTCACCGTCGGCCGCGGCGGCCTCGATGTCCTCGCGAGCGGCGTCGAAGTCGTGGTTTTCAGGGGGCGATACTCGGCGGTCGAGGTCCTCGTGGACCTCGTCCGTCCATGCTTCGGTCAGCGGCTTCTTGCCGTAGGGAGTGTCCTCGTAGGCGCGGACCGCGACGGCTCGCATCGGGGGGGTCTCGACGATGGTCACCGGGACCGTCGTCTCCATACCCGCCGTCGGCGAGTTCGACTTGTCGTCAACCAACACGACGTGGGTCATGCCAGCCTTGTAGCCGGCGAAGCCCTGCAGTGTCGGTTGACCGTCTGCGTCGGGCCACGAGTTGAAACGCGGCACCTCGCTGGTCGCGCGCTTCCGGGGACTGAATCCCATCGAGCCTTTGCGTGGTCTGTCTGGTTGTGGCATCGTATCACCGTAGGTTGAGACAGCCGAGGGAGGCGAACACGGCTTCTTCCGTGCGCACTACCTCGCTGCCTTGTGCCGGAACCGTATTGAGCCAGACGTCGAACCCGCCGGGGGCGTCGGTCCCGCCGACCGCTTCCGCTTCGATACCGAGCATCGGGGGGAGCCCCCGACCCGGTGCGCCGAAGGCGACGGTCAGCCCGTCGCGTTCGAAGCGGTCGGTGAGTTCGGCGAGTCGTGACACGGAGAGTTCATCCCCGTGTCGTGACGTGGCAACGCGGACGCCCGCGTCCTCTCGGGCGAGGGCTTCCGCGAGGTCAGCGCGAACGACGTCGAAGCCCGGTGTGGGCTCGTCGACGATTTTCGCGCGGACCGGGCGTCTCGAAGATACCCTGACGGAGACGCGCTCCCCCTCCGTGATCGCCATCGACGGCGGCGCACGGAGCGAGACCGGGTGTTGCATTCCGCAATTGACCCGAACGCGCCCTTCAGGTCCGACCTGGGTCACGATTCCTTCTCGCATCGACCCCGAATCGTTCGACTCGGAGCCGGTCCATGACGGAACGCGAAGCGGGGGCAGGATACCGGCGTACTCCAGTTCGTCGCGCCGACCGAACGCCTCCTTTCGGAGGTACGGCGGCGTGGATGCGTACCGTAGCACCGTCTCGACGAACCCGGCGCCCCACTTCCGTTCGCCGTCGGCGTCGTCGAAGACGCCGAGGCGATCGGCCCGGAAAACCGCCGCCGCGCGGGCGACGTAACCGAGTTTGCGAGTTGCCTCGCGTTTGTCCTCGGCTTCCCGGACGAGGGACGACGGAACGAGCAGTGTGGTCGTCATGCCCGAACGCGTCCATGCTCCGTCACGAGACTGTACCCAGCGTACCAATCCCACCACTAAAAGGGTGGCGTTCCGGATTTAGCGGTGTGAACCCGTGACAAAGCCGCTCGCGGCAGTTCCGTGTGAATTGGTCTCAGGGGGCGACGCCGTCGCCGGTTCGCAACCCTTATGACTATCCTGCGGATTATGTGTGAGTACGAAGGGCACTGGTAGTGTAGTGGTATCACGTGACCTTGCCATGGTCACAACCGGGGTTCAAATCCCCGCCAGTGCATTTCTCTGTCACTCACACCGCGAAGCGACTGGTGTGTCGCTTCGCGTATCGCTGCGTTCGTCCGAGACGAACGTGGACGTGGTTTGAGCACGCGAACCGAGCGGGAGTGAGGATTACATTGTTCAAATTTCCGCCAGCGCGGACCTTTATACAACCCCCACGACGCCGTACCGCTCACACGGGAAACGTATTTGATGGTACACAGTCATGTGTGCGTATGGTACGCCGAAGGGGGTTTCTCGCGAGCGCGGCCACAATCGCTATCGCAGGCTGTTCGCAGGACCAGATAGATGGTTTCACGAACCCGGACACGGAGGACCAGCCGAACGACGGGGGCAACCCGTCGAACGACGAAAGTGACCCGACAGACCGCAGGGACGAACCGACTGGCAGCGACCCGACCAGTTCGGACGGGGATGGAACGGACGGGACCGACGAGCCGACGCCGACCAGCGACGGGAGCGATAGCGAGGGAGACCCGACGACGGACCCCACGTCCGTGTCGGCGTCCGACTTCCAGTCACCGACCTCGGTCGCGGACGCGCTGTTCGACGCGCTCATCCAGCGTGAGTTCGAGGTCGCCAACGCGATGGCCCACCCCGACCAGCCGGGACTCTCGGGCTTCCCGCTCAGCGAGGAGGACGCGCCGCCAAAGGGAACGACTGTCTCGACCACCGCCGTCTCGGGGAGAGACGGTGACATCGCCGCTGTCGGGGTCTACATGGAACGCCCCAGCGGACGGTCGATGACGGAGAACATTGGCGTCCATACCTACAAGGACGGCTGGCTCGTGTGGCGGATGAACAACTGTATCGACGTGTCCTGTTGATTAGCGCGCCGGGCGCCACTCCCCGTCGGAGACGGCGTCGGGAAGCGTCGCGCGGGGGAGTTCGTAGTGACGCTCGCGGCCCACGGGCGAGCGCACCACGACGACGACTGTTCGCTCGGTCACATTGTAGATTTCGCACGTGCGCGCGGCGTGGCGGTGTTCGAACGCCGAGTGGAGCGGGGCATCAGCGACGGCACGGCGGCCCAGTTCCCAACTGAGCGGGTTGCCGGCCGCGAGCGGAAGCGACGGCGGCGCACAGGAAGGCGTCCCGGACGCCGCCCGCGAGTCCTGTGAGGACATACCACGAGACAGTGAGTCCCGGAACAAAAACCATGCCATTTCGCGCCCACCCCAAACGCTGATATCTCCCCACCGATTAGCCGGGGCATGGCCGAGATAGAGGTCGATATTTCCACGCAACTCGACATGCAACTCGAACAGATGGTCGAGGAGGGCGAGTTTCTCACCCGCGAGGAGGCCATCGAGGAGTTGCTCTCCGCGGGGCTGAGAACCTACCAGACGGACACCGGTGAGGAGGAGGGGGACCTCGACTTCGCTGACGAGATGCGCAACCCGGGCGACGAACCGATGGGTCCGGCCGCCGACGAGGACGAGGGCGGCGACGAGTACACCTTTTAGATGAGAACAGAGGACGCGGTCCGCGAGCGGTTGGCGGAACTGGAGGACGAGTACGACGCGCAGGACCCGCCCTCCTCCTCGCTGGAGGACGAGGCCGAGGTGGCGCTGTTGCGCGCCATCGAGGAGCTGGAGTGGGTCCTCGGGGAGTACGACGACGAGGAGTTCACGCATTAGGACACGGCCCGATAGATCGAACCGCGGGGAGACGCTGGGGGTTCGGGACAACGCGGGCGAGCGTGTCGCGGCGTCGAAGCGCGGCGAGCGGAGTACACAGCGAAGACGAGGGAACCAACGGTGAACGAACGGTCAGAAATACCCGTTTCTTTTACCGGATATAATACGCGTGAGAACCGCTCTCCCGACACGCGACTGACGATAGCACCGTCACCCGCCCAAATCGTGGTAAGCCTTAACACGCTGGGGAACAAAACATCGCGTATGCCTCACGGCCAAGACTGGGAGCACGAAAACGACCGGACGAGCGAGTCCACCTACGAGTGTCTCGCGTGCGGGTCCATCGTCAAAGCCGAGTCTCATCCGTCGACGTGTGAGTGTGGCGGCGACTTCCAGAACCGCGCGAAATCCCTCGAATAGCGGGGGACAACGGACACGTCGTCACGAGCGGAGACGAGGCGAGTCGCGACGCATCACCGACGGCGACAGAACGACTTTTTTCGAGGAACAAAGGCAGAGAACGAACGGGGGACCGAGGCGCTCTTTCCTGCGAGTGTGCCCACATTACCCGTAGGTTTTTTCACATGTACTATTACATAATTGAAATATGACAGTGCGAAAGCATCGGGACAATATAGTGATGGCGGTGGGTATGACGTTGATGCTGGGGTCATTGACGACGTTCTTCCCGTACATCATCACAAACTTCGTACAGGATAACATATACCGTTCAGCTAACTCCTTTTATATAGTGTTCTTTGGGACGTTAGTCGGTTTATTCACGGCAGGATTCCTGCTGTGTGTGTCAACAGACAGATGGAGTTTCTAAAGAACGTGACTTCGGGACGCAGTTTCCCACGACCCTAATGGGCGTTAAAAATCTCCGAGCGGGGAACTGACGAGCGCAGCGGAAAGGCGAAAGTGGCTTCTTCCGAAGCTGGCGAGGAACATATCACAGAAGGCGGAGGGGGCGTCGGGTTTCCAGATGGGCCGGCACGGATTTGAACCGTGAACTTCCACCTTATCAGAGTGGCGCTCTACCTAATTGAGCTACCGGCCCGACGCATCAAAGCGTAGTTCCCGAGAGGTGTTTAAGCGTTTCCTTTCGGGGGAATCCCGTCGTCGACTATCGGTCCTGCTCGCGGTCGGTCACGTCGTACTCGTCGCCGCCGAGGTCGATGGTGGAGTCGCCGGACGCGTCGTCGGGACCGGACCCCGAACCGGCGCCGGGCCCGAACCCGGCGTCGAACCCGCCGTTTCCGTCTCCCCCGTTCGGGAAGCCGAAGGTGTACACGTTCCCGGTGGCGAAGCCGCCGGTCCGGGAGTCGATGTACGGCACGATGAAGTACCGCTTGAGCAGCCGTCGAATCACGTACCGGGAGGGCGGCGCGACGAGCAACACGCCCACCGCGTCGGTGACGAGGCCCGGCGTGAGCAGGAACGCGCCGGCGGCGATGAGCAGGCCGCCGTCGATGAGTTCGTCGGTCGGCTGGTCGCCGGTCGCGACTTTCCGCTGAATCCGACGGATAGTGTGTCGCCCCTCCGCCCGGACGAACAGCATACCCAGAAGCCCCGTCAACACGACGAGGGCGACGGTGAGTTGCCACCCGATAGAGGCGGCGACGAAAACCAAGAACAGGGCGTCCGCGAGCGGAATCACGAGGAGGGCGAGCAGCGCCCATCGGAGCCGTCCCATACGGGAGGCTATCGGACGACGGCCTAAAACCCTTTCTCGACGGGGCACCGACACGCTTTCCTCCGCGAGCGCCGAGCGACAGGCATGGACGAACGGGCCGCGGCGAGCGCCGTCGAGTGGGTCGATTTTAGCCCCGAGGCGTTCGAGCGCGCCGAGGCGGAGGACTGTCCGCTCGTGCTCTCCGTGACGACGCCGTGGTGTGAGTGGTGTCGCCGGATGGACGAGACGACGTACGGGGACCCGCGAATCGCGGGACATCTCGCGGACGGGTTCGTCGCGGTGCGGGTGGACGGCGACCGGTTCCCGCGCGTGCGGGAGCGCTACAACGCGGGCGGGTTCCCCTCGACGGTGTTTCTCACGCCCGACGGGGAGATACTCACCGCGGCGGGCCACCTCGAACCCGACGAGATGCGCCAGGTCCTCACGCGCGTCCGCGAGACGTGGCGCACGGAGGGACGGGAGGCGGGACAGGTTCCGCGCGCGCTCCGCGAGGACCCGCCCGCGGGACCGGTCGACGAGCGCATCGCTCGACTCATCGCGGGACAGGTCACGGAGCAGTACGACGAGGAGTTCGGCGGGTGGGGGACGGAGGCGAAGTTCCCCCTCCCGCGGACTGTGGAGTTCGCGCTGAAGCGGGACCGAGCGCGCGCGCTCGGGGCGCTCCGGGCGGCGAACGAATCACTCCAGTCTTCTACTGGTGGTTTCGGCCGCTACGCCGCCTCGCGGGACTGGTCGGACGCACAGACCGAAACGCTCCTCGACGCCCACGCCGGGATGGTGCGCGCGAACGCGAACGCCTACCTCGTCGCGGGCGAGGCGGCGTTCCGCGAGGCGGCCACGGACGGCGTGGCCTACCTCCGCGAGACGCTCGCCGTCGACGGCGGGTTCGGAGGGAGCGAGTCGGAGAACGGCGTCGACGCGACGGTGTTCGCTGACCGGAACGCCCGCGTTGCCGACGCCTGCCTCACGCTGTACGCGTACACGGACAGCGAGGCGGCGCTCGCGGCCGGGAAGCGGGCGCTCGAAGGCGTCGACGCGCTCACCGAGTCGTCAACACTGCCGGCGCACTACGGCGGCGCGCCCGCCTACGAGCGGGAGAGTCTCGCGGACGCCGCGGCGACGCTCCGCGCGTTCACGACGGCCGCACAGGTTCTCAACCCCACCTACGCCGAGCGGGCGGCCGAGTTGGCCGACGCGATGGTGGATGCGCTCCGGGACGGCGACTCCTTCCTCGACGGCCCGCGTTCGGGCCCGGGGCTGCTCTCCCGGCCGCTGCGCCCCCTCGACGACAACGCGACGGTGGCGAACGCGCTCATCGACCTCTCCTATCTGTGCGGGGAGCCGTCGTATCGCGAGACGGCCCACGACACGGTGGGGGCGTTCGCGGGCGCCGCCGAGCGCGTCGGCGTCCAGGTGGCGGGCTACGGCACGGCCGCCGCGCGGGTGGTGACGCCGCCGCTTCGAATCCGTGTCACCGACGGCGCCGGCAGCGACCTCCACCGCGCGGCGCTCCGGCTGGCGGACCACGAGAAGGTCGTCGTGCCGGACGCCGACGGGCCGGACGGAACGGCGAGAATCGAGACGGCGGACGGCGAGTTCGGCCCGGCGGGGACGCCGGCGGCGCTCGCGGACCTAGTCGCGGAGCACGCGTAGCGACGCTCGACGGAACGAGCGACGAAAGGAAGAAAGCGTTACTCGACGAGAACGGCGTTGACCTGCCCGGACTGACCGGGGCGGGACGTGACGCGTGCGCGGCCGGCGCTCGTCTCGATGATGGCGCCCTTCGTGATGATGTTTCGGCGGGCGTAGTTCGGGTTGGCGGGGTTCTCGACGACGTCCTCGATGTCGGCGCGCTCGGAGTCGCCGTCCGTGGTCACGTTGGCGACGTTCGTGGAGAGCGCGCGAACCTTCGCGGACCCGCCGTGGGCGTCCACGACGCGGAGGTCCGTCTCGCCGACGGTCGTCTCGGTGGGGTCGCGGCCGAGTTCGTGCTTTCGCTTCTTCCGCTGCGGTCGGAGCCGAGAGCCCGTCTTCGAGCGCTTGGAGCGTCCCTGGTACTTCATACGGGCGAATCCGCCCGGCGAGCACTTGAAGCGTTCGATAGGCGCTCGATACCGAACACGTTTTCGGCAGTCGTCCGGTTGTGTGGGTATGAGCCTGCGGACCGCCGTCGCCGCGCCGTTCAAATCCGCGGGGACCGACGCGCTCGGTGAGCGGGCGTTCGTCGTGGAACTCGCGGTGGACCGCGACTGGTTCTCGCCGGACCAGGCGGCCCGGCTGGTCGACATCGCCACCAGCGAGGGGCTGCTCGAACGCGAGTCGGGCGAGCTACGGACCCGCTTCGACGCCGAGTCGGTCACTGTCCCCGAGGAGTTCACGCCCGAGGAGTCGATACTCCAGGCGCGCTCGACGTTCGAGCGCCTCGTCGACGCGCTCGTCGAGGCCGGGGAGGAGAAACAGGACGCCGTCGCGGGCGTCAACCGCCTCCAGTCGGAGCTAGGTCTCACGGTGGAGGCGGCCGCCGTC
>Ga0207719_100888_pt1 | contig 11085 bp, 6 predicted proteins | sample A23P1SouthBayCA_2_FD_187279 | JGI IMG/M metagenome (GOLD analysis project Ga0207719, IMG submission 187279) | Aerobic enrichment media microbial communities from Eden Landing Ponds, California, USA - A23 P3 (3) (SPAdes) | ecosystem: Environmental > Aquatic > Marine > Unclassified | place...
CGGAAGAAGGGGGACCGCGAGAGCGCGCGGTCGACCGACCCCTTGTTCATCACGAGGGCGTCCTCGATGTTGAACCCCTCGTAGCTCATGACGGCGACGACGAAGTTCTGCGCCGACGGCCTGTCGTCGTAGCCGATCTGCTCTGTCGTCTGGGTCTTGACCATCGCCTCCTGGGGGTAATGGAGCAGGTGGGCCCGGGTGTCCGGGCGGATGCGGTAGTTCGCCGCCGGCAGGCCCAGCGACTGCTTCATCATCCCCGCGCCCATCGTGATCCGGGGGCTGGCGTTGTGTTCGGGGTAGGGGATCATCCCCGCGCCGATCCCGAAGATGAGCTGTGGATCGACTTCGAGGTGGGTGTGGTTCTCGGTGAGTTCCCCGGCGTCGACGGCGACGAGGACGTCCTCTTCCTCCTCGGCGTCGATGAACTCCACCTTCCCGCGGTCGACGAGGTCCTCGAAGGTCAACGCGCCCTCCGTCAGGGCCTCGATCTCCTCCTCGGTGACGAGGGGCTCGCCGTTCTCGACGACGATGAGTGGCCGGCGGGCACGCCCGGCGTCGGCGTTGACGATCACCTCGTCGGTCCGGTTCTTGACCGAGACGTTGACCATCTCGGACACGTCGCCGCGCCGTCTGGCGGCGCGGATCTGGTCTGCGAGTTCATCCGGGTCGGGATGGGTCCCGACCAGGCTCCCGTTCACGTACACTTTGGCGTCTCGTCCCTGGCTCATGTTAGTCGTCCGCGGGGGCGTTCGTGTTCTCGAACCCGGGGATGCCCCGCACTCCCATCGACACGAGTTCGCGCTTGAGTCGCTGTTCGTCCGCAACGTCCTGTGAGAGTTCCATCGCCTGCGCGAAGTTCTTCACCAGGCCGCAGTTCGGCCCCTCCGGCGTCTCGGAGGGGCAGATCCGCCCCCACTGGGTCGCGTGCAGGTCACGCGCCTCGAAGTGGGGCTGTGAGCGGCTGAGCGGCGAGCGCAGCCGCCGGAGGTGGCTGAGAACGCCCATGTGGTCCGTGCGATCCACGAGCTGGCTCACACCTGACCGGCCGCCCACCCAGTTGCCCGTCGCCAGTGGGTGTTCCAGCCGTTCGGTGAGGACGTCCGAGCGAACGACCGTCGACACCGACAGCTGGCGGTTGCGCATGTGAGCCCGCTCCAGCTGGTACTTGACGTCCCGAGCTAACTTGTTCAGCGCCGTCCGGAACAGGTCCTGCATCAGGTCGCCCGAAACCTTGAGGCGCTTGTTCGCGTAGTGGTCCTTGTCGTCCGGATCGCGGCGTTCTAGGGCGAGTTCGAAACACGCCTCGGCCATCCGGCAGAGGTAGTAGGCCTTGTTGATGCGGACGTCCTCCTCCGGCACCCCCTCCTCGTGGAGGTGGGGCAGGAGGTACCGGTCGATCACGTAGTTGGCACGCTTGAGCTGGTAGTTCTTGCCCTGGCCGGAGGCGACGCGCTGGCCGAGTTCCTCGATCGCTCCCTCCTGGGTCTGGACCTCCGCCTCCTCTAAGTTCTCCAGCATGAACTTCACGATCTCGGGGTCGTCGCTGACGCGGTGGACGATCTCCTCGTCGGATTCCAGTCCGAGCGCCCGCACGAGGGTGGTGAAGTCGATCGAGCCCGACACCGAGGGAAAGGAGACTTCGAGCAGGCCATCACGGCCACGCTCACACAGTACGAGCGCGCGGTAGCCACGGCGCTGGGAGAACGTCTTCGCGACCTCGATCTGGTCGCCGTACTTCGTGTCGGTCTCCGCGAGGATCTTGTTGGGCGCCAGGTCCTCCGAGGTCATCAGGACGCGCTCGGAGCCGTTGACGATGAAGTAGCCGCCGGGATCGGCGGGGTCCTCGCCGATCTCGACGAGGTCCCGCTCGGAGAACCCGGCGATGTTGCACTTCTCGGAGCCGACCATGATCGGCATGCGGCCGATCTTGGTCTCGGACTCGTCGAGGATGCGTTCCTCCTCCTCCTCGCCGCCCTCGACGATCCGCATCTCCATGAACACGGGGGCTGCGTAGGTGATGTTCCGGAGGCGGGCCTCCTGGGGGTACAGGAGCTCCTCGGAGCCGTCGGCTTCCCGGACCCGGGGGGTGACGACCCGCACGTCGCCGAGTTCGACGAACACCGGCTCCTCCTCCTCCTTGTCCCCGATGTCGGTCTCGATGGTCTCCTTCTCGTCGACCACGTCCTGCATGCCACGCCCGAGGAAGGCGTTGAACGACCGGAAGTGGTGTTCGGCGAGTCGATCCTGTGCGAAGTACTCCCGCGAGATAGTGCGTCTGTCTTCTGTGTTCATTCGACCACCAGTCGGTAAACGGTCGCCCGGTCGGTCGTACGCGAGTCCCGGACGATCTCGATCACGTCGCCGACCTCGGCGTCGTCGGGAAGCGCCGGGTCGCTCCGCTTGATCTTCGGCAGGTCTGTGCGCCTAACGTCGTACTCCGCGAGCACCGCCTCGAGTTCGTCCTCCGCGAGGACGGAGTGCTCCGGAACGAGTTCGTGCTGGGTTACGTCAACCATGGGTATTGGGGGGACGGCTGGCTCACAAGATACTATCCGGGATAATCGTGGCGGGCATTTAAGCCTTGCCAAGTCGGACACACGGCTCTCACCGACGCGGGCGAGCACGACGAGCCCGTTCCGGACTCGATACGTCGAATATCCGGCGCGCGACACTTAGGTGTTGCCCAGGGGCGGGGGGTCGGAGGACCGTGATTCCCGGTGTCAGAGAACGAAGCGGCATCCGGAGACGGGCAACGAGCCGAACCGTTATGTCCGTCCGTCCCCGTCGGACCGACGATGTCGGCGCGACTCACGGAGCCGTTCTCGATCGGCGGCCTCGACGTCCCGAACCGGCTCTACCGCGCCCCGCTGCTCGAATGTGCGGGAAACGGCCCCGGCGCGGTCGAGATGCTGATCGAGGAGCTCGAACCCGCCGCCGAATCGGGGGCGGGCCTGATCTTCCAGGGTGCCACGATCGTCCGCGAGGAGGGCGGCTGCGCGGCGCCGAACATGACCCGCGTCGCGGATCCCGCGTTCGTCGCTGACCTCTCCCGGCTCACCGACCGGATCCACGACTACGGCGCGCGGATCGCCATCCAGCTCGAACACGGCGGGCTCCGGAGCCGGGAGGTCTGGCACGCTGGCTACCGCGGCGAGGCGGACGAACAGCTCGCGGTTTCGCGGCCGCCCTGGCCCCTGCGCGCCCTCGATCGGCTCGGCCTGATCGAGCTGTCGCCCCGCGTGTTGACCACGTCGGAGGTCCGCGATCTGGCGGCCGACTTCGGGCGGTCGGCGGCGTGGGCGAGCGATGCGGGGTACGACGCCGTCCACCTCGCCGGGGCGAACATGGGGATCGTCCAGCAGTTCCTCTCGCCGTTTTACAACCGCCGCGACGACGAGTTCGGGGACGGCGTTCGCTTCCTCGAGGCGATCCACGACGAGATCCGCGAGCGCGCCGGCGACGTGCCCCTCGTGACGAAGGTGCCCGACGAGACGCCCGCGCCCGTCCGCCGCCGGCTCACGACCGACGACGCCGTCGCGATCGCCCGCCGGCTCGAGAAGATCGGTTACGACGCCGTCGTCCCGGTCCGGACCTCCGTGTTCTGGGACGCGAGCATCGTCCGGGGGGCGTTCCCGGATCGGGCGTGGGACGACGAGGCACTCCAGGGAGCGTACGCCGAGGCGTTCGGCGGCCGGCTGCGGGCGCGCCTGCTCGCGCTCGGCAACCGGCTGCAGTCGTTGCTCTACGACTTCGAGCCGGGGTGGAACGAGGCGCTGTCTCGGCGGGTTTCGGAGGCCGTCTCGGTGCCGGTGTTGATGGAGGGCGGGATCCGCGAGCGCGACGGGATCGACCGGTTGCTCGCGAGTGGCGCCTGCGACGCGGTCGGGATCGGCCGGCCGTTCTACGCCGAACCGCGGCTCCCGTCGCGGCTCCTCGCCGGCGGCGACGCGATCTGTGAGAGCTGTAACAACTGCGTGGTCCCCCAGGCGGTCGGCGAACCGGGCGTCTGCCGGACGCCGTCCGTGCTCGAACGGCGCGGCGAACTGGAACGGGAAGGGGCCTACGAGTCACCCGACGGCTGATCGGACGACCGTGTCTCATAATGATTACTCTCGTCTCTTCCCGCCGAGCGCCGTCAACGGGGGCGACGCTCGGCGGTAAAAAGTGAGAGTAATCATTATCGCTGGGTCGACTGTCGCGCGGGAGGAGAACGGTCGGTCATCCCACGCTCGTGCGTGCGGTACGACCGCGTGGGCCCGCGCGCTCGGTTCGTTAACGGGAGGGGCGTTCTAACGGTTGTGTTATCGGGGCGGTTGGATTACTCTTCTAGGTGCTCGATACCCTTCTTCGAGACGTTGGCCTCCGTGATCTCGCCGGGCATCCAGTTGGGCTTGTCGCTGGGTGCCCTCGTCTCCCAGGCCCAGGCGTCGTAGATGTGGACCTTGTCGGTGCCTTTCTCGCGCAGTCTGATCTCGGTCGGGTTGTTCTCGGCTCGCATCTCGCTCGACGCCGGGTCGTCGAGCCGGCGTGCCGCCTTGAGCGCAGCCTGGCGCGGCGTGTTCCCGCTGAACACGCTCGATTCGTCACCGCTTTCCCCGCGCAGCGCGAAGTTCCGCTTACCATCCTCACGTACCATGATTTTTGCCTCCGTGGGGGCCGTGAACAGGCATCATTATAAATATATCGGCGAAATGACCCGTCGCGCCCAAAGAACTTATATACTATGACGAGTCGCCCCCGGCACATGGTGTAGGTTTCCGATTAGAATAGGTGAAAATATTGCCCTCAGTGAGCGTGCGCGCCGTCGACGACAGCGCACGGGAGCGCGCGGGTGCGAACGTTTAAGTACATCGTGTGGCGATACCCCCCTACGACCACATGGTCCGGAAAAAGAAGCTCAGTCCGAGCGGGGCGAAAGGCGAGGACGGCGAGTACCACAACGCCCACATCAACCTCCACGAGGACGAGCTCGGCGTTGCCGGGATGCAGATCGGCGATGAGGTACTCGTCCGCGTGCGCGAGGACAAGATCATCATCCAGCGCGCCGACCAGGACGAGGTCGAACACGACTTCTGAACCGTTCGGCCCCGGACCGCAATGAACCTCTACAGGGCCGTCAGGCCGCTCCTGTTCGCGCTGCCGGCGGAGACCGCACACCACGCCGTCTCGGGACTGCTCGACGCGGCCCAGGGGACGCCCGTCGAGCCCGCGCTCGCGTCCCGGTACGTCGTCGAGGACCCCCGTCTCGGCGTCGAGGCGTTCGGCCAGTCGTTCCCCAACCCCGTCGGGGTCGCGGCGGGGTTCGACAAGAACGGCAGGGTCCCCTCGGTGCTGGCCAGCCTCGGGTTCGGCCACGTCGAGATCGGCGGCGTCACCGCCGAGCGCCAGCCGGGGAACCCCCGTCCCCGGATGTTCCGCCTGACCGCGGATGGGGGGCTGATCAACCGGATGGGGTTCAACAACGACGGCGCCGACCGGATCGGCGAACGGCTCGCGCGGAAACGGCTGCCCGACGTCCCGCTGGGGATCAACATCGGGAAGTCGAAATCCACGCCCCTCGAAGACGCCGCCGAGGACTACGCGTACACGTACGACCGGGTCGCGGCGCACGGTGACTTCTTCGTCGTGAACGTCTCCAGCCCGAACACTCCCGGGTTACGCGAACTCCAGGACCGCGAACCGCTGGAGCGTATCCTCACCACGTTGCAGGATCGCGGGGCGAGCCCGCTTTTGGTGAAGCTCTCCCCGGACCTCTCGGAGGGCGCGATCGAGGAGGCACTCGATCTGGCGGCCGATCTCGACCTCGACGGCCTGATCGCGACGAACACGACGACGGACCGACCCGACGACCTCCGGGGGGAGCACCGCGGGGAGGAGGGCGGGCTCTCGGGCAAGCCGATCGAGGAACGGGCTACCGAGACGGTCCGGTTCGTCGCCGCGCGGACCGACCTGCCGGTGATCGGCGTCGGGGGCGTGTTCACCGCCGAGGACGCGTACCGGAAGATCCGCGCGGGTGCGACCCTCGTCCAGCTGTACACGGGCCTGGTGTACCGTGGCCCCTCGATCGCGCGCGAGATCAACCGCGGGCTCCTCGACCTGCTGGAGCGCGACGGGTTCGACTCGATCGAGGACGCGGTCGGCGCGGACCTCGAGCAGTCCGGCCCGTGACGATCGACCGTCGGCGGGGTATCGGAGACGTCAACAGCCGATAGCGTGCAGTAGACCGCCGAAATCACCCGGAACGGGAATCGGACTGCTGGTGGCCCGAACGCGCCATGTCAGCGCTCCACGAACCGGGATCGATCCGACGGGGTTATTAATGGGTCGGCCGTTCGAGTGTAATGCGAACGACGCCCGGATCGGGCCGCGACGGTCGTGGTCCGAACCGCACGAGGGCGATCCGATGCCCTTATGTGTGGCAGGGCAGTTCGGTTGAACGCGAACGACGCTCGGGGGCCGACCCGTCACCGGGTCGAAACCCGCGCGAACCGGACCACGTTCCGATGGGTTTAATACCCGTCTCGGAGTACGTTTAGGTCCGGAAAGAGATGAGGACCCTACCCCTGCGGTCCGCCGTACACGATGGGGTCTGATGTGAGCCACGACAGTTCGGTGACACCCGATCAGTCTCCATGCACGATGCAACCGCCAACCCGCCCCGGCCTCGCCGGGGCACACATTCCGGTTGATCCTGCCGGAGGCCATTGCTATCGGGATCCGATTTAGCCATGCTAGTCGCACGGGTTCAGACCCGTGGCGCAAAGCTCAGTAACACGTGGCCAAACTACCCTGTGGACCCGGACAACCTCGGGAAACTGAGGCTAATCCGGGATACGGCTTCCAGCCTGGAGTGGCGGAAGCCGGAAACGCCCCGGTGCCACAGGATGTGGCTGCGGCCGATTAGGTAGACGGTGGGGTAACGGCCCACCGTGCCAGTAATCGGTACGGGTCATGAGAGTGAGAGCCCGGAGACGGAATCTGAGACAAGATTCCGGGCCCTACGGGGCGCAGCAGGCGCGAAACCTTTACACTGCACGCCAGTGCGATAGGGGGATCCCGAGTGCGAGGGCATACAGTCCTCGCTTTTGCACACCGTAAGGAGGTGTGCGAATAAGGGCTGGGCAAGACCGGTGCCAGCCGCCGCGGTAATACCGGCAGCCCGAGTGATGGCCGATATTATTGGGCCTAAAGCGTCCGTAGCTGGCCGAACAAGTCCGTCGGGAAATCCACGCGCTTAACGCGTGGGCGACCGGCGGAAACTGTTCGGCTTGGGGCCGGAGGACCCGAGGGGTACGTCCGGGGTAGGAGTGAAATCCCGTAATCCTGGACGGACCGCCGGTGGCGAAAGCGCCTCGGGAAGACGGACCCGACAGTGAGGGACGAAAGCTGGGATCTCGAACCGGATTAGATACCCGGGTAGTCCCAGCCGTAAACGATGCCCGCTAGGTGTGGCGCAGGCTACGAGCCTGCGCTGTGCCGTAGGGAAGCCGAGAAGCGGGCCGCCTGGGAAGTACGTCCGCAAGGATGAAACTTAAAGGAATTGGCGGGGGAGCACTACAACCGGAGGAGCCTGCGGTTCAATTGGACTCAACGCCGGACATCTCACCAGCACCGACAGCAGTGATGACGGTCAGGCTGATGACCTTACTCGACGCTGCTGAGAGGAGATGCATGGCCGCCGTCAGCTCGTACCGTGAGGCGTCCTGTTAAGTCAGGCAACGAGCGAGACCCGCACCCCTAGTTGCCAGCAGCACCCACTGGGTGGCTGGGTACATTAGGGGGACTGCCGCTGCCAAAGCGGAGGAAGGAACGGGCAACGGTAGGTCAGTATGTCCCGAATGTGCTGGGCTACACGCGGGCTACAATGGCCGGGACAGTGGGATGCGACCCCGAGAGGGGAAGCTAATCTCCTAAACCCGGTCGTAGTTCGGATTGCGGGCTGAAACTCGCCCGCATGAAGCTGGATTCGGTAGTAATCGCATGTCAGCAGCGTGCGGTGAATACGTCCCTGCTCCTTGCACACACCGCCCGTCAAAGCACCCGAGTGGGGTCCGGATGAGGCCCGGTTCCCGGGTCGAATCTGGGCTCCGCAAGGGGGCTTAAGTCGTAACAAGGTAGCCGTAGGGGAATCTGCGGCTGGATCACCTCCTAACGACCGGGACTGGGGCGCAGCCCCAGCCCACCTTTCCGCATCAGCCTGGCGGCTGATCGGGCACCTACGAACTGTCGTGGCTCGCACTCCTCCCTCCCGGGGGGTGGGCCCATAGCTCAGCGGTAGAGTGCCTCCTTTGCAAGGAGGATGCCCTGGGTTCGAATCCCAGTGGGTCCATTACGTCGGTCGATACCGCGCGCCTTAAGTGGCGTCCCGCGGTATCGGCTACGTACGACCGATGCACTATCCCCCGAAAGGGCGGATAGGAAGGGTCCGACTGGACGTGGCGTCCGATGACGACCGTGTGTACGTGCAATCCAGGCGTAAACTGGATCCGATCACTGGATCGATACGTCTGACTGCGTGGCTACTACGCCAGCTGGTGAATGGCTCGGCTCGAGCGCCGACGAAGGACGTGCCAAGCTGCGATAAGCCTCGGGGACCCGCACGGAGGGGAAGAACCGAGGATTTCCGAATGGGAATCCCCACCGCAATTGCTTCGCGCAATGGGGAACGCCGGGAATTGAAACATCTCAGTACCGGCAGGAAGAGAAACCAACAGGAATGTCGTTAGTAACGGCGAGTGAACGCGATGGAGCCCAAACCGAAGCCTTCGGGCAATGTGGTGTATGGGCTGACGATCAGCCGCCGACAGTTCGCACGAAGTCCCCTGGAACGGGGCGTGATACAGGGTGACAACCCCGTAGTGTGGACCAGTACGTGGTGAGTCAGTTCCGGAGTATCGGGGGTTGGAAATCCCTCGTGAATACGGCAGGCATCGCCTGCCAAGGCTAAACACGTCTCGAGACCGATAGCGAACAAGTAGCGTGAGCGAACGCTGAAAAGTACCCTCAGAAGGGGGGTGCAATAGGGCCTGAAATCAGTTGGTTATCGAGCGACGGAGCACGAAAGGTCCCGTGGAGAACGACCTACCCGCGAGGGTACAGTAGGGCCCACGGGAAGCCGGTGTTCCGTCGTACGTTTTGAAAAACGAGCCAGGGAATGTGCTTGATCGGCGAGTCTAACCGGATCATCCGGGAAGGCGCAGGGAAACCGACACGGCCGCAGCGCTTTGCGCGAGGGCCGCCGTCTTCAAGGGCGGGGAGTCGATCGGGCACGACCCGGAACCCGACGATCTACACGCGGGCAAGGTGAAGCATGGCGAAAGCCATGTGGAAGCCTGTCAGGGGTGGTGTCCTACAATACCCTCCCGTGACCCGCGCGTAGGGGTGAAAGGCCCATCGAGTCGGGAGACAGCTGGTTCCAACCGAAACATGTCGAAGCATGACCTCCGCCGAGGTAGTCCGTGGGGTAGAGCGACCGATTGGAGGACCCTACTCCGAGAGGAGTAGGCCCTCCTGTCGAACTCCGAACCTACGGACGCCGTGGACGCGGGGAGTCCGGTGTGCGGGGTAAGCCTGTGCACCGTGAGGGAGACAACCCAGCGTAGGGTTAAGGTCCCCAAGTGTGGACTAAGTGCGATCGAAGGATGTCCCGAGCCCCAGACAGCCGGGAGGTGAGCTTAGAAGCAGCTACCCTCTAAGAAAAGCGTAACAGCTTACCGGCCGAGGTTCGGGGCGCCGAAAATTATCGGGGCTCAAGTCCACCACCGATACCCTACCGTGCCCGTCACAGGGCAGTCGTGTAGGTTGGCGCTCCGCGCGGGTAGAAGCACGGGAGAGATCTCGTGTGGACCGCGTGGGGACGAAAATCCTGGTCGTAGTAGCAGCGTTAGTCGGGCGAGAATCCCGACGGCCTCAAGGGCAAGGGTTCCTCGGCACTGTTCGTCAGCCGGGGGTTAGCCGGTCCTAAGTCACACCGTAACTCGAATGTGACAAACTGGGAAGCTGGTTAATATTCCAGCGCCGTCGTCCACTCAAAGCCGACGCTTTGGGAAACGTCGAGCCGGGCATTCGCCCGGTCGAACCGCCGAACTCCGTGGAAGCCGTAATGGCAGGAAGCGGACGAATGGCGGGATAGGGCAACTCGGCGGTACCTAGAGCCCGTGAAAAGGCGAGGACGACGACCGTACCGAGATCCGACACAGGTGCCCTGGCGGAGTAAGCCAAGGCCTGTCGGGGATAACCGACGTTAGGGAATTCGGCAATCTGGTCCCGTAAGTTCGCGATAAGGGATGCCTGCCCCGGAATGGGGCAGGTCGCAGTGACTCGGGAGCTCCGACTGTCTATTAACAACATAGGTGACCGCCAATCCGTAAGGACTCGTACGGTCACTGAATCCTGCCCAGTGCGGGTATCTGAACACCCGGTACAACGGGGCGAAGGACCCGTCAACGGCGGGGGTAACTATGACCCTCTTAAGGTAGCGTAATACCTTGCCGCTTCAGTAGCGGCTTGCATGAATGGATAAACGAGAGCTCCGCTGTCCCAACGTCGGGCCCGGTGAAACGTACGTTCCAGTGCGGAGTCTGGAGACCCCCAAGGGGAAGCGAAGACCCTATAGAGCTTTACTGCAGGCTGTCGCTGGGACATGGTCGCTAATGTGCAGCATAGGTAGGAGCCGTTACACAGGTACCCGCGCTAGCGGGCCACCGAGGCACCATTGAAATACTACCCGTTAGTGACTGTGACCCTCACTCCGGGAGGAGGACACCGGTAGCCGGGCAGTTTGACTGGGGCGGTACGCGCTCGAAACGATATCGAGCGCGCCCAAAGGTCATCTCAGCCGGGTCGGAGACCCGGCGAAGAGCGCAAGAGCAAACGATGGCTTGACAGTGTCCTACACAACGAGGGACGCTGACGCGAAAGCGTGGTCTAGCGAACCCATTCGCCCGAACGATGCGGGCAATGGCTGACAGAAAAGTTACCTTAGGGATAACAGAGTCGTCACTCGCAAGAGCACATATCGACCGAGTGGCTTGCTACCTCGATGTCGGTTCCCTCCATCCTGCCCGTGCAGAAGCGGGCAAGGGT
>Ga0207719_100889_pt1 | contig 11069 bp, 9 predicted proteins | sample A23P1SouthBayCA_2_FD_187279 | JGI IMG/M metagenome (GOLD analysis project Ga0207719, IMG submission 187279) | Aerobic enrichment media microbial communities from Eden Landing Ponds, California, USA - A23 P3 (3) (SPAdes) | ecosystem: Environmental > Aquatic > Marine > Unclassified | place...
TCTACCTGCTCGTCCAGGCGTATACGATGTATCAGGTAGGACGTGCGAAAGTCGCGGCCAGCGGCACGGTCGACGACGCCGCCACCGCTCAGGGGTGGTTCTCGTGACCGACGAACTCCGCGTCCACCTGCATTACACGATGCGGGGGTCGTACCCGCTTCGGCTGGTCGACGTGTTGTTCTGTACGGAGCAGGCCTACTTCGTCGAGTACGACTACCTGACGCCCGTCGATCTGCTGTTCGGGTCGCCGGACCAGCGGGCGGCCGCGTTCGCGTCACAAGTGGTCGAGGAGGGCGTCCCCGCGGCCCTCGAAACCGCCGAAGCGGTCGAGAGACAGCCGTACGACGCGCTCGACGGCGTCGATATCCACTCGGGGGGGCGGGTCGGTCGGCCGAAAATCACAGCGCGGCCCCGGACAGGCTCCACGACGACGGTCAGAGTCCACGGTCAGTTCGACGCTGAGCCCTTCACGCAGGCGCTTCAGTCGACGGTGGACGGGCACGACGTGACAGTCCGACGGCGGGACGGCATCGGGTTCTGACCACAGCCCGTTACCCGCCACGCCAGCCTAATCGAGCGCCGCCGCGATCATCTCGATGGGATGTGGCGGCTCTGTGTCGCCGTCACCGAAGTCGTCGAGCTGTGACCGGCAGGACGCGCCGGGTGCGACAACCTGCTCGGCGGGCGAGTCGTCGATCTGTCCCAGGAGCAGATCCGCGATGCCCTCGCTCATCGAGTAGTGCTCGGCCTCGTAGCCGAAACTCCCGGCCATGCCGCAACAGCCCGAATCGAGCGGGTCGACAGCGTAGCCCGCACGGCGGAGGACGCCGACGGCGTGGTGGTCTTTCTTCGTCGCCTTCTGGTGGCAGTGGCCGTGGTACGCCAGCGAGTCGCCCGACTTGTCGAAGGAGATACCCTCCCCCAGCCGGTACGTGTCGAGATACTCACAGACGCCGTACGTGTTTTCCGCGACGGTGTCGACGTCGTCACCCGACAGCAGGTCCCGGTAGTCGACTTGGTACATCACAGCGTCGGACGGTTCGATGGTGACCACGTCCCAGCCGTCGCGGACTCGCGGTGCGAGCGCATCCACGTTCGCCTGTGCCGTCTCACGGGCGTGGTCCAGCATGCTCTTGGAATACGCCGGACGACCGCTATCGGTCACGTCGCCGGGCACTGCCACGTGGACGCCCGCCGCTTCGAGCACACGCACGGCCGCTTTCCCGACATCGGGGTGGCTGTAGTTCGTGTACGGATCTGCGATCACGAGCGCCTGTCGGTCGGCCTCTGCCGCCGGGACCTGTGCCCCGCCGCGGTCGGCCCACCAGTCCCGGAACGTGGTCCGGTGGAAGGCGGGCAACGTGCGCTCCTGCGTGATACCGACCGTCGCCTCCATGAGACGGCCCGAGCCCGGTAGGTCCATCAGCCAGTTCGACACCGGGGCGAACGCGCTCCCGAGCGAGAGCACCGTCTCGACGTTGGCGAACAGTTTGTCCCGCAGCGAGATACCTTCACGCTGGTGGTGTTCGTGGACCACCTCGGCTTTGAGCTTCGCCATGTCGACGCCGCTCGGGCAGTCCTTCTTGCAGCCCTTACAGCCGATACAGAGGTCCAGCACTTCGGTGACGAACTCCTCCTCGAAGGGGTCATCCGGGAGGTCACCGTCCATCGCCGACCGGAGCATGTTGGCCCGGCCGCGCGTGCTGGTGATCTCCTCCTCGGCGGCGCGGTAGGTCGGACACATGACGCCGCCGGTGGTTTCCTGGTGGCCGGTACAGCCCGCACAGCCGTGACAGAGTTCGACCATCCCCTGAAACCCGTTCTCGTTGTCCCAGTCGAGCGTGGGTTCGAAGCCTGCGTCGAACTCGTAATCAGGGTCGTACCGGAGGTTCTCGGCCGGGTCGTGGTCGCCGCAGATGTTGCCCGGATTCAGCCACCAGTCCGGGTCGAACGCCGCTTTGAGGTCCCGGAACGTCTCCCAGAGGTCGTCGCCGTACAGTTTGCGGTTCCACTGGGTGCGGGCGCGACCGTCGCCGTGTTCACCCGACACGGACCCGTCGTACTGGACGACGAGGTCCGTGATGGCGTCGGAGATAGCTTCCATCGTCTCGATACCATCCCCCGATTTCAGGTTCAACAACGGCCTGATGTGCAGGACCCCGGGGCCGGCGTGGGCGTAGTAGGAGGCGAACGTGTCGTGTTCGTCGAACAGCTCCCGGATGTCGGCGACGTACTCCGGAAGGTTCTCGGCCGGGACCGCCGTGTCCTCGACGAACGGCCAGTGCTTGTCGTCGCCCGTCCGCGACAGGAGGATCGGCAGCCCGGCCTTGCGCATCTTCCAGAACTTCGCCTGCCGGTCCGCGTCGTAGGCCTCCAGCGCGTCGACGGCGTTGACGGGGGCGTCGGTGACCGAACCCGCCCCGTCACTCGGCGACTCTCTGGCCTCGTAGTCCGGAAGCCGGTCGGCGAGCAAGTCGGCGACCTTCTGCGCGCCGGCATCCGCGGAGTCGGCGTAGAACTCGACGAGCAGCGTCGAGTCAGTCTCCTCGGGGAGCATGCCGACGACATCAGCGAACTCTGGGGTCTCCGCGGCGAGGTCGAGGAGCACGTCGTCCATCACCTCGACGGCAGAGGGGTCGTGGTCCAGAATCGGGGCCACGTCCCGCATCGCCGAGATGATATCGTCGTAGGTCAGCATGGCGACGGCCGTTGCCTGGGGGACGGGCTCCAGCGAAACCGTCGCTTCGGTCACGACGGCGAGCGTCCCCTCGCTCCCGGCGAGCAGTCGGGCGAGGTTGACTTCGCCGCGCTCCCTGGCGCTGTCGACCAGTTCGTCCAGGTTGTACCCGGAGACGTTGCGCTTGAGGTCCGGATATTTATCATCAATTTCCGCCGCGTCTTCTGCAAGTATCTTGGCGACTTCGGCGTAGATCCGGGTTTCGAGGTCGGCGTTCGGGCCGGCCTCGGCCGCTCGCGATTCGAGGTCGTCGACATCGACCCAGCCAAACGTTGTCTGAGTGCCGTCAGCGAGAACGACTTCGCACTCCTCGATGTAGGCGTCTGTCTTGCCGTATTTCAGCGAGTGTGCACCGGTCGTGTTGTTCCCGATTGCACCGCCGAGGACGCTCTTGTCGCCCCAGGCGGGGTCCGGCGCGAACTTCAGGCCGTGGGGTTCGAGCCGGTCGTTGAGACGGGCGATGGTGATGCCCGCCTGTGCGCGGGCCTGCTTGGCCTCGGGATCGACCGACAGCGTCTCGTCCATGTGCCGCTTGAAATCGAGGACGACCGCCTCGTTGACGGCCTGTCCGGCGAGACTGGTCCCGCCGCCCCGTGGGAGCACCGGAATATCCTGCTTGTCGCAGTACTCCATCACCGCGACCACGTCGCCGGTCGAGACCGGCGAGACGACGCCGATGGGGAGCTGTTCGTAGGCGCTCGCGTCGGTCGCGAACAGCTCACGGGTGTATGTGTCGAAGCGTACGTCGCCGTCCACGCGGCGCTCCAGGGCCGCCACGAGGTCCGGTCGATGGACGCTTTCGCCCTGGTAATCGTAGTTCGCACTCGGGTCTGTCGCCGGGTCACGCTTCTCGGGGGGTCGGGAGTCGTATGCCATGAGTAGGAAGTGAGAGAGTGGGGCGAGTTAGAACGCGCCCGGTGCCACGACGTATGCCAGGATGAGCGTCAATATGCCCGTGAACACACCGTAGTACAGCACCGGTATCAGTTCGAGACGGATGACGCGTCCCTCCTCACCGATGAGACCGACCACCGTTAGGGCGGCGACCACGTTGTGGATTGCGATGAGGTTGCCGATTGCGCCGCCGACCGCCTGTGCGGCGACCACGATCTGGGTCGGCGCACCGATCTGCTGTGCGGCCTGGAACTGGAACAGTCCGAACAGGATGTCGCTGACCGTGTTCGAACCGGCGATGAACGCACCGAACGCGCCGATGAAGCCCGAGAAGAACGGGAACATCTGGCCGGTCCCGTTCGCCGTGATTTCCGACAGCAGGCCGAGCATTCCGGAGTTGATCGGCGCGGCCTCCAGCACGACGGCGCTGCCGGTCCGCTGCATGATCATGACTGTGGCGACCGCGAACCACAGCGCGACGACGGCTGGCGCAATGTTTCGAAGCGCCTCACTCCACGAGGCTTTGATACCGTCAGTGTCCATCCCGTGGAGCGCATACGTGATTACAGCGACAAGGACGAAGAGACTCCCGGGAAGGTAGAGCAACTCGACGCCTTCCGAGAACGGCGTGCCGAGGATGTTGTTCCACATGAGAACGCCGTTGGTCGCTAGGAACTCCTGAATCGGACTGACGACGCGAGTCACGACGAGCAACGCGGCGACGAGGAGGTACGGCAGCCAGGCCATACCCAGCGACATATCCTGCGAATGGGATTCTTCAAACGTCGCCGTGCCGCCGTCGGCCGCGACAGTTCCCTCTCGGCTCTCCCCGGTCGTGGTGCCGACACCCTCGCCGGGCTCGATGCTGCCAATCCAGTGGTCCGGCCACTGGGCCTGCGGGCCGAAGTCCCATTCCTCATCGGGGAGGAAGTAGCCGGCCCGCAACGTGGTCGTGACCACGAGCAGCCCAACCATTGCACCGAGCAGTCCCGGGAACGTCGGCCCGAGGAAGTACGCGGTCGCGACGTAGGGGACAGCGAACGAAGCCCACGCGAAGAGGCACAGCGGCAGGACTTCGAGTGCCGGCTTGATCGAGCGCTCCTCACCGAAGAAACGGGTCATCATCGCCACACCGATGAACGGGATAGCGATACCGACGATAGCGTGGATGAGCGCCGCCCACACACCGATCTGGGCGACGTACGCACCGACACTTTCGAAGCCGCCCTGCTGAAGCACCTGCTGTGAGGCGCCCGTTCCCTCCGCGAAGACCACGTCACGCAATCCGATAATCAGGGGCGTCCCGACCGCACCGAACGTGATTGCGAGGATGTTCCCCGTGAGCGCAACGACCACCGCGGCCAGCGGCGGGAAGCCAAGGCCGACCAGCAGCGGGCCGACGATGGCCGCGGGCGTCCCGAAGCCAGCTGCGCCCTCGATGAACGATCCCATGAGGAAGACGAGCAGGATGACCTGCACGCGCCGGTCGTCGCTGATCGAGGAGAACCCCGCGTTGATGACCTCGAACGCGCCGGACTGTTTCAGCGTATACAGCAGGAGTATGGCCCCGAAGACGATGACCAGGATTCTGGTCGCTGTCAGCGCACCGCGTATCGACGCGGCGGCGATCAGTCGGGGGGACATCTGCCAGCCGACGAAGGCAGCGATAGCCGCCACCGCCCACGCGATGGGCATCGTCCGTGTCGCAGGCTGGTACAGCCCGACCATCAGCACCGCAATCGTCGCCAGCGGCAGCAGTGCCAGGAGCACCAGCGTGTGCTCAGACATGGGTTTTCACCCCCGGCTTCCGTTCGTCCGGACACGTGCCGGCACTGTCAGTATGCCCCGGGAGACGGTATCGCGCTCTCATGTCGGAACCACCTCGGTACGCGGCTCTATCGCTCGAAACCTTCCGATACAGCGGTTTCTGATAGGGTGCATCAGTCACGTCGTCTGGCAGGGAGTATTTATACCTATCTACTGTTTACATTATCATCTACCCAGAATAACGCCGGAACGGGGGCGAGAAGCACTGAAGACACGAAAATCATGGTTTATTCTGTATGAACGGGCAGAATGAGTTACACTCGTGTGTATTCGGTATAGCGATGCTTTACGGCGTGATTTCAGTCGACTGTACTCCCGCGTGAAGTACATACAGTCGACTGTATTCACCTGTCTCAGGGCGCTGTTCACAGTCCTGTGGACACGGCTCGAAAGCGGGTCGGTTCGGCGTTCAGAGTGGCGGCTGTCAGGACATCGCTCCGATGCCGCTGGCGCGCGGTGGAACACGAACCGAACACTCGACACTGAATCGGGTAGCGAGGTACCCGAGGGAGATGGAAGCGTCAGGTGGATTTGCCGACAAGCGTGCCCCGGTGCAAAATGCGAACGGCCGTACGGATTGCCGCTTGGCGAACGCCGTTACGGCGGAGGTGGAAACCACGAGTATGACACGCGTCACGGTCTGGAACGAGAACGTCCACGAGCAGGAACACGAAGCTGTCGCGGACCTGTACCCCGACGGGATTCACGGCGCTATCGCCTCGGCACTGGCGGAGCGCGGGTTCGACACGGAAACCGCGACGCTCCAGGAGCCCGAGCACGGGCTCACCGAGGACGTACTGGCAGAAACGGACGTCCTGACCTGGTGGGGGCACGCAGCGCACGACCAGGTCGACGACGAGGTGGTTTCCCGAGTGAAGGAGCGGGTCCTCGAGGGCATGGGGCTCATCGTCCTCCATTCGGGCCACTACTCGAAGATTTTCCGCGAACTGATGGGGACGACCTGCAGTCTGAAGTGGCGCGAAGCCGCCGAAACCGAGCGGTTGTGGGTCGTCGAGCCGGGCCACCCCATCGCCGACGGCGTCGAGGAGTACATCGAGCTCCCAGAGACCGAGATGTACGGGGAACGCTTCGACATTCCCGCGCCGGACACGCTCGTGTTCAACTCCTGGTTTGAGGGCGGAGAGGTGTTCCGGTCAGGGTGTTGCTACCGCCGCGGGGCGGGCCGAATCTTCTATTTCCGGCCGGGCCACGAGACCTATCCGATTTACCACAACGAGGCGATCCAGCAGGTCCTTGCCAATGCCTGCGAGTGGGCTGCGGCCGGGAACGGTCCGGAGCCGTCGTTTGGCAACGCCGATCCGATTGAAGCCATTGACGAAAGTGACGACCGGTCAGTCCACTGATTTCGGAGCGGACAGTGTGTAGGCTGCATCGAACCCAAGAAATATCAGGTCCTCTCTGTTGCTGTTGCCTATGGCTGCCCTGCCAGCGATAGGACTCGGAACCTGGGAGAACACGGACCCGGACACCTGTGCCAACAGCGTTCAAACTGCGCTTGAGGCCGGGTATCGGCACATTGATACCGCACAACATTACGAGAACGAGCAGGCCGTCGGAGACGGCATCGCCGCGGCCGATGTGCCCCGGGAAGAGGTGTTTGTCGCCTCAAAGGTACATCCAAAGCGGTTCGGACTGGGATACGACGAGGTCATCGAGGGCCTCAATGCGACGTTGGACCGACTCGGGCTCAAAACGCTAGATCTCCTCTATGTCCACTGGCCAGTGGATAACTACGAGGCCGAGGAAACGCTGGCAGCGTTCGACGAACTGTTCGATCGAGGACAGATACGGCACATCGGCGTCTCAAATTTCAGTATCGATCTGCTGGACGAGGCCATCGACACGCTTGATGCGCCGTTGTTCGCCCACCAGGCAGAGACGCACCCACTGTTACAACAGGACGAACTCGTCGCCCACGCACAGGCACACGAGTACTATCACGTGGCATACTCCCCACTGGCTCGCGGACGCGTGTTCGATATCCCCGAAATCGAGGCGATTGCGACGAAACACGACGTCAGCCCGGCACAGGTCAGTCTCGCCTGGTTACTCTCACGAGACCGTGTGAATGTCGTCCCGAAGGCGACAAGCGAAGGCCACATCAGGGACAACCTCGGTGCGCTTGACCTGGACCTCGATGCGGCAGATATAGACCGAATCCAGGGTATCGAGCGGACCGAGCGGTTTGTCGAGCGCGACGGTGCGCCGTGGCAAGAGGGCTGAGGGCATACCAGCCATCCGAATCTGTTTGACAGGGAGAGCCGTTGTCTTCACCAATTACGTGTGACGCTACGCCAGGCTTAGGCCATTCCAGATCTAGTGTATGTCGTGTATTACAGTGCATACAGCCGTAGTAGACCACCGGATGCGTTACTGGGAGAACGCCGGACGTGGCTTCGTGTCCCACGGTTCGGATACTCCAAGGCGGTCGACAGCAAGCGATAGACCGTCGCGAAGTGACGATTCGAGTCGACCGAACACACTGTCCAGCGAGATCTCAGCCGGAGATAAAACGCGCCAACGATACGAGCCACCGGTGCGCGCTGACTCGAAGACGACCCCATCGGCAATATGGTCGGTGACAATAGCGGCAACTGAATCACACTGGTCGATTTCTGTGTGATAGGTGTACACAGTTCTCGCTGTCGGTCGCCGGTCAAGGACCTGGTACTCCCGCGTCCCAGAACAGCAGTGTTCGTTGAGACACTCGTTACAGCGTCCATCGTCGAGAAACACGTCGTCGAACGCCGAGATGGCGTCAGCAGGTCCGTCCACGTGGTCAACGCGCCACATGGAGTTTCCAGTGACGGTACACGTCGCGTTTCGGAGTCGTAGCGTGGGATACTCCTGAAACAGGTCCATTACCGGGTCAGCGCCCGCAGTGAACCTGATACTGAACTCGAACTCCTTCACAGAGAACAGTTTAGGCTGTGATGCCATAGTGAATCAGTCGATAATACAGTCTGCCGGATTTAGAACGCCGAAACAGTCACAGTGACACGAGAATGGCACCGACGCCGCGAATTACGCACCTGCTTACCGACAGTCGGCCTGACCTAGCCCAGCGTCGAACACTGCCTGTACTCGCCATTCAATGGCCCATAAAACCGTGTTCGGTGGTTAGCAATGGAATAGGCGCTTCCAGAGTCGGTTCGGGACTTACTCTTCGGGACCGAACAGCGCATCCGCGTCAGCGGGCGTATCGAAGTCGTGGAAGTGCTCCCCTTTCTCCTTCGTGAGAATGTTCAGACCCGCGGCCGCGCCATCGCCAGCGGAGATGACGGCCTGCCACTCCTCGGCTCTGACCATGCCCCCCGTCGCGTAGGCGTCGGCGACGCTCGTTTCCATCGTTACGTCCACGTCGACGACTTCCTCATCAGTCATGTCACAGCCCAGTGACTCAGCGAGGTCGCGGTTAGCCCCTGTCGCGAGGACGAGGTAGGGTGCTTCATAGGTGTCATCCTCGGTTGCGACCTCGAATCCGGCATCAGTTTGCTGCACGTCGGTCACCTCTGTGCCCTGCTTTCGGTCGACGCCGAAACTGTCGGCTTGTGTCCGGGCCGTCTCCATGAAGGCAGACCCGTCTTGGGAGCCTACCCCGAGATAATTGAACAGGTGCGCTTTGTGCATCCAGGTCCCGTCAGTGTCGAAGACTGACGTTTCCAGGCCGTTTTTCTGTGTGAACAATGCGGCACTCAGGCCGGCGGGGCCGCCGCCGACGACGAGAACGTCCGTCATATCCCTGCGATTGTGTCCCGCCACTGGTAATTGTTTTCATCTAATAAAACCGGGCAAGCGGATGTGACGGATGGCATGAGAACGGTTTTCCACAGCCGCCCCAAAGCAAGTGCATGCGCGCAGCCATCTACCGTGGCCCCGGTGAAATCACCGTCGAAGAAGTTCCCCGTCCGGTGATCGAATCGCCAACCGACGCGATCGTTCGCGTGACCCACACCGCCGTCTGTGGCTCCGATCTGTGGTTCTATCGCGGCCAGAGCGACCGTGAGGAAGGGTCCCGTGTCGGTCACGAGCCGATGGGTATCGTCGAGGAAGTCGGCGACGACGTGCGCTCAGTCGAGCCCGGCGACCGGGTGTTTGCCCCGTTCGTTATCAGCTGTGGCCGGTGTGAGTTCTGCCGGAAAGGACTGCATACGTCCTGTGTCAACGGCGATTCCTGGGGCGGCGACAACGGCGGCGGCCAGGGCGAGTACGTCCGGGCGACGGAAGCCGACGGGACGCTCGTTCGGGTTCCCGACCGCCACGCCGACGACGAGGACACGCTGGAAGCGATTCTCCCGCTGACGGACGTGATGGGAACGGGTCATCACGCGGCGGTGAGTGCTGGCGTCAGCGAAGGAGACACCTGTATTGTCGTCGGCGACGGAGCCGTCGGACTGTGTGGCGTGCTCGCGGCTCGCCGCCTCGGGGCGGAACGCATTATCGCCATGGGCCACCACGAGGACCGGCTCGAACTCGCAGAGTCGTTCGGTGCGACCGAAACCATCGCTGCCCGTGGTCAGGACGCCGTAGACGCGGCAGAGGATCTGACAAACGGCGGTGCAAACCACGTCCTGGAATGTGTCGGTGCGGCCTCGGCAATGGAAACCGCCATCGACGTCTGTCGGCCGGGCGGGACCGTCGGCTACGTCGGTGTCCCGCATGGCGTCGACGACTCCGGATTGGACGTGTTCTCGCTGTTCGGCGATAACATCGGGCTCAACGGCGGCGTGGCACCGGTTCGTGCCTACGCCGACGAACTGCTGGCCGACGTGCTGCAGGGCACGCTCGACCCGTCACCGATATTCACGAAGACCGTCGACCTCGGCGGCGTGCCCGACGGGTATCGAGCGATGGACGAACGGGAAGCAATCAAAGTCCTCGTCAAACTGTAGTCGCCGCCGGTGACCAGTCCCAGCGGCCACGGCGTGCCTCGCCGGTCGTTCTCCGATTCCCGAAGTAATGCCCACGGACCGGGCCTCACACCGGCCGGTAGCGTCCCCCCGTGGCGTCGGCGGCTGTCCCGGTTACCCTAGCTTGCCACAGGAACGACACCGCGGCCGTTCTGCAGTCGGGTCGTAAGCCAGGGCGACGTCGTTGCAATGGCGGCAGTAGCGGTCGGAACCGGCGGCGTACGAGTGCGCGTTCCCTTCGTGTACTAACATATGCGAACGGATGCCACGATACTATAAAATTCTTCTGGACAAACAGCTCAGTATACCCTTATATTCCACATACACCACCAATGATGTGCGAGTTGGTAGGCCAATCATCCAAATATTTGGGTTCGGAGTGAACTAACCAAACTTCAGAAGTGGTCTCTTCGGGACGGGCAATGGTCAGGTACCGCCGTTCGCGGTGTCGGTGACGAAGCGGTCGAAGGACCACAGTCCGCTGGCCCGCCGAGGGCTACGCGGGGTCGAACTCCCCGTTGATGATGTCCGCCAGTCGCTGTCGGTCGAACAGCCGTTCTCCGGCCGGGATATCGCCGAGGCCGCGCCACTCGCCGAAGACCTCCGGGTAGAACTGCTTGGCGGCGATTTCCGTCTGGAAGAGGTTGATTATCGGCCCCTGGTAGGAGGTTCCCCCGCGG
>Ga0207719_100890_pt1 | contig 11046 bp, 9 predicted proteins | sample A23P1SouthBayCA_2_FD_187279 | JGI IMG/M metagenome (GOLD analysis project Ga0207719, IMG submission 187279) | Aerobic enrichment media microbial communities from Eden Landing Ponds, California, USA - A23 P3 (3) (SPAdes) | ecosystem: Environmental > Aquatic > Marine > Unclassified | place...
AAACCTGCCCGTCACCATCCGGGACAACCCGGACGCTATCGCCCTCGAAGATGTCGAGGGCCGCGTCGAGTACGACGACGTCACCTTCGGCTACGAGGAGGAGGTCGTCCTCGACGGCATCGATTTCGAGGCCGAACCAGGCGAGACGGTCGGCCTCGTCGGCCCGACCGGCGCCGGCAAGACCACCGTCGTCAAACTCCTCTTGCGCCTCTACGACGTGGATGACGGTGCGGTCAAGGTCGATGGCCACGACGTGCGCGACGTGACCCTCGCGAGTCTGCGCGGGTCGATGGGCTACGTCGGCCAGGACAACTTCCTGTTCGACGGCACTATCGAGGAAAACGTCAGGTACGGCCAGTTCGACGCGACCCGCGAGGAAGTCGTCGAGGCCTGCAAACTCGCCGAGGCCCACGAGTTCATCCAGAACATGCCCGAGGACTACGACACCGACATCGGCGAGCGCGGCGTGAAACTCTCGGGCGGCCAGCGCCAGCGCGTCGCCGTCGCGCGCACCATCCTCCAGCGCCCGGAGATCATGATCTTCGACGAGGCCACCTCAGCGGTCGACACCGAAACGGAGATGCTGATCCAGCGCTCCATCGACGAACTCGCAGCCGACCGGACGACGTTCATCATCGCCCACCGGCTCTCGACGGTCCGGGACGCCGACACCATCCTCGTCCTCGACCAGGGGGAGATAGTCGAGCGCGGGAATCACGAGGACCTGCTCGAGTCGGACGGTCTCTACGCCAACCTCTGGCGCGTCCAGGCCGGCGAAATCCAGGACCTGCCCGACGAGTTCGTCGAGAAAGCCAGCGAACGCGTCGCCCAGCAGGCGCTTGACGCCGGCGAGGACTGAGCTTCGGCATCGGCATCGGGGCTCCGGGTACCGACGCGGTCACCGACTGCCCGCTATCCGCGCGCGGAGACTCCGGAGTCGCGGAATCACTTTGTTTTCGAGTCGCGGCACTACCTCGTTCTCGACGTAGTACCCGGTAAAGAGGGCGTACACCACGACGGCGGGGCCGAGGAAGTTCCGCCAGCCAGCCACCCAGATCCCCATCGCGGTGAGGACGATCATAGCCAGCGGCGTCCCCCAGAGGACGAGCAGGGCGCGGTCGTGGTGCCAGGCGCGATAGATGCCCAGCGCCGCCCCCACCGTGATCGGGACGAGCGTGACGGTCGCTCGCGTCGCGTGCAGCGTCGACCACCCGGGCATCACCGGGGAGAAAAACCACAGCCCCCGGAGCGTCGCGATGGCGGTCACGTGCTCGATGTTCGCGACGAAAAAGCCGATCATCGACCCGGGTTCCGTGGGGCTGTACTGGTAGACGAATCGCTCGGGCGTGATGACGATGCCGCGCTTCCACGGCGTGAGGACCGACCCCATCGCCCAGCCGAACTGCAACCGGTAGACGACGCCGGCGACCACCACGCCGGCGAGCGCGAGGTTCGCCCGCGCCGAGGCGAAGAGGTTCAGCCGCCGGCCACTCGACGCGGGGAAACAGTCGTAGACGAGATAGCCCAGCACGATGGGCAGTCCGTTGGGACGCGCCGTCGCGACGAATCCGAGACTCACCAGGGCGAACAGGCGGTTCCGGCGCGAGGGGTCGGTGTGATAGCGCCCGAGTCGCCACACCGCGACGGCGAGGAGGAAGGTCAGCACGAACTCCGACTGTGGCCTGGCGACCCAGCGATAGACCTGCCACTGGAAGACGAAGGCGCCGCCCGCGACCAGCGCTGCCTGGCGGCCGACGAGCGTCCGCGCGGCCTCGTAGACCACCACGCAGGTCAGCGCCGACAGCACGACCTGGACGGCGACCCACCCCTCGACGTAGTAATCGGTCGCTTCGAGCCACCCGCAGTAGGGGAGCCAGTAGCCCGCGTAGGCGATCGCCCGGGAGCCAAAGAGCGTCCCGGCCGAGAGGTCCTGACACCACGCGATATACCGGGTGGCGTCCCGGACGACGCTCGTCCCCACCTCGTCCCACCACATCCAGCGAGCGATCAGGGCGGCGACGAAGATAACCGCCTGCTCGCGTCGCGCCGTTCGTTCGAGCAAGTCGGACGGGGACCAGGCCGTCCCGAACGTGTTCTCCGACACGTCCGGCCGTGGCATCCCCGCCGGTATCAAAATTCCCTTCTGTCACTGCGACATAACCGGGACGGGCGTCCGCCGGTTACTCGCCCTCGAACTCCGGTTCGCGGTCCTGCTGGAAGGCCGCCAGCCCCTCCCAGACGTCGTCGGTGGTAAACAGCTGGCCGAAAGCGGAGGCCTCGTACTCCAGGCCGGCGTCGGTGTCGTCGCGGCCGGCGAGCATCGCCCGCTTGGTGAGTTTCTGTGCGATGGGCGGGCCGGCCGCCAGATCGCGGGCGAGGTCCCACTTGCGGTCGTCGAACTCGTCGGGGGAGACGACCTCGTTGACGAAGCCGTAGTCGAACATCGTCTCCGGTTCGTAGTCGTTGCGCGCGGTGAAGATTATCTCCTTGGCGCGGCCCTCGCCGACGATATGTTTCAGGCGCTGTGTGCCGCCCCATCCCGGGAGGAGGCCGAGGTTGTGCTCGGGCTGGCCGAAGCGTGCACTCTCGCCCGCGATTCGCATGTCCGCCGCGGTGGCCAGTTCCATGCCGCCGCCGAGACAGTAGCCGTCGATGGCCGCGACGACGGGCATCCCGACCTCCTCGAGACGCCCGAAGACGCGCTGGCCCTTCCGGGACATCTCGGCGGCTTCAAGCCCGCTCCCGGGCGCGGCGCTCGCGGCGTCGAACCCGGCCGAGAAGGCGCGGTCCCCGGCCCCTTCGAGGAGGACCGTTCGGATCTGGTCGTCGTCGTCGAACTCGTCGAGTGCGGCGTCGAGTTCGTCGAGCATGTCGACGGTGATGGTGTTCATCCGCGCCGGCCGGTCGAGCTGGATCTGCCCGACTGCGCCGTCGGTTTCGACGACGAGCTGGTCGAATTCGACGGTCTCTCCCTCCTCGTCGTCGCCGTAGAAGCCGCCAGCCGCGGCCGCCTCGCGCAGGCCGTCGGACACCTCGTAGCGGGCGGCGCCCGTCTCCTCGTGGACCGATTCGAGGCGCTCGACGAGCGACGCGAGGCCGTGGTCGTCGGCGCGCTTGCCCGGGCCCTCGGGGTAGCCCGCGCCGAGTTGCATCGCCTCGTCGATGTCGCTGACCGGCGCGACGTCCTTCTCGACGAGTTTGCCGACTTCGTTGGCCATCACGGCCAGCAGGCGTTCGGCGACGTCGTCGCGGCCGGCGTCGGCGGGGATGTCGACGCCGCCGTTCTCGTAGTCGTAGAAGCCCGCACCGGTCTTCTTCCCGAGGTCACCGCTGTCGACCTGTTCGGCGAGGAGCGGGCAGGGTTCGTACGCCTCGCCCAGCACCTCGTGGAGGTACTCCAGTACGTGCAGGGTCACGTCGTGGCCGACCTGGTCGCCGAGTTCGAACGCGCCCATCGGCAGGCCCATGTCGAACTTCGTCGTCGCGTCGACTTCGCCGACCGTCGCCACGTCGTCGTGGACGAGCCAGCAGGCCTCGTTCATCTGCGGGACGAGCACCCGGTTGACGATGAACCCGGGCGAGTCCTTGCGCACGCGGACCGGCGACTTGTCGAACGCCTCGGCCAACTGTTCGATGGCCGCGAGCGTCTCCTCGCTGGTGTGCGCGCCGGTGATGATCTCGACCAGCTGCATCCGGACCGGCGGGTTGAAAAAGTGCATCCCGCAGAACTGCTCGGGGCGCTCGGTGACCTCCGAGAGATCCGTGATCGAGAGACTCGAGGTGTTCGTGGCGAAGATGGCCTCGTCGGGCGCGTACGCCTCCAGGTCGCCGTAGACGTCTTTCTTGATGTCCATGCGCTCGGGGACCGCCTCGATGACCACGTCGGCGTCCGCGACGGCCTCCTCGAGGTCGACGACCGCGTCGATGCGCTCTTTGGTGGCCTCGGCCTCCTCGTCGCTGATCTGGCCCTTCTCGGCGAGTTTGCCCAGCGACCACTCGATCTGCTCGTAGCCGTCTCGGACGAGATCCTCCTCGATATCGCGCATCGCGACGTCGTAGCCCGCGAGCGCCGCGACCTCGGTGATCCCGTGGCCCATGTTGCCGGCACCCAGCACCGCGACACGCTCGATGTCCTCGAAGTTCATAGCGTTCCATCAGTCGCCCGGAACCCGTTTCAAGGTTTCTCTCGGGAGTAAACCTCTCCCAAGTTGATCGTTGATTACGAACAATTATGTATGTTACCGACCCACATACGCTCATGGATTTCGCGCTCTCGGACGTCCAGAAGCAGGTGCGCGACGAAGTGCGGCGGTTCGCCGACAACGAGATCCGGCCAGTCGCGACCGAGTACGACCAGCGAGAGGAGTTCCCCCACGAGGTGATGGACAAGGCCGTCGAGATGGGGCTAGTTGGCTCCTCCATCCCCGTCGAGTACGGCGGCGCGGGCTACGACTATCTCACCAACATCATCCTCGTCGAGGAGTTGTTCGCGGCCGACCCCGGGATCGGCCTGTGTATCTCCTCGGCCGCGTTCGGCGCCGACGCGCTCGAAGCCTTCGGCAGCGAGGAGCAAAAAGAGCAGTTCCTCCGGCCCATCGCGGAGGGCGAGGCTATCATGGGGTCGGCCATCAGCGAACCCGACGTGGGGTCGGACGTGTCGTCGGTCTCAACGAGCGCCCGCAAGGAGGGCGACGAGTGGGTCATCGACGGCAACAAGATGTGGATCACCAACGGCTCGGTGGGCGATTTCTTCGTCGTTCTCTGCCAGACCGACCCCGACGCCGAGGGGCGGTACAACGGCTTCTCACAGATCCTCATCGAGGCCGACCGCGACGGCTTCGAGGCCGAGAAGATCACCGGGAAACTCGGCATCCGCGCCTCGGACACGGCCGAACTAATCCTCGACGGCGTCCGGATCCCCGAGGAGAACCTGCTCGGGACCCGCGGCGCGGGCTTCCTGCAGCTCATGCAGTTTTTCGACGAGACCCGGACCGCGGTGGCGGCACAGGGCGTCGGTATCGCCCGCGGGGCCGCCGAGCGCGCTCTCGACTACGCCCAGGAACGCGAGCAGTTCGGCCGCCCGATCAGCGAGTTCCAGGCCATCCAGCACAAGCTCGCGGAGATGCACACCCGGACGGAAGCCGCGCGCCAGCTCACCTACAAGTCCGCCTGGAGCGTCGACCACGCCGACGAGGATCTCACCCAGCTGGCCTCGATGGCCAAGGAGTTCGCCTCGCAGGTGGCCGTCGACGTGGCCGACGAGGCCGTCCAGATCCACGGCGGCGCCGGCTACGTCAACGACTTCGACGTCGAGCGGTTCTACCGCGACGCCAAGATCACCCAGATATACGAGGGGACCTCCGAGATACAGAAGAACATCGTTGCCCGTGAACTGCTCGGGAAGGGCATGGTCTGAGCGCGTCCTCGCTAATCGTCGGATCTCACCGAGAGCCAGACAGACAACGCGGCGCGCGCCGTCGCGGCCGCGAGCGCACACCGCGCGAGCGGCCAAGACGGCGTCGCGCGAGGGATGAGGAGCGCAACGAGCGAAGCGAGTGAGCACCGGAATCGGCTGGGGAGGCCTGTGGCCGCCCGCGGTGCCGTGCGGGTGCGGTGTTGTCCTGGCGTCTGCGCGAACGGAGTGAGCGCAGGCTCAGGAGAGCGTGCTCTCCTGGCGGATCGAAAGGGCGAGGCCCGGTCGCCGAACCCCGACGACGAAAGCACCGCAGCGAAGCGAGGAGCGTGGTTCGAGAGACGCCGCTGGCGTCTCTCGTCATCACGAGAGAGCTCCGCTCTCTCGGTCGACAGCGAGTCGCGGGAGGCGAGCGGGCCGAGGGCTTTCTGCTGTCAGTCATGTAGATGGCTTGTCACAGGACGAGCAGGCCGAGGGCTTTCATCGTTCAGGATTGCCTACGGTCGAGATCACGGCTAGCGAGCGGGCCGCGTGCGTTCCACTCCCGCTGTGCGCTCCGTCAGTCACGGCGAGCGCGACGAGGGCCGTCAGCGAACAGTCCCACATCGACAATCCCCCTCGAAACGCCGACGAAGCAAACAGCGGAGTGTCGCACGATTTAAGCCGCTGGCCGAGCGATATTCGGGTATGCACCACGGGCGCTCACGCTCGTCGAGAGGCACTGACACCGACCAGCCGAACACTGTTCGGCGTCGCTGTTGTTGAGCGCCGGCTCTTTCTGGTTCGTAGCGACTCCCGGGACGCCGCCGACTCCCGATACGCCGATTCCCAACGCCGATTCCAAATACGCCGACCCCCGACAAGGCACCCCCCGACCCACCCACGCCCGCCACGCCGACCCCCGCCACGCCGACCCCCGACACGCCGACCCACCACTACCCACAATGTTCGACCGACTCACCGAGGACGTTCGCACGGCCCGCGAGACAGACCCCGCCGCCAGATCGACCGCCGAGGTCCTGCTGTACGCCGGGCTCCACGCCGTCTGGGCTCACCGGCTCGCCCACTGGCTCTGGACCCGCGATTTCCAGTTCACCGCTCGCTTGCTCTCCCAGGTGACCCGGTTTTTCACCGGGGTCGAGATCCACCCCGCTGCAGATCTGGGTCGCCGCGTGTTCGTCGACCACGGCATGGGCGTCGTCGTGGGCGAGACGGCCGAGATCGGCGACGACGTGAACATGTATCACGGCGTGACGCTCGGCGGCGACGACCCCCGACCGGTCAAGCGCCACCCGACCGTCGAGGACGGCGCGACCCTCGGCGCCAACTCGACGCTCGTCGGCGACATCGTCGTCGGCGAGGGCGCCACCGTCGGCGCCGGGGCCGTCGTCGTGGAGGACGTGCCGCCCGGCGCCACCGTCGCCGGCAACCCCGCACGCCGGGTCGACGACGAGACCGATGCTACTGGAGCCGACACGGACGAGCCCGCCGATCACGACCGGACGGAACCGGGCGAGGACGGGACTGTCGAAACGGCTCCGGGCCGCCGAAACGGCTTTTCCGGTCGCGTCCCGACCAGCCAGTAATGACCGACGCCGCGACACCGGAGTCGCCGACGGACGCGCTCGCCGACGACCCGCATCTCGGGCCCGTCGTCGCCGAGCACGGCCCCGTCACGCTCGAACCCGCCGACGACCTCTACGAACGACTCGTCGTCTCCCTGGTCCGCCAGCAGGTGTCGATGGACGCCGCGGCGGCGATCCGCGAGCGGCTGTTCGACGCCCACGAGATTACACCCGCCGCGATGAGCGACGCCGACCCCGCGGACCTCCACGCGGTCGGGCTCTCGGAGGCGAAAGCCGAGTACGTCGTCCACGCCGCGCGGGCGTTCGAGCAACGAGGGTACGACCACGACTCTTTCGCGGGGATGGACGACGAGCGCGTCGTCGCCGAACTGACCGAGATCCGTGGCGTCGGCCCGTGGACCGCGAAGATGGTTCTCATGTTCGGCCTCGGCCGCGAGGACGTCTTCCCCGTCGAGGACCTCGGTATCCGCAAGGGGATGGCCGCGGTGTTCGACGCCGACCTGACCCGCGGGGAGATGCGCAAGCGAGCGACCGCCTGGCGACCGTACCGGAGTTACGCGAGCCTGTATCTCTGGCGCGCCGTCGAGGCGTAGCGAGGGTGAGATGGGCGGGTGGGTAAGTGGGTGGGCGGGGCGCGCCAATCCCCGAATTATTTGACAGTGGACAACCACGAGCGAGACGATGACCGCGATAGAGACACGCGCCCTGAACAAGCGCTTCGGCGAGGTCCACGCGGTGTCGGATCTGGACCTGACCGTCGAGTCCGGCGAGGTGTTCGGCTTCCTCGGTCCGAACGGCGCCGGCAAGTCCACGACGATCAACATCCTCCTCGGATTCCTCTCGCCCTCTAGCGGGAGCGTCCGCGTCCTCGGCAAGGACGTGACCGAGCAGTCCCGGGCAGTGCGCCAGCGCCTCGGCCTCCTCCCCGAGGGGTACGAACCGTACCCGAATCTGACCGGACGGGAGCACGTCCAGTCGGCCATCCACGCCAAAGGGGCCGACGACGACCCGGACCGCCTGCTCGAACGGGTCGGACTCGACCTCGACGACGCGCGGCGCCCGGCCAAGGAGTATTCGACGGGGATGCAACAGCGGATGACCCTCGCCGTCTCGCTGGTTGGCGACCCCGACCTGCTGATCTTCGACGAGCCGTCGTCGGGTCTCGACCCCGACGGCGTCGCGCTCCTGCGGGAGATCATCCGGGAGGAGACCGAGCGCGGCGCGACGGTGTTTTTCTCGAGTCACATCCTCGACGAGGTCGAGAAAGTGTGTGACCGGGTGGGCATCCTCAACGAGGGCGAACTCGTCGCGCTCGACACCATCGACAACCTCCGTGACCAGGTGGCAGCCGGTGCGACCGTCTCGGCCACGCTCGACGCCGTTCCCGACCCGCTCGACGTGGCGTCCCTCGACGGCGTCCGGACCGCGAGCGTCGACGGCACCACCGTCACCGCGGAGTGTACGACCGGCCCGGCCAAGATGAGCGTCCTGCGTCACCTCGACGAGCGCGCGGCCGTCGAGGACATCGCCACCGAGGAAGCGTCGCTCGAGGCGCTGTTCGACCAGTACACCGGCCGGCCTGAAGACAGCGGTGGGGCGGCGTCGGGCGGGAGCGGTGGCACTGCCGAGTCCACGGCGTCGGCGGAGAGCGGTCGCCCCGCCGAATCCACGGCGTCGGAGGAGTCGACTGTGGCGTCGGGAGGTGAGTCCGCGTGAGTTTCACGACCGTCCTCCGCGACGACTTCACGAACACCCGCCGGTCGTACGTCGTGCTCGGCGTCATCGGCGCGCTCACGGCGTTCGTCGCGCTGATCGTCCATCAGGTCGCGGACTTCCACGAGGACGCCTTCCGCGCGCTCGTGGACGTCTCCTTTTTCTTCTTCCTCGTCTTCCCGCTGATCCTGATCCCGCTGACGTACCTGGCGGTGGCGGGCGACCGGGAGCGCGGGTCGATCAAGCACGCGCTCGGCCTGCCGAACACCCGCGCTGAGTACGTCGCCGCCAAGTTCGTCTCGCGGGCGAGCGTCGCGACGGCGGCCGTCGTCGTCGCGACGACGGTCGCGTTCCTCCTCGGCCTCGCGCTGTATACGGACCCGGTTGATCCGCTGCGATTCGTGAGGTTCGCCGCGATAACGGCGCTGTTCGTCGCCTCGCTGACGGCTGTGTTCGTCGCGCTCTCGACGGTGACCAGTCGGCGCTCACGTGCGATGTTCGGCGTCATCGCCGCGTACTTCGTCCTCGGCCCGTTCTGGTTCGGCTTCCTCCCCATCGTGAACCTCCAGGCGGTCGTCGACACCGTCGCGGACCTGCTCGGCACGAGCGTCTCGGAGGAGACGTTCGGATACATCCAGTTCGCGTCCCCGACGACGGCGTACCTCGGCGGCCTCGAACCCGTCTACGAGGGCGTCATCGGGACCGGCGAGTACGAGCGGATCGACGGGAACTACGTCAGCGACACCGACGCGCTCTACACGAACGCGTGGTATCACTGGCTCGTGATGACCGTCTGGGGCGTCGGCGCGCTCGGCCTGGCCTACGCCCGCTTCCGCGTCGCGGAACTGGGATAGTCACTCCTCGGACTCTACTTCGCCGTCCGACTCGCGGTCGGCCTGGCGGCTGACGTCGACCTGGTAGTCGCCGAGAACGTCGCGACCGAGAATCATGGGGTAGTTCATGTGACTGCGGTCCTCGACGCTGGCAGTGACGGTGTGACGGTTGCCACCGACGCCGACGACCACGTCGACGACGGGTCGACTCTTCGACGTCTTGCTGGAACCCGAGCGCACTTTGGTGATACTCTTGATCGGCCCGGCGCCGATGTCGGCGGCGAGTTGCGTGTCGATACTCGTGCGGGTCGCCCCGGTGTCGGACTTGGCAACCACGGTCTCGGAGCCGCTCGTGCCGCTGACGACGACTTCCTCGGTGTAGCCGATAACGAGCGACGACTCGGAACGCTGTGTCGGCCGCGACGGCTTGCAGTCGGGGACGCTGTCGTCGAGCGTCGCGGACAGTTCCCGGACGCGCTCGTCCTCGACGACCCCACCGGCGCGCTCGATGGCCAGTTTCGCGATGTAGGGCGCGGGACTTCGCCCAGTGGCCTCGAACAGACCCCTGAAACCGGCCGTGGGATTGACCTCGAGAACCGACCATCCGTTCTCACCCTCCATGAGATCGACACCGGCGTAATCAAGACCGATCGCGTCGGTCGCGGCACGCGCGGTGTAGAGGACGTCTTCCGGAACCTCGTCGGTCGCGTCCTCGACCTGACCGCCCAGCGCGACGTTGGTCCGCCACTCGTTGTCCGCGGCGTAGCGGTACATCGCGCCGACCACGTCGCCGCCGACCACGTAGACCCGCAGGTCCCGGACCCCGTCGGGGGACCCCTCCAGGAGCGACTGGAGAAACGCGTAGCGGTTGCCGACGCGGGCGTTGACGCGCTCTCCCGGGCCGACCTTCCAGGTTCCGCCGCCGTTCGTCCCGATAGCGGTCTTGTAGACCGCTTCCTCGCCGAACTCGTCACGGGCGTCGTTGAGCCGCTCCGAGGAGAGCGCCATCAGCGCGTCCGGGACTGGCAGGTCCTCGTTCGTCAGCGCGACGGCGGTCGCCAGCTTGTGCATCGCGGTCAGCGTCTCGTCGGGCCGATTGAGCATCGGTCGGAGCCGGTCCAGGGCGTTCGCGAGCCCGAGTTCCTCGCAGGGCTCCGTCGATTTCGAGAGGAGGAGTCGGTTGACGAGGACATCGACGTCGGGTTCGAGTTTCGGTTCGCCATCGTCGATGTGGATCGTCGTGTTCTCCTGGCGGAGCCACTCGGGGTCGTGACCGAGCGCCTCGACGGCGTTGCAGATGGCTTTGGTCTCTTTGCTGTTGTGGAGGCTCAAAACGCCGACCGAGACGGTGTCGGAATCGCTCATACATCGAACTCGACCGGAGCGTCGTTAGGCCTGACGGTCGTCGACCGCCGGCCGCCACACGTTTCAGTGGTGGCGTCTACTCGGGAACATGGACAGCGGGGAGCCGTTCACGTACGACGGCGGCCGGGGCGACCCC
>Ga0207719_100892_pt1 | contig 11014 bp, 15 predicted proteins | sample A23P1SouthBayCA_2_FD_187279 | JGI IMG/M metagenome (GOLD analysis project Ga0207719, IMG submission 187279) | Aerobic enrichment media microbial communities from Eden Landing Ponds, California, USA - A23 P3 (3) (SPAdes) | ecosystem: Environmental > Aquatic > Marine > Unclassified | place...
TGCGGAGAGCGCCCGCACGCCCGGAATGGTCGGTCGCGAGCGACGCGGAGGGCGGCAGCGGCGAGCGGGGCGGGCCGGGACGGACACACCTGGCCAGCCGGCTTTACCGCTCGGCGCAGCTACGCTCGTCCTGGCGGACTCAGAAAGGGCGAGGCCGCCTCGGTCGTCCCCCGGCCCCGCAAGCACCACAGGAACGAGGAGCGCAGCGGCGGTCGCGGGATGTCGAGCGGCCGAGGGCTTTCGACAGTGATGCTTTACAATCGCGTGCTCACTATCGGCACCCGAATGTCTGGCCTCTATGATGCGATTATGTCCTGGGCTGCGGACAGTGAGTACATCGACGTCGAACACGTGTGGCCGCTCGGAATTGGTCTCACTGTGGTCCTCATCTCGTTCGCCGACGTTCGTGCTCTGAATCATCTGCTGGCGTCGCTTGATGAATTTACACAGCTACGGCACCTGGTAGTAATGGCGTTGAAAGGAGTTGGCGCGGGGATGATTGCCCATATTGCCTACAGTACAAGCGAGATCTCGTTTCGAAGCCGACAGACGCTCCAGAGTAAGGAACGTGCGTTGCTGATCCTTCTTGTGGTTGGTGTCGGCGCCGGCCTCTTTGTGGACGTCATCATCCCTCGAATGGTCGAACCCTTCCCGTTCGTTGTTGTTCAGACTACTGGGCTTTTGCTGGTGGCCGGTATGTGGTATCTACACTTACTGATCGAAAATTGGAACCTCTCGAACGAGTGGCCCCACCTACTGAGTGGGCTGTTTATTGCCTTCGGTCCATATATTCCAAACCTGGTATAGCAGGTCGCAGGTATACCATGGATAGGCCAGTTCCAAAACCGGACGGTCAGTAGTACCCTCCATTAATAAGAGCCACGCGGTATTTCGTCTGCGTAGATGCCACTCTCCAGTGCTGAAATCATCCAACATCTACAGAATATAGAGCCGGACGAATTTGAGCATTTCATCGGTGATCTCTGGGAACGACTTGGTTGGGAAACAGAAGTTACCACTGGATCGAGCGATCGTGGAATTGATGTTATCGCTAAGCGGTTTCATCCGTATCAGCAAAAAATCCTGATTCAGGCTAAGCGATACCAGTCTGATAACCGAGTCGGGAGCCCGCAAATTAGAGAGTATAGTTCGCTCCGACAGCAAGAAGAGAACGTCGATCAGGTCCTTGTTGTAACCACGAGTGCATTCACGTCGGAGGCGCGTGCAATCGCCTCAGATCTGAATGTAAAATGCATCAATGGAGAGCAGCTTGCTCAGCTGGTAGAGGAGAACGACGCGATGGATTTGGTGGAAACTACGACTGGGGGCCTTCCCCCATCGAGCTCCGCACCACGAGAGACAGATGCAAAATCGAGAGAGAGAAATCGCGAAACAGCTGGATTGCCCCGGGGAATTGGTGATGACGTCATCGCAGAATTACTCGGAATTGCACGCGTTAATTTCTCTTCCGAGAGTGATATTTCTCGACACGAAATGGATTTCGATGGGCTCTTCGTAGCCCTTACTCTCCATACTCGTAGTCTCCAAGATAGTGTCTGGCTGGCTATTGGGGCTACACAGGAGGTTGACGTCGTTGATAGCACCGGGTCAAAGCACAATCCGATTTCCCTCTCCGAGAAACCACTTCGAAACGGCTGGCAGACACACGATCCGGAGGTGAGAACGCAAACCGGCCCACGGAATCTTGATATTGACATCCGCATACAGGAGACCACGAAGTATCTTCTGGCAGTAGATCTGAGCTCAATACGCGACCTCTCCCGAATCGAGATCGATCGTTACGGAATCGAGATTGACTTTACCGAAGTGGATCTTGCCGACATTCCGAGCTTGCCTGACGACCTCAAAACTAGTCTGGAGTCAGTTAGAGGAGTCTCGATACATACGCGCTAAAATGGTTCCCTTCGGAAGTTTGGAAGTCACTCTGATGGCGATCCGGTTCGAGCCGCCGCTAGAGAGGATCTCTGTACCGGAAACGGGTCTCGTTGAGCACCAACCAGGGGTCGAAACTACAACCGGCGTTGCGGTGCGGTAGCGGGACGTCGAGCGGCCGAGGGCTTTCAGGAACTATCCCTATCTCGGACCCACAAGTCGTTATTCGCCGACGGACTGCGATTTGTCCTCGACGATGACGTCCACACCGTCCGGTGATACATCGAGCGGGATCCCCTCGACAGTAAACTGAACGGTGATCTTCTCATCGGCGGAAGCGATCAGCTGTTCGAGCGCATCGGGGTCGATGTACTCGTGGAGCTGATAGGAATCGTCCTCGAGTCCACACGCCTCCAGTGTCTCGATGATCTCGACGAGGAGCTCATTTGGTCCGCCCGAACGGCCGGTAGATGGAGAATGCATTTGAACGCTTGGGGCTAAGGATACCAGTCGTATAAAATGCGTGGAGTCAACCATAGAAGCTAATCGCTTCGCTACTTGACTTAGCGCGTTTGGGATAGCATCGGCGCAACCACAAGCGATTATGCGCTTTGACGCCGACTGGATGTCTCGTGCTGATGACCGCATTCTAGAGCATCTTTCTGCCGACGGCCCCGATACCCCGAAGGAGATGGCGGACAGCGATCGCGTGCGCTTCTCCCGGCAACACATCAACGCCCGGTGCAAGACGCTCGTCAAATACGGACTCCTCGTCCACCTCGGCAACGGCGTTTACGACATCACGCGAACTGGAGAGCAGTATCTCGCCGGCGAACTTGATGCTCGTGACCTCGAAGCTGACTGAACCTACCCTTCCAGAAGCGTGACTAACTGGGCGACGTACGGGCTGTTGTCCCAGCTCCGGTGGGGGCTGATCACGCTAAGTAGCGTTCGCGCCTCCTCGTGGGTTATGTGGCCGTTCCGGGCGTAGTCGCAGATAAGCCGCGGCGTCGGGACGATACGCGGCCCCTGGAGCACAGCGTGAATTAGTGGGAAGTTCGTGCCGCCAAACTCGTCGGTGAGAAAGCCGTCGCTGTCGAGCGTGTTCGCGAGGACGATGCCATCAGTTTCGCCGTCATCGAGGCCGAACGTCGGTCGCGCATCTGGGGTGTCGTCGCGCGCATACGGATCTTCGACCGTATAGTGGCCACGGGCCGCGAGGACGTTACTCGCCGCAGCGGCGTGGATATCCTGATACTGCGTGATATCGCGGAGTTCTGCGACAACTTCCGGAGGAACGACCACGTCACAGGAGGTGAGCAGGTACTGGAACGGGTCCGGAACGTCGGACCCGACCGCTGCATCTGCACAAGGCACGGCGAGACTGACAAGCGCGCTCGTGTCAGCGACGACCGTTCGCAGTCGCTGGCCGCTCATCGATTGTCGTCACCGGTCTCGACCGTCGTCACATCCCCTTCGTAGACGTCGACGTCGTCAGGGGCAGCGAGATCGAGTGGCTCGTCCTCGAGATCCGCTTTGAGGAGGCGGAGTCGCTGGGCCGTCTCGGCGCCCACCAGTTGCTTGACCGTCTCGAACTCGAGCTGGTCATCGTAGTACTTCGTCGCGACCAGCTCTTGAAACGTCTCGCTGTCGGCCGTGTCTTCGATGTACTCGCGGATGGCCTCGACGAGGAGGTCTGTCCGATCCTTGTCGAAGAGGTCGGCGATGGCATCGAGCCGGTCGACGAGGTACTCCGGCGACTGGAAGTGAACCCGCCGGGGATCGTCGCTTGCGCTCATTCTATGTGCAAGTTCTGCACATAGGCGCATAACGGTTTCGGCGTAGCCACAGCGCTTGCACATCAGTGCGCGGGAGACGGGACTCGCTCACGTCGGTTTCAGTCGTCATGCTGTGCAGTCAGTTCGTCGAGGAACTGGCCAGCGGTCGTCCCGACACGAACACCGTCGACGTTAGACATTTCGAGGCCGTGAGTAGCGGTCCGGAAAGGCGTGCCGTCGACGAGGACGCGGTGAACGACGGTGCGGATGGGATCGGTCCCGTACCTATCGACGACAGTAGCCATCATCTCGTCGAGATGTGCATCCCGGTGCTCCGTCCGGGGATGCTGTGCGCGCTCGAGGATGAGTTCGACTACATCGTCAACTGATGCGTGCTCGGGATTCTTGGTTCGTTCACGAACGTCGTAGAGAGCGTCGTTATCGGACATTCCTGTTCACTTCGAAGTATCCCCCACGGTGTCAGGGCTCCTTGAGCAACGAGCGAGCTCGCTGCACGTAACTGTTCGCGCCCCAGCTACGGGCGTCGCTGATCGCATCGAGGAGCAGCCGCGCATCGGCAGCCGATAGGTGTTCAGTTCGAACGAGAACCGAGAGCAGCGTCGGCGTCGTGACGAGCCGGGTATCAGCGAGTGAGGCGTGGATCAAGCCAAGTTGGTTGAACTCGTCACAGAGGAAGAGCGCAGCATCGAGATCGTTCGCGAGCGTGACCGCCGCGTTCTCACCGTCATCGAGCGGAAACTCGGCATCGAGGTCGACCGACTGTGTCGTGAATGACTCCGTTTGGTCGAGGACGGCGGACGCGGCGTGTCCATGGACGTCATCGTAGGAGGCAATCTCTTGGAGTTCATCGATGACCGCCGTTGGGACGACGACCTCATACTGGGATAGACAGAGTGCGAGTGGATCGGGGTCGTTGTCAGCAACGATCCCGAGACTCACGAGGGCGGAGGCGTCTGCGATACACCGCGACATCTATGCGTCGGCGACCTCGTCGATGAAGTCCTCGTCCAACTGCTGTTTCAACACGCGGAGGTTAGCCGCCTCTTCGGCGCCGACGAGCGCTTTGAGTTGCTCGAAGCTGATCTCATCGTCGTAATAGGCGGCGGCGATCTCTTGGGTGAGTGCGTCGTCATGAGCGGCGTCTTGGAGGTACTCCCGAAGCGCGGTCACGAGGACGTCTGTTCGGTCTTCCCCGAGGACTGCGGCCAGTGCGTCGGCCCGGTCGATGAGCCGATCGGGGGCCCGAAACTGTACGCGCTTCTTATCGGTGCTCATAATGTGTACATTGTGAGCCAACGCACTTAGCCGTTTTCGTGTGTACGATGTGAGTCTCACTCGGCCAAGCGTTACCCGTCCACGAGATGCTCCTCGAGGTCACGCGTCCAGTGCGTGGCGGGCCCACCGGGGCTACAGCGAGCACACAGTTGGAGCGGCCCCTCGAGATGGCCGAGTTCCACGCGAAATCGAGTGAGCGCTGCGAGCGTGTCAACGACGAGTCCACACCCGTCGCAGGCGTGGAAATCGCGCTCGTCGGGATCCGGCTCCGTCTGAATCGCGCAGTCGACACAGGTCGGGTGGGTGACCCGTTCGTCCTGTCCCCAGGTATGCGCCTCGCCAGTCTCGGTGCCAGGCGGGGCGTCGCAGAAGGCACAGCCAACGAGGGTTTGCTGCATCACTCGTCCTCCTCGCCGGCGTCGCTGGCGGCCTGCCAGCCACGATGGAACACGGCGAGCTGGGTGATCGACACGAAGGGCTTGCCACTGGGCTCGTGGACGAGCACGCGCTGGTCAGGGATCGGCGTCACCACATCGTCCTCGACGAGTTCGCCAACGAGACGGCGGGCAGTCGCCTCGTCGATGTCCGCCGTCGCGACTCGGGACGCATCCCGGTCCTGTGCAACGAGTTCGGTTTCGAGTCGGTCGTAGTCGCCTGTCGTGTCGTCGATGATATCTGGTTCAGTCATGGAAGCTCATGTTCTGCACGCGCTTCGAGCGCGCCTCACGCCTCCTGGCGCCGATAGACACACCTGCGGTGCGGACTCGATGTCCTACGTCAGCGATCTACCTCCAGCTAGCCTCGTTCCTGGCGGGAAGGGAGCGAGACGCCACTCCAACAGCCTCCTGTGAGCCACCCCTTGCTGTCGGTCCCCGTCGGTCTGTTAGAGGGCGATCACGAGCCCGGCCACGAGTGTCACGAGTCCGAGTGCCAGCCACGTCGTTCGAGCTGCGAGACGCCGCCAGAACCGTCTTCCCAGCTGGCGGAGTTGATCACGGAGCGCTGCCCGCCGTTCCGTTTCGAGGACCGCAACTTCGTCGTAGTAGTCACGGCGATCTGCGGGAAGCGTCCGGAGTGTCGTCTGGCACTCGCTGCAGGTGTATTCGAACTCTGCCCGGACGTGCTGCCGGCGAAATTCTTGTTCGCCGCCCTCGTCGTAGCCGGTGACCTCGTACACGAGGAGTTTCGAGACGAATCGACGGGCCCCGCATTCCGGACAGTGGTTCAGCCTAAGCGTTGGCGTTCCATCCTCGCTGCTCGCATCGTCTGGCCACGACGGCTGCGAATCTGTGTCCTCGGTCTCTCGGGGTGGGTTCGTGTGGTTTTCTGACGGCGATGCACTCGCTGTCTCGGAGTTACTAAACGTAGACATGGATTCACCTGTGACCGCGCTCAGTTGACACCAGGCTGGACACCACGGCGGCTCTCGTGTGGTGCCCATCGGGCTGAGCGCCGTCACCCTTGGTCGGCGCGATAAACGCCACTGCGAGGGAGTCGTCTAGTCGTCCCACAGTGCTGCAATCCGGTCCTCGATCTCGTCGAGGACCAATTGCAGGACATCACGATAGTCGGTCGGCCAGGAGTCATCGTCACCGGGCGTCGGGGCGGTGGGTGGAGGGTGGAAATGGTCCCGTGTATTGTGCGGATTCGGGTGCCGGTCCCACCGACACTCCCAGGCGTGGTCCGCGTACTGCTCTCGATAGTGGAGTTTGAAGTCGTCGTTCGTGTACCAACGGACCGTCAACTGCGCCTCGTCGACGGCTGTCGGGTAGTACGACGGGGCAAAGACGGCGTGGAGTTCCAGATGGCCGCTGGCGTCGGTGACGGTCGCCCGGGAGATCTGCCTCGTCGCTTGGAGCCGCGTCTGAAGGAATTCGAGGATGGGGTGATCGATAGGGGCAGGGCTCCCGCCATCGCCTGTCGGTGGCACCATCGAGCGAGCTACCCGGACGCCTGTTCGCGCTCGCTATCCGTGCGTTGCTGGCGTGCGCGCTCGCAGCGGTCTCGCTCCTCGCGGGCGGTCGCCCAATCGGTGAGGTCGCTGTACACGTCGTCGATGGTTCGCTCGTCGCTGCCCTCCGCGGCGTCGACGGCGTCCACAGCGGCCGGTGACGCAGCGTCGTACGCCTCTTCATACTCGGTGATGCGCGTCGTCAGCTCACGAACGCGTTCTTGAAGCTCTTCGACGGAATGGTCGGCTGCGAGCTGGTTGATGCGCCGCCACTCGAAGTACGCGTCATTGCGCTCGTAGGTGGCTGGATGGCCGTCGTGTCGGGTGACAATGCCGAGGTCGTCGAACCACTCCAGATACTTCCGGGCGGTCTTGGGGTCACAGTCGGCGCTGTCGGCGATCGCGCTCGCCGTCGTCGGCTCGCGGGTCTGCAGGATAGTGCCGTAGATGCGTTGTTCGACGTCGTCGCTGCTGAACGGCTCCTCGAAGGGTGGCGGGCCATCGGCGGCGTCTGTCTCGGGCATACTTGCGATTGCAGAGTGAAGGATATAGTTCTTACTTCGAGGAATAGTTTCCCGAAATACCAGATCCTGCGGTAGTCCCCGGTTTGCGGCGGGATTGAGCGTAGTTAACCAACATATAGCGCGATATAGCGAGTCTGTTGGTTAATCTTCTTGGCTCGCGGAACCTGAACGCTCGGGGGAGGGCTTTTCGGATGGCGGTGAAGCGGCGCCACTACTCGGACCGACCACTGAAGAATCGGCTCAACATGGAGGATGGCTCTGAGCCATCACCGGTCTCGCTCACAGTACTGGAGTCTTCCTCGTGGGACTGCTCAGTTTCCTCGTCACGGGCTGCGAGTTCGTCGGTGAGCCGCTCAATCTCTGTTTCGAGGGTCTCGATTCGCTCAGTCTTCTGTTCGAGTGTTGCTTCGAGCGCGTCGACGCGCTCGCGCAACAGTCGGTTTTTCTCCGTTAGATACGCACTGCTCCGGTCTGCGTCGTCAGGAGTACCGCCAGCAGTGACCCCGCCCGGTGCGTCGTGGGAATCTGCGGCGTCGTCGCCGGCGTCCGGGTCGTAGAACTCCGAAGTAGTCGCAATGGCTCGCTCGATGGTCTTCTCCCCGTACGTCGACCCGTCAGCGTAGTGGACTTCGTCCCACTTCTCCCGAAGTAATCCTGACTGGCGGAATAGGTGATCCATCTGCGTCCGGTCGCCGCCGGTCCAGAACGCCAGCAGACAACACAGCGCCATGTCGGCCTCGGACTGACTGTCGTAGCCGACCGTATTCCCGTTCCAGAGCCGCTCGAACTTCTCGCCATTCGATGCGTTTCGCGCTTTCTCGAGGAGGTCCTCGTCGTCGAGGTCGACGTCAACGTCGGCTGCACCGGTCGTCGGTAACTCGTCGTCAGCGCTCTCACGCTGCTCGGACTCGGATGCTGTGTCACGCTCGGTGTCTTGGACGTATTCGCGGTGAATCGCTGTGAGCGCGTCCTGCCGGCGTGCAACGCGCGTTGGGGTCCGGTCGACGTGGTCGCCAGTAACGGTGAAAAAGCGTGCCGTGTCGTACAGTTCGACGCTCCCGCGGCGATTCCGCCCGTCGGGGAGTTCGCCGGTGATCAGGACATGATAGCCGGTACCGGACGGTGATACCTCCGTATAGGAGTCGAGTCGCTCAATGATGTCCAGCGCTGCGTCGTCGACGTCGCCGGTTTCCGGGTCGCGGCAGTCGTCCAGGTCGACGCCGACGATGGGATCGTCGTCAGTAAACACGAACCCGACGCCATCGGCGTGCTCCGTCTCGGTGTAGTCGAGTGCTGTCTCGAAACTCGCCCAGGTCTCCGATTCTGTTGCTGACGCGAACCCCCCAGCCCCTGGCGTCACCGGGATCTTCGTCGGTTTGCCGTCCCGCTCCTCTTCCCGCCAACACACCCACTGGTCGCGTTCGCGCAACGTCTCCGGAATTGCCTCCGGCTCGTCGACGATCGGGTCACTCATTCTCACACAGCACCTCGCATGGCTCTCACTTGCTCTGAGCCACCACAGACTTCACGCTGCTCCACGTCTCGATCCAATCCCTTGGTCCCAACGGGGACCCCCCGTTCTATCCTAGTTGGTTGTTGGGTGGAACACTCGCTATCGCTGGTTGCAAATCGCTGGACGTGAGCGTGTTCCACCCATTTCGCTCGGTTCGTTGGTGTTCCACCCATTGGGAATTTGGGCGGAACATACCGCAGTCGGGTGATTTCCGACCTCCGAATTTGATCGAATGAGATCATGATTCAGCTTGGGTGGAACAACTCCCGAGAACTCGCGATGAAACTGGGAATTGGACCGTGTACGTCCATTTCATAGCTGAAAGTCCTCTTCAGATCGGATGCGAACTCCAGTGTAATGCGGGACGGGTTCCCCGTCGATTCGCTTCTTCGTGGAGTCCACCTCGATATGGGTGTTGAGCTTCCGTGTGAACCAGCTCTTATTCAGCGGATCGTCGATGCCGTGTGCCTCTGCCCAGTCGTTGTAGAGACTGAATACATCGTCTTTCGGCACGGCTTCATCCGCGTCTTCGACAAGATATTCGTCGACGAACGATTCGAACGACGGTGGCGATGGGTCTTTCTGCTCTTCCTCGACTGTCTCACCTGCCTGGTCGGTCAGACTGGGTGGTTCGTCAGCGGCCGCTGATTCGGGCGATACCGGACGGAGCGACCCGTCGGTGATTGCCGAGAGTGGCCGCTTCTCACCGTCTTCATACACGACCGATTCCGCCTCATCGTGAAGGATGACGATGCTGTACGTCGAACGTGTGTAGTCTGGTACGGGGAGGTCGGCTTCGGGGACGAATGGCTTCTTGACACGTATCCAGTCGTCCTCGAACGCCGATTTCGTCTCGTAGATGTGTTGCTCACCGTGCTCGTATACGACGTACTCCTCGGCAGCGTGGTCGTAGCTGTAGATGGCTGGAACACGATCTTTCGAGAGTGTTCCAAGCGACGGGAGGCGGATGTGTTCCGTCCCGCTGGCATCACGAAGGACGATCTCGTCGCCATCACGCTGCCAGATGTTCTGGGTCCCGTTCTCGTCGTCGGTCGCCGGTCGCACGGCCGTCACTCCACCTTCTTCGGTCGCTCCACCGTTGAACGTGAGATTCGAGTCAGTCGTGTAGAACCGTGTCTCACCATTCTGGAGGGTACGGACGGGTGGTGTGAGAATGCCGTCGACACGCTCGGCCCACTCAGTTTCGTCGTTTCCTGGGCGAACGACAAACAGCGGGATATCCCCTGCTTCTTGGGCTTTCCGGAGATTCGTGAGCACCTTTGCGGGATTCTCGGGTGTCGTCGTTTCGACTTCGATGGCGAATCGGTCGGCAACGTCGGGGTGGCTCGCCCTCGCGTCAGGTTTCTCGCTGCCATCCTGTGCGAGGATCGAGACAGTGAAGCCGAGTGCGGTGAGCTCTTCCTCGATCTGGCGGAGTGCTGCGTCGTGGACACTCCCACCAGCGGCCTGCACGCTACCAGTATCGGGTGTCGAGACATCCTCTCCGGCGTCAGTGAGTCGGATGCGGAGCTCATCGGCGTCGATCTCGACGGTCGTATCGAGGTATCGAGATCGTTCTCGAATGTCCGCGAGTGCATCATACGATGGCGGCTCGGCGTCGACGTCGTCGAAGAGCCGCCTGAGTTCGTCGTCAACTGCTTCAACGGCTACCCAGCCGTTCTCTTCACGGCATCCTTCTCGAAGCTGCAGACTCCGGACCACCGTCGCAATCGCGACGTCCAGGTCGTCGCTCGCGATATCGAGGACATCGTGTCCGTTGGCAGGTGTGCTCGTTGTTGAGGCGGCTGGTGCAGCCGGCACACCGTGTTCGTCGCTAATGTTCTCGTGCATCGAGGAGAGCGTCTCAGTGAACTGCTCTTCTTCACGCGCTGTGAGCGGGGATTCGCTCTCGGGGTGGCCCGGTGGAATCGGAAGTGGTTCGAGACTGAACGGATACGGGCCCGTTTCACCGAACGTCGGGCTTGGCAGGCTGGCGATCCACTCCCCTCGTGGCAACGAACGAATCCGATTGGCGAAATCCGCGGGGTCCATCTCTTCG
>Ga0207719_100894_pt1 | contig 10992 bp, 10 predicted proteins | sample A23P1SouthBayCA_2_FD_187279 | JGI IMG/M metagenome (GOLD analysis project Ga0207719, IMG submission 187279) | Aerobic enrichment media microbial communities from Eden Landing Ponds, California, USA - A23 P3 (3) (SPAdes) | ecosystem: Environmental > Aquatic > Marine > Unclassified | place...
GAGCCGCTGGCGGGCGTCGGGGTTGCCGACCGACTCGACGGCGTCAAGGAACCGGGGAAGGACCGCCTCGACGGTGGCCGGGGTCTCGCCGTACCGCGTCGAGGGCGCCGCGGCGCCGACGCCAGTCGCCCCATCCGCGTCGGTGAGCCGAACGACGACGTTCGTCGTCGTCTCCCGGCTCCCCCGGGCGATGGCGAAGGGCTCGGACAGCGTCAGCTCCAGCCGTTCGAACTCGGCGCGCACGATCACTCCTCCAGGGCCAGCGCGTCGAGGATCGGGTCCGGGCCGATCCGGACCGGATCGGCCGCCGGGACGCCGAGGTCGGCCGCGTAGGCCGAGAGCGCCGCCCGGGCGTCGTCGTCGGCCTCGATCGAGGCTGTGTTGAGCGCGCCGGCGACCACCTCGCTCGTACCGACGGGGGCGGCGACGTCCTCGTACAGCTCCGCGACCTGTCCGACGGGCGGAATCTGCGTGTCCTCGTAGCCGTGGATCGCCTCGCGCCCGGCGGCGTGACAGAGCACCAGCGCGTCCGGCGCGGCACCGTGGAGGATCGACAGCGTCACGCCCGAGTACGCGGGGTGAGCGAGGCTCCCCTGGCCCTCGACGAACAGGACGTCGTGGTCGGCCGCGGCCTCGGTCACCATCCGCTCGACCGCGCCCGCAGCGAAGTCCGCGACGACGCGGTCGACGGCGATCCCGCGGCCCTCGATCAGGATCCCAGTCTGTCCGGTCGGGACGACCCCGGCGTCGATGCCGCGCTCGCGGGCCGCCCGGGCGAGTTCGAACGTCGTCGTCATCTTGCCCGTCGAGCAGTCGGTCCCGACCGTCAGAACCACCTCGGCGTCGACCTCGTCGGCGCGACCCGTAGCGACGCCGAGGTCCTCCGGTGGCCGGCGGACGTCGTGGAGGGAAACGCCGTGCTCGGCCGCCAGATCCGCGAACTCGGGGTCGTCCGCGAGGAAGTAATGCAGGCCGGCGACGACGTCACAGCCCCGCTCGATCGCGGTCCGGACGTCCGACCGCCAGGAGTCGTCGAAGCCGCCGCCGATGGGTGCGATGCCGATCACGAGCGCGTCGACCGCCGGGGCGTCGGCCATCGAGGCGACGATCGGGGCGTCGGGGAGGTCCGCGCGCAGGTCCGCCACCCGCTGGCCCGCCCGGTCGCGGTCGAGGACGGCCGCCACGTCGTAGTCGCCGTACCGGAGGACGCCGGTCGCGGTCTTGGCTCGGTCGGGGAACTTCCCGTGGGCGAGGACGGCGATCCGGTCGCCGGAGTCGATCATACCAACCCCTGGGACGAGGCAGGGGAAAAACGCCGCGGCCCGGCGCGGGCGCGCCCGGGCAGCGTCGGCGAGAACCGGCCCGCGACGGCCGCTCAGAGCAGGTACAGCCGCGTCGAGAAGAACTTCCGGACCGCCGCGTCGAAGGCGTCCTCGGGGTCGCCGCTGGCGTCGACGGTCGCGGTCCGGTCGGCGCGGTCCTCGAAGCGGCCGAGTACGGTCCGCTCGCCGAGACAGATCAGGCGGGCGGCGCCGGTCGTTCCTTCGTCCGCGTCGCCCAGGTGCTCGTCCAGGGCCGCCTCACAGCGGTCGAGGTGCTCGTCGATCTGGTCGTCGCGCCGGCGCTCGAACCGGGACTGCGAGAAGCCGCCCTTCGAGTGGTCGTTCATCACCTCGGAGTCGAGGGTGGCCGCGACCGTCCAGCCCTCGCCGTCGAAGGTACCGAGAGCGAACAAGTCAGAGCGCACGAGCGCGACCGCGGTGCCAGGTGTAGGGCGGACCCACGCCTCCTCGATGCGAAAGCCGTCCGCCCACGTCGCGAACGGCTCGGGGGCCAGCGGCGGATCGAGCGCGGCGGCGACCAGCCCCGCGTCGTCGGTACAGACCAGACAGGGCGCGGCCCGCCGGACGAGCGCCTCGCGGTCGCCGACGGCCGACGCGACCGCCCCGGGGACGGCGTCGGGGCCGACCATCGCCGTCAGCGCCCCCTCGGGCCCGGTCGACACCGACCGGAGCCGCGAGAGCACTTCGGTCAGTCGGTCCCCGCGGAGGTCCACGGTGTCCCGAAACTCGGGGCCGGCGGCCTCGTCGTCCACGCGGTCGAGCTGTCCCTCCAGGTCGGCCACCCGGTCCTCCAGGCGGTTGACCCGCTCCTCGGCGGCCTGGCGAGCGCTCGCGGCCTCGGATCGCCGCTCCTCCTCGGCCTCGGCCCGACGTTCGAGGTGGCGCTTTTCCTCCTCGAGTTCGGCGATGCGCTCCTTGAGGCCGGCGCGACCCAGCAGCTCGTCGAGCATACGTGCCCCCGCGGAGTGGATCCACTTCACGCTTCGGGAGCGGCGACCGGCGTGAGATCGGGCCGCGGCAGCGACCTCCGGGGGACGAGCACGTCGACGCCGGAGTCGGCCCTCAGCCCGACCCGGGGAGCGGACAGAGGCTCGCGGTGAAGATCGCGACCTGGTCGGTGTCGTTGCGCGCGCCGTGTGGGACGCCCCGTTCGTGGAGCACCACGCCGGGAGCCTCGACCGTCGACTCCTCGTCGCCCTGGATGACCGTGACAGTCCCGTCGAGGACGTGGAAGACGTTCGTGCTGTCGTCGTGCTCGTGGGAGTCGAGCGTCGCGCCGGGGCCCAGCGCGAACGCCTTCACGAGCACGTCGTCCTCGACGACCAGTTCCGCGGTCGCTACCTCGCCCTCGGCGGGGGAAAGCTCCGCCTCGGCCTCCGCGAGTCGATCGAGCGTCATGCGAACGGATGGGCGGGCCGGGGCCGTAAGCGTGGCGTCAGCGGCGGACCGCTACGGAGAAGGTCGGCTACTCGCCGGCCGTCGTCGTGGCGTTCTGGCTCTCGTAGCGCACGACGACCTCGTCCGCGACCGGCTGGAGGACGTACTTGCCGGAGCCGCCCGCCCTGACCGGGGTGAAGTCCGCGGTGAAGGTGGTGCGCTCGCCCTCCCGGATCTCGAAGGGCTCCTCGAACTTCAGGGGGGCGTCGCCGGGCACCTCGACCGTCGCGTTCGAGCCGTCGGCGAGGGTCGCCTCCGTGTCGACGACCGACAGCTGGAGATACTCGTACTCGCCGGCGTCGAGTTCGAGGTCGGCCAGCGGCGCCGAGCGGTCGCCCTGGAGTTCGACGAGGTCGAAGGTGCGCTCCTCGACCGCGTGGGTCTCGCGCTCTCCGTCGGCGGGCTTGACGAACACCTCGTCGACCGTGACCGCACACCGCTCGAAGTCGCTGATGTCGCCGGGCTGGTCGCTCACCCGGGTCGCGAGGGTGCCGGTCGCGCTCGCGGTGCCGATACAGCCGGCCAGAGTTGCGGTTGTCATCGTGGCGATGCCTGCGGTCGTCGAGAGGAACTGTCGTCGATTCATAATGAAGTCGTGGAGTCGCGTCGGTCGGTCGTCCGGGGTGGTTCGTCGGCTACGATCGCACGGCGGGGTCGATCACGCGCCCTGGCGATCACGCGAGCGGACCGGCCGCAGCCTGCTGGCTCGCGTTGCCATCGGCCGCGGTGTCGGTCGCGTTGGCGCCGTCAGCAGCGCCGTCGCCGCTGGCCGCGTCGTCGCCGTTAGCCTCGTCGGCCGATTCGTCGCCGCCGAGGAGCCCCGAGAGCGCGTCGCCGAGGGAGCCGTCGAGGCTACCGTCCAGGAACGACCCGATGGTCCGGTGGATCTCGGACACCTGGTCCGGAACCGGGTCCGGCATGTCGCTCGGGGGGCCGCGCTCGCCCGCGCTCTCGGCGGGCGAACCGTTCTCGCTCGCGTTAGCGCCCGCACCGTCGGCCGCGTCGGCCGACCCGTTCGAGGCGTTCATCCGGTTGGCGGCGTCAGCGGCCATCTCGTCCGCGACGGTACGGCCGTCGCGCGCGTTCTCGTTCGCGTCGTCAGCGGTGCCGTTCCCGCTGGCACCGTCGGACGGTGCGTCGGCCGCGTCGTCTGCCGCACGGTCGGAAGCCTGTGCCGTCGCCGCACCCGCGGCGGCCGCGACCCCGGTGGCCGCGACCATCGCCGCGAGGCCGATCGCGAGTAGCTGTTTTGCGTTCATCGCGATCGTCGCTGGGGGCCAGGATCCCTTGAAGGGTGAAAACCTGAAAGCCGCGTTTTCGACGGTGTCGACACGTTTGCGCCGAGTTAATCGCGATTAAATCCGGATCTATCCGGATTGGACGGGCGGGGCAAGCGCGGGGCCGGCCGAGCCGATCGGAGCGGTCGCTCGTGGCGAGCGCGCAGGCGCCGGCGACGAAAGGAGCAGTCGGGGGAGGCCGATCAGCGCAGTTCCTCGGCGACGACGTCCGCCGGGAGCAGCGCCGGATCGACCGCGAGGTCGACCTGCGGCCGGGCGAACTCCGGGAGGGAGTCGTCGGCGTAGGCGACGATCCGGATCTCCGGGTGGCGTTCGCGGGCGACCGGGATCACGGAGGCGTCGTCGGCGTCGGTCAACACCAAGAGCGCCGCGCCGTCGATTCCCGCCTCGTCGAGGGAGTCCCGCGAGGCCAGGCCCTCGACGCGGCGCACCTCGAAACCCTGGTCTTCGAGCGCTGCCGCGAGGCCGTGGTCGTCCGGGCCGGCGAGCACCGCGCGGACCTGGCCGCCGTCGGCGATCCGTGGCAGTCCACCGACGGCCGCGTGCCGGGCGCCGTCTGCGACCGCCGGGGAATCGTCACCGGCGGTCATTCGTACTCGATCGTCGCCGGCGGTTTGTGGGTCACGTCGTACACCACCCGGGAGACGTTCGGCAGGGTGCCGGTGATGCGCGACTGGATGCGCTGGAGCGTCTCCCAGGGCAGGTCCTGGGCGCGGGCGGTCATGCCGTCGCGGCTCTCGACCGATCGGACAGCGACGACCCAGCCGTGGACGCGGTTGTCGCCTTTCACGCCGGTGGCCTTGCCGACGACCGCCGCGAAGGCCTGCCAGGGCTCGTGCTCTGCAACTTCCTCCTCGACGACGTGACAGGACTCGCGGGCGACCTCCAGTTTCTCCTCTGTGACCTCGCCGATGATGCGCACTGCGAGCCCCGGACCGGGGAACGGCATCCGCTCGGAGATCACCTCCTCCAGATCGAGGGCGCGGGCGACCGCGCGTACCTCGTCCTTGTAGAGGTCCCGCACCGGTTCGACGATGCCCTCGAAGTCGACGACCTCGGGCAGGCCGCCGACGTTGTGGTGGGACTTGATGTTGCCCTCGCTCTCGATGCGGTCAGGGTAGATCGTCCCCTGGACCAGGTAGTCGGCGTCGGCCTCGCGGGCCTCGCGCTCGAACTCCCGGATGAACTGCTCGCCGATGACGTGGCGCTTCTCCTCGGGGTCGGTGACGCCGGAAAGCGCCTCCAGGAAGCGATCCTGGGCCTCGACGACCCGGAGCGACTCCATAAAGGAGAAGGTCTCCCGGATCCCCTCGGTCTCGCCTTTGCGCATCAGCCCCGTGTCGACGTAGACGGGGGTGAGCCGCTCGCCGAGCGCGCGGTAGGCCAGCGTCGCGGCGACCGACGAGTCGACCCCGCCCGAGAGGGCGATGATCGCGTGGCCGTCACCGACCTCGTCTTCGATCTCGGCGACCGCCTCCTCGACGAAGCTGTCGACGTCGACCATCAGGCGGTCACCCCCTCGCTCTCGTCCTCGCGCTCCTCGACGGCCTCGGTCTCGACGCCGGCGTTGTCGAGGACGGCGTCGAGGAAGCCGACGAACGGCGGGCTCGGTCGGTCGGGACGGGAGCGGAACTCGGGGTGGAACTGGGTCCCCAGGAAGAAGGGGTGGTCCTCGCGTTCGAGCAGTTCCATCCGCGGGCCGGCCGACCCCGAGAAGGCGAGCCCCTCGGATTCGAGGCGGTCGATGTACGCGGGGTTGACCTCGTAGCGGTGGCGGTGTCGCTCGACGCAGGAGGTGGCGTCGTAGATGTCGTGTGCCAGGGTCCCCTCGACGATCTGGGTCTCGTGGGCGCCCAGCCGCATGGTGCCGCCCATGTCGTCGAGTTCCTTCTGCTCGGGCAGGATGTCGATGACGGGGTGGGGCGTGTCGCCGTCGAGTTCGGTGGAGTTGGCGCCGTCGAGGCCGACGAGGTTGCGTGCGTGTTCGACGACCGCGAGCTGGAAGCCGAGACACAGCCCCAGGAAGGGAACCCCCTCCTCACGGGCGTAGCGGATCGCCTCGATCTTGCCCTCGGTGCCCCGCGAGCCGAAGCCGCCGGGGACGATCACGCCGGCGGCCGATTCGAGGCGCTCGCGGTGGGTAGTCCCCATCCCGTCGGCGTCGACGTACAGCGGGTTCACCTCGACGCCGCGCGCGATGCCGGCGTGTTTGAGCGCCTCGTGGATGCTCATGTAGGCGTCCTCCAGGCCATACTTGCCCACGAGGGCCACGTCGACGCTCGCGGTCCGGTCGCGGGTCACCAGATCGCGCCAGCGGCTGTCGCGGGCGTCCCGGGCGGCCGCCTCGTCGGCCAGGTCGAGCCGGTCGAGGACGTACTCGTCGAGTTCCTCCTCCTCGACCATCAGCGGCACGTGGTAGATGTCCTCGACGTCCGGGTTCGAGAACACCGCCTCGGTCGGCAGGTCACAGAACAGCGCGATCTTCTCCTTGGTTTCGGGTTCGAGACGGCGCTCGTTGCGCCCGACGATCACGTCGGGGTGGAGCCCGATCGACCGCAGTTCCTTCACCGAGTGCTGGGTGGGCTTTGTCTTCTGCTCGCCGTTTTTCGAGTCCGGCACCAGCGTGACGTGCGTAAAGAGGAGGTCGTCGTCGTCTTCCTCCTGGGCGAACTGGCGCAGCGCCTCCAGAAAGGGCATCCCCTCGATGTCGCCGACGGTCCCCCCGACCTCGACGATGCAGATGTCGTGTCCCTGGGCCGCCTCCCGGACCCGTCGCTTGATGTCGTCGGTGATATGCGGGATGATCTGGACCGTCTTGCCCAGGTAGTCGCCGGCCCGCTCGCTCTCGATGACCTGCTGGTACACCTTGCCGGTGGTGACGTTGTGATCGGAGGTCATGTCGACCCCGAGGAACCGCTCGTAGTTCCCCAGATCGAGGTCGACCTCGCCCCCGTCCTTGAGGACGTACACCTCCCCGTGCTCGAAGGGGTTCATGGTCCCGGCGTCGACGTTGAGATACGGATCGATCTTGACGGCCGTCACGTCGAAGCCCGCGTTCGCCAGTAGCCGCCCCGTGCTGGCTGCGGTGATCCCCTTGCCCAGTCCGGACATTACACCCCCGGTAACGAAAATGAACTTCCGACCCAGCGAAGGGTCGTAGCCCGTGTCGGGTTCCGTCGGCATACTGTCTGTGCTCCGGCGCGACTGAAAACCGTTTCGGAGCGCGCGGTCGCGTGCGGATCGATCGCACGTGACGCCGCCGAGAGCTGGCCGATCGGTCGGTTATCGTGGCCAGACGACGACACTCGTCACTGCTGTCGACGATTCGGTCGACGATCGCCGCCGAGCGTCCGAACTGCCGGACGCGGCGATAGCCCGCCCCGCTCTCCGGAACCACAGGCTACGTCACCCTCCGGAGCCTCCGTGGAGACATGACGCGGGAGATCACCCCGATCGGCTTCGGCACCTACCAGATCACCGACCGCGACGCCTGCATGCGGGCTGTCGAGACGGCCCTGGAGACGGGGTATCGACACCTCGACACCGCACAGATGTACGACAACGAGGCCTACGTCGGCGAGGGTCTGGCCGCGTCGTCTGTCGACCGCGACGAGGTGTTCGTCGCGACGAAGCTCAACTACGGCAACCTGGCCGCCGGGGACGTCCTGGAGACGGGCAGGGCCTCGATCGACCGCCTCGGCGTCGACGCGGTCGACCTGCTGTACGTTCACTGGCCGATCGAGACCTACGACGTCGACGAGACCTTGCCCGCCCTGGCGGAACTCGTCGACGAGGGGCTGGTCCGCAACGTCGGCCTGTCGAATTTCACGCCCGACCTCCTGGAGGAGGCCATCGATCGGCTGGACGTCCCGCTTTTCGCCCACCAGGTCGAGATGCATCCCCTCCACCAGCAGGAGCGCCACCAGGAACTCGCTGTCGAGGGCGACTACCACCTCGTCGCGTACTCCCCGCTCGCCCGCGGCGACGTCTTCGACGTCCCCGAACTCGTCGACGTCGCGGAAAAGCACGACGCCACGCCCGCCCAGGTGTCGCTGGCGTGGCTGCTCGACAAGGAGAACGTCGTCCCGATCCCCAAGTCGGAGACGCCCGGGCACATCCGCGAGAACTTCGCCGCGCTCGAGTTGGAACTGGACGACGAAGACGTCGTGACCATCGACGGGATCGACCGCGAGGAGCGTCTCGTGGACTTCCCCGCGGCCCCCTGGAACCAGTAGTTCGTCGGGTCGACGGACGCGACTGTCACGCGCGCCGAACGGATCTACGTCGGGCGAAATCGACCGACCAGAACGGTACCTCGACAGTACACCGATCCTGGTGGTAAGAACGCTATTTTTTCTCGCGATTGACAGTTCCAACGGTGGCGTAACCCATGTTCTACCACGACGACCGACTCCAGTACGAGGTCGAAGTCGAAGAGCCCGATCCGGTGTTCGCGAAGCTGCTCCAGCAGGCCATCGGGGGCGTCGAGGGCGAGATGCGCGTCGCCCTGCAGTACTTCTTCCAGGCGGCGTCGTTGCCGGATGAGCACGCCGAGTACCGCGAGGCGCTGATGGACACGGCGGCGGAGGAACTGGGTCACATCGAGCTGCTCGCGACGGCGGTCACGAAGAACCTCCAGGGCGCGCCGCTGTCGCCGAGCGACGCCGAGACGGGGGACGGGCTGGCGACGTTCGGCGGGATGCAGCCGAGACAGGTCCTCTCGACCGGCCTGAACGCGCTCGCCGTCGACTCCAACGGCGTCCCCTTCAACGGGAGCTGGATCGTCGGCAGCGGCAACCTCGCGGCCGACATGTACGCGAACGTGATGGCCGAGTCGACCGGGCGGCTACTCGCGACCCGGCTGTACGAGGCCACTGACGACCCCGGGATGAAAGACATGCTCGCCTTCCTCATCGCACGGGACACCATGCACCAGAACCAGTGGCTGTCGATCCTCCGTGACCTCGGCGATCCGGAGGAACTGCTGGACATCCATCCGATCCCCGACAGTTTCCCCGACGAGGTCGAGAACGGGGAGTTCAACTACGCCTTCCTGTCGACGAACGTCGACCCCGAATCCGACCCCGGAGCGCCCTGGACCCAGGGCGAGTCGCCCGACGGGGAAAGCGAGTTCTCGTTTTTGAGCCAGCAGGACCTCGAAGGGGCCCCGCGGGACGTCGCGCCGGCCGATCCGCGGACGTACAACGACCCCGCGCCGCAGAACAAGGACTGACGGACGCGACACAGGGCGGTCGGCCGCGCCGCAGGTCCCGTCAGCCGGTGTTTTTCATCCCCGCGGCGATCCCTTTCACCGTCAGGCGGAGCGTGCGCTCCTCAGCGTCGGTCCGGTCCTCCTTCGGGAGGAGCCGGGTCTGGATGAAGTTCAGCGGGTCGACGTAGGGGTTGCGCCGCCGGAGCGACTCGTCGAGCCACTCCCGGCGGAGCAGGCCGTCCCGCCCCGAGATTTCGAGCACCAGGTCGACGGCGTCCTCGTACTCGTCGCGCAGGCGCGGGAAGAACCGCTCGCGGAGGTCCTCGTCGGCGAGGGCGGCATACTCGGCACCGATCTCCAGGTCGGTCCGGGCCAGAGACAGCGCGGCGTTGTCGAGGGTGGTCCGGAAGAACGGCCACTCCTCGTACATCTCCCGGAGCGTGTCGACGTCGCCGCCGTCGTCGAGGAACGCCCGCATCCCTGCGGCCAGGGAGTACCACCCGGGGAGGATACAGCGGGACTGTGTCCAGGAGAACACCCACGGGATCGCCCGGAGGTCCTCGACGTTGCGTTCCCCCGAGCGGGAGGCCGGACGGGAGCCGAGGTTGAGGTTCTCGATCACCGTGATCGGCGTCGCCTGCTCGAAGTAGGAGACGAAGCCCTCGGTCTCCAGCAGGTCGCGGTACTCCGCGCGGGCGGTCGTCGCCATCGCGTCCATCGCGTCGGCCCAGGCGTCGGGGACGTCCTCGACGGGTTCGCGGATGGCAGTCGTGCGTGCACGCACCTGCGCGTTGAGCATCTGTTCGAGGTTGCGCTCGGCGATCCGGGAGTTGGCGTACTTCTCGGCGATCGCCTCGCCCTGTTCGGTGAACTTGATCTGGCCCGTCACCGTCTCGTTCGGCAGGGCGAGCATCGCCTCGTTCATCGGGCCGCCGCCCCGCGAGATGGAGCCACCGCGGCCGTGGAACAGCCGCATCGTCACGTCGAAGTCGTCACAGATGTCGGCGAGGCGCCGCTGGTTCTTGTAGAGGTCCCAGTTGGCCGCCAGGAAGCCGTTCTCCTTGTTCGAGTCTGAGTACCCCAGCATGATCTCCTGGACGCCGTCGCGGGCCGCCAGGCTTCGCGCGTACGCCTCGTTCTCGAACAGGGTGCCCATGATCCGCCGGGCGCCGTTGAGCGCGGACTCGGTTTCGAGCAGCGGCACGACGTCGAGCCCACAGTGGTCGGGCAGGGAGACGACCCCCGCCTGGTCGGCCAGAAAGAGGACTTCGAGGACGTGGGAGGGTTCCTCGGTCATCGAGATGCAGTAGGTGTCGATGGCACCGGGGCCGAACTCCCGCTGCCAGTCACCGAGCGAGTCGAACCGCTCCAGGACCCGCGCCGCGGTGTCCGAGACGTCGCCCGGGTCGACGAGGTCGATCAGGGGGTCGTCCTGGAGGACGGCCTCGGTCAGTACCTCGACCCGCTCGTCCTCGTCCATCCCGCGGTAGTCGAGGCCCTCCGTGGCCAGCGCCTCGGCGACCGCCTCGGTGTGGTTCTCCTGGTGGTCGCGCAGGTCCAGGCTCGCGAGCGTGAAGCCGAAAGTGTCGACCTGGCGGCGCAGCGGCTCGACGTAGGCCTCGACGACGACGGTCGCCCCGTTGCGTTCGAGGCTGTCCGCGATGACCGAGAGGTCCGCGATCAGTTCGTCGGCGTTGGCGTA
>Ga0207719_100897_pt1 | contig 10962 bp, 10 predicted proteins | sample A23P1SouthBayCA_2_FD_187279 | JGI IMG/M metagenome (GOLD analysis project Ga0207719, IMG submission 187279) | Aerobic enrichment media microbial communities from Eden Landing Ponds, California, USA - A23 P3 (3) (SPAdes) | ecosystem: Environmental > Aquatic > Marine > Unclassified | place...
GCGGCGCTGTCGGTCGACATCGACGACCCGCCGCCGGTGCTGGACGGCGAGGAGGGCGACCTCGTCGACCCCGACTCGCGGGCGTCCTGACCGCGGTCGGACCGGCGCGGACCCTGCGGCGACGGTCACTCGTCGTCGGACCGGTACCGCTCGGCCGCCGACTCGAAGGCGAGTTCGTCCTGCTCGCGCGAGCGCCGCCCCTCGCGCTCGGCGATCGCCTCTGGGTCCGGGCTCGCGTCGTCGTCGATCCGCGCCCACGAGTCGTGGACCTTCGCGTGACACCACCGGCAGAGATACACCGTGATCTCGTGGCTCGGATCCCCGGCCGTCCCACCGTCCGCGTCGCCGCCCGCGTACGAGAGGTGGTGCTCCTCCAGCAGCGGCCGCTCGTCGTCGTGGGCCAGGCGGTGTTCGTCGAGGCCACAGCGGGCGCACTCGCGGTCGTGGTCCCGCGAGCGGAAGTGCGGGCAGTCGGCCCACGCCCACGGGCCGGTCAGTCCCTCCTCGTCCAGACCGCCGACGACCGGGCAGCGAAACTCCTCGCGACTGCGGGCGTTCGCGAACTCGGGGTCGCGCTCGCCGTGTTCGACGGCGAACCGACACCGGCCCTCGTCGGTGCAGTGGTCACAGCGGTCGACGTGGGCGTAGGGGTCCGCGACCCCGACGGACGTGCCCGAGGGCGTCTTCGCCATGCGCCACCCTCGGACTCGACGGGCTTAATCCACGCGCTCGGCGGCGATTCGCTGTCCAGCGACAGTCTGGCAGCGACGCTGACCCCGTCTCGCCCTCGGAACCGCCGGACACGGTCTGCTTACTCGTGCCGGTCTCGCCAGTGTCCGCCCATTATCCGAAGTAAGCTTCGGGCCGACCCCGCTCGGTCGCGTTGTCGGTTCTCGCTCGGAGACTCCGGCGCGCTTACTCGTCGCTGGGTCGGGCCTACGCGACCGGCGAGCGTCCGCTGGGTCGGCTTACCGTCGCCCCGGCGTTCGGCGGCCGGACTTACGCCGTCCGGTGTCAACTGCGCTGACGGATAGCAGGTGTATAGCAATGGGTCGGTCGGTCGTAGGGTGCAGTGCCACGCCGGGACAGCGACGGCGCGTCCGTCGCTCGTCCACGGACAGTGGCGTGATACCGATGGTACGTAGATTCAAAGACAGCGACGAAGGGAAGCAAGTCATGACCGCCGACGGCGACATGGTCGGCACAGTCGAACAGATCAGCGGCAACGACGCCCACGTGAAACCGGACGCGGGCCTCTCGAAGAACACCCGAGAGCGACTCGGCTGGACCAAACAGGGCGAAGACACCTACCGGCTGAAACACTCCTCGGTCAAGGACATCTCCGGCGACGAAATCCACCTCAAGTCGAACCTCTGAGCCCGGCCCGTCCGCTTCCACCGAGCGGACGCCGACCCGTCCGATTCAGCTCCTGCGTTGCGGTCCCGTCCGAACCGATATTTTCACTCGGCTCCGTCGCGGAGTCGGTCGGCCCCGTCGCGGAGTCGGTCGGCCCCGTCGCGGAGTCGGTCGGCCACCGCGTCGAGGTGGTCGAAGCCGACGACGGCGACCACGCTCCCCTCGCGCCGGAGCGACACGAGCCGGCGCGCCATCGCGGCTTCCCGCGTCGAATCGAGGACCCGGTCGGCGTGTGGCCGCTCGACCGCCGCCAGCAGCGACCGGCTCCGCGAGCGGTGCCGTTGCTCGTCGGCGGCCTGTGTCGCCGGGTCGTCGGCGGCGGTACAGTCGTAGTTCGCGGACCCGCCGTTCGGTCCAGGACCTTCGCGGCCGGTGACCGCCGCGAACCGGCATGCCACCGCCCGGCGACCGATCCCGGCGACCGAGCGCGCGGTCCGCCGGACGGTCGTCGACGAGGCGTCCTCCGCGCGGAGGGTAGTGGCGAGCCGGCGGAGAAAGCCCGCGTCGATTCCGTCGACGCCGACCGTCTCGCCCCTCGCGGCCGACAGCGCCGCGCTCATCTCGTTTCCGAACGCGCGCTCGCCGCCGTCGGTTTCGACCGCGCCAGCGCTGTCAGTCTCGGCTGCGCGCCCGTTGTCAGCGGCCGCTCTCGCTGCGGACTCGAACAGCGGGAGCGCGAGGTCGGGGAGTTCGACGGCGACGACCGCCGGGTCGACCGCCTCGACGGCGCGGCGGGCGCGGAAGACGCTCGCCGGGTGGTCGTGGACGACGCCGACGAGGACGGCGACCCCGCTCTCGTCCGACCCGGCGCCGCCGCTGACGACGCGATAGGTCGCGGTCGAGAGCCGCGGGTCGTCGACCGACTCGAACGCTCGCGCGGCGGCAGCGGTGTCGTCGCCCGCGTCGGCGGGCGGCGTCGGAGTAGCGATAGATTCCGTAGACGCCGGAGCAGTATAATCGTTTCTTACCCCGGAGTAGCAGTTCTATTCCGTTGACAGTCCACCGGTCGATGCGTCGAGTCGTGCCGGCCGGGTTCCACCGCGGCGACGACAGCCCGACCCGCGACCGCGCTCCCGAGACCACGGTCAGTTATGGGGGTGGCCACGATACTCGCGGGCAATGAGCCGCGACCGCGGGCCGGTGGGCGAGCGCGCGGTCCGAACCGCCGGGCTCGCGGCGACAGCCACGCTCGTACTGGGGGCGCTCACGGGACGGGCCAGCGCCCACGCCGGGTCGCTCGGCGGGTCCGTCGCCTCCGCGACGGTTCCGACGTGGCTGGTCGTCCTGACAGGGGGGATCGTCGTCGGCGGCACTTTCCTCTTCACGACGCTGTTGACCGACCACGAGGCGATGCGCGGGGTGAACTGGTGGCGCGTCTCCCTGTCGACCCCTGTTGCGCTCCGCCGCACGGTCCGGATCGCGGCCGGTGCGGGGTCGGTCGTCGTCCTCGCGCTCGTGGTCTGGACCGGCGTCACCGGGACCGACGACCCGACGCGGGACTTCGCCGTCCTGTTCGTCTGGGCGGGGTGGTGGGCCGGCTACACCGCGACGACGTACCTCGTCGGGAACACCTGGCCGCTCGTCAACCCCTGGCGCGCGCTCGTCGCAGTCGGCCAGCGGGTTCTCGACGTGGCCGACCGGCGAGCTCTCGGTGCGACCGACCGACTGCCCGGCGACCGCGCGGCCGACCTCCCCGACTCGTGGGGGGTCTGGCCGGCCGTGGTCGGACTGCTCGCGCTGGTGTGGGTCGAAGTCGTGAGCCCGGTCGGCGAGGACCCACAGCTGCTCGCCGGCGTGGTCGTCGCCTACACGCTCGCGACGGTCGCGGGCGGGTTGGCGTTCGGGTCGGCGTGGTTCGACCGCGTCGACCCCGTGAGTCGAGTCTTCGCCGCCTACGGCCGCGTCGCGCCGCTCCAGCGGACCGACGAGGGGCTCGCGGTCCGACTGCCGGCCACCGCGCTGACCGAGAAGCCGTTGCCCGACCGGCCCGGCGAGATCGCGTTCGTCGTCGCGTTGCTGTGGGTGACCACCTACGACGGCCTCGTCGCGACGCCGGGGTGGGAGACGGCGGTCGAACCGCTCGTCGACGCGGGCGTTCCTGCCCTGTTCGTCTACGCAGTCGTCCTGCTCGCCGGGTTCGGGCTGTTCGTCGGCGTCTATCGACTGGCGGCCCGGCGGATCCGCCGAGCGGCCGACACCTACGTCACCGCCCGCGCCATCGAGCGGTGGTTCGTGCCCGCGCTCCTCCCCATCGCCGCGGGCTACCACCTCGCGCACTTTCTGGGCTACTTCCTCGGCCTCTCGCCCGCGCTGGTGGCCGTGACCGCCGCGCCGCTCAGCCCGCCGCTCAACACCGCCGTCGCCGTCCTGCCCGGCTGGTTCGGGAGCGTCAAACTCCTCTGTGTGCTCGGCGGGCACGTCTTCGCCATCTGGGTGGCCCACTCGCTCGCGTTCGAACTCTTCCCCGGCGTCGTCGCCGCCATCCGGAGTCAGTACCCCTCGGTGGCGGTGATGGTTTTTTACACGATGACGAGCCTATGGGTTATCACGCAGCCGTACGGGCCGCCGCCGTTCGTGTGACCGTCGGCGGCCGCGCGACGGCGCCCGCGCCAGCCACGTCGCCATGCCACGCAAAGACCCCGCGCTCCCCGATCCCGACGTCTCGGTCCCGACAGGCGAGACGCCCGCCGGGACCTGCCCCTACTGCGAGCGACCGTTCCGCTCGGAACACGCCCGCGACCTGCACGTCGGCGAGCAGCACGACCCGACCGATCACGAGGGCGAGCGCTACGAGGCAGCGCTCGAACAGGAGCGCGACGACCTCTGGTTTTTCCACGCCAAGGCCGTCGTCGGCCTCGGCGTCACCTACGCCGCCACCGTCATCCTCTACTCCGCGGTCATCGGCGGTTTCTTCTGACGCTGACGGACGATGGGTAGTGGTGGACGAGTGAGCGCCACGACGTACTGCCGGGCCATCCACCACGAACAGCGCGAGATTCGTTACTCGAACGACCTGCACAGCCACCGCAGACAGCCTGAAAGCCCCCGCAGGAGTGATCACGACCGCGACCGTAGACAGCCTGAAAGCCCCGACGCGTTCGACCCGTCCCGGACGACGTAAGCACCGCAGACGCTCCCCCAGTGAGCGAAGCGAACGAAGGGAGCGGCGAGGAGCGCAGCGAGGCCCGGACGGTCGAACGCGTCGCCCCTTTCATTCCCACCCGCGTCGGCTGGTTCGACGGTCTGAGCGGGCGGGAATGAAAGGGGCCGGTCGCTCGTCGCCGCCCCGACGACGCAAGCACTGCAGCGACCGACGGGAGCGAAGCGCGCAGCGAGGCGCGGCGGTACGAGCGACCGGGGGCTTTCACGCTGTTTGCGGTCGCGGTTCCAGTCGTTGCTGCGGGGACTTTCACGCTGTGTGAGGTCGCGGTTCCAGTCGTTGCTGCGGGGATTTTCACGCTGTGTGAGGTCGCGGTTCCAGTCGTTGCTGCGGGGATTTTCACGCTGTTTGCGGTCGCGGTTCCAGTCGTTGCTGCGGGGATTTTCACGCTGTGTGAGGTCGCGGTTCCAGTCGTTGCTGCGGGGACTTTCACGCTGTTTGCGGTCGCGGTTCCAGCGGTTCGTCGAGAGGAGACCGTTTTCCACGCGACACTAACTATCCGACTCGCTCGTCACACAGCACCACTGCACCGTCGAGAAAGAGCGAATCGCGCCGTCCGAATCGGGGGAGACCGTCGCACCGCGCACGTGCGGACCGTGCCAGGACGCACGTGGGTCAGTTGCCTCGGTACGTCACCGCGTCACAGCCCGGCGGGAACGCCGACGGGAATCGCAGCGGTCGCGTTGCCGGCGTCGTCGCCCTCGTCACCGCTCTCCGAGTCGTCGGGCGTCAGGTCGCTGATCAACTCGCCCAGGCCGCTCCCGCCCGCGTGGTCGTTGATGGCTTCGTGAATCGCGCTCACGAAGTCCGGGACCGCGTCGGGCAGGTCGACGGGCGGACCTTGACTGCCGCTGGCCTCGTCGGCCGCCTGCGCGGGCACGTCCATCGGCGGACCCTGCTCGCCGTCGCCCGCGGACGCGTTCGGGCTCATCTCTTCGTCGCTCTCCTCGGCGTCGCTCTCGCCGTCGGCTTCGTCAGCGTCGGACGCGTTCTCGCCCGCGTCGTCCGGGCGGTGGTCGTCAGCCTGCGCGTGTTCGTCGGCCTGTGCGGCGTCGGGCGCGTCGCCCGGCATCGCCATCGCGGCGCCGGTCGCGAACAGCAACAGTGCGACCGCGACCGCAGCGAGTTTGCCTTTCATGTTTGACTCCGCTCGACCCTGAGCGAGGAAGCCACTTCAAGAGGCCAGGCAGTAACGCCTGATTCGTCCGGTTTCGGCCGTTTTAACCGATTTGAACCGACCGTTAATGCCGTTTAATCGGGATTGGTCGCCGCCGAACCGGACCGACCGCGGTCGTCGAGCGCTCGGGGGCGGGTGGGCGGTCGCGCGCGGTGGCCCCGGACCGACTCAGCGTTCCGGCCGACTCAGCGTTCCGGCCGACTCAGCGTTCGACGGCGTGGCCGTCGCTCTGAGGTGGGGCGCCCATGCCGATGACGCGGACCGGGTCGTCGGCGTCGGCGGCGTTGTGCGCGCGGTGAGGGCTGCCCGGTTCGGCCGCGAAGAAGTGGCCCGTCGGCACCGCGAGCGTCTCCTCGGGCGTCTCGACGTGGAGCGTCCCGTCGAGGACGTAGAACACCTCCTCCTGTTCGTCGTGGTAGTGCAGGCCCGACAGCGGGATCTCCTCGCCGGGGGCGACGCGGTAGACGCGCAGGCCGAGGTGGTCGAGGTTCGCGGCCTCGCTGACGTAGCGCATCTCGGATGGGCGGTCCGGTTCCGGGTCGAGTTCGTCCGGGTCGATGACGTGGTATCCCATGCGAGTGCCCGCGGCCGCGCACGACGTATGAACTGCGATCGGCGCGGGGCCGGCGACGGGAGCGGGTGGGACCACCCTTTTTCGTGTTCCTGTTCTAACGTCGTGCATGGCAACTCACGAAGCGACCGTCGAGGGCGTCGGGGTGGGAGTCGGCGACGATGGCGGCCGCGGCAACCCCGTCGTGCTCCTGCGCGCTCGCGGGCAACTCATCCCCATCTTCGTCAGCGCCGACCAGGCCCAGTCGATGCAACACGCGCTCGACGGGACACCCTTCGAGCGCCCACTCACCCACGACCTGTTCGTCGACATGGTCGCGGAGTTCGGCGCCGCGATCGACCGCGTCCGCATCGACGACCTGGCCGACGGCACTTTCTACGCGAAGATCGACACCGAGCAGTACCACGGCGGCGAACGCTCCGACATGGTCTTCGACGCCCGCCCCAGCGACGGCATCGCGCTCGCGCTCCGGGTCGACTGCCCGATCATCGTCTCCGACGAGGTCGTCGACGCCGCCGGCCGCGACCCCGACGAGATCGGCTTCGCCGACGAGGAGGACGTCCGCCGCGAGCGCGGCGGCCTCGGCGAGGACCCGGGCGCGGGGCGCGAAGAAGAATCCGACTTTGGCTTCGGCGAAGACGACGACGAGGACTTCGACTTCTAGCGGTCCCGGTCGCTCGATTCTCCCGCGAGTTCGAGCGTCGTCTCGCGCTCCCAGGTGGTCTCGTCGACGACGACGATCTCGCTGTGGCCGAAGACGTAGAGGTAGTCACCGACGTAGCGCGCCCTGGTCGCGCCGTCGGTCTCGACGGTGGTCTCAACCGACAGGGACCGGTTCTCGTAGCTCACCACGAGGCCGTCGCCGTCGGCCGGCAGGAAGAACACGCCGTGGCGGCGGTCGATGGTGAACGCGTGGTGTGACTGGGCGACGCCCGACCAGTGGCGGTCGTATATCTTCGAGTCGGCGATGGTCGGGTTCTCCGGGTCGGAGACGTCGAACAGCACGGTCTTGACCCGCCCGTCCTCCTGGCCGACGCCGAGGATCAGGTCCTCGGAGATGGGATGGAGGTACCGCGAGAAGCCCGGCAGTTCGCGGATGCCGCGCTCGACCGGATCACTGGGATCCGAGAGGTCGACGACGTGGAACGGGTCGATCTGGCGGAAGGTGACGAGGTAGCCGCGGTCGCCGACGTAGCGCACGGCGTAGATTCGCTGGCCCGGCGCCATGTCCTGGACGGCGCCGACGCGGTCGAGGCGGGTGGCGTTCAGCGTGTAGAGGTCGTTGACGCTCTCGGCGCCGGCCCCGGAGACGGTCGTCGCGATCCGGAGGGTGCCGTCGTGTTCGTCGATCGAGAACTGGTTCAGCGGGCGACCCGGAACGGTGCCCTGCGCGGCGACCGACAGCGAGGTGCCGTCGAGCGCGACGCGGACGACCCCTGTCGTGACGTACTCGCGAGCGTGCTCGCTCGCGTAGGCTTCCAGGTCCGCCGAGAGCGCTTCGCGGGTGGACTCGCGTTCGGACTCGGAAAGGGAGGCGAGCCACTCCTCGACGGTGTGGCTCACTTCCGCCTGCTCGGCGCGAGCCGAGAGGTTGTAGCCCCGCACTTCGCGGATCCGGTCTTTGACGTCACCGGGGACCACAGGGGAGACGAGCAGGGCGTCGACCATCAGTTCGGCCCGGTCCATCGGGTCCGTGTAGGTCACGTACAGGGCGTTCTCGGATGCGTAGACGGTCGTGTCGTAGGTGCCGACGAAGCCGACCGAATCGTCGACGTCGCCGCTCGCGGGGTCGAGCGACAGCGCCGTGTAGGTGGCGTCGACCGGCACCTGCGTCGCGGGCCGGTGGATGTCGCCGCAGTCGACCGTCAGGCCGCCGAGCGGTTCGACCGGGCAGCGCGGCGACGAGCCCAGCCCCGAGGAGACCACGAGGTAGACCTGGCCGTCCATCGCGCGTGCGGAGACGACTCCTCCTTCCAGCGAGCGCGTCCAGCGCTGCTCGGGGTCGTCGGCCGCGCTCACGTCGTACCCGACGAGTCGGTCGCCCTCCAGGACGACGAGAGTGTCGTTCACGACGAACATCCGTCCGGAGGCGTTGATGCCCGCGATGCGCTGGGGGTCAGCCGGTTCGGAGGCGTCGACGACGTGGGTCAGTCCGCGGCGCTTCTCGTCGGGCGCTGGTTCGGCGCCGTCGGCCCGTCGGGGCATCGGTTCGACGGCGTACCGGGGCCTGGGGGAACTGACGTAGAAGTTCCGGCCGTCGGTCTTGACGATGTCCGGTTCGTCGATACCGCGCTCTTGCACGTTGGTCGTGCCGACGCGCACCGAGGAGTCGGACCCGGGGACGCCGCCCGAGGCGCTGTCGGTCGCGACGGCGCCGTCACCGCCGGCCTCCCGGGAGACGGCCGGTTCGGGCGCTCCGCCCATTCCGCCGGCGCCAGCGCTCGTCCGGCCGGCCGCGACGTAGGCCGCGAACGCTTCCGAATTGTCGAAGGTTCTGAGTTCGCCGTCGCTTCCGCCGGGGTCGTCGACGGGCGTGTCTGTCTCGGTTCCGGGGTCGGCGTCGCCGAGCGAGAGGGCGCCGCCGACGGCCACCAGCGCGGCCGCGCCGACGACGAGCACGGCCGCGAATGCGATCAGTTTCCGGTCCATACCCTCCCATCACTTCGTGTATATAAAGCCGCGCCGTTGGGTCAAATAGCCATTTCAGTGCGGTGAACGGGGCATTCGCGGTGGGTTTGTGTGCGGTAGCAAAGCGGGTGCGGGGCGGGGCGGTGGCGGTGCGGGGCGGTGGCCGGGAGCGCGTGCCGGCGCGAATGCGCCGGTCGCACGACTCGGGGAAAGGCTGGTCGGCCACGAGCATTTGTGCCGGAGGCGGTGCTACGAGCATCCGCGCCGCAGGCGCGGTTCACCGGACGCGCGGGAGCGGAGCGACCGAGACGTCCGGCGGTTTTTCCCCATGTTTTTGCAAGCGGGGGTTCCCGCAGGTCGCGAAGCGACCAAGGAAACCCCCCGCAGTAAAAAGTGGCTAGTCGTCAGCGATAACCCGGTCGGAGTCGTCGGAGACGAGTCGGTCCATCGCGTCGACCATCGCTTCGACGGAGGCGCGGGTGATGTCCGAGTCGCTTGCGGAGACGGTCACGGTCTGGTCGCCGCGGGACATCTCGACTTCGACGGTGACGACGGCGTCGGTGCCACCGGTGATGGCGTCGACGTGATACGAATCGAGGCGGGTGTCGAACGAGTGACTCAGGGCGGCCTGGACGGCGTTGATCGCGGCGTCGACAGGTCCGGACCCGATCTCGGCTTCGGTGCGTTCCTCGCCGTCGACGACGAGGGTCACCGTGGCGGTGGGGGTGGCGCCGCCGGCGACGGTGGTGAGTTCGGTGATCTCGACGCGGCGGTCGCGTTCACGCCCCGTCACTTCCTCGGCGATGGTGAGCAGATCGGCGTCGGTGACGCGCTTGCCGCGGTCGCCGATCTCCTTGACGCGACTGACGACCTCGGTCAGGTCGTCGTCGCTGACCTCGACGTCGTGTTCGGCCAGGGCGGCCTCGACGCCGGCGCGGCCGGCGTGTTTGCCGAGCGCGAGGCGCCGCGAGCGGCCCACCTTCTCGGGCGGGTAGGGCTCGTACATCGCCTCGTCTTTGAGCGTGCCGTCGGTGTGGATGCCCGACTCGTGGGTGAAGGCGTTCTGGCCGACGACGGCCTTGTTCGGGGGGAGCTGGATGCCCGTCGTGTTGGCGACGAGATCCGCGAGGTCGTAGATCTGGGTGAGGTCCAGCGTCTCGACGCCGTAGCCGTGGTCGAGCGCGATGGCGACCTCCTCGATGGCGACGTTGCCGGCGCGCTCGCCGATGCCGTTGATGGTCCCGTGGACCACGTCGGCGCCGGCCGCGACGGCGGTGAGGGCGTTCATCACCGCGAGCCCGAGGTCGTCGTGGGTGTGGGCGCTGACGGGGCCGAGCTGCGAGAGCCGCGAGACGGCCTCGACGGCGTTGTCGGGCGTGGCGTGGCCGACGGTGTCGGCCCAGCAGATCCGGTCGGCGCCGGCTTCGAGCGCGCCGCCGAGGAGTTCTTCGAGGTAGTTCAGGTCCGCCCGCGAGCCGTCCTCGCCGATGACCTCGACCCAGAGGCCGTGGTCTTTCGCGTACTCGACGAGTTCCTGGGTGTTGTGGACGTTCGCGGCGCGGCTGGTGTCGACTTTCTCCTCGACGTGGCGGTCGCTGGCGGGGACGACGAGGTTGATCCCGTCGACGTCGCACTCCAGCGCGAGGTCGATGTCGCGCTGGATCCCACGGCAGAAGCTCGTGACCGTCGCGTCCAGGTCGAGTTCGGCGACCCGGGAGATAGTCTCGCGCTCGCCGGGGCCGGTACAGGCGCTGCCGGCCTCGATGTACGCGATATCGGCGCGGTCCAGGGCTCGGGCGATGCGCGCTTTCTGGTCGGGCGTGAGCGACACACCCGGCGCTTGCTCGCCGTCGCGCAGGGTCGTATCGAGAAACTGTACGTCGCCGACGTCTGAGAGGTGAGTCGTCTCGGGATGGTCGCCGAATAGCGTGGTCCCTTCGCGCTCACCGGAGCCGTCACACATGACGGAGAATTTCTCGGCCAGCCGCCGTGAGGCGACTTCCTCTATCC
>Ga0207719_100900_pt1 | contig 10936 bp, 10 predicted proteins | sample A23P1SouthBayCA_2_FD_187279 | JGI IMG/M metagenome (GOLD analysis project Ga0207719, IMG submission 187279) | Aerobic enrichment media microbial communities from Eden Landing Ponds, California, USA - A23 P3 (3) (SPAdes) | ecosystem: Environmental > Aquatic > Marine > Unclassified | place...
CCCGCCAGTTCTCCTCCGTCTGGTTGTAGGCGTGCGTTACCGCGTCGGCGACGAACACGTCGTCCAGTTCGTCCATGTGCTAACCAGTATCTGTCATCAATATATGTGTTGTGGCTGTCGTTGACACGCATATCCCGACGCGGTCGGTGAGTCGGCCGGTGGGCGGTCGCCGGCCGGTACAGTCAGGGCGCCGTAGCCCGAATCGTCGGTCGTGACCGAGACGATACCCGTCAGTGTCGTCACCGGGGACGGGACGACGACCGTCGACGTCGAGCGGGGTCGGACCCTTCGGGACGCCCTGCTCGATCGTGGTTTCCCCGTCTACGGGACCGTCTCCCGGTACGCGAACTGCGGCGGCCGGGGACTGTGTGCGACCTGTACCGTCGAGGTCGAACCCGCTCCGGAGCCCACACACTGGCACGACGCGGCCGCGGTCCGGTTCGGCTACCCGCGGCTCTCCTGTTGCATCGAGGTCGAGGAACCGCTGACCGTCAGGTTGCTCGACAAGCGGATCTGGGGCCAGTTGCTTCCGCGCCGGGATCTCTCGGACTGACCCCCCAGGGCCGCGCCGTCGGTCGACCGTGAGGGGTGCCTTCGATCAGCCGCGAGTGGTCCCCTCGCTCAGTCGTCGGCGGGCGCGTCTTCGGGGGTGAAGGTGACGCCGTCGATCTCGATCTCGTCGGGGACGCCGCTGGTGTCGTGGCTGCCGACCGGCGGGCGGTTCACGGCCGCGGCCGGCGAGGCGTCGAGGTCGGTTCCGTCGTCGCCGTCCGTCCCTCCACCGTCGGCGTCGAGGCTCGTCATCTCGCCGTCGGCGTCCCTCGCGTCCTGATCGATCCGCATCGAGCAGAACTCGGCGCCGCACATCGAGCAGAAGCGAGCCTCCTTGTAGTTGTCTTCGGGCAGGGTCTGGTCGTGGTACGCGCGGGCGCGGTCGGGGTCGAGCGCGAGGTCGAACTGCTCGCGCCAGTCGAAGTTGTAGCGTGCCTCCGAGAGCGCGTCGTCCCAGTCGCGGGCGCCGGGGCGGTCGTTGGCGACGTCGGCGGCGTGGGCGGCGATCCGGTAGGCCGCGAGGCCGTCCCGGACGTCCTCGGCGTCGGGCAACCCGAGGTGCTCCTTCGGGGTCACGTAACACAGCATCGCCGCGCCCGCCCGCGCCGCCTCGGTCGCGCCGATGGCGCTCGTGATGTGGTCGTAGCCGGGCGCCACGTCCGTGACCAGCGGCCCGAGGACGTAGAAGGGTGCGCCGTCACAGACCGCCTGTTGGCGCTCGACGTTGTCGGCGACCTCGTCCATGGGAACGTGCCCCGGTCCCTCGACCATCACCTGGACGCCGTGGTCCCAGGCCCGCCGCGTCAGTTCGCCGAGCGTGTCGAGTTCGGCGAACTGCGCCGCGTCGCTCGCGTCCGCCAGCGACCCCGGTCGGAGACCGTCGCCGAGCGAGACCGTCACGTCGTGTTCGGCGAGGATCCCACAGAGCGCGTCGAAGGACGTATACAGCGGGTTCTGGGCGCCGTTCTCCTCGATCCACTGGGCAAGGATCGACCCCCCGCGCGAGACGATTCCGGTCGTCCGGCCGTCGGTCAGCGGGAGGTGTTCCAGCAGCACGCCGGCGTGGATCGTCATGTAGTCGACTCCCTGCTCGGCCTGCTTCTCGATCACGTCGAGTAGCAGGTCGGCGGTGAGGTCGGCGGGGTCGTCGACGCGGGTGACAGCCTCGTAGATCGGGACGGTGCCGACGGGGACCGGTGAGTGTTCGACGTTTGCCTCCCGGATCACGTCGAGGTTGCCGCCGGTCGAGAGATCCATCACCGTGTCCGCGCCGTAGTGGACGGCGGCGTGGAGTTTCTCCAGTTCCCCCTGCAGGTCGCCCGTCTCGTCGCTGTTGCCGATGTTCGCGTTGACCTTCGTCGCGAACTCGCGCCCGATGATCATCGGGTCGAGCGCGTCGTGAGCGTGGTTGCTTGGGATCACGGCCTGCCCCTCGGCGACCTGTTCGCGGACGAACTCCGGGTCGCGGTTCTCGCGCTCGGCGACGCGTTCCATGGCGGACGTCACCTCGCCTGCCCGCGCTCGCTGGAGCTGGGTTTTCGCCATGAACACCGAATTGTACCACTAACTAATATTTCCTCCGGCGGTCGGTGCCTCCCCGGCCGAGTGCGGTGGCCTCGCGGGACGATTCCCAGCCGCTGAAAACGTCGTCGTCCATTTAGGGGGCAAGAGGGCGTACGTACGGGTATGACCGAGGAATCCACGTCCGGGCCGGCGTGTTCCGTCTGGAGCCCCGAGGACTGTGTGGGGACGTCCCACTGTCCGCCCCGCTGTCCCCGGTTCGTCGACGACGAGGGGACGGCGATGCTGATCCGGTCCTACGAGTCCCAGGACAGGGACGCCCTCGTCGAGATGTACGACGACATCGCGGCCCGCTCGCGGACGCTCGGCCTCCCGCCGCGGTCGCAGGGGGAACTCGAACACTGGCTCGACTCGCTGACGAGCGGCGGCTGGAACCTGCTGGCCTTCGAGAGGGCGACCGACCGCGTCGTCGGGCACATCGGCGTCGCGCCCGCCGACGGCTCGGATCCGGAGTTCGTCGTGTTCGTCCGCGACGGCTACCGCGGGCGTGGGCTCGGCACCGAACTCGTCCAGCAGGCGGTCGCCCACGCCGGCGCCCGCGACCACGCGGCGTTGTGTCTGGGCGTCTCCCGGCGCAACGAACGCGCGGTCGCAGTCTACGAGAACGTGGGGTTCGAGATGGACGAGGAGACCGCCCTCGACATCTCGATGCGTCTCCCGATGGATTCGACCGAGGCGACCCGGGCACGGCTCCCGCCGGCACAGCGCTGATCGTCACGCCGACCCGGATCGAGTGACGGACCGCCACGGATCCGGCCGACGGAGAAGCTATTTACTCGTGCCGGCGGTACCCCACCGCGATGTACGACTTCGTCGTCGTGGGCGTCGGCCCCGCGGGTGCGCGGTTCGCCCGCCGGGCGGCTGAGGCCGGACACGACGTGCTGGCGCTCGAACGCGGCGAGGTCGGTACGCCGCTGGCCTGCTCGGGCCACGTCTCGACGGACCTCTGGGGGTACGTTCCCGACGACGCGAAGGGGCGACTCCTCCAGAACCGCGTGTTCGGCGCCCGGTTCCACGTCGGCGGCCCCGGCTCGCGGGCCTACCCCTTCTACAAGCGCGAGGAGGTGTCGAACGTGATCGACCGGGTCGAACTCGACCGGACGCTCGCCGACTGCGCCCGGGCGGCCGGCGCGGAGGTGCGCGAGGGCCACACCGTCACCGGCGTCGACGAGGGGTTCGACAGCGTCACTGTGACCTACACTGCCGACGGCGACACCGAAACCGTGGCAGCGCGGATGGTCGCCGGCTGTGACGGCCCCGTCTCTCGCGTCCGCGGCGAGGTCGGTCTCCCCGATCCGGCCGAACGGCTCCACGGCGTCCTCGCGTTCGACGACGCGCCCGACGACTCCGATTTCGTCGACGTCCACCTGACCGCGCCGCGGTTTTTCGCCTGGCGCATCCCCCGGGGCGACGCCGGCGTCGAGTACGGCCTCGGCGCCCCCCCGAGCGCGTCGGTCACGGGGATGTTCGACGCGCTCACCGACGCCTACGGCGTCGACACCGACCGCTTCTGTTCCGGTGCGATCCCCATCGGGCCGCCGGACCGGGTGACGACCCGCCGAGTCTTTCTCCTGGGCGACGCGGCGGCCCAGACCAAGCCCTTCACCGGCGGCGGCATCCTCTACGGCATGACCGCCGCCGACTGCGCCGCCGCCGCCATCGATCCCGAGCGTCCCGGAACCCTCCGGGACTACGAGCGGGCCTGGCGAGCGGAACTCTCGACCGAGATCAGCCTCGGCCACTGGCTCCGGCGCGCCTACTCGCTGCCGAAACCGGTCCAGCGGCTGGGCCTGCGTGCGCTCTCGGGGGAGATCGGCGTCCACATGGATCGGCCCACCTCGTTTTTCTCCCGGGACAACCTCCGCAAACTGCTCCCCTGATCGGGGCGCTTTTGTTTCCCCGCCCGCCACTCGTCGCTACTGATTGACATGGCAGACGACGCCACCCGCCACGCGGCGGCAGACTCCCCCGAGTACCTGGAGAAATACCCCGCGACGCGGACCGAGCAGACCTGGGAGCCTCCCATGGAGGGGGTCGGCCTGGGCATCGCCAAGGACACCGACGTCCCGATCCCGATGCGGGATGGCCTGGAACTGGCCGCAAACGTCTACCGCCCGGTCGAACCGGGCGAGAAGCGCGGCCAGATCGCCGACGAGCACCCCGTCATCCTGCAGTTCACCGGGTGGGGGAAGGACCTCTACTGGGGCGACGCCGAGGAGCAGTTCGGCACCGCCTGGCCGGGCAAGGGCGTCGGCTACGGGCCGTCGAGCCCGCCGGTCGCCGAGACCTGTACGTTCGAGGCCGAGGACCCGCACTTCTGGGTGCCCCAGGGGTACGTCCTCGTCGTCGTCGACGGCCGCGGCTTCGGCCGATCGCCGGGGCAGTTCACCGGCTACGACGCCTGGGGCCGGGACGCCCACGACGCCGTCGAGTGGGCCGGCGAGCAGGCCTGGAGTTCGGGCAAGGTGGGGATGAGCGGCGTCTCGATTCTCTCGATCATGCAGTACCACGCCGCGGCGCTGGACCCTGACCACCTGGCGGCGATCTGTCCCTGGCAGGCGACCCCCGAGGACCTCCACGACCACGGCGGCATCGCCCCCGTCATCGAGCCGAACCCGCCGGACCAGTTCCCCATCCCGCGCGAGCCGGCCTGGGACGCGCCGGCTGACACGAACCCCCCCGAGATCCCCGGCGACCCCGAGGACGAGGTGTTCGAGTCCATCACCCACCCCGCGCTGATCTGTGGCTCCTGGTCGAGCCACGGCTTCTTCAGCCGCGGGGACTTCCGGGCCTTCCGCAAGCTGTCCTCCGAGCACAAGTGGCTGTACAACCACGGCCGCGAGAAGTGGGCCACCTTCTACGAGGACGAGGCCCAGGCGTTCCGCAAGCAGTTCTTCGATCACTTCCTGCGCGGCATCGACGACCGCATCCTCGACCAGCCGCCGGTCCGGTTCGAGGTGCGCGACTCGCTGCGGAACTGGTTCGTCCGCGCGGCTGAGGACTTCCCCCTGCCGGACACCGACTACCGCGAACTCCACCTCGACGCCGCCGACGGGCGCCTCACAGAGACCGCTCCCGACCGCGAGGCGACGGCCGGCTACGACGCGACCGCGAACGATCCCGCCAGCTTCGCCTACACGTTCGACGAGCCGACCTCGCTCGTCGGCTACCAGTCGCTCAGGCTCTGGGTGACGCCGGAGGACGCCGAGGACGCGGACCTCTACGTCACCGTCCGGAAGTTCGACCGCGACGGCGAGCAGGTGCGCTTTCACGGCTACATCGCGCCCCTCGCCCAGCCGGCCGCGCTCGGCTTCCTGCGGCTCTCGCACCGCGCGCTCGACGACGAGGGGTCGACGCCCTGGAACCCCTACCTGGACGAGTCGGCCGATCCGGAGCCGGTGACGCCGGGCGAGCCGGTCGTCTGTCACGTCCCGATCCGGGCCTCCGGGACCTTCTTCCGGAGCGGCGAAACCCTCCGCGTCGACGTCTCCGGAACCTTCCTCGGCGAGGACGACTTCGAGGTGACCTACCCCGCCCGCCGGCGCGGCGAGACGGCGCTCAAGCTCGACTCGGTCAACGAGGGCCGCCACACGATCCACACCGGCGGCGAGTACGACTCGCGGCTGCTGGTCCCCGAGGTCCCCCTCGGGCCGGAGCACTAGGCGGGCGCCGGACCAGTTCTCCGCGTCGCCGTCGCCGGCTTATTCCTCGTCGCCGCTCCCCTCGTCGTCAGCCTCCGGGTACTGCGGCACCCGCGCCGAGCGGGCGCTTCCCTCGACGAACGGCAGCGTCGTGCGATCGGCCGGGACCGCGTCGCCGTCGACCCGGACCGCGAGATCCTCGGAAGCGAGGTCGTAGGGGACGGCGGCGATTGCGGCCGGCCCGCCGACGGTCGGCGCCTCGACCGCCCGGGTCACCTCGCCGACTTCCTCGTCGCCGTCGAGCACCGCCGCGCCGGCCTCGGGCAGCGCCGCGGGGCGGAGGCCGACCAGGCGCTCGCTCGGCCGGCCGCGGTTCTCGACCCGGGAGACGACCTCCTGGCCGACGTAACACCCCTTCTCGAAGTCGAGCGCGTTCCGGAGCCCGCAGACGTTGGGGATGCGGTCGCGGAGTTCGGTCTCGAAAAGCGGCGTCCCCGCCTCCAGCGTGAGCGACTCCCAGGTCTCGTAGCCCACCGGAGTAGCCGGGTTGCCGCGGGTCAACAGCGTGTCCAGTACCTCTTCGGCCTCGCTGGCGGCACACACCACCTCGTAGCCGTCCTCGCCGGTCAGGGTGTCCGTCGAGACGACGGTGACGCCGACGTCGGCCATCGACCCGCGGACAAAGGACAGCGGCGGTTCGGGCGCGCCGGCGTGGTTCAACACGGACGCCACCTTCTCTGTCGCGGTCGGGCCGTGGACCCCGAACACGCCGAACTCCGCCGAGGCGTCCCGCACCTCGACGTCCTGGATGAACGTCTTTCCCTGCCAGTCCTCGACGACCTCCGGGGCGTTCCCGGGCGGGGTGAACACCAGCAGTCGCTCGCCGGCGTTGTACACGTACATGTCCGTCCGGATCCGGCCCTGGGGGTCACACAGCAGCGCGTAACACCCCTGTCCGTCGGTCGCCGGCACCCGGTTCGACACCGCGTTGTCGACGAACTCGACGCGGTCGTCGCCCTCGACGACGATCACGCCGTAGGCCATCTCGATGGCGCCGACCCCGTTGCGGACCGCGCTGTGGGTCCGGGCCGGCCGGCCGTAGTCGGTCACGACCCGCCGTCCGCCCCGGTCCCCGAAGGTCGCGCCGAGCGACTCGTGGAGGTCTCCGACGAGCGTCATTGTCCGGACGCACGCTCCCCGGGGGTAAAACGTCCGTGCTGTCCCGCGGCGGGGCGCCCGTCCGTCGGTCGGGGCCAACCTAGAACCCGAACCGGTCCTTGAGCGCCTCGAACAGGCCGGTTTCCTCGTCGGGAGCCTCCGTGGGATCGGGAACGACCTCCGGTGCGGGTTTTATGACCACGCGCTCGCCGTTGTCCTCGACCGAGATGAGGCCGTCGTCTTTCAGCGTCGCGAGCGCCTCCTCGATGGCGTCGATGTCGGCCTCGACCGCCGCGCGAAGTTCGAAGACGGTCATCCCCTCCTCGTGGCGGTCGACCAGGGCATCGAGGAGTTCGACCTCAGTGTCCCGCCGGTTCCGGAACTCCCGCCTCGCCTTCATACATCGGCCAACGACCGCGGACGGTTTACCAGTACCGCCGCTCCGCCAGGTCGGTCGTCCCGACGGGCCGGTCGTCACGCCGGTCCAGTCGTCGCACCGACCGCCCCGCCCGTTCGATCTGCCGGTCGGCGACCGGCGCCGCCGTCGTTCGATCCGGTGGTCCCCGCGCCGCCCGATCGGGCGGTTTGGCCCCGTCAGCCGTCCGTCAGACGCAGGGAGTAGGTTTTAGTCCTCCACCCCGAAACGGGCGTACAATGGGACTCAGGTGTCTGCTCGGGCACGATTTCGGGGCACCCGAGGTCGAGCGCGAGCGCGAGGAGGATGGGAACGAGATGGTGATCACCATCCGCGAGGTCGAGACCTGCTCGCGGTGTGGCACCGAGCGGGTAGTCAGCGAGAACAAGGAGGTCACGAGCATCCGCACGCCCGACGAGGTCGGTCTCGACGACGACGGGGGCGCGGCCGGAACCCCCGGTCCGGACGGCCGAAACGCGGGGGACGCGGGCGGGGCCGGCGACGCCCCCGGCACCGAACCGGGGACGGGAGCCGGAGCGACCGGCGTCGACGCCGGGGTGGCGGACGCCGGCGGCACGGATGCGGAGGTCATCGACGGCACGGACGCGGAGGCTGCCGACGGGAGCGACGCCGAGTTCGTCGACGAGTCGCCCGGCGGCGCGGCCGCGGCCGACGATGCGACCGCGGACGCGAGCGGCTTCATCGACGCCGCCGAGGACAGGGTTCCGGGAGACGAATCGGGTGGTGACGCCGGCGGCGACCCCGCGACCGCCGACCCTGCGCCGAGCGCCGAGGAGGACGACGGCGTCATCCTCGACGACGGCAACGACGACGCCGACGTCGCCGACGCCGAACTCGACGACCCCGCAACCGACGTCGACGCCGAGCGCGACGCCGTCCCCGACGAGGCAGAGACGGACGCGGAGTTCGTCGACGGGGCGCCCGAGACGGTTGTCGACGAGGCGCCCGCCGAAGGCAACGACGCGTCCGCGGGGAGCACCGACCGGTCCGCGTCCGACGACCGGACGGCCTGGCCCGACCACGACGACGTCGGGCAACCCGAGGCGAGCGGCGACCACGAGCCCTGGCCCGAGGTCGAGGGCGAGGACGAGGGGTTCGACGCCGAACTCGGCGGAGGCGACCCCTCCGACGTCTCCTTCGGCGGCCTGGCTCCCTCCAGCAACGGCTCGGCGGAGACGGTCGGCTCGGCGGCCGCCGACGCCGAATCCGGGTACGCCGGGGCCGACGCCGGCTCTCCATCGAACGCCGTCGACGCCGCGCACGGCGAGACGGAGTTCTTCTGTGATCGCTGTGGCTCGGTCTGGCCGGTCGGCAGTTCCTCGCTGCGGCCCGGCGACATCTGTCCCGAGTGCAAGCGCGGCTACGTCGACGAACGAGAACTGTAACCGAACTCCGGCGTCGCGAGATTTCGAGGGAAAACGGTCTCGTCCGCGATCTTTCGTCCTCAGCGACGGTCGGACCGGCACTAACTACATGTACGTCGACTCGTGACGTACCCACGGCAATGCCCCATCGCCTGTTGTGTGTCGACCCCGACGACGTGACCCGCTCGGAGACGGTAGAGCGCCTCGGGACCGAACTGGCCGACCTGGATCTGACCGTCGATTCGTGTGTCACGCTGCGGGACGCCGAGCGCGCCCTGCGTTCCGAGACCGTCGCGGTGATCACGGAGTACGACCTCCCGGACGGGTCGGGGTTGGACCTCGTCAGGGCGGCACGCGACGTCTGTCCGGACGCTGGCTGTATCCTGTACACGGACACCGATCCGGACACCATCGACACGACCGATCTCCGGGGCTCGCTCACCGAGTACGTGGGGAAGGACTCCCTGTTCGGGAGAGACCGGCTGACCAAACTGGTTCGGACCACCGTCGAGACCAGGAGCCAGGCCTCCTACCCCGTGCCACAGACGGAGGGCGACCGCCTGGCAGCCCTCCGATCGTACGATCTGGACCGGGAGGGGTTGCAGGCGTCCCTGGATCGGCTCACGGACCTCGCGGCCACTCACTTCGACGTCGAGATCGCCTCGATCAACATCATCGAGGAGCACAGCCAGGAGTACCTGGCCTGCTACGGTGCGACCGCCGAATGGGACCCGACCGACCGCGAGGACTCCATCTGTACGTTCACGATCCTGGAGGACGACGGGGTGCTCGTCGTCGAGGACGTCACCGAAGATCCGCGGTTCGACTCCCGGAGCGAGACGCTCATCGGGATGGGCATCCGGTCGTACATGGGCGCTAGCCTCGTCGCCGAATCGGGTCTGGCGCTCGGCTCGCTCTGCGTGTACGACGAGCAGCCACGCTCGTTCTCGTCGGCCGACGAGGACTACCTGTGAAAACTGGCCGCGACGGCGATGGAGTTCATCGAGTTACACACCGAACTCGAAGCCGCCGCCGAGGCCATGGAGGGGTCGGAATGAGCGACGCCTCCGGCGGGGAGTACGCGTTCGCCGAGGGAGTCCCCATCGAGCCCGTTCCGCCGGGAACCACGCTGCTGGTGGCCGGGCCCGGCCTGAGCCGCGCCGAAGACCTGGCCCGGACGATGGTGACCGACGGCACCGAGCGGGACGATGGAATGTTGTTCATCTCGACGAACATGACCGCAAAGAAGCTGTTGGCGGCCTGTCGGCGGGGCCAGCCGTCCCTCCGGACCCAGCACCTCGGCATCATCGACTGCAGCGGACAGGACCTCTCCCGCCCGAACGACGAAGTGGACGTCAAGTACGTCTCGACCCAGAGCGACCTGACCGGCATCGGCATGAAGTTCTCCGCGCTGTACGAGTCGCTGTACCAGACGGTCCCCGACGGTCGCGTCCGAACGGGGCTGATCAGCCTCTCGTCGCTCCTGATGTACGTCGACCTGCGGAAGCTGTTCCGGTTCGCACAGACCCTCTCGGGCCGGATCGACAGCGCCGACGGCCTCGGCGTCTTCGCGATCGATCCGTCGACCCACGACACCCAGACTGTGAACACGCTCGGCCAGGTCGCCGACGGGCGGATCGAAGTGCGGGAGACCGACGGCGACGCGGACGGCGAACTCCGGGTCCGGGGGATCCGGGATCAGCCCGACGGCTGGCAGCCGTTCACGCTTCCCTGAGTCGCCGGGCCACCGATCACCTGGCGTCGACGTGGCCACCCGACCACCGACCCCGCGACTGCGACGTGGACCCGGACTGTCCCGTTCGACCGGCGTCGCGGCCACCGCGGTGACGAAACAGGTAAACCGAACCCTGCGCAACGGAACCCCATGAAGGAGTACAAGATGCGCCGGGGCGAGACGCTGGAGGAACGGATCCCGGACATGGAGGGGACCGTCGAGGACTACTTCGGGACGATCACAGGGACGGAGGAGTACAAGGGGAGCGACCTGTACGTCGTCGGCGAGCCGGAGAACCCGGTGTTCGAGCGCATCGTCGTCGGCGCGGTCGAGTACAGCGGCAAGAAGGACAAGCTCGCGGTCTCCTTCGCCGAGCAGGATCCCGCGGAGCTGTCGGCCGACGAACTGGAGGCCGCCGGCGAGGCCGTCGACGCGAAAAACGACTTCCTGCTGGAGGCGACGGGCCGGG
>Ga0207719_100902_pt1 | contig 10868 bp, 8 predicted proteins | sample A23P1SouthBayCA_2_FD_187279 | JGI IMG/M metagenome (GOLD analysis project Ga0207719, IMG submission 187279) | Aerobic enrichment media microbial communities from Eden Landing Ponds, California, USA - A23 P3 (3) (SPAdes) | ecosystem: Environmental > Aquatic > Marine > Unclassified | place...
TCGTCGCTCACACCCCCCTCTACACCACCACTGGTTATTTTTAGACTGTCACTAACTATCGCCGCAACAGGTGACTACCGTCGATAGAGCGGGTCGGTAACCGACCCATCACTTGACACATGAATACAGAACAAATGGCGTCTGAGATGGACAACGCACCGGTCGTCTCGGTGGTTATTCCGACCTACTACCGGAATGATGCACTGCGTGAGACGCTACAGAGCGTTGTACAGCAGTCCTACGAGCCGATTGAGGTCATCGTTGTCGACGATTCTGGCGAACAACACGCCCAGACGGTGGTTGACGAGGTAGACGATGTCACATACATCGGACTGGCCAAGAATCGAGGTGCCAACGGTGCACGGAACGTCGGTGCTGAGGTCGCGAGTGGCGAGTATATTCACTTCCTGGACGATGATGACCAACTCTACGATGATGCCCTCGCCAAGCAGGTCAGAGTCGCTCGCGAACATCCCGCGGCCGGCGTTGTTTATACAGGCGTTGAGACGACCGAAGGGCGCGTGGCGCTTCCAGACGAGGCGATTCGGGGCGATGTTCTGGACCACGCGCTCGCGTTCGACATGTGGCCGTGTATGACTTCGACGATACTCGCTCACCGGGACGCGCTGGCCGAGGTGCTTCCGTTCACCGACCGCCCGGCAGCGAACGATATCGAGTTCATGATCGATCTTGCGACGGTGACTCAGTTTGAATTTGTTGCAGAACCGCTGGTCCTGAAGCGAGTGGATCGGAACTCATTGGGCCATTCGATGGCTGCCGTCGACGGCCGGAAAGCTATTCTTGAAGAATACGCGCCGCTGTACGCAGATCGACCGGCCGAGATCCGTGAAGCTGCACTGGCAGAGACGTATCTCACCGAAGCCGAGTTCACTATCCTCGATAAGGGTGTATCAGTGTTCGCGCTCGCGACCCTCTCGAAGTATGTTTATCACACGCCGGACTCGAAGCTCACGGCGGCTGCGCTGCTCGCAGCTGGGTGTCTCGGCCGCCCAGGCTGGCGGGCCGTCAGGTACCTTGGCGGGATCTTGTGAACGAGTTCCTGCCAATCAGAGGTACCCAAGGTCCTCAAGCCGGTCTTTGGCGCCGTCATCAAGTCCCTCGTCCGACTGGTCGCCGCTCTCAGTTGCGGCCGCTAGACTGGTCTCGATGTCGGCATCGAAGAATGCGTTCGCCCAGCTGGGAATCGATACGTCGCCTTTGACGGCGCTTTGCCAGGCCGGGCGGGCGGAATCCAATTGGAACGCATCTACCTGTCCGTCTGAGTCCCAGACAACCTTTCGTCCCGGCTCGTACACAACACGTTGCATCCGATTGAGTACGGCCTGCTCGTGGTCTGCCAATCCGGTCGTCCCGGGACTTAGCCCAACGACTTCTGCCGGAATTCGTTCGTCTGTGATGTCAGGGCTATTCCCGGCAGCGAATCCGGTGACTAGGTCACCGAGGCGCAGATGCGAGGCGTACCCCGTGACCTGTTCCGGGTACCCGTCAGGTGCATTGACGACCGACAGAGGGACGTGCAATGCACCTTCAGTCAGAGTCCCAGTGTGCTCGAACGTTCTATCGTCGCTCTCGAACCCGAGGTTTTCCCCGTGATCCGACGTGATGACGTACGTTGTCTCACGGTCAGTCACCCGATCGATGTCGTCGATGAGAGCGGTCACCTGCCGGTCCAGATACTCGACGGTCGCAGCGTACAGCGCACGATAGTTCCTTAGAAACGCATAGTGGCGTTTGACGTTGTCCCGGGCGTTAATATCCCATTTGACATCGTAGAACTCATCCTTTGAGGTCCAGTCGTTCGGGACCCCATGTAGCGATTTATCGAGGCCAACGTGCGGAAAGAGGGGCTGGTGGGCGTCCATGAAATTTACGAAGCAACAGACCGGCTCGGTCGCATCGTTCATCCGCTGTCGGATAGCCCGATTGGTCGGCATGGCCCCATCGTCGTACGGTGACGGTACCGGGAAGTCGTCAAACTGGTCGCGGAACAGGGCAGAAATGCCGTTTCCGAGGTACTCTAGCGGCCTCCCTGACTCAACCATTCGTCGTAGCGCCTCGACATATTTCGCCAGTCCATCAGCGTCAAGGTCTGCCCACGCCCCCGGATACCGGACTTCTGGATCGATATCGACGAACTCGTCAAACAGAGTGTCGAAGTCGAACGCCGACCCCGCGTAGAAATTTGTTGTCACACCGAAAGTTTCGTACCCTCGACTCTGTAACTCACCAAGGAACGTGTCTGATGGGGTCAGCGACGAGAACGACCGCTGGTATGTGTGGATTCCATGTTGATGGGGGAGTTCGCCAGTCAGCATACAGGCATGACTCGGCGTACTCCACGAACTCGCCGCTCGACAGCCTTCGAACGAGACGTCGGCGCGCGCTCGAAGTCGTGGGGCGAACATGTCGAACGCGTCTTTCCGAACGCAGTCGAGCACGATGACCACGACATTGTGACCGGTGGAGTCGGCTACTGCACCGTTGCTAGTGGCAGTCACTACATTGCCGCTTGGGGGAACAATGAATTGTTATGCTCATACTAACTGAGCGGCACAGTTGCTGCGGAGACTGGGAATTTGGCTGTATGTAACGGAGGGCACTGTATAGTTGCGCGAGTTTGAGTAGTTCGTAGTGAGAAGTGCCAATGCAACTCGCACACCTCCTCGGAGGAGCGTTAGATGAGGACAGCGAAGACGTTTGGGAGAGTGAGTACACTCCGATACCCGTCCGGCGGTTTGGGGTGCGTCTCCATACTTCGGGCTGTCAATCTGGGAGACGGTCGCTGTAATTCAATCTATATTCATCAGTTATAACATGAAAACTACTTTCAGATTCCGTCTGCTTCGAAAACCCTCTGAATATACCGGGTAGGTGAAATATACTTTTCTTATTAAGGCTAGACCTCAGTCATAATGCGTGTCTTGGTCGTCTTGTTCGGTGGTGTCGACTTTCAATACCTTGAGAAGTTCGACTGCCCGAATCTGAAACAGAGTCAGTACGGACGGCTTGATGTGGATGAACTTTGGAGGGGTCGTGACGTGGCCACGCAAATAACGTCGCAGTTTATTACCGGCGAAACGTGGCGTGAGAGCGGCGTCCTCGGTCGGAAGCGCTATTTGAATGAGCGGACAGAGCACCTCGAAAAGCGGCATATACGGACCCGTGCCAGGGGACATCCGGTGCTGGAGCCGCTCGAACGAAAGACTCGGTTCCTCCGGACCGGGTTCTATGCGCTTGGGCCGGGATTCTCACCGCGTCAGCGTAATTACCTGCGGGACGACCTCCAGTGTGAGACACTATTTGACCGCATCCCCGACAGCAAGGCAATATATGTCCCCAGTTACAATCCTGAACCCTCGTGGGCTCTCGACCGAAATATCCTTGACCCACGTTACTATTCCTCGCTGGGTGAGGCTGGTGCGCTTGATCTAGCGGAGAAGAACTTCACCTGGCGGCGCCAGCGACTGTTCGACGAAGCCGACAGCGACCACGATTTGCTGATGGCACAGTTCCAGATTCTTGATTCACTCCAGCATCTCTATCTTGTGTACAGTGATGAGCCACGACTCGATAAAATCAAGGAAATATACGAGCGTATTGACGCCTTCGCAGCCGAAATCAAAGAGACGTTTGACCAGTACGACCGAGTTCTGTTCCTCTCAGACAACGGGGCTGCGACCACGCAATCGGGACGAACTCACAGGAACCGACCGTTCTACTCCATTAGCGATGACTTCGATATTGAGGGGGAGAACATCCGCGACTTCTTCGACCACGTTCTGTCATGGGTCAGGGAGACGGATGGGAACGGTTCAGATAGGGACGAAACCACGAATGGCGCTGACGATGCTGTAAAACAGGAAGACCGACAGACTAGTGATTTATCATCGACTGAAAACGACGGCGACACCGTAGCTTCATCCAGATGACGGTCGTCTTCCTCCCCGATTATACGGATACGAATCCCTACCAGTCGAATCTGGCGGCGGAGATAGAGAAGCTTGGTGAGCAGGTAATGATAACACGCGAGCGGTCCCTTCTCCCCATTCTGCGGTCAGTCCGCAATCAGGACGATATCACTGTGGTCCATGTCCACTGGTTTGACCCGTACCTGTTCTCGAATTCACTGCTGAAGACGTTGTTCAAAGCTATAGGGACGCTGCTCGAACTGCTCGTTCTCAGATTTATGAACGTTAGCATCGTCTGGACCTGCCATAATGTCAAATCCCACGAAACACCGTATCCGCGGATAGAGTACCTGTTCAAACGGGTGTTTATCGGAATGGGCCTGTGCAAGCACATATTCGTTCACTGTGAGAAAGCGAAAGATGAATTACTGACAACATACGGCCTCGACGAGGCTGCGAAGTCTCGGATGACAGCTATTCCACATGGCCACTACATTGACGATTACGAAAACACCGTTGAGAGGCCGACTGCACAGCAGGAAATCGGTGTTGAGGACGCTGAGAACGTGTTCCTCTTCTTCGGTCTAATCAGGCCGTATAAAAACGTTGTCTCACTCATTGAAACGTTCAAGCGGGTCGCAACCCCGGACGAACGGCTCGTCATCGCTGGAAAACCAAGCGATGAAGCGATAGGCCAGCGCGTCCGTAAAGCCGTTGACGACGACGATCGCATCCGGACTCGATTGCAGTTCATCCCCAGTGACCACATTCAGGTGTACATGAATGCCGCCGACGCAGTCGTGCTGCCACTCGAGAACATCACAATGTCCGGTAGTACGATACTCGGAATGTCCTTCGGGCGGGCGCTGATTGTCCCACGCGTTGGCTGTATCCCGGAAGTGATTGGCGATGATGGGGCCGTGATGTACGACCCTGACGATACGGACGGACTCGCGGACGCGCTTACGGCCGCCCGTGAGCGACCCCTAGACTCAATGGGTGCTTACAACGGGCGACTCGCGAGACGAAAAGATTGGTCGGAAGCAGCTGGCAGAATCGTCGGGCAGTATCGCGCGTTGACGGATAGAACAAGGAGTCCAGACCCGTCATCGGAAACAAATATAGAGTAGGCCATCGTATCCGACTCACGTAAACGATGACGCACGCGGATACTGTCGCAGCTGGTTGGTTTTAGCCTCCCTCACACACCTGTGTCTGGTCGCTCAATCCGAGTGATGCGCGATTGGGCGTCAATCACCAAGTGGACCTCGCGGTGGGCGTTTTCGAGCGTCGGCGTCGCGGGGGGCTCCCCTTGATAGAGCATGAACGCGACACGGTAGCGCTGCTCGGCAGTGTAGAGTGAGAACTGGACCGGTTGCCGGAACTGTGCATCTGCGCCAAGGTTAGCTTGGAACTGATCAACTTGCTGTCGGCTGGCGACCGTGGGGTTACCCTCGTCGCCTTCGATGCGCTGCGTCTGAACCACTACGGTGTAGTTCTCTCCGCTGAATCGCGCCGCTTGACTTTCGATACCCACGACAACCTCGGCAGTCTCACCGGCCGGGAGTTCCTGCGGGAAGTCATCAGCCACAAGTTCGCCCTGCTCGTTCTCCGTCAGCAGGTATAGCTCTGTCACCGATTCCTCCGACTCTCCAGTGAGTGCGTAGGTCACACCGCCAGCGGCGAGTAAGACGCTGAGCAGAAGGACGACATTCAAAGCCAGCGCCGTCTTTCCGTCGGCCATCAGCAGTCCGCGAAGGTGAGCATACCAGTTGCCGACTGGGATGTATAAACGCTGTCCGGGAGGCAACTGAAAACGTCTGACTGCCGCGGCGGCTGTCAGGATACCTGTCAGACCGGCGATTCCAACCGTTGTTCGTTCCCACGTGTATGCTAACCCCACTGGCTCCAGTGCGAGAGCGACTGCGGCAACCAAAATCAGACTCGTTACCACTGAGAGCACGTATCTTCGGGACCAGCTAATTCCACGCGAGCTGTCCCTGCTGTCGGTCAATTCGGTCGTCGGAAAGAGCACCGCCGTTAGAGCGTATCCTGGGAGGAATGTGATGAGGCCCAAGCCGGCAATCAGCCGGAGTCCCCTGAGCTCACCCCGTATCAAGAGCAAGAGGCCGGCTGCCAGCACCGTCAGCAGGAGGGCCGCAAGCAGGTCAAGCGGTAGTCGTTGTGACAGAGACGATTTGTCCGATTGCATGGAATATTTTATCATTTTCTTGTCTTGTAACGCTGTCGTGGCTCAGTCGGTAGCTCTGTTCGCAGGCTACCAAATCCGGCAGACGTGGGAATCACACAGAATCACTCCCCTCGTACCGATAGATGGCTGCACCGTCGTTCTGGTATTCGAGCGTATACGCTCGAGAGCTGTTCAGACTCACTCGGAGGAACGTCCAGCGCTCTTTCATCAGGTTTCTGTTGTTTCCCTGTATGTAGCCGTCACGCGCGATGTAAACGTAGTTCGGATTCAGTCCTCCGTCGTTGATTGTCTCGGACACGCAGTCTGCGGTGAGACAGCTACTGAATGCTACACGAAGGCGCAGCATCCGGCGCCGTTGGTCTAGCCCTTCCCAAGCGCTTCCCCGAGCGGCGACCAAGCTCGTTCGCTCCGAGAACACGGGGAACCACTCTGCTGCGTCGCCAATCACGACGAATGAGGACTCAGTGTCGGTGTTCTGCTGTGCCCAGGACATGGCCTCGAGGTCATCTTCATCAACGAACGAGACGAACTCGTCGTCAGTCGGCAATCCGTCCTCAACGTAGAGAACTGCCGACCCCGTCGCGTACGTCACCAAGACGAGGGTGAAGAACGCCGTGGTGAGTGCGGACCGGGTGACGATTCGACTGTCAGCCGACCACGGAAGTCCCAGCACGGATGACATACCGTTCGATTGGATTGACGGAACTATGCCCTCGTAAACCATTACCGAGATCATCATCGCACCGATGAGCATCGCGTATTCATCATTGGCGACCACCAGTCCTGACGCGAACATCCAGAGTGGCATGAACAGGCGCCCCTGCACGACCAGATAGATGCCCGCGATGACAACCAGCACAGGCCACATGTCGGTCGGTGATGTGACTGGAAGCAAGAAACTGAAGAACCAGAACGGGTTCCCGATGCCACCGTGTGTCTTGCTCGCTTCGATGAGCAGCCCGACACCGTGAGTCGCCACAACCCGTCCCCACCATGGGGCCGACAGAACCAGGCCACCGATGAGAACCACGGCCGACTTGGCGGCACCAATGTATGTCCGATTGAATCTGACGGCCAGCACGACGAGGCTGGCGCCCAGAAACAGGACATACTTCGGGTGCGTGAGTGCCGTCAACCCCAGTAGTACCGTTGTGGCAGTCAGCCACCATCGCGCCCACGTCTCGGCCTCGAACAGTCTGAGTCCAGCGTACAGTCCGAGAACGGTAAACATGAGCGCAGTGGTTCTGACGAACCCCCCAGCAGAAATCGTATACTGGAGAACCGGCGCGGAAGTCGCAATTACGACTGCGGATAGTGTCGCCATCCGGCGGTCACCGAGTAAGCGCTCGACGAATGCGTAGTAGGCCACGAGCGCAAGTCCGAACGGGACGGCTGGGAACAACAGGGTGAGTGTGCGAATCGAAACACCGAGTTCCAGCAGTGGAACTGCCAAGTAGAACCCTAACGGGGGGAATCCGAATGGAATCCCACCCGCGGTATAATAGGGAATTACCGTCGGCATGGCATACCCGTTTGATATTATCGTCTGTGTCATCATCACGTAGAGCCCCCCGTTCAGCGCTGGAAACGGATGTGTGAGGAAGTATACTCCGTATATGATCGTAAACGCCCATAGCGGCAGGGCTATCTGCATCCATCGACTTCGAAGCCAACCCGCCATAAGTACTGATTGTAACAGGTGATAAAAAGGTATGCTCCCCCTTCAACATTTTTCGGCGTTTCAAACCTGACGTCACAGGCCTGTACTGATGCTGGACCGTGAGCAGATGAATCCGGAGACGGAGAAGGGTTCTGCGGCCCCAAGCAACCGCTTAACAAAGTGCCTATCCGGCATGCCGATATGTAGGGCATGGATACAGTCGCAGAGACCACTGGGAGACATGGTTCCGATGCAGGAGACAATGCAGGGTGCGGCAATAGGTGCACTGTATAAATGGTACGCGACCTGCTCGCGGCTGTCCGCGACCGATTACTCTCAAGCAGCGGGGTGCTCGGCGATACGATTCGGAGTGGTATCTGGATGGGGGCGACGACAGTCACCAGCCGGGCCTTCGAACTGACACGGCTCATTGCACTGACTGTCCTCCTTTCGCCCGAGGAGTTTGGGGTCATGGGTATTGCACTGCTCACCATGGCCTCGTTCAAGATGCTGACCGAACTCGGCATCAAGGACGCGCTGATTTACAACAAGGAGGAAGATGTCGACGAATACCTCGATACGGCGTGGCTAATGAACACTGGCCGGGGAATAGCCATCTTTGGGGTAGTGTTCCTGCTCGCACCGTACATTAGCGCCTTCTTCTCAGAGCCGCGGGCCACTCCAGTCATCCGTGCTATCGGCCTCATGCCGCTGCTTTTCGGTCTGCAGAACCCCGCCATAGTGTACTTCGAAAAGGACCTCAACTTCCACCAACACTTCCTCCACAAGGTCAGTGGGTCGCTGGTTGGCGCAGTGGCTGCCATTGGCTTTGCGATGCTCTATGGCACCGTCTGGGCGCTGGTGGTCGGGTACCTCTCAGCTCGAACCACCGAGCTTGTGGTCTCGTATCTTCTCACGACCCGCCGGCCGGGAATCAGCTTCGATTTAGACAAAGCAGCCGAACTCTTCGGGTACGGGAAGTGGTTGACCGGCTTGAGCTTCCTCACGTTCCTCGGAACCCAGGGCGACGACGCCTTCTTGGGCTGGTTCCTCGGTGCGGGTGCGCTAGGTGTGTATCAGGTCGCGTACCGCATCTCGAACGCGCCAGCGACGGAGGTGGGGTTGCTTGTCTCGAAGGTGGTTTTCCCGGCGTACTCGAAAGTACAAGACGACATCGCACAGATCCGGTCTGGGTTCCTTTCGGTCCTGGTCGTCGTCTCAGTCATCACGTTCCCGATGACTGTCGGGACAATCGTCGTCGCACCGACGTTCGTCTTCGGCATTCAGGGCCAGCAGTGGGCTGACGCCGTCCGCCCGATACAGGTACTCGCATTGTGGGGGCTCCTCCGTGCCATGGGCTCGATTACCGGGCCGATGTTCAAAGCTATCGGCCAACCGGACGTGCTAACGAAAGTCGCATTCGTCAAGACGGCCATCATAGCGGCGCTAATTTACCCCCTGACCGCCGAGTTTGGGGTCGTCGGAACGGCACTCGCAGTCCTCATCAGTTCTGCCGTGTTTTCCGAGCCAATTAAATACTACCTGGCAATCAAGGAGACAAATATCGCGTGGCGGCAGCTCGTTGAGCGGATGTTCGTCCCACTGGTTGCCAGCCTGTTCATGGGCATGGGCGTCTACATCGTCCGCGAGCGTATTCAGCTCGCGGCGGGCGTCCCTAAATTGGCACTGCTGATACTGCTCGGCGTTAGCCTCTACGTCGCCGCTGTTGCACTGCTGGAACGGCGATTCGACTACGGCTTGCAGTCGCTCATCCGAACGGTGATATCATCAATGGCCTAATTCACACAACCATGGTACTACAGAATCCAATTCATAACGGGAAACGTGCGTTCAGGAATCCAAACCTTCTCAAAGGATACCTCTCTGAGAAGGTCCTTGCGACACTCGACAGACAAGTGTCGTTCGGCATGAATATCTACGAGCGTGAGTGGGATGTCCTGCTCATTCTCGACGCATGCCGGTACGACTTGTTCACGGAGTTCGCCCCCGAGCACTCAGTGTTCGAGGAGTTCGAGTCCGTTGAACCGGTCTACTCCTGTGCGTCAGCGACGCCAGTCTGGCTCGACCGAACCTTCGATAACGCACCGTCGGATGAGGTGGCTGACACTCATTACGTGAGCTGTACCGGATTCTCGACGCGCGTCGAGGACGCGGGCCTGTCCGATATCGATGAGGTTTGGCGCTACGCTGTCGACCACGAATACGGCATCACGCGCCCCGAAGCGCTGACCGACGCGGCTATCGACGCCATCCGTAACGGTGACAGCGACCGCTATCTCGTCCATTACGTTCAGCCTCACGCTCCGTTCCTGCACTGCCCCGGGCGGTACGGCTCGACTGGCGGCGATGAGGGCGGCACACAGCACGTTTGGGCAGGACTCAAACAGGGCGAGTTCGACATAGAGTCGGTCTGGGAAGATTACGGGCAGAATCTCTTGACAGTGCTGGACCATGTTCAGACAATCATCGAGAACGTGGAAGGGACGGTAGCGATAACCTCCGACCACGGGAATGCCGTCGGCGAACTTGGCATCTACGGCCATCCGCGGTACTGTGCCCTCCCGACGCTCCGCCGGGTTCCGTGGGTCGAAGCGACCGGAAAAGGAGGCAACGGGTACGAGGTGCAGGGCCGAAGCGAGATGCGGACCGGGCTCGGAGAGCACGACCTCGATGAGAATCTCCGGAACCTCGGGTACAAGGCGTAAACAGCTGTCTGTTGCGCACTTTTAAACTGGAACTATCTGTATCCTAGGTCTTCGAGGCGTCCCTCTACGTCGCTATCCAACTCCACCGATTCCGGAATCTCCCTTCGGGGGGGCATCCCGTCGAGTCGACGCTCGGCCACCTCTGTGAGCATCGACACTTCGGGGTTATTCGAGACCTGCTGGGGGTCTATCGGGGCCATCGACGGGAGTTCGAACAACCGTCGCCGACCCTCGATATCGTCATGTTCGTACAGCCAGTTGGCCGAACGGGCACCGATGATTGCCTCACCATCAACCTCGTGTTCGGCAACGACGTACTGGCGTGGGTCAGTTTCAGGCGG
>Ga0207719_100906_pt1 | contig 10798 bp, 11 predicted proteins | sample A23P1SouthBayCA_2_FD_187279 | JGI IMG/M metagenome (GOLD analysis project Ga0207719, IMG submission 187279) | Aerobic enrichment media microbial communities from Eden Landing Ponds, California, USA - A23 P3 (3) (SPAdes) | ecosystem: Environmental > Aquatic > Marine > Unclassified | place...
GAACGACTCTGCTCGTGAAGCGGGAAATTTTCGACATGGACATCGACGGTTTCCCGCTTCATCTTCCTAGTTCTAACGGTCGAAACCAGCGCCGTCCAGCGATTCACCAGAGCCCTTTTGGCTATATCGTAGACGTTCTCTGGATGGAATTTTTCGTGGGCATTTCTCTGATCTTGCCATTTATCGCCATACGTTTTCACAATATCGTGGAAAACTCCCTTATCCAACGTCATTTCGACGTGAGGATTTGAAGAAATATATACGGTATCATACAACTCCTTTCCGTTCATGGTTTTTTCAATGAACCCGGAGGACCGACCTGCGACAGAAATAATTTGTTCTATCTCTCGATCGGTAACTGACTGCAACATGTCGTGCCTGCAAGCATCCAAAAGAATCAGGTTATCCCAGTCTTTATCAATAATATTGGTCTCGCTCTGCTTATAATAGTACCAATAGTGGGCCCCGCCGATGCTGCTGTGGCATAGCGTTCTAAGATCATCGTGGATGTATCCAAGGCTATCGGATATCTTGCTGGGGTGTTTCAGCAACCCCAACAAATTTGACATAGTATATTTTTCCCTCATCCTATGTACTATCGAAGCAATTGCTGGACCTACTTATACTCTACTCAAGTGAAATAAAAACCTAATATCTGCTCTTACTGCCGATGAAACTTGAGCGGCGGGCAGTGCCTACTTGTTTCGGAGTCTTGATGGCGTTATTTCTCACGCGCAGGCCACGAGCACACCACTCGGCACGTGGTCGGTGGCCTCCACTGGCTTCGAGGGGAGATATTTGCGGCTACCTTTTGTCGTTCCGGACTCCGAGTTACGAACCCAGCGTCAGCGATTCATGCACCGACCAGGAACGTCCTTTCGCAGGGCTAGCAGGAGGGTTAGCGATGCTTTGTGGACTTCTGGATATGTTCGCGACCGCCGCACTAACGGATCGTACCATTCCCGATTCGCTTCGTACCATTCGGTGAACTTCCCGACAACCTCCCGAATCGTATGCGACGCCTCGTACCCCAGCAACTCATTATCCAGCTCCGTATCCGCGTGCGTGTGCTCCGAATCGGCATCACATCGCTCCGAGTACTCGAGCTCTGACTCCGGCGCCAACTGGTCACGAATCTCTTCGGCCAGCGTTTTTATTTCGATGTTGTCAGTCGACCCGATGTTCACCGCCTGCCCATCCGCAGCATCCGACTCCAACAAGGTCACGTTCGCCTCCACAATGTCCTCGATAAACGTGAAGTCCCGCATCTGGGTCCCGTCGCCGCATATCTCTGGCGGCTCCCACTTCATACACCGCGAGACGAAGTTCGAGATAGCCCTGTTCGGGTGCATCCATGGGCCATACACGGTGAAGTACCGCAGCGCCACCACCGGGAAGTCATACACGTCGCCGTAGGAACATGCGTACCGTTCCGCAGACAATTTCGACGCCCCGTACGGACTCACGGGCGTCGTTGGATGAAACTGTCGCGAATCAACCTAAGCAAGGGGTTGCTCAGGTAGACAACAGCCAGTATCTGGATGGTTGTTCGTTAAAAAAGTAACAATTTAATTGAACGATCATCCTTATTCATGAACACCAGTGTCAGTGAGGGATTTCCAAATACATTCACTCAAGCGTGGCTACGTCGGACCCCGGTGTTGAGCCTCTCGTTCGATCCCGATAGCATCCTCGCAAATAATGCCGTTGGTCGCATATCAGGGGATATCGGTACATTAGCAACGGATATCCGTGAAGTAATTTCTGAAAGAAGACTACGGAAGAAGATTGGGGGGACGGCCAAAGAGCACGCTATTAAGAATCATTCTATTGAAACGGTGGTAGATCAGCTTGAAGAGGCGATTCAGACGTGAGTGTTTCAGGGGTACTAGATTGGTTTTATTTACTCGACAGGAAGCTGACATACGTGTGATCAAATCCCGCTGCACTATCGAAGAATAAAGTGTCAAGTCCAGCTATCAAGATGTCCACAAAGCTTCTTAAACCGATCTGTCCATGTGTTCTCAAGTGCCAATCTCCGTGCACCCTCTGAAAGTTCAGATCTGTACCGGGTATCGCTCAAAACCTTCTCAAAAGCATCGGTCATTACTTTCGTATCGCCTGGGGGGACAAGTATACTACACTCTTCCGTGAGAATTCTTCTATGAGGAGTAATATCGGTAGCAATAATAGGAAGCCCTAGAGCAAGATATTCGTAAATCTTTGCAGGAGAGCTCACTTCGAAGGAATCTAATGGTGGAAGAGGTGACGCGGCGACATCGCATATAGCTACCTGACGGGCCAGCTGGTCATGGGCAACGTGACCATGCCAATTAATTGAGAGTCTATCTTGGGTAAGATCTTGGAGTGACTGAATGTATTCTTCATCTGCCCCGCCATACAACTCTAATTGAACCTTTGATCGGAGTTCGGGTTCCAGTGCTGTAAGCGCCCGGACCAGATCATCGATACCTCGGAATTCCCTAAGTGCTCCGACATAGACAACTTTGAAGTGGTTTTTATTCTCTTCCTTCGGTGTAAATTTTCCAGGGTCTACGGCAAGGGGAATGATGCCGACCTTATTCCGTGGTACACCGTAATTAGAGTGAACGCGGTCGGCAAGGGATTCACTAAGCGTGATGACTCCGTCGGCCCGAGGCAGTGTGAATCTGTGTAATATCCGTGTGACGCGTAACAACAAATGGTAAATTTGGCTCTGGGAGTCCTCATGCTCTTCAAACTCTTTTGCCTGCGCGTAGGGATCAGCCCTAATATCGTAGACAACCGTAGCGTTGGTAAATAACTTAGCAATGAGTACTGGGACGAAAATATTCCTATACGCGTAAACCAGATCAGGTGGCTTACGAATAGCCTGCCATATAAAGTACGGAACCAACACCGTATTGAACAGGATCGCAGCAGAGATCGAAGCGACTGGAATCCGATGTTGATCGACTGATTCTATCGGCTTGCTGAGTGGGGCGAACACATGGGTTTCCCAGTGCTCAGCGAACTTTCTGACGAGATAGTATGGCTCTGTTGTACCAGGTGCCGTAGAAATATCCCATGTCGCTAATACCCAGACGACGTGTATGTCATCCCGGATCATGTCATCCATAGCTTCCTCTGGAAGAACATCTTGTCTCTGTTTTTCTGGAGTGGAGTATAATACTAATGCTCTACATTCACTCTATTCATTGGGTTGCGGCCTGTGCCAGAACTTGATTTGACATTTAATACAACGTGAGATCTACAGCACGGAGTGGTTTCTCGCCGAATATAAATACTCGACGCCTAAAATGATAATCTACTGAATTAGATTGGCTTTCAATAGAATTTTAGAACCGTAACACTATCTCATGGAACAAGATACCAAACTGGGAGTTCAGATATTTGCAATAGGATTCGCTATCCGCTGTGTCGCTGCAGGTATAACAACTCTCACCACTCTCAATCCGGATTCAACTGCGGATGCAATCAGATTCGGGGATAGCGCCCAAGCGATTGCTCGCGGGATGACTGAATGGAGACCGTATGCAATACCGTTGGAGTCTATCGACATCTACCATCTCTGGGGTTCGTTTCTTGCCCCGTTTTGGTTGCTTCCTGGCTCAAGTGGATTCTATGGACGTCTCGGAAACGCGTTTCTAGGTGCCATTGCCATCTACAATGTCTATCTCATTGCCCGTTATTACCACTCCCATCAGGCAGGGGTTATCACATCGCTACCGATGATGGTCTATCCGAGTTTTATTGCAGTGCACAGTACGCTCCTTCGGGAAGCAATGGTGTTGTCCATGATCACAACCGTTGCACGTCTCTTGATCGTTACTTCGAAGAGATACTCATATATGCACGCCTACGCAGTATCTGGGATCGCGTTGTATATAGCGTATATTCTCCGAGAAGACAACGGAATTATCTATATAGTGGCTATCACATCTGCTCTGATTGTACACGCCGTTGAAGCCGGCTACATCTCTAAATGGTCTGTTGGTATTGCAGGTCTATTCTCACCATTTTTGTTCATTCTCTCTCTACCAGTCGTACGAGACGGCGTCCAGTTTTTAGCGCAGACCCGTGAACTCCGAGCAAAAGGACGGGCCGTCTATTTGCCTGATGTGATACCGCAAAGTGCTGTCGAATTATTGGCATTCAGTTGGATCGGCGCAGCATACTTTCTTTACGCGCCGTTCCCTTGGATGGTCGAAACTATACCAGATCTACTCATCAGTTTTGAAGGGATTATCAATATTGGATACACAGCTGTTGCCCTGTGGGGAGTTCGGGAACTTGGGCGAAAAAACCTCTCTGCTACTGTGGGACTTCTCGTCGGACTATGTGTAGCAGCGATCCTTTACGGTGTCGGAACTGCGAATTATGGAACAGGGATGCGTCATCGGCAAATGTTTCTGTGGATCATCTTCATGTTTGGCGGTATTGGAATCGCAGAACGCGTCACATTCACGTGGCCACTCCACTAGGACCTCTGACAATTTTGAATTGGTACGTATTAGAACGTAGTTCAAGTACAGTCTTACTCGTTTCCAGCGAGTAGATCCTGGTAGAGAGCATCAGTGGAGTCGACCATCTGTTCGACAGAAAACTGCTGTGCCTTTTTACGGCCGACTTCTCCCATTCGTTCCCGTTCTTGTGGATCCGAGAGCAATTCTTCCAAGTGGGTTGCAAGTGTTTCTGCATCGCCGGTCGAAATCAGATATCCTGAATTATCATTTTCGACCTGCTCAGGAATACCAGCTATATCCGTCGCAACGACAGGTAAGCCACTAGCCATCGCTTCTGAGATAACCCGTGGTGTTCCCTCACGAAACGATGGTAACACAAGGATGTCGCTTGCTGCGAGTATTCGGGGAACATCGTCCCGATAGCCCGTGAGGAATACACAGTCCGAAAGCTCACGATTATCAATCTCTTCTTGTAGCGAGTCGTACAGGGGACCATCACCGACGAGATAGACCGACATTTCGTCAGTACTAAGATTTTCTACAGCTTTGAGTAGTACATTAAATCCTTTTCCATTTGTGAGTCTACCAATCATGACAACCCGGGGCCGGGCTCCCACTAAATCCTCAGCAGGAGATGCACTCTGAAACTCCTCAATATCGATCCCACTGTAAATTGTCGTATACTGTTCGGGCGTCCCGATTCCGCGATCTAAATACTCCGCAGTCATGACATTAGCATTCGTAATTATGCGGTCAGTACGGCGTGCAGCTATACGTTCACAAGCAAGCACAAACCGATTCAACAAATTGCTTCGATCATCGGCAAACGGTACTCCGTGGACCGTGTGAACGATGTTTGGGACACCAGCTATAGCCGCAGCGAAGCGTCCAATGATTCCTGCCTCGGTACTATTGGTATGAACAATATCGAAGTCGTTTCGTCTGAGATACAGCGCAACCGAGACGACCGCAGGGAGCGCAGTCACTGGGTTGTAGTGTCGAACAAGCGGGAACTCTTTTGTCTTAACTCCGTTTCGTTCAAGTTTCTCAACTTGATCCTGTTCGTACGATACCCCATATCCAACAGTAAAGTCGTACTCATCTAAACCGAGAACGGTACTAATAAGATGGTCTTCAGCGCCACCATTGAGGAGACGTGTAATAAACTGAAAGACACGAGGATGTGAATCGCCGGTCATGGAACTATCACAACCTGGTCTACGTATCGACTCGATTTGGGTTTCATTCTGTGTGCGTTTCCCTGCATTCCCATGACTATAATAAAAGGAATTGTTTAGCAATGGGCACCTGACTCCCACAGTGTCTCGATGCGCTCCTCAATGCGGTCGAGGACAAGCTGGCATATGTCACGATGGTCGGCCGGCCACTGGGCGTCCTCCGCGTCAATGCGGCTGGCGGCAGGCGGTGGATGGAAGTGCTCCCGCGAGTTGTGTGCGTTCGGATGCCGATCCCACCGGCACAGCCACGTGTTGTCTTCGTGCGCTTCTTGATACTGGAAATTGAAGTCGTCGTTGCGGTACCAGCGAATCTCGATGTATGCAGATACGCTACGTGGGTAGTAGTTGCCGGATAGCTCGATACGGAGGTGCAGCTTCCCCTCCGCGACGATTTCTGCCGACTCGAACATACGACTCCCGGTGAATCGGGAGCGCAGTCGCTCCAGTACCGGTCGGTCTATCGGCGTAGGACTTGCACCGTCATCGATGGGCGGCACCATCGTCAGCTGTGCGACGGAGCCGTCGAGCCGGCCACCTTTCTCCGGGCGCGTTCGTGGAGGCGACGCTCCTCGATAGCGGTGGCCCAGTCACCGAGTTCCACGTACACGTCGTCGACCTGCGCCGCGTCGAATTCGAGGACATCGACCGCTGCGGGCGAGTCGGCACCGTATTCGTCGCGGTAGGCCTCCATTCGGTCGGTCAGTTCCGACACGCGAGCCTGTAGCTCATCGACGGTGTGCTCCCGTGCCAGCTCGGTCACCCGCCGCCACTCGAAGTAATCGTCGTTGCGCTCGTACCTGACCGGTCGACCCTCATACCGGCTCACGATGCCGAGTTCAGCGTAGAAGGACAGGTGTGACCGTGCCGACTCCGCTGAGCAGTCCGCCCGGTCGGCGATATCGGCAGCTGTCGTCGGCTCTCGGGCGTGCAACACTGCCCCGTACACGCGCTGTTTCGTGTCCTCGTCTTCAAACGGCTGATCAAATGGCGGCGGGCCGCCGTGGTGGGTGTCTGTCATACTTCTACTAACGGACTTGCGCCACATATTTCTTCTGTAGACAAAATATATTTGCTAGCACAGTGGTTTGCCGTTATTCCCGCTTCTACATATCGGGTGTAGCCGCTCTCAGCGAGTGAATACACCGAGTTCAGCCCCGTGTCGAGGTCGTACTCCACTGGGTTCGGTCAGTATTTGCAGAGCCTATTAGAGCACGTTTCGTGTGCTTTCGGTGTTCCGAGGGCGGCGCTGTAGAGTGAGAGAGTACGTTTCGTATGCTTTCGCTCAGTCGTCTGAGAAAGACATCGTTGAGAAAGAGAGTACATTTCGTGTGCTTTCACTCGGTGTGTGTGGCTATCTCCGTTCGCGTTTCCAAGACGATTGTCGGATCAAGATCCAGTTCATACTCGTAGTACTGCCCACCGCTCAGCCCCTTGTTCTGCTCGTGTCGTCGAAGGAATCCCAGCATATGGAGATCTGAGAGGTGGTCTTGAATGCTCTTGAGCGTCGACAGTGGCGAGGCCGCATGTGAGTCAGCGACTTGCTCGTAGGTTCGTTGGATTTCTTTCGACCGCGCTGGAACCTCACCGCTGGTCTGGAGGTTTGCGATCGCTTCTAAAATATACTGCGCGTGTTCGGTTTGGTCACGGATTTTGTTTGTTACTCGACCGCGCTGTACTCGTTCCCGTGCGGTCTCGATGTGTGTGTCCGTCGTCGGTATCTCACCGTTCTGTTCGGCTAACTCCGCGCCGACACGGAGCAAATCGAGCGCCTGCCGCGCGTTCCCCATGTCCTGTGCGGCTAGCGCCGCCGCCTTCGCGATCGCTGATGTGTCACACGCCTCGTCGACGAAGGCTCGGTCCGCACGATACTCCAGGATCGTTCGCAGTTCTGCGGCGTCGTACGGACCGAAGGAGATCTCGGTCTCCATCAGCGTGTCTTTCACCTTTGGTGAGAGCGTCTGTCGAAAGGTGTAGTCGTTGCTGATCCCGATCACGCCGACCTTTGCATCCGTGATGTGGCCGTTCGCTCGCGCGCGTGGTAGCTCGTACAGTAGCGTATTCGCATCTCCTAGATGGTCGATCTCGTCGAACACAACGAGGTGCGTCCCGCCGATGCGATCGAACTGTTGATACAGTTCGTCGAACGCGTCTCCAGTCCCGAGTCCCCGCTCCGGGAATCGACTGGCGTGTTCCGGAAGTAGCCCGTTGACGAGGCTTCGAACCACCATAAAAAGCGTCCGCCCGTTGCAGTTAACCGTGTGGGTGTGAAGCTCGTCGGCCGCCTCTCGCGTCGGTACCTCCTCGTGCAGTTCGTCCAGCATATACTTCGTGACAGCCGTTTTCCCAAGTCCAGCTTTGCCGTATACGAAGATGTTCTCTGGCTTCCGACCGAACAATACGTCCTGAAGCGCGTGGCTGTATGCTTCGATTTCCTCATCGCGCTCAAGAATCGTCTTCGGTTGGTAGCTTTCCGTAAGTACTGCCTTGTCCGCAAATACGGTCTCTGTGAGTTCGTCGAACGGGCCACCCATGGATATAATATGAAGTTTAGTACATATATAAAACCACGTGTTGTTTGTTTCGTATGCTTCTGCGAAGATCGATTCCAGATGGAGATGCCCGTTATGTCGTCGTATCTTTATGAGTAAGAGACGGAAAGCATACGAAATGTACTCTCTCACTCCAAAGTGACCGTATTACAACCACCAGAGTGAATGGCCTCGGGGTCAAATCCCGGGGCACTCGGCCTGTTCCGCCTGTAGAAGCACACAAAATCCACTCTCTCTCTGATGCCCACAAAGGCTGTTATCAATCGAAAGCACGCGAAACGCCCCCTCTCCTACTAGCTAATTCCCCGAGCCGGCCGCAAGCCGAATTATATCCAGACTGCGCACCGAGCCAAGCTTGGTTGTCAACTGCGCCAGTATCGCCCTTGTAGTTATTCTTACCCCATCATGTCAACTGCTCTTTGAGGCACTGTGGAATGGGACGTGGGAGCATCAAGTTTCCTACGTTGAATGTGTGACAACGTGGGGGTGATACGAGAACTGTCGGTGGTTGCCTCCGAAAACACTTGACACAGTGGGGTGGGTGTCCTCACAACACGACGGCTGGACCCGGTTTTCACTCGGTACAGGGTGTGGAATCCAAACACGTGCCCTCTATCCGTTTCGGTGAGACGCTGCTCAACTACCTCAAACGTGGCTAAACGGCGTCATCATACGCGATTCCAGCCGATTGATTACCGGCCAACGCGCCCCAGACGGTCCCCGCCCACGAAACACTCGACACGCTGGGGTGTCGAGCGTTCACTCCCACCTCTTTGCCCTACCGACCCGCTGACTCGTCCGTTATATTCTCGTGTTTTTCCGAGAAAGAGAGGGAAAGCACACGAAACGTACTCTCTCACTCTGAACTGATCGCCCCATCACCAGCGGTCGAAAGCACACGAAATCCGCTGTCCATGTATTCCGATTCCGCCGCCGCTCGAAAGCATACGAAACGTACTCTCTCTTCACCACGTCGGCCTCTGTGCCCGTCTCCAAGTCGGCTGGAGTGCACCTGGAACTGATTATCTTATGGCGACGTATCGATTCTCGTTCCACTCACAATTCGCCTAATTACACTCAACGGATTTTATGACGCCCTTCAGATGATTTCCGTCAACTACGTCACCGCCCGTTGACACTACTCTGCCACCACAGGTCCGTCACCACCGCACGGCCGACGGGCCGCCAGTGACAGCCAGTCCATTCTTCCTCATGCCGGTCCCACCCAGAGCCGTCCGGGCGTGGTTCGAACTGTATCCGTCGCCACACCCCACTGTGATCTCTGTACCGAATCTCAAGCGACTCGCCGGTCGATGCATGGTCAGTTGCTGTGCCGTCAGTGCCCGGGTCGTCACCGGACGCACATTCGTTTTTAGACATGGTTCGTGACACCCGGACCGCTTTCCAGGCGCCACTCCGCCACGAAACTGAATACCTATCGAGTGTGTTATCTTTAGCAGCAGTCTGAGAAGGGTGATTAAAAAATCCAACCACGTTAGTATATTCTACTAACCATTATTAGCTTTGAAAATAGGTCGAGATGATTTAATACACACCTCTATCAAGCACCTCACCAGATGTCGAACCGCGACATTGCTGAACAAGAATATCTCGAACTGACGCCTGCAACCGACTCCATTTCGAATCGTATGGCCGACAGTCTGTTCCGTACGATTCAGAGTCATGAACGGACGGATGCCAGCGACGGGATATTAGATGATATCCGTGATCTCTTTGAAAATGGGCCGGAAGCGTTCAAAGATGACCCACCACCAGTGTACGAGTGGGTCATAACTACAACGCCAGGCGAAACCGGTCCCACGCTGGACTACTATGTCGGGACTGATCCACAGGAGGAACAGACATGGCTCGGACAACAACTTGAGACACACCTTCCAAACGAGTACCAGTTATCGACAGTCGAAACCGAACCGCTTGCACAGATAACTGAGAGTGCCGAGGAGTTCACCGCGGTTGAATACTACGGCGACCCCGCGAGTCCCTGGGATTGGACGATGCCGCTTTCACGTTTCGATGACTGGGCTGCTGATACTGATAATACAACCGCTGAGAATCAACCGTTGGCTGCAGTGCTCGAAACCCTTGGAGAGACAAACCGTCCCTGCCTGTTCCAAGTGTGTTTCCAGCGTAAGCCGAATTTTAGTTCCGACCGACACGACCGAAAAAAGCTGTTGAAAAAAGGCAAGATATCATTGGAAAATTATTGGACTGAACGAGTGTTCGAGACATTTGGCAGCGAGGTTAGCGACGACCCAAGTCAGGAAGCAAGGGAGCGGATTGAGTTGCTTGACGCTCGAAACGTCGGCTGTGCGTTCACGATGTCCGTCCGGGCACTCATCGCGGGCGCGGGACCAGAGGCAACCGCACTCGGGGAAAAGTTAGCTGGCGCACTTGAACGGCTCTGTTGAATCACTAGACAGCATCGGGATAGGTCGCTAAATCGAAGGAGTTGAAGCGGGAGACTTCAGTTGTTCATGACCCAAATCTCCCGCTTCACTAGTGAAATCGTCCCGATTTCTCAAAG
>Ga0207719_100907_pt1 | contig 10795 bp, 14 predicted proteins | sample A23P1SouthBayCA_2_FD_187279 | JGI IMG/M metagenome (GOLD analysis project Ga0207719, IMG submission 187279) | Aerobic enrichment media microbial communities from Eden Landing Ponds, California, USA - A23 P3 (3) (SPAdes) | ecosystem: Environmental > Aquatic > Marine > Unclassified | place...
ATCGAACCAGGCGCTTTTACCATCGATTTCCCGATGGCAGCAGCACTGACTCCACCAGATCCTGGCTGAAGGCCTTCGCCACTCTCCACAATGCTACCATCTAAAGTTGACACCCTTGGCGCCAGGGGGGGCTAATACGTATTACGAGCGAGAGGGTGAGGCGACGCTCGACAGCTTTCAGGACGGCTGGCGCCACGTGAAGTTCATGTTAGTGAAACCGCCGGAGTACTTGTTTCGGTTCTCGGGGCAGTGATTAAGGAATCAACCGAAGTTCATACTGATCCCGCGAAGCTTTCATAGTGTGATAAACTGGGGCGAGCGTATCAAACCTGTGGCGAGCCGATCTCACATTATCCGCCGAAGTGGGCCTCGGATCGATTTTCCCGAATCACTATCAGGTGAAGTCCGGATCACGCTTTGACTACGCGTTCGCGGCAGGGTTCGTTACGTCAGCGGTCGCGGTGTGTTGCGAGGACGCTAATTCGTGTCCTAATTCGGCTGAGTGGCGGTCGTAAACTTCATTCTGATTCATCAAATGTCGCTTGGCGTACGACTCTCCGGACAGGTTGTAATGAAGCGTAGAGGCTCTTACCGAGAGGTTATGAGAGATCTGACCCTCGTCTCGTAGAACAAGGGAATACTCTTACCGTTCGACGGGGAGATACACACGATGGATCCCACCCGGGGCATCGTCCTCACGGCCCTTCTGATCACTGGGGCGGTCATGGTCGTCTCCGGGCCACTCGTTCCCCAAGTCGATTTCACCAGTCGGGACGTCGCACCGGCCGACGGACAACCCCGGATCAATGCGACGATTCAGCAGCCTCCTGTCGGGTCGTTCACCTTTACACGGGGCGGGTACGGCACCGACGTGTACTACCTGGAGGCGCCGACGGCCGAGATCCGCATCGATTCGATCTCAGGCTCTCCGCTCGTGCTGTACGAGATCGACCTGTACACCCTCAACCGATCCCTCTCGACGGTTACCTTCCTGGACGCGCGTACGGCTGACGGGACGATATCTCTCGCGTTCGACGCCCCGGCCATCGAGTCCGACCAGCTCCAGTCGGATTCGTACCCTGCGACGGTCCGGATTCTCACGCGCGCTGACAATCGCACGACAGTGCTGTACAACACCTCCGTCACCGTCTCGGTACGAGACTCATGATCTCGCCGCTCGTCGAACGTCTCGACCCGCTTGCACGCCGGCTTCGACGTTCGGTCGGTCGACTCGGAACGGCCCTTTTCGGTGACCTGTACGGTGTCGTGCTGTTTCTGACTGCCCTGGCGGTGTATTTCCTCGTCTGGCGCGTCGAGTTTTTCATCAACGACAACTGGGTGATCGCCAACACGCTGCTCGCGGTCGCCGACGGCCACCTGTACATCGACGGGATCGCGTACGGCAATCCCTCGGGTGCCCAGCCCGGGATGCACGTGGTCGACGGCCGTCTGTACGGCCGGAACTACGGGCAGGTCGTCCTGGCGCTGCCCGCGTACTGGCTACTTGAAGCGCTGCTCGTCGTCGTCGATTTCCGGATCCTGCTGATCGGGCTGCACGGCGTGGTCCTCCTGGCGCTGGGCGTCTACGTCGGGCGGCTCGCCGGTCGCGAGGTCCAGGGCGCGGCGTGTGGGGCGGTCAGCGGGGTGGGCCTCCTGTTCGTGAACACGGCGCTCGCGACGGGTCTCGACCCGGCGTGGACCGCGCTGGCGGCGCTGCAGCTCACGACCATGGTCGCGGCGGGGATGCTCGGCGTCGTCCTGTACCGGACGTTCCGGTATCTCGGTCAGCGCCGCACCGGGATCGTCATCGGCCTGATCGCGGGCCTGGCGTCGCCGATCGGGTTCTGGGCGACGATCCCGAAACGGCACGTGTTCACCGCTCTTGCTGGCGTGGGGATTCTGTACGCCTTCCTGCGAAGCCGTGGCGGGGGCGTTTCACTCCGGGACGCGCGACGCTACCGTATGCTGGCGTACGCGATCGTCGCGCTCACGGCGTGGATCAACGCCGCCGAGGCGTTGCTTCTGTTGATCGTGCTGGCGCCGCTCGATCTCCTCACGGCTCGTGTCGGATCGCCTCGTGACGTCGCCTGGCCCGCCGGGGCGTTTCTGGTGGCGCTCGTGCCCTTCCTGCTCACCAACCTGCTCGTCGCCGGCAATCCGATGGAGCCGGCGAACCTCTGGCCGAGCTATCGGGGTGTCGAACCCGTCCTCCTCGGGGATCCGTCGGGCGTGCCGGGAAACGGGGGAACACCGACACCAGGGGGGACGCCGACCCCTGGAACGCCCGCTGGCACGCCGACGACGCCGGGGGAGACACAAACGCCAGCGTCCGGTCCGGGACCGGGTGGCGTGACGCCGACCGGAGGCGGCGGGTTCTCGATTGTGGACGTGAGTGCGGTGCTCGCGTCGCTCGGCGTCGCGTTCGACCAGTTCCTGGGGCCGATCACGCGAGGGCTGGACGTGGCGCTCGGCGATCCGGAACGGCTCGAGCACATCTTCGTCCGGAGCGGGGGGCTGGGTCTCCGGCGGGCCGCCTACCAGGGCGTCGACATGACCTTGCTCGAGTCGACGCCGATACTGGGGGCGCTCCTGGCGGTTCCCGTGGTGGTGCTCCGGCGCATCGTGGCGTTCATCTCCGGGGAGTCGTCGTTCTCCGTGTTCCGTTCGGGTGACTCGTCGTTCCTCCGCGTCGCGCTGACGCCGGCGCGCCAGACGGACCTCCTGGCCGTCGGGACTGCGGTGGTGTTCAGCCTGTTCTACATTCCACGGCTGCCGCTTCACGTCCAGGTCACCGTCCGGTATTTGCTTCCCGTGGTGCCACTCCTCCTGTACGCCGTGGGACGCCTGGGGGCGTTCCAGCGGGCGATCGATCGGGGGTTCGGGGCCTTCCTGTGGTCGTACGCCGGCGTCGTCCTCGTCGGGACGCAGGTGCTCCTCGCGTGGGTGGTCCTCAACGACCTCCGGCTGGGCGAGGCCGTCCAACTTCACGCGGTGGTCAACCTTCTGGGCGGGGTCTTGCTGGTCTGGATCGCGATCCCCGAGCGGTGGCTTCCCGGGGGAGGTACGAGGGGGGCCAGATCCTGGCACGCATCGGTCGGGGGGGTTCTGGTGGGGGTCGTGGCTGGACTCACGACCGCCTTCGTCCTCCTCGCGGCGTGGAGTTACTTCGTCGTGGACCTGAACTTCGCGCTGCCCCTCGTCGAACGGTTAAGCGAGGCGATCACGATCCAGACGTAGTCACGGACGGTGGGCTTCGACGCGCCGGTAATCGAGGGCTACCTCCGTGGGATTGTACGTGGAGGGTGTCGACGAGAGGACGGATCCAGCGGTTCGGGACGCCATCGATTGATGTCGTCAGGTAGGAAACGAATACCTGTAAGTCAACCGATGCCGTCGGTAATCGCACGACTTAACAGGGTTTAATGTGAGATTACGGTGATTATTGTCAGTAGTTAGGTTTATGTTACTGTGGGAGAAATCTGATTACAGTCACCAAAACGGACGCGCTGTGGGAAGCGCGTGTCGAGGAAGCTTGGGGCAACCCCGCATGACGGGATTGTAACCACTCCGACATAAGCGTTCCCACACCGCGTCGCGGGAGGTGGCGGATACAACATGTTCGGAACACAGCTGTTCCCGGAAGACGAATCGGACCGCGCGGTGAGTCCCGTTATTGGGGTTATCCTCATGGTCGCCATCACAGTCATTCTGGCGGCGGTTATCGGGACGTTCGTGCTGAACCTGAGTGGGAGCGTCCAGTCGCAGGCGGACGCTGGTGTAAACATCAACAATGCAGACAACACTGTGACGGTTAGTTCCATCGGCAGTAATACTGCATACGTCGCCTGTGTGGACAGTAGCGACGGTAGCGTGCAGCAAAGCGCAACCAGTGTTGGAACGACGATGAGTTGTAGTGATACTGATAACGTTATCGCTGTCGGCTCCGGCGATACGCAGAACAAAACGCTTGCAACCGATATTTAAACAAGCGTAAAGCCTCTATTTCATATTTTATTTTATATACGTTCGGATAGAAATGCGAACGCGGGTTCCTTAATACCCTATAGTTGGCTGCATATCATCGACGACCGAATTTGAGGATTCATTGCTGATGAACTACTCGATAATCCTCTGGCTCTCTATAGTCTAGGTTCTCATCCACATTGAGGTCCGAATAATGCCGTTGACCCATGAGCCGCGTATCGAGGCCTTTTATACACTCAACATCACACGATACTATCTATTCTGTGGGTGGCGATGGTAATTGTATGCCCGACAAATCTGACGGGATTATCAGTGGATACCTTCGATGACGCGGAGACACCCCTTGCGGCTATGAATGGGACACGCCATGTTACTGGGAGATATGCTTCACTCACGCCACAGAGACACACCCCAGACGAGTGCTGCGAGGGCGCCGGTCACGATCGTCGGCTCCGGCTGCGTGCTCAGATACAGTCCCGGCGTCGGGGGTTGCCAGCGCGTGAGGGGCCACAGGATCGAGTAGGACCGACCGGTCGCCTTCAGGAGGAGCGCATCCGCGAGGAGATGCGAGACGGCGCCGATGGAGAGGACGAGGAGCGTGGGTCTCCGTCGGGGTTCGTCGACGAGCACCGCTCCGATCAGCACGCAGATGGCCGTGCCACCGGCGCTGGAAAGCGGGGCCCAGGAAAACGGAATCCCGAGGAGTGCCTCGACGGTCGCGCTCGGGAGGATCAGCTTGATTTTCACGATGTCCGGGATGAACGCGCCCGCCATGCCCGCCGTGACGTAGGGGGTTGTGAGCCAGTCGTATCGCCAGGAGAGTGCTCGGAGGATGGCGTAGGCCAGAAACGCGTGGGCCAGCAGATCCGGCATCAGTCGTCCTCCCCGCGCCACGGCCGCCATTGGTTCGTTCGGGGGACGAATGTTGCTCGCGTGATATCGAGTCGCCAGTGACTGATGATCCTGCTCAAGACCCACAGACCGGCGATGAACGAGATTCCCCACGTGTACCAGATATCAGTTGGTCCTGGTCTGGGTGTTCGTCAACGATCTCCGGATCGGCGAGGCCGTCCAGTTCCACGCGATCCTCAATCTCCTGTCCGCGGGCCTGCTGGTTGGGTGGCTCGCGATCGTGCCGGGTGACGGGACGGAGGGCTGGCGTGTGAAGGGTGGTGCTGTTCTGTTGGGCACCGTCGCCGGTCTCACGACCGTTTACGTGTTGCTCACCGTGTGGAGTTACTTCGCCGGTCCGTTCGCGCTCCCCGTCGTGGAGCAGTTGAGCGACGTTATTACGATTCAAAACTGATGTGTTCTCTGTCGTGTCCGTACGGTGATCGTGTTCGGATCAGATGAGAAAGGAAAGCCCTCGGCCGTCTCGGCTTCGGGAAGACGGCCTCGCCCTTTCGATCCGCCAGAAGTTCGGTTGGGCCGACAGCAGACTAGTCAAGGAATCCGGACCCGGGACCGGCCAGTTAGCACGAGTCGATAGGGTTACGTGGCTGCGGACGGAACGTTCGCGTATGAGCGAACGGGCCCGGAACGAGGACGGGCAGTTCGTCGAAACAGTAACGCCGGAGCGAGTACTCGCCGTGATGCGCGACGGCGACGCGCCCGTCCTGACTGCCGGCGACGTAGCCGAGGAACTCGGCTGTACGCCGGAGGCCGTAACGAAGAAACTCAAGGAGCTACGGCGACAGGACCGCGTCGATCGTCGCCAGGTCGGTGCCCGGGCCGTCGTCTGGTGGCTCACGGCGCGGCCATCGCTCGATACCGAGGGCGACCACGACCCCGAGGCGCCGTTCTTCGCGGCGCCACCCCTCGATGCCGAGGACGGAACGCCGATCGACGTCTCGGACACCGATGAGGTGCTCGGTGACGCCCTCGACTCGGGCGACGTGACGGGGGAGAACCGTCGCCGATGCCACCGGAGTTCCCCCGGTTTCGGCCGGCGACGGACGTGACGGGGTCGGTGCCGCTGTTCGTCGACACGAACGCGATCGTCGCACACGAGTACGCCCGGGCCTCGCGACACGACGAGGTCCGGCCGGTGATGCGAGCGATCGGCAGGAACGACCTCCCCTACTACCCGCTCGTCACCAACCAGTACGTTCTCGACGAGGTCGTCTCGCTGCTCCTGTCGCACGCGAGCACGCAAGTCGCACATCAGGCACTCTCGCGGGTTCTCGATACCGATACCTTTCGCGTGCTCGACGTCGAGCCCTCGCTCGTCGATCGAGCGATCGAGCAGTTCCAGGCGTACGATGACCAGTCGATCTCGCTAACGGATCACGCCATCGCGATTCAGGCCGACGACCACGGGATCGAGCACGTCTTCTCCTACGACGGCGGCTTTCGAACCCTCGGGTTGTCGACGCTCCCGCGGGAGTGACGGTGGCGTTCGAGCGGACGTGCAGTTCGACGATCGCTCCGTACTCGATCGTTACCTCGCCGACTGCGGCCGTCGCTCGCGCCAGCGAGAGGCCCCCCAGACGAGTGCTGCGAGGGCGCCAGTCACGATCGTCGGCTCCGGCTGCGTGCTCAAATACAGCCCCGGCGTCGGGGGGTGCCAGCGCGTGAGGGGCCACAGGATCGGGGAGGATCGGCCGCTGGCGTTCGCGAGGAGCGCGTCCGCGAGCAGATGCGAGATCGCGGACCCCGGTGTGTCGCAAGTATTTCTCGACAACGAAACGCGACTCCGGATGGTGCGAGGGGCTTCTTGACCTGTTGGTGCTCACACCCAGTCGTTCACGTAAACCTCCGACCCACGGAGATCTTCGAGGGGAATCGTGGTAACGATTCGGTCTATCGCACCGGCCATGTCTTCTGGCCGCCCCTGAAGACTTGCCTGGTCAGCGTACATCACGCCCGCATGCGTGGTGATTCGCTCTCCATCCACGATAGTAAACCGATTGTCACACGTCAGCTACCCACCGCTGAAGCGGTGGGCTTGTCGGTGGACTCCCGTTCTGCCGACACATACTGGTCGGACGCCACTTCAGTAGCGTTCACGGTCATTATCCCCGACTTCAGGGCGTACTGACTGAACGCCCCTCCAGCGGGGGACTTCTGCCCTCGCTGGAGTCTCAGCGCCAGTTTACGAGCAACGTTCTTCGCCGCGTTGTAATCGGCGTTCACCGAGTACGAACAGTCCAAGCAGGCGAAACGTTGCCCGTCGCGGTTTTCTTCGAGCGTACAGCCACACTTCGAGCATTGCTGGCTCGTGTAGGACGGTTCGACTGTCTCAACCACGATGCCGTGTTCGTCGGCTTTGTACGCGACTTGTTCCTGCAACGCACGGAACGCCCACTGCTGGAATTTCTTGCCCTCGCTGATGCGCTCTCGAATCTGCTCTAAGTCTTCGAACGCGATGTGCGTACAGCCATGGCGTTTGGCCTCTGCAACGATTTCTTTAGAACACCGATGCAGGTAGTCCTCGCTCCAGCGACCGAACCTGTCACCGATGCGGTGGTAGGTCAAGTGGGCGCTTCGCGTGCCGGTCTGTTGCAGGCTGGCACGCCGTTTCTCGAACTCGCGGCGCTTGTGGTTGAGATAATCGGCGTTACCGACGAACCGCCCCGTCGAAGTGGCGGCGATGTGGTCGTCAACGTTGCAGTCCACGCCAAGGACTCTCGAATCCTCGGCTTTCTCAGGATTGGCAACGTCGAGTTCCCGTTCCATCGCCGCGTGGAGGTAAAACTCGTCGGCTTCACTGTCGTAGTGGACAGTACTCGTACTGAACGAGTAGTCATTGTTCAGCAGGTACTCGCCGTGTGGTGTGCCTTCTGGATTGTCGGGCAGGTCGTACTCGCACTCGACTCTGCCGTTGACGGTGGCGAGACTCACCTTGTCGCGGTAGTAGGTAGCGGCTCGCTTGTCGTAGACGATGCTGAACGTATCGTAGTGAGGTTGGCTGGCGGTCTCACCTTCGGCCAGTCTGTCTACGCAGTTGTCGATGTCGTCGGTGACGCGTTTGATGGCTTTCTGCACGAGATTCGCGTGCAGGGAGTCTGTTTCTTCCCGAAGGTCGTGGTAAATGGCGTCTTCAGCTTCGCTCTTGCTGGTCACACAGTCCTCGTCGGGATACCGCCACGCCCACTCTGCGGTGCGGTTCGCACAGTACTGGAATTTCTTGTTGGTGGCGTGGAGGTCGCTCTTGCGGTCGTCGGGCACGTCGAGGCGAACCCGAACCGTTCGAGTTACCTCCCACGCCATACATCACAATAGTAGCTACTCTTTATTAATATTTTTGAGTAGTGTTAGGGAGTCAGCCCTGCCGTAGTCGGTGGTTTGCCGCTCGGAGCGTACGCGCTTCCTCTCACCCCTGAAGGGGTGGGCTTCCGCGCTGTTACCGCTTTGATAACGACCCGATCAGCATCGTCCCCGAATTCGAGCAATACACCATCCTCGGTCCCTTCCCGAAACTGGTCTTTGGCGCGGAGTACGTCGTATCCGATCGACCGGAGGGTGGTGACGAACGGTCCAGGAACGTGTTCGTCGGTGAGAAACCCGACGGACGTCATCGAGTCTCGCCCGATTCGAGCGGTGGTTCGATCGCTCGTTCTCGGAGTTCTTCACGGGCAGCGTCCTGCTCAGCTCGATAGGATCGCATCTCTTCGGGATTGTTGTAATAGTACGCGAGGGCTTCGTACACCTCTCCGAGTGCGAGGTCAAGCGCGTCTGCTGCTCCCGCGGGATCGGCTTCGCCGTCCACGATCATGTCGTAGACGTGGAGCACGCTAATCCGGGTCCCGTCGATCCGTGGGAGCCCGTGAAGCACGTCCTCGTCGGATGTGATCGACATGGTCCTACTAGAGCCGATTCCGTATTTACGCTTTGTGTCGGATCGGTCGGCACCGCTAAGTTAAGATCGGGATGACGTCGATATCAGAGAGAAAGGACCGCCCTCGCGGGGCTCCAGTCCCGCGGCTCGCTGCGCGCTTCGCTCACTGCGTTCGCTGCAGTGCTTGCGTCGCCGGGGTTCCCGGAGCCCCGCTCGCCCGGTCAGTCCACCAGGGTGGGATTGAAAGGGGTCGGCCGCCTCGACGAAGGCCGGCGGTCGAAAATCGAAGATTTTCGAGCCCATCAGACCGCGAAGCGGTCTGAGGACGACGCAAGGACCACAGGCCGAAGGCCGAGGACCGCAGCGAGCCGCCCGAGTCGAGGCGGCCGGGGGCTTTCCTTTCTCCTCCGCTCATCTCCGAAGGCTGCGATCGCTAAGTTAGCAGTGCCGATCGGTCTTCCCGTTCTGGGCGGGGGTTGGTCTTTCGCCTGACCACGGTCGTTCGGGCCCGTAGCGGCTGGAAGAGCCCGTCGGCGCGGAGTGTGGCGAGTTGCTCGACCCAATGCGGGAGATGGGTCTGCCATCGACCGTGACCATCCCTCCGGTCGCCTGGTGATGCTCTTAGGTCGCCGATTCCGGTCGTCGCGCACGCCAGCGCGAGGCGCCCCAGACGAGTACTGCGAGGGCGCCCGTCACGATCGTCGGTTCCGGCTGCGTGCTCAGGTACAGTCCCGATGTCGGAGGCGAGTGGGGGCCCCAGGATCGGGGAGGACCGACCAGTCGCCTTCAGGAGGAGCGCATCCACGAGGAGATGCGAGACGGCGCCGATGGAGAGGACGAGGAGCGTGGGTCTCCGTCGGGATTCGTCGACGAGCACGGCGCCGATCAGGACCCAACTGATCTGTCCTATTCGATGGGGACGCGAAACGCTCATTCATATCAGCCGAGTGGTGGGAATGGAGAACGTAACGCGGCGGAGTTCGACGTCGTTCACGCACACTCGCACCTGTACTTCTCGACGAACCTGGCCGCGATGGCGCGGGCCCTGGGGGAGACGCCGCTTGCGATCACTCCTGAGTGTGGTTGTCGAAGCTCCTGGCGTACTGCCGCCAGTTCTCTTCGAGGAGCGTTGCGGCCTCCCAGACATCGACGTCGATGGGATCTTTTGGCTGGTCGCGACGATAGAGACGATCGAAATGGGTGTAGCCGTGTTCGGTGTCGATTCGGGCGATCTGGATTTCCTCTTCAGCGGCGGGATCGGAGTAATGCACAGTCACGGAGAAGTCTTCGACATCGTTGAAATCCGGGGTCACACGGATCGTCAGGTAGTACGTCCGGCCCTGGAAAGTACCAAGGATCGAGGTTGCGTGCTCCGACACGGGTGTTCCTCTTGGCTCGTGTGCGCTATCGGTGGTAGGATATTTATGTGTTGATGTCTATGATCAATACGAGAGGGACAATCGCCGATGGCGACCCAACGGAAACAGCCCACGACGAAAACCGAGTTCATCCGCCAGCTCACCGAGACTGGTTTCAGTGACTTCATCGTCATCGACAAGGACACCGCCGAATCGATCCTCACCGACCGGCGGCTCGAACTCCTCGAGACCGTCCGCGATGGCAGTATCGAATCCGTGACGGACCTGGCCGAAACGCTGGACCGCGATACGGCAGCCGTCAGTCGTGATCTCGACGTCCTCTTCGAACACGATCTGATCGAGTACGAGCAGGACGGCAGCCGAAAAATCCCGGTCCTGAAACACGAGTCAGTCCTCGTCGAGCCCATTCTGTAGGTTCGATAGCAGGGCCGCTGTTATACAGATTCGAGGAGAATACCTGCGGCTTTAGCCGCAGGATGAATCCGACACCGCGGAATCAATGCATGCTTGGCGACTGCCCGAGATTCAACCTATACGTTCAAGTGGCAGGCAACCCACGAGACAGGTAGGAAGCAGGCGAGAACAGAGTGGTTCTGCCTCGTCCTACGATGGCGGCTTCGCCGCCCCAAGCAACCAAGCAATAATCGGAACC
>Ga0207719_100909_pt1 | contig 10774 bp, 9 predicted proteins | sample A23P1SouthBayCA_2_FD_187279 | JGI IMG/M metagenome (GOLD analysis project Ga0207719, IMG submission 187279) | Aerobic enrichment media microbial communities from Eden Landing Ponds, California, USA - A23 P3 (3) (SPAdes) | ecosystem: Environmental > Aquatic > Marine > Unclassified | place...
GCCTCGTCGAGATCGTAGATGAGCGTGTAGTCGTCGACGGCCGGCTCCGCCTCGTTGGCAGAGAGGAGGTTCGCCGCGGCGCCGCCCTTCGCGACGGCGGCGTAGAACGTGGTCGATTCGACGACCAGGTGGACGATGCCGAGGAACGTCGTCGACGCTGCCTCGTTCGTGCTAGTGGCGTCACCTCCGAGATGGTTAGAGAGACAGAACCGGCATTTCGTCTGGCCGTCTGGGACTGACGCCCCACAGGACCGGCACTCGCCATCGGCGGCCGTCGGCGCATCAGGGTAGCCACCAGCGCTCGTCGCGACGCGTTGCCGCCGGGGGGCACCCTCACAGCCGTCGTCCAGCCTCGTGTCCGGAATGTGGGATGCCTCGCCGGTCGGCCGCAATTCCTCAAAGTCGGAGTAACGACCGTTCATAGAGCAGTCTACAGAGAACATGGCTCGTCTTCGTGTTTAAATCGTAGCGTGGATAGACCGATGTGCAGTACAGACGGAGAGACAGCGATCTGCCTCAGGCGACCTGTTCCTCCAACGTATCCCGGTGTGCCCGGACAGTCGCCTTCGAGGCGTTCGCTACGTCCGCGGCCTCGGATTGCGTCAACCATCGCCCCTCTTCGCGACCGGCTTTGTAGAGGCAGGCCGCTGCGAACCCGGCCGGATGGACGCCCGTCGTGACGCCGCGCTCCTCGGCCTGTTCCGCGAGCGCTCGGGCACGCTGTCGGATCTCGTCCGGACACTCGAGGTCCGAGGCGAGTCGCGGCACGAACATGCTGGGGGGGACGGGCTCAGCGGGGAGGCCCAGCTCTTCGTTCAGCGCTTTGTACGCGTTCGTAACCCGTGACTCCGCGACGCGGGCCATCTCGCTGACGTCATCCACCAACCGCGAGAGGCCGTTGCATCGGCAGGCTCCGTAGACGCTGGCCGCAGCGATGGCCTCGATGGATCTGCCACGAAGCAGATCCTCGTTCTGGGCGCTCCGGAAGAGCTGGCACGCCTGGTCGCGAACCGAAACGGAGAGCTCGAGCGCACTCGCCAACCGACGCACCTCGCCCAACCCGTGTGCGAGATTCCGTTCCGCTTTCGACCGCCAGCGCCCACGGGTCTGCTCACGGCGCATCCGCGCCAGTCGCCGTCGCTTCTGCCCGGAGATCTCGTTCCCCTTTGCGTCGGTACCGCGACCGATCTCCGTCGACAGGCCGCGATCGTGGCGAGCCGCAGTGAGTGGGGCGCCGGTTCGCTCGCGCTCCTCGTCGTCGTACGCCCGCCACTCCGGCCCGTGATCGATACACTGTTCGTCGATGACCAGGCCACAGTCCTCGCAGACCGTTTCGACCGCGTTCGTGGTGACTCGGCCGTCGCACTCGGGACACTGGTTCGCACTCGATTCCGTTCGGACGTCTTCGTCGAATCCGCTCTCGTAGATGTCTCTGGTTGCCATCGTTCTCACCGTGTTTCGGGACCCCTCTCGAGAGGGTCCTCAACCATCAGGACCTGACAAACTCACGCGCTGCTCTTCGCTTACTACCTAATCTTATCCCATCCGGACCCAATCACGCGTATATGACGATTCAGCGCGATACTGAGGGTCTTCTGACGGAATTTGCTGAAAATCCAGGTGCTGAGCACTCTCGACTAGAATTCAAATCGAAGGAGATTCTCCAGACGACAGGTCAAAAGAAGAAAGTCGTCCGTATCCTGTCGGCGATGGCCAATCAGGCGGGGGGAACGATGATCATCGGAGTTCGGCACCAAGATGGTGGCTTATTATACCAAACATTCTCACCGGACGACGAACCCCGTCAAGAACTTACCCATATTGCTCAGCAGTACACCAGTCCGCAGCTACAGAACTTCTGGGACATCTCATTTGAGGAGTGTATGGGACATCGGGTCCTCCGTATCGATGTCGACCAAGTTCAGCAGAGGCTCATACAGGTTGACTATGATGGAGAATATCAGGTCTGGATTCGGGATGAGGATGGGATGCGAGAAATGACCTCTGGCGAAATCGATCAGTTCTATCAGCGACGGGCACAACGTGAGGAAGCAGTCCCGAGTTCGCTGGTTGAACGAACTGAGCATCTGAATTTCACTCCTGAACCTCTTTCTAGTGACGATAATAGGTCCAACCTATTCGAGCGACGCGCCACCATTCGCACCAACGACACCCATACAGCCGTGTTCGGGTTTGGGTTCTTCCACGACTATATTCGCAAGTCCCACACGGTTCGGCTCCGAACTCAGTTCCCCGGTCAGACTGGATATGCAGATATCCCAGACGTTCTTGAAGCTGCTGAGGAACATCTTGGTGGGAAAATAGGACGCCAATTCGGATACTCGATTCGAGTTGCCGATATTCATCTTATCGGTCGGGCTAGTGAATCCCTTTATACGGATCTCGGTCGTCTTGATGATATCTACACCCGGCTTGATGACGCTACTGAGCGGGGCTGGAACTATGGACCAGTAATTGCCGGTGTTCTCCCTGTTGACTACGGACTCCTTTGGTTTGAGCTACAGCGTGAAACAGAGCGTTTCACTCGCTCAAATCTTGGTCTCATTCTCCAAGACCTCCCGTTCGATGATAGCCCACTCAAGGAGTTCTACGATGAGATTGGGACGACTCCCCCAGTATACGACCATAGACATGGTCTACAGTTCGTAACGTTCCAGGGTAGCCAGGTAGAACCGCTACAGAATCCTACGCTCACCCCGTTAACGGAAGGTGATCTTCCTGGTCCGTTGTACATTACCGCAGATAACCCGTTTTCAAACTGGCCAGAGACGGTCCAATCAGAGCTTGAAGATCCGATACCGGATCACTTGACTAGAGGACTCGGGGCGATTGATCGAGTTCCCTTTCAGGTCTCTGGGGGATATCTGAATGAGGGGGAAGATAGATTCGCTCTGAACTACCTCCATTTCACACAGGCGCAGGGAATTCATCCGACACTATTGGTGGACGCTGTGTGTTGGCAACGCTAAATCCTGGGCTCCAATAGGTGTCAACTACAGATTCGTATTCTTGTTGGGGGATGAGACTGAGAAGAAGTCAACATCTCCTGAGAGCTGTGTGATCACATCCTGAATTACCGACTCAACATCAACATCGGCGGTCACCACTTCGTACGTATTCTCAGCGAACGTCCGGTACTCGTGGACGACCTCCTCCGCCTTGGCCGGAATGTCTTCGAGTCCCAGATCCGAGAATTCGCGGAGTATCGCCAGCGTCTGTGTTGCCATCGAGGTTAGATATGTTACGAACTCATCGGGGGTTCGGAGTGCTGCGGGCAGAATCCCCCGGATCGCGTAATGAATCTCGCTGAGCATTAGACGATGAAGGCCTTTCAATACCACATCTACTGAGCCAGAGAACCCACTATGACGAAGCGAGTATAGGAACCTATTGTTTAGATAACGCGTGCCCTTCCAGGCCATCCGATAATTGAGAGGAGTTGTGAACAGAATCGCTTCGGCAACGAACAAACCGATGGCGCGGTAGAATTCGTGAAACCGTTTTGCAGCGATATCTTGAACTGACCCGATAGAGGTGTGCGCACGATCCAGTTTGTCCGCGCTTATCAGAAGATTGTGTCCTGCAATCACCAGTGCTACACCGGAACTCAACTGTGCGCCCGTCATCGCAATACGGGCCAGTTTGCTGTGGCCCAGTCCGACCTGGAGGCTATCCTCTACGACTTCGACTGCCTTCCGTGTCCGTTGTAGATCTCGGTCAACAGCACTGAAGAACGCTCTGGTGTCTGTCGTCTCTTCAGCGGTCGGAAGCTGAGTGTCGGTGATTTGATCGTGGATCGACGCCAGGTCATCGGCAAGCCGGACTGACTGAATGCGACGCTCTCCCCGTGCGTGTACTCGCAGTCCTGACTGAAGTCTGGACTGCACATCAGCCACTCGTTCCGGGCTCGGTTCTGCCACTAACGGGTGGTTGCCCCGGAAGAATTTAAACATTATAGACAGTAGGCAGGTGTAGTGGTAGATTCGGATCGATCGACTGAAGGATTCGATCTTGAGGACCTCCGTGAGGAGGTTGCCCGTCGGAAATTATTGTTGGGTGTGGGCGTGCTGGGCGGTGGTTCGCTTCTCATTACCCAGTCGGATTCCACACAAAAGGAGGACATTGACGAGCTTGCCCAAGCCGAAACGCGGTTTATAGACGTTGCTGGACAGGTCAACGACGCAGATATGGCCAATCCTCGAGAAGCTTCTTTCCTCCACAATGAGATCACTCAAGCGGTGAAATCGGTTACTGATACTCTCGATCAACACGACTCGGGTGGACCCCAAACCGAGCAACGGGTCTCCGCTCTTAATGCTGCGATAGACTACTACAACACGCTCGCGAGGACGCTCAATACGGGGACAACCCTCCTGTCACAGGTGGCTGATTCTGAACTGGAGGTACTCCGCCACAAGCGAAGCCTCGGGTATGAACCTGTAACCGCATTCGACCTTGGGTCATTCGGGGAGTCTATCACGCGACTTAGCCAGTCAAAAAAGGATCCTGAGACGGTCACCTCAAACGGTCGCAAGCTTGTTCCAAATCAGAGCCAAGTCATTAATTCCCTTCGCGTTCAGCGCGATGTGTTCGACCGACACCTTACTGCGCAGCAAACCTATCTTGATACAGCAATGACGATCGAGTCAGGTATCCGAGCCCACGAACAGTCACAATACGATACGGCTCGGTCCAAACTGAGTCAAGCTCGTGAGACGCTCTCTTCAGGAATTCCACGAACTGAACTCTCCTACCGCTTGTCTAATGCCGGTCTTTCGCTTGAACAATACGCGACACTGTTGGGCCTGCGACGTGAGGGAGTATCCAAACTGCTCAGCGTCTGTGATGAGTCCATCCCTGAGAAAGAGCGGCGCACAGTGGCCAATACAGCTCTAAATCACTTTTTCGAGGCACGACAGACCGTAACTAATTGAAAGTTCCTGGTGATCCCGTGCCATCGTTCTTCGACTAGTCACCGAGTATTTTCGCTGTGACTCAGGTACTCCCTTAGAGCTGCACCCTGAGCTACTGCTGATCGGATATCATGACGGGTTTTCAATTCGAAGTGGAACCATCGATACTGCCTTTCTCTTGGCTTATCTGCCCCTTCTATTCCTTCCGCTAATTCATGGTGTAGCTGATTGTCTTGCCCAAAGTTCTGATTCATTTCGGCTGAGATAGCATACTGAACCTTGCTTCCCCAAACCTGGGATCCAGACATTGTCCAAGGTCTAACCCAATCACCACCGTGCTTCGATGCATAACCAAACTTCTGTGTAGGGGATGCCGGGAGGGCCTTTCCTCTCTGTACCACGTCTTGGAAATCAGACACCAATACATCGAACAATTTGGGGAAGTCCTTTTGAACATCGAACGACAGGCTCAGCCAGCAGCCATACAGCTTCAAATGCTTGTAGAGAGACCGATTCACGGCGTCTCCCCATCTTCCATCCTGGTTCTTCGGCAAGTTACTATAGAGATTCACAAAGTCTCCAGTGAACTCTTGGAGTGATTCTTTGTCTTCTCGGTGGAAGATGATCTGGAGAGCGTAGTAGTCCATCATGCTCTCCTCCACCTTTGAGTAGACTCCTTCGTCTTCCTCGATACAGTGTTGATAGTACTGCTCGATGTAGTCAAGCCAGTTATCGTTGATCTGCTTCAACAGTTCTGACTCGAACTCGTCGCTGAGTTCGATTTTGTAGCAAACAAGGTAGAGCATCTCCGGAAACACACTGTAGGAAGAGGAGTGTTTGTTACCGATATCGGTCGTAAGAATCCGATGGTGGAAGTCGATGTACTCTTCGAGATAATCCTTCGTGATCCGTTCAATACGTGGATTCTCAATCCCTTGGATATCTGCTCTCTTGAGCTTCCAGTTGAACGAATTCGCTCCGTACAGGGCCGCATAGAGAAGCTGTTCTTGGCTAAGTGAGGTCTCACTGGTTGCTTCGTTGAATCTGCTGGCCAGGTCGTCGAAGAAGTCTCGGATCTGCCATTCCTCGACTGCAAGCTTCTCATCGAGTAGAAGCTGTACCAGCTTCACGTACTGCCACTGGTACTTATTCAATGCTCTCTGGAGAAGCAGTGCCGAATAGTACTGCTTAGCTTCCGCACAAATATCTGCGATGTCGTCTAAGTGACTGTTGTAATAGTTGTAAGAGCTGTAATCTCCATCTTCCAAGGCTGCGACGGATACTTCGTCGATCTTGTCGATGCAGACGTGCCCGACCGAGGTCAGATCTAGACCATATGATTTGAAAAACAGGTCCTTCATCGACTTCAAAAGGTGACCCGCCATCTGGCTCTGACCGCCCATGTCCCGATGCTCGACAATCGAGAGAGCTATATCACCCATCGCCTCCGCGATATCATCCAGATATTTCTGCCGTGAATCCTCTTCCAGTGCCGTTCTAATCAAGAACTCGAAGTAGTTTGCGATTTCATTAATGAAGTCGTCATTCGTAATCTCACCGCTAGTCTGCTCTAAATACCGATCTGAGACCTCAGAGATCGAATTCAGAGTCGATTCAAACACCTCTCTCTGGTCTTTCTCAATAGCCCTGCTCCCTGTCGAAAACAAGAGATGAACATCCTTGACCAAATCCTCAGTAAACTCCTCGTCATGCTCCGGGACAAGAGGCCTCCAAGTCGAATAGATATTACGCGGGTCAATCTTTCGCAGCATCCGATCCGTGACGTAGTCCACAATATTCGAGATATTCAGGAAGTAGCCCGTGAAGAGGATAATAGCACCAATCAAGAGAACTGCAATAATTGACAGAACGTAGCTAATCAAATCATACGGCGACGCCCAATCCAGATACAGGCCTGTCAAGTTGAAGGCTGAGAATCCGAGGATAAAGACAAGGACCCCTATGAGGTACTTGTCTTTGAAAATGAGCATCGAAAGGCGCGGCGAGTACTCTTGATTCGCATTCTGAATTAAGAATATCACTAAGAGAAATATCACGCTCATAAAATTTAGAATCAAGCTGAGCGACTGATCGAAGATAGCCGGATTAGAAACCCCTTGAATAATCGAGCCTATTCCGAAAGGTCTCCAGACAACCGTTATTGTCAGGAGAACGAGGGTCAAAGCGGAAGCTAGGCACAGAAGCTCTCCGTACCTATAAAGAGAGACGCTGAAAATCACTTTTATGCGCCTCCATGCTATGTAAAGCAGATATCTAATCCAGTAACGAACCCTCATACCAAAATCAACTTTCTGTCGAGCAATGGTGTATCAACTGTTATCTTTGTTACCCTCTTAGACTGATGAGTCTATCATCTACCGGCCTGCTAACTCACTGTCCGGTACGGTCTGCTCGACGTTTTCCAGAACTTGCCCGAGCTTTTCTTTGTCTCCTCCATCGAAGTGCTTCTCAGGCTTTCGAACCCAGAACAGTATCATCAGGCTTCGAATACCCACCTAAAGTGTGATTATTTAGGTCCTGAAGGGGTTTTTTGTTCTATGGCGTGGCTTGGTGATTTCCGAAGCGAAGTAAGAGAGAATGCGCGGGTATCGGATTTGGTTTTGATTCTCTCGGTGCCGATCTTTCTTTCGTTGATCTTTCTGCTTCCTGAGTCAATTCAGAACTCTTTGATCCTGGACTACGGTAATTACTCTATCGTCAATCTCTGGAGCTCGGCCTATGTGCATCGAGGATTCAACCACTTCAGCAATAACTTGGCGGCTTACTGCGTCCTGATCGGTCCAATATACCTGCTTTTTGTGCTGGCTGATGAACGGAAGCTGTTTCGATACACGTTCTTGTCATTCCTCTTCATCCTCCCGTTCGTCATAGCTCTGAGCAACATAGCCGCTCTTGGCTCTGGAACCGGAGCAGGCTTCTCTGGAATCGGCTCCGCATTCTTCGGGCTCCTCCCCGTCTCGCTATTTCTATTCATCCACAACAAGGTCTCAGAGGAGATAGAACCCGCTCACGGGGTCGTACTGTTCCTCACAGCCGCCGCGATCATCGCAGGAACCTACTCCGGCGTTACTGCAGCAGCTGGCATTCTGCTGTTCGCTGTATTGATTACCATCTACGACACCTACCAGGTGGGCCTTGACGAGGTAAAGGAAGCCGCTGCCGGACTAACTTCGATGGAAGGCTATTTTGAACTGGTAATGATCGCGGGCCTCCTATTCTTGGTGTCTCCTGTACTGCTCTTTCCTCAAGATATCACTCAAGGCGACGGAGCTGTGAACATTCTATCCCACTATCTGGGGCTTCTCTTGGGATTTTTCGGGCCCACTATTTACTTGTTCTATCGAAGACATCGGAGGCAGATCATCGCGGGCATCCAGAGTGGTTTCTAACTGTGTTTCGCCAATTGAAGAATCAACTTTCACCAGGCACCCTGCTCGGTTAGCGGTGTTCCTGCCGCAGCGACTGCGTACACTCGTGATTGCGAATCCGCTCTGGAAGGCCAACCTTCCCACAGACGGGACACTCCTGTAGGGGTGTCGGTGGCAGGTCGTTCCAAGCGTCCAGTGCGGCCTCTAACTGTGCTTCCACGATTGGCGAGCCGCTCGTGCGGCGGGCTTCGCGAATATGGATGCGAAGCCGCTCTCGGGCCGTGAGTGTCGTGTCATCAGTCATAGTGGGACGGGATAGCTGGTGGCCCCGCCACCCATCGCCGGGGCAGAGCAACACCACCGAACGCAGTTAGCGAATATCGGGCTGAAGCGGGGCGAACTCCTCCCACATCGTATGGTGGCGCTGACAGAGCGTAATCAGGTTCTCAACTCGGTTCGACCGTTCGTAATCCAGTACTCCATCGGCATCGATGAATGCGCCAAGCGGCGTAATGTGGTGGACGTTCAGGTCACGATCCCAGCGCTCGCGATGAGTCTCGCGGTCAATCGGACAGTCCGGCATCTGGCACTCGAAGCCGTCCCGTTCCAGCGCACGCTTGCGCTGTCTGTACCAGTTCGGTCCGTACGAAATGTCTCCGTAGCCGCCCTTCCAAGTGGGATGCTCTGGGCCGCTCGGCTGGCCGCGATATTCCATCCCGGCCGCCTCCACAGCCTGCTTCCATGACCCATACCTTCGGATGTACGGATAGATCGTGATCTCCCCGTGTTCTCTCATATCCACAGTTGAGGGAACATGCCCCAGTTCATCGCGGAGCCGAGTGAGCTCCGTCAGTAACTCCTCTTCCGGGATATTTCGCCGCGTATGTGGGTCAAAACCTGCCTCCTGAAGTGCAGCGTTCCAACTCCCGAAGCGCCGCTGGGCGACTTTCGTTGCGTACGCTCCTTGTTCATCCATTTCGTAGGCGGTCGGTGGCCGCCCAAGGTCCTCTCCGAGCGTCTGAATCGCTGAGATTACTTCTTTCGGTGTGACCTTGGACGATTTCGTCGTCGATAGCTCTGCAGCGTCGAGTCCGGTATTCCACGATCCGAATCGCCGTTTAACCACAGCTGGAGATACTTCCCCATGTGCCTTCATTTCCGATACTGAAGGAGAGTGACCGAGCATCTCGGCCACGCGCTGTAACTCCTCGATTACCTCCGTTTCTGAGTAGGAATGATCGAGTGGTTCAAGCCCCGCCTCGTGTAGTCCTTCTTCCCAACTCCCGAACGTTGATTGGACGGCACCAGCTGTGAACTCTGTCTCTTCCTCAACCTCGGGTTGCATCGGCGTTCGGCCTTTTTGTTCGGCGACGCGTCTGAGCTCCTCAATGATGTGGTCCGGTGTGATTGACCGCTTGTGGCCTGCTATGTGGGCAGCAATCTCGACGTTCGTTTCGAACGATTCGCCGCAGATGTCGCACGTGTAGTCTCCTTCGACTTTCATGCGTAGCTCCGAGCGTTGGGCACGCCCGCACCCCTCGTGGGGTGGGACAAACACGCCCGGTCGCGCACCGTTTCCCTCGGTTTCAGGGATAAACCTCAGACCGGGTCTTGAGGTCGTGGCTGCGCGCGCAGCGAAGCGAGCACGGAGCGGAGGGTGGGGCGGCGGGGTCTGGGTCGGTCCGGCACATAGCAAAAAAGAGGCTGCTCCAACCGGCTATTCGTCCCACCAGCGGCTGCGCTCCGGGAAATGAAGGGTTGACCAGCCAGTGACGGCCAGTGAGACGCGTCCGTCGTACCAATTTCTCGCCGCTCCGTGGATACGCACCCGTTCACCTTCTTCGACCCAGGGGGCATTCGATTTCTCCCAGATCGTCACCTTCGTTTGCCCGCTTTCGTCTGCGATCAGGCCGACTTGAGCGATGGCTGTAGAGTCACTATCCCAGAGCACCTCGATTCGACCTTCGACACTCACCTCTTTGCGATCGACCTCCTCGAGGGCGTCGATGGGCACGGTGCCCCCCGGGGCCGTCTGCAACTCCTCGAACACCCGCACGACCGCACTCGTCATGTCCGTGCCCTCGACGACCGCTTCGGCCAGCCGTCGACTGATCGCCGCACGTGACCAGCCATCCAACCGCGTCGCGAGTCGGTCTGCCTCCGTGTTCACCGTCGCCAGTTCATCCTGGGAGAGCTCCGCTCGGGGATCATCCCGTTCGGGGTCGGCCATCGGGTCCACGCTCGCGGCCCGCTTCTGGAACTCCTGCCGGCGCTTCGTGCTCCCTTGCGCGACGACCTCTCGCGTGCGCTGCTCGCGACCGTCCTGCGTTCCCAGCTCGGCCTGGGCACTGATGCGCTCCAGTTCGGCTTCCCGCGCCCGAATGCGCTCCTCCTGTTCGAGGGTGACACCGTGAATCCGGTCCTCGCTCGTGTCCGCGATCCCGTCCGGGT
>Ga0207719_100912_pt1 | contig 10740 bp, 7 predicted proteins | sample A23P1SouthBayCA_2_FD_187279 | JGI IMG/M metagenome (GOLD analysis project Ga0207719, IMG submission 187279) | Aerobic enrichment media microbial communities from Eden Landing Ponds, California, USA - A23 P3 (3) (SPAdes) | ecosystem: Environmental > Aquatic > Marine > Unclassified | place...
CGGCCGCGTGTTCTACACCGCCTGGGGTCACGGGCCCGCACCCTGGGCCGAACCCGGCTTCAAGAAACTCGTCGAGAACGCCATCCGCTGGACCTCCGGCAACGAGGACACCATCGCCGAGGACACCTCCACCCTGGAGGACCTCCAGTTCTCCGAGGCGGACGTTCCCTACTACCCTCCGGGGGGCGACGCGACCGTCCCCGAGGAGGTCGGCAGCGGACAGAACTGGAACCTGATGCAGGAGCCGATCTCGCCCGAGCGAAGCGCCGAGCGGATCATCACCCCGGAGGGGTTCGACGCCGAGCCGTTCGTCACCGAGGAGGACCTCCCCGACGACGTGGAGGGGAACATCCTGGACTTCGACTTCGACCACCGCGGGCGGGTGTACCTGGCGATGTCACAGGACTACCCCAACGCCGTCGCTGAGGGCCGCGACAGCATCGTCATCGCCGAGGACACCGACGGCGACGGCCGGGCCGACGAGTTCACCGTGTTCAAGGACGGACTCTCGATCCCGAACTCGATCGCGGTCGGCTACGGCGGCGTGTACGTCGCCAACACCGGCCACACCCAGAGCGAGGGGGCGATGCTGTTCGTCGAGGACACGAACGGCGACGACCAGGCCGACGAGACGACCGTCCTCTTCTCGGGGTACAGCAACGGCGACACCCACGCCGGCCCCAACGAACTCGTGATCGGGGTCGACAACTGGATCTGGGGCCAGGTCGGCTACTCCGGGTTCTCGGGCACCGTCGGCGGCACGAACCACAGCTTCGGCTCGGCGATCTACCGCTTCCGGCCCGACGGGTCGGAACTGCAGGTGCTAGGTAGCCTCCCGGGCAACCAGGCCGGGATCGGCTTCGACGAGATGGGGCTGGCGTTCGCCTCCGCCGCGACGACCGGCCAGCCGAGCAACTACCTGGCCATTCCCGCCCCGGAGTACGACTCCATCGACAGTCTGCCCTCCAACGGGTACACGACCAACATCGCCGAGCAGAACCGGTTCCTGCCCGCGACCGACCGGGTCAGGCAGGTCGACTGGCACGGCGAGTACACCGCAGCGGCTGGCCAGTCGGTGTACACCGCGCGCCAGTACCCCGAGAAGTACTGGAACAGCGCGACGTTCGTCAGCGACGGGACGGGCCACCTGCTGGGATCGTTCTTCAAGGAGCCCGACGGAGCGGGGTTCACCGCGCCCAACCCCCACAACGTGGCCAGCAGCACGGACGCGTGGGTCTCTCCCACCTACTCCTACGTCGGCCCCGACGGAATCGTCTGGTTCGCCGACCTGTATGAGTACATCTTCCAGCACAACCCGACGCCGAGCGGGTTCGAAAACGGCGAGGGCAACGCCTACGAGACGATGCTGCGTGACAAGCAGTACACGCGGCTGTACCGTCTCACGTACGGCGACAACTCCCAGGGGATGGATCTGGGCGACGCCGACACGAGCGAACTCGTCGACGCGCTGTCCCACGACAACATGTTCTGGCGGCGCACGGCCCAGCGCCTGCTCGTTGACCGGGGCGAGACCGACATCGTCTCGGACTTGATCGGCGTCGTGGAGAACGACTCCCCCGACGACATGGGGATCGCGAAGGGCGCGGTCCACGCGCTGTGGACCCTCGACGGGCTGGGCGTCCTCGAGGCGGACGGAAACACTGACGCCGTCCAGGCGGCGGCCGACGCGCTCGGTCACGATTCCGCCGCCGTCCGGATGACGGCCGCCCGGGTGCTCCCGCCGATCGTGGCGCGCCGCGACGGAATCATGGAGAACAACCTCCTCGAGGACGACAGCATGCACGTCCGGATGTGGGCGCTTCTCGGACTCGCGGAGACCCCATCCTCGGACGCGGCCGGCGAGGCCATCTACGAGATGATCAGCGCCGAGGAGAACTCGGGAGACAGCATCCTGGTGGATGCGGCGTCGATCGCCGGCGCGACCCACTCCAGTGGCTTCATCAGTGCCTACGAGGCAAACGAGGACACCGGCGGCGGCGGCGACGACCCGTCGCCGAACCTGTTCACGAACCCCGGGTTCGAGCAGACACAGTCCGACGCCGGCGGCGACGGTCCCGAGCCGGCCGACTGGGGGACGACGACGTACACGGGCACCGCCGAGCACACCTACGACCAGGGCACGTCGAACTCCGGCAGCTACAGCGTGCAGATCTCCTCCAGCGAGGGATCCGACGCCTCCTGGAACACGACGGTGTCGGTCGAACAGGACACCGAGTACACGCTGGGCGGGTACATCAAGACGGAGAACCTCCAGAATCTCGACGACACGGGGTTCAACGAGGACACCCCGCTGGGCGCCGCGTTCAACGTCGACCAGGTCGGTGGCGCCGCGGATCAGGACGTCGTCACCGACCCCATAACCGGAACGACCGACTGGACGGAGGTCAGCGTCACGATCAACAGCGGGAGCAACAGCGAGTTGACCGTCAACTGCCTCTTTGGCGGGTTCGGCGAGTCGACCGGCACGGCGTGGTACGACGACATCTACATGGAGGATCCGGACGGGAACAACGTCCTCCCGAACACCGGCTTCGAGAGCCAGGCGGACACCGGCGGTGGCGGCGACGGCGATACCATGCCCGCCGGCTGGGAGACGAACAACTGGGCCGGTGCCGCACCGACGTTCACCCACGACTCCTCGACCTCGCGCAACGGCGACTACAGCGTGGCGATCGAGTCCAGCGAGGGATCGGACTCCTCCTGGACCCAGGTCGTCGAGGTCGAGCCCAACGCCCAGTACGAGTTCAGCGCGTACGTCAAGACCGGCGAGAACTTCGCGGCGACCAGCGGGTTCGGCGCGCTCATCAACATCCACGAACTCCAGCAGGACCCGCTGCCCGAGCCGATCACGGAAGCCGGAACCGACTGGACGGAAGTGAGCGTCACCCTCAGCAGCGGGAGCAACGAGCAACTCCAGTTCAACCTGCTGTTCGGCGGGTGGGGCAACGCGACCGGCACGGCCTGGTGGGATGACGTCTCGTTGCGACGTGTCGGCGGCGGCGGCGGCGCGGGCGCCGCCACGGTGTACAACCGCGTCACCAGCCACGTTAACGGGAACTGACCGCGGTCGGTCTACTCGATCGTCGTCCGGCGTTCGATTCAGGAGAACGCGTGCTACCGGAGTGCCGACTCGACCTTCTCGATCGGGTGGGGCGGCATCTCCGCGCCGTCGCGGTCGCCTAGCTGGCTCCGGCAGGAGCCACCCGGCGCGGTCACTTCCTCGCCCGGGCTCTCCTCGACCTGCCGGAACAGGATGCGCCCGATCGCCTGCGAGAGGTCGTAGTGTTCGGCCTCGTAACCGAACGATCCCGCCATCCCACAGCAGGACGAATCGAGCGGGTCGACCTCGTAGCCGGCGCGCCGGAGAACGCCCACGGCGTGGTGGTCCTTGTTCGTCGCCTTCTGGTTGCAGTGGCCGTGGTACGAGAGGGTCTCGCCCGGGTTTCCGAAGTCCAGGCGCTCGTCGAGGCGCGGGGCGTCGATGTACTCAAGGACGCCGTAAGCGCTACTCGCGACGGCCTCGACCGAGTCGCCCGAGAGGAGGTCCCGGTATTCGTCCTGGAACATCACCGCGTCGGAGGGCTCGACGAAGACGATCGAGTACCCGTCGGCGACGTGACCTCGGAGGGCCTCGACGTTCGTCCGGGCTCGCTCCTCGGCGCGATCGAGCATACCCATCGAGAAGGCCGCCCGCCCGCTGGGCGCCAGCCCCTCGGGAATCTCGACGCGGACGCCGGCGCGTTCGAGCACCCTGACGGCGGCGCGTCCCGGCGCCGGATAGCTGTAGTTGGTGTAGGTGTCGGGAAACAGGAGGACGGTCTCCTCGGCCTCGCTCTCGGGGACCCGTGGCCCGCCCCGGGCCTCGAACCACTCCCGGAGCGTGTGGTTCGCGAACTGCGGCAGTTCCCGGTCGGCCGCGATGCCCAGCGTCTTCTCCATGAGGAAGCGGCTCCCCGGAATCTCCGTCGCCCAGTTCGACAGCGGCGCGAGTGCGCTCCCGACCCGCGAGGCGAGGTCGATGTTCGCGAACAGCCGCTCCCGGAGGGAGACGCCCTCCTCCTCGTGGTGCTGGTGTTTGACCTCGGCCTTGAGTTTCGCCAAGTCGACGCCGGTGGGGCAGTCGCTCTTGCAGCCCTTGCAGCCGACACAGAGGTCGAGCACCTCCTCCTGGAACCGGTCGGAGTGGATCTCCTCGGCGGGAAGGTCGTCGCTGATCGCCGCCCGGAGCATGTTGGCCCGCCCGCGCGTGGTCTGGATCTCCTCCTTCGAGGCGCGGTAGGTCGGACACATCACCTCCGAGTCGGTCTGGCGGCAGGTGCCACAGCCGTTGCACAGTTCGACCAGGTGGGAGAACCCGCCCTCCTCATCGAAGTCGAGCGCCGTCTGGGGTTCGAGCGACTGGTAGTCGGCGCCGTAGCGCAGGTTCTCGCGCATGTCGGCGCCGACGCCGCGCTCGCTGTCCGGGCCGGGGTCGTCGGGCCCCTCGCGGTAGACGACGTTACCCGGGTGCATCAGCCACGCGGGGTCGAAGGCCGTCTTCAGGCGCTTGAACGCGTTCCAGAGATCCGGGCCGTACATCTTCGGGGTGAACTCGGTCCGGGCCATTCCGTCACCGTGTTCCCCCGAGAACGACCCGTGGTGCTCCAGGACGAGATCGGTCACGTCGTCGGTGATCGAGTGCATCGCCTCGATGCCCGACTCCTCCTTCAGGTTGAGGATCGGCCGGATGTGAAGCGTCCCCGAGCCGGCGTGGGCGAAGTACGCCGCCGACGTGCCGTGATCGTCGAGGATCTCCTCGAAGGACTGGACGTACTCCGCGAGCTCCTCGGGGGGGACCGTCGCGTCCTCGATGAACGGGTACGGTTTGGGGTCGCCCTCCAGGCTCATCAGGAGGGGGATCGCCGCCTTCCGGAGCTTCCACAGGTCGGCCTGGGCCTCCTCGGTGTACGCCTCCAGGACGTCGAAGGCCGCGCCGCCCTCGACGAAGTGTGCGGTGGTCTCGTCGACCGCCGCCTCGAAGTCCTCGACGAGTTCCGAGTCCCACTCCAGCATGAGCGCGGCGGCGGTGCCCTCGGGAATGGGCTCGGCGTACTGGGCGTACTCCGTGGACTCGCCGGCCAGCCGGAACACCTCGTCGTCCATCAGCTCGACCGCGCCCACGGGGAACTCGAGCGCCTCCGGGACGGCCTCCATCGCGTCGATCAGGTCCTCGAAGCAGTACAGCGCGAGCGCGGTCTCCTCGGGCAGGGTCACCAGGGACACCGTCGCCTCGACGATCACGCCCAGCGTCCCTTCGGCGCCGACGAACAGCTTCGAGAGGTTGATGACCTCCTCGCCCGCCTCGTTCTCGTAGATGACCTTCTGGAGGTTGTACCCCGAGACCGACCGCTTCAGGTCGGGGTATTTCTCCTCGATCTCGGCCTCGTGTTCGGAGACGAGATCACGAACCGTCCGGTAGATCCGCGCCTCGGCGTCCTCTTTCTCGACCAGCGAGTCCCACTCCGCGGAGTCGAGGACGACCTCGCGGGTGTGGATCAGCGAGCCGTCCGCGAGGACGACCTCCAGCTCCTCGGTGTAGGCGTCGGTGATGCCGTACCGCACCGAGTGGGCGCCCGTGGAGTTGTTCCCGATCCCGCCGCCGATCGTCGAGCGGTTCGAGGACGCCGGGTCCGGCGCGAACTTCAGGCCGAACTCCTCGAGGTGGGCGTCGAGGTGGTCCTGGACGACGCCGGGCTGGACCGTCGCCTCCTTCGTCCCGGGATCGACCGAGCGGATGTCGTCCATGTACCGGCTGAAATCGAGCACGACACAGCCCGGGCCGACCGTCTGGCCCCCGAGCGACGAGCCCGCACCGCGGGGAAGTATCGGGACCTCGTGGTCAGTCGCGATTTCGACCGCTGCCCGGACGTCGTCGGCGTCGGTCGGGCAGACGACGCCCGCCGGCTTCGCGCGGTAGATACTGCCGTCGGTGGCGTACAGCACCTGCGCGTACTCATCGAACTCGACCTCGCCGTCGACGCGTTCGCGGAGGTCGGCGGCGAGCGCGCGGTAAGCAGGTGCGTCAGGGCGGTCGTGGCCGAGCGCGGCGGCCGAGGTCGAAAGGCCGTCGGGATCGTAGAACGCGTCGTCGACGGCCATCCCTCAGAGGATCCCGGCCGCCTCGGCCTTCTCGACGATGTCCTGGGCCATCTTGTTGGTGGCCTCGTCGACCATCTGGCCGTCGACGGTCACCGCTCCCTTGCCCTCGGCCATGGCCTCGGCGTAGGCGTCGACGATCCGCCGGGCGCGCTCGGCGACCTCGGGATCGGGCGCGAACACCTCGTTGGCGATCTCGATCTGGGTCGGGTGGATCGCCCACTTGCCGTCACAGCCCAGCATGTTCGCGTTCGAACACGAGGTCCGGAAGCCCTCCTCGTCCTCGATGTCGGCGTAGGGGCCGTCGATGCAGGGCAGGCCCGCGGACTTCGCGGCGGAGTTGCACTCCGAGAGGGCGTGGTGCCAGTAGTGACCGGGGTACTCGGGGAACTGCCCGATGTCGAGCCCGGGGGTGCCCATCGCGGCCGAGTAGTCACCCGGCCCGAGGATGATCGAGCTGAGCCGGTCGGAGGCGTGGGCGATCTCGTGGACGTTGTGCATCCCCTCGCCGTCCTCGATCTGGGGTTCGAGGCCGATCCCGCCGACCTCGAGGCCGGCGTTGACCTCGACCTGCTCTAAGAGGTTCTCGACGGTGTGGATGTCGCTCGGGCCGGCGACCTTCGGGATGATGATGTCGTCGATGGCGTCGCCGGCCGCGGAAACGACCTCGATGACGTCGTCGTACCACCACTTCGTGTCGATCCCGTTGATGCGATAGGAGAGGATCTTGTCGGACCAGTCCTCCCCCCGGGCCGCCCCGATGAGGGGCTCGCGTGCATCGGCCTTCGCGTCGGGCGCCACCGAGTCCTCGAGATCGAGGAACACCTCGTCGGCGTCGCTCTGTGCGGCGTTGTGCATCATCCCCTCGTCGCTGGCGGGCGTCGCTAGCTGGGTGCGACGCAGTGTCACGTCACTCATTGTGAGCCACGGTGTGAGCAGGGTCCATGATTTTAAAAACGTTGTTCTATCGATCTCTCCAGCGGGCGAAATAATTTCACGGTGCGAACGTGGTTTCACGGCCTGGGGGTCCATCGATCAGGCGACCTCCGGTATCCAGCGACCTCCGGTCCGGGTCGCCGGAGACGCGCCGGGACCCAAATCCATTTGCGGCCCCACACCCAAACCCCGGCAATGGCGACGTGCGACCAGTGTGGGCGCGAGGAGAACATGCCCTACCAGTGCCGGTACTGCGGCGGGACCTACTGCGCCGAACACCGGCTCCCCGAGAGCCACGACTGCCCGGGACTGAACGAGTGGGACGACCCCGACGGCGTCTGGGACGACGGCGGCGGCGTGTTCGACAGCGGCTTCGACGACTCCGTCCGGAACGAGGGTGAGCGGTCGGGCGGCCTCGCCGAACGGCTCGGGATCGACGCCGGTCCCGGCGGGTTCTTCGGCTACTTCCGGGGGAACATGACCTACGCGTTCCTCGCGGTGATCTGGATCACCTTCCTGTTACAGCACGCCGTCATCATTCTCGGCTCGGTCGGACTTCACCAGGACCTGTTCACGCTGAGCACCGCACACCCGGAGTACGTCTGGACGTGGGTCACGTCGGTGTTCTCCCACGCCCCGTTCAGCCTGGGACACATCGCCGGTAACAGCATCGTGATCTTCTTCTTCGGTCGCCTGCTGGAGGATTACGTCGGCTCCCGCGAGTTCACGTGGCTGTTCCTCGGGAGCGGCGTCCTCGCCGGGCTCGGCCAGATCGGGATCGCGATCCTGCAGGGGGTCCCCGGGCCGGTCAACGTCCTCGGCGCCAGCGGCGCCGGGCTGGCGATCATGGGGACCCTCACGGTCCTGAACCCCGACCTCAAGGTGTACCTGTACTTCATCCTCCCCATCCCCATCTGGGCGATCACCGGGTTCTACGCCATCATCAGCGTCGCCGGGATCATCGGCCCCGTCGCGGGCGGGATCGCCAACGGCGCCCACCTGATCGGGCTCCTGATCGGCGTCTGGTACGGCCGGCGCGTCAAGAGCAGGATCAACCTGCCGCGCCAGTTGCAGTTCGGGGGCGGTGGCGGCGGCCCCGGCGGCGGCCGCCGGCGGTTCTGAGGCCATGGAACCTGCCCGCCCCGAGTTCATTCCCGACCCCTCGCTCTCGCGTGCGGACATGGAACGGCTCCAGCGCGAGATCGCCACGGTGGCACGCTTCGTCGACGACCCGCCGATCGACCCCGCCAGTCCCGGGATCGTCGCCGGCGTCGACCAGGCTTTTCTCGACGACCGCGCCGTGAGCGCCATCGTCGCCGTGCGCGGCGGCGAGGTGATCGAGCGCGCGAGCGCCGTCTCGCCGCTGTCGATCCCCTACGTTCCCGGACTCCTCTCCTTCCGTGAGGGCGGCCCGATCCTCGACGCCGCGCGCGAACTCGACTGCGATCCCGACCTCCTCCTCTTCGACGGCAGCGGGCGGATCCACTACCGGCAGGCCGGGCTGGCGACCCACATGGGCGTCGTGCTCGATACCCCGAGCGTCGGCGTCGCGAAGGGACTGCTGTGTGGCACGCCCCGCCGGTCCGTCGAAGGACTGCCCGAGGGCGCCCGGGTCGCGATCGACGCCGACGGGGAGGTGGAGGCGATCCGGGGAGAGGTCGACGCTCCCGCCGCCGGGCCGATCGGCTACGCCGTCCAGACCCGCCAGTTCGACTCCCCGGACCGCCACGTCAACCCCGTCTACGTCAGCCCCGGCCACCGCGTCGGGGCCGAGTCGGCGGCCGATCACGCCGAAGCGGCGTGTGCGGGGTACAAGCTGCCCGAGCCGATCCGGCTGGCCGATTCCCATGCCGACGCGGTGAAACGGACGGCGACGGGATAGCCCGGCGCTCGCGTCGCTCCCTGACGACGGCTCCGGCGGTCGTTTCCGGACGCTACCGGCGCCGGCGGGCGCAACCGGGCACGTTTTTCATGCTCCCCCCGTAGCGTGGCGCATGAGCGGGACGCTCCCGATCGACCCGACCGCGATCGACGCCGAGGACGTCGGCGAACACCACACGACCCTGGAGATGGACCACGAGGACGCGATCGAGCACGTCCGGGAAGCCTTCACCGCGGCGGGATTCGGCGTCGCCGCGGAGTTCTCCGCCTCGGAGCTGCTGAACGAGAAGATCGACGCCGGACGTGACCCCTACCACGTGCTCGGTGCCTGCAACCCCGCGATGGCCGACCGCGCGCTCGACGCCAGCGCGAACCGGATCGGCGGACTGTTCCCCTGTAACGTGGTGATCTGGGAGGACGAGGACGACCTCCAGCACGTCTACCACGTCTCGATCATGAAGGTCGCGCGCCTCGTCGGGATGGCACCCGACGACGGGATCTGGGAGGACATCGTCGCCGACACGGGCGAGCTGGTCGAGGAAGCCTGGTCGAACCTCTAGGCCGCCCTACCAGTCGCTTCGATCCCGCCTCGCCTCCCGCCCCAGCGCCGCCTCGACGTCCTCGACTTTCTCCCGGGCGCGCTGGTCTGTCGTCCGTTTGTCGTCGATCTTCAGGAAGGTCGACACCCGGTCGGCGTCCACCGCCCGGTGGGCGGCTTCGACGGCGTCGAGCAGGACGCCGATGTCGTCGGCCTCGATCACCGTCCCCATGGGCGTGGTCTCGTAGGACACCTCGAAGTCATCGAGCGCGGCGACCGCCGCCGCGACGTCCTCCGCCATGCTGCCTTCCCGGACCGGCGCGACGCTCAGGAACCCGGTGGTCGTCATGGAGGCGGTGACGCGGCGCCCGGCAAAAGGGCTGTGGGGCGGCGACGCCGGGACCGGAACGCTTGATTACTTCGACGCCGTAGGGCGGCCAATGCCGGACTGTAGTTACTGCGGGGAGTCCTTCGACGGGGAGGACGACTACCTCGCGCACCTCGAAACGGTCCACGAGGACGAACTCGGGCCGATCGACCGCCGCCGGATCGGCGACGACGGCGAGGGCGGATTCGGGGTGGGGTCGGTCCTCTTCGGCGCCCTCCTCGTGATCCCGATCGCCGCCGTCGCGTACGTGCTGTTTTTCACCGGCGGCGACGCCGCCGCCGGGATCCCGACGCCGGAACGGACGCCCTCGAACGTCGCCATCCACGAGCACGGGACGATCAACGTCACTATCGAGGGAGACGAACTCGACTTCAGCCGGGCGGCGTTCCAGAACCCACGGGAGTATCCCAAGTTCCACTTCGAGGGCGGCGACGGCGAGGTGTGGCACGCCCACGCCGAGGGCGTCACCCTGCAGTACGCGATGTGGACGCTCGGTATCGGCGTCTCCAACGACAGCGTCACCTACGACGGGCAAACCTACACCGAGGCGAACGCCACGGTGATCGTGGAGGTGAACGGCGAACCGGTCGACCCCGCGGAGTACGTGCTCTCGGGCGCGTCGGACACGAACCCCGGGGCCGGCGACCACATCCGGATCGTCGTCCGGACCGGGTGAGGTGACGGCTCTCCGGGCCGGGTGAGTCGCCCCGCCCGGGTGAGGCGACAGTTCTTATACGCTGAGCAGGCGGAATACCACGGCCTTGAGGCCGTGGATACGCGCCGTCACTCCGGGAAACACTCTACGGTTCTATTGCTGCTCGAGATTTCACGTCCGATGTTT
>Ga0207719_100913_pt1 | contig 10728 bp, 7 predicted proteins | sample A23P1SouthBayCA_2_FD_187279 | JGI IMG/M metagenome (GOLD analysis project Ga0207719, IMG submission 187279) | Aerobic enrichment media microbial communities from Eden Landing Ponds, California, USA - A23 P3 (3) (SPAdes) | ecosystem: Environmental > Aquatic > Marine > Unclassified | place...
CCCACGGCGTCGCGGCCGAGCCCGGCAGCGACGCGGGCGAGCCAGCCGCGGGACGGGACCGCCAGGTAGCGGGTCGTCGTCGCCCCGTCCTCGGCGGCAGCCGCGTACGGGCCGCGAGCGACGACGACGCCGTCTTCGACGGTGACCTCGCTCCCACGCGCCGCACAGAGCCGGGCGAGCAGATCGGCCAGGCCGGCCCGGTCGAGCGCGTCGAGGCGTCGACCGAACTCGCCCCCGGAGCGCATAGGGGTCACAGGGCTGCCGAGAGCATAAACCCTGGGCGGCCGGCCGGACGACACCGGGATCCTCGGCGGAGCGCAGCAGGATCGCTCGAACCGACAGACGAAAGACCGGCCGGTGCCAACCCGGCGGTATGAGCGACAGCGAGGAGACCGCCGCGAAACCGTCGGACTTCGGCGGCGAGGGGCCGCCCGTCGAGGAGAAGCCCTACAAGATCATCTTCGAGGGGAACAAGTGCATCGGCGCCGGGCGCTGTGCCGAGGTGTCCGACAACTGGGAGATGGACCTCGACTCGGGGCTCGGGAAACCGCGGTCGTACTACTTCGACGAGGACGCCCTGGAGGGGAACGTCCGCGCGGCCGAGAAATGTCCCGCCAAGAAGGGGACGGGCGTGATCCACGTCGTCGACCGGCGGACCGACGAGGAGATCGCGCCCGACCCCCACGGCGACGGGACGCTCTCGGTCGACTGGTAGTCGGACCCCGAGACGGCCCGCCTGGCCGTCCAGTCCGACGGCGACGACTCGCAACGCCCATACCGGAGGCGGTCAAACCGGGACGCATGGCCCAGCCGCCACAGACCGACGAAGGGTGGTACGTCCTCCACGACCTCCGGACGGTCGACTGGGACGCGTGGCGCGACGCGCCGGTCGACGAGCGCGAGCGCGCGATCGAACAGGGCGTCGACTACCTCGAACGCCACGAGGCGGTCGCCGACAGCGACGAGGGCGCGTCGGCGACGTTCGCCATGCTCGGCCACAAGGCCGATCTCATGGTGATGCACCTCCGGCCGACGCTGGATGCCGTCTCGGCGGCCGAGCGCCGCTTCGAGCGGACCGCGCTCGCCGACTTCACCGAGCGGACGACGTCGTACGTCTCGGTCACCGAGGTCAGCGGCTACACCACCGACGAGTACTTCGACGACGACAAAGAGGCCGATCCGGGCGTCGTCCAGTACTTCGAGTCGAAGCTCGAACCCGACCTGCCCGACGATCAGTACGTCTCCTTCTACCCGATGAGCAAGCGCCGCCAGGGCGAGGACAACTGGTACACCCTGTCCATGGAGGAGCGCGCCGACATGATGGAGACCCACGGCGAGACCGGCAAGGGGTACGCCGGCAAGATCAAGCAGATCATCGCCTCCTCCGTCGGCTTCGACGACTACGAGTGGGGGGTAACCCTGTTCAGCGACGATCCCACCCACATCAAGGACATCGTCTACGAGATGCGCTTCGACGAGGTGAGCGCCCGGTACGGCGAGTTCGGCCAGTTCTACGTCGGCCGCCGGTTCCCGCCCGCCGACCTCGGGGCCTTCCTCGACGGCGACGAAGTGCCGACGGGGGAGAAAAGCGGCGAGGACGGCGCTCACGGCCACGCTCACGAGCGCGACGCCCACGCTCACGGCGACGGCGCGCACGGTCACGGCGGCGGGAGCGCACAGCCCCCCGCGGACCACGGCGCCGGCCACGGTGACTCCGGGTCGGGATCCGGCGGGTCCGACCACGCCCACGGCGACGACGCCGACGCCGACGCGGGGAGCGACGACATCCGCGGGGCGCTCGCGGACCGCGACATCTACGCGGGCAAGCCCCACGGCGAGGACGTGTACGCCACGGTGCTCTACTCCGAGGCCGACCCCGACGACCTGTTCGAGGAGGTCGAGGGGCTCCGTGGCAACTTCGAGCACTACGGCACCCACGTCAAGACCGCGGTGTACGACGCCCGCGGTGGCTCGCGGGCCGCGGTCGTGAGCATCTGGGACACCCAGAGCGCGGCCGACACCGCCGCGGGCTTTCTCTCGGAACTCCCGGACGTGGTCCCGCGGGCCGACGAAGACTCGGGCTTCGGGACGATGGGGATGTTCTACACCGTCAAGCCGGAAGCCCGAGGGGACTTCGTCGAGAAGTTCGACGTCGTCGGCGAGGTCCTCGACGGGATGGACGGCCACCGCGAGACGGACCTCATGGTGAACGTCGAGGACGAAAACGACATGTTCATCGCCAGCCAGTGGCGCTCGCAGGACGACGCCATGGGCTTCTTCCGGTCCGACGAGTTCCGCGACACCGTCGAGTGGGGTCGGGACGTCCTGGCCGACCGGCCGCGACACGTCTTCCTCGCCTGAACGGGCGGGTCCCCACCCCGGAGGGTCAGGGACCGTAATCGGGGGACGGTGCCTCGATCGTGTCGGCTACGCGGTCGAGTTGTTCCCCGATGGACCAGGCCGTCCTGCGTGACGACTCCCGTCAGTTCCCCGTCGTTGACGACGGGGGATACGCCGAACATCGTGCTCCCGAATGGCCCGCCCCCGTGATTTATTATGGCACACCCGATAGGAAACGGGGATGGACGGGACGGGTCGGGTGCTCGTCGTCGCCCGAGAGGACGAGGTAGAACGGATACAAACGGCGCTGACAGGCCGCTGTGATGCGGAGGTGACCGTCGTGTCGGACGTGGACGCAGCGATCGATCGCCTGTCGGGGGCCGACTGCGTCGTCGCGGCGGCCGACTGCGACGACACCCGCGAGACGCTGCTACAGCGCGTTCGCGACCGGGACGCGTCGCTTCCGGTCGTGCTGTTCGCGGAGCGCGAGCAGGTGGTGGACGGGAGCGTCGACGCCGGCGTCACGAGCTACGTCGAGCGCGCCGATGGGTACGACGCCCTGGCCGAGGCGGTCGACCGGGTACTCGACGTCGGCACGGCGGGACGCAGTCCCGGACCGACGGCTGACGCGACGGACTCGACGGCTGACGCGACGGACTCGACGGCTGATGCGACGGACGCGACGGCGGACGCACCGACATCGACGACGGACAACAACCAGCTGGCCTCGGTGCTGGAGGAGGCCACGGCGGAGCTGATCAAGGCAGAGACCGTCGAAGGGGTGTGTGAGGTGGCCGTAGAGGCCGCCGAACGCGTGCTGGGACTCCCCTCGATCGGCATTCACCTGCGGGCCGACGACGGCTCGTTCCCCCCGGAGACGGTGTCGGAAGTCACCCGCGAGCGCCTCGACGGCGACGTGTACGCCTTCGAGAGCGACGGGGTGATCGCCGACATCTACGCGTCCGGCGAGCCGCGCCGGGTGCCCGCCGGCGAGTCGGAGGAGACTATTCCCCAGGTGGAGGTGCTCGTCGTGCCGCTGGAGCGACACGGCGTGCTCGTGGCGTCGCCCCCGATGGCGGACCCGCACGTCGACGAGCCGTCGAAGGTGGCCCGCCTCCTGGGGACGATCGTCGAGGCGGCGCTCGACCGGGTCGAGCGCGAGCGCAGCCTCGAACGGCTCCACGAGACGACCCGCGAGTTGATGGCCGCCGAGTCCGAGTCCGCGGTGGCCGAGGTGACCGTCGACGCCGCACGCGACGTACTGGGGCTCGAACAGAACGCCGTGCATCTCTACGACGCCGAGGATGAGGTGCTGGCCCCCGTCGCGGTCTCCGAGGCGACCAGAGCAGTTCTCGGCGGCGAGCCGCCGCGGTTCGAGCGCGGCGATAGCCTCGCGTGGGAGGTCTACGAGGAGGGCGACCCCGCGGTGTTCAAGGACGTTCACGACGCGGAGCCGCTCCAGAACCCCGACACCGAGATCAGGAGCGAACTGATCGTACCGCTGGGGTCCCGGGGGGTGTTTCTCGCCGGCACGACGACCGTCGCTGACTTCGACGACTCGACGGTCGCGCTGGCGAAGCTCCTGGCCTCGAACGTCGAACGGGCGCTCGAACGCGCGGCCCGCGAGGGCGCGCTTCGCAGGCGCGAGCGCGAACTCGAACGCACCAACCAGCGCCTGGAGGAGTTCGCGAGCGTGGTCTCCCACGACCTGCGAACCCCCCTCTCGGTAGCCACCGGGAACCTCGAACTCGTCGCCGAGGAGTGCGACAGCGACCACCTCGCGGCGATCGAGCGCGCACACGACCGGATGGACGAACTCATCGACGACCTGCTCACGCTCGCCCGCGAGGGCCGCAGCGTGGGCGACCTCACGACGGTCGATCTGGGGGCGCTGGCCCGGTCGGTGTGGGAGCCGCTCTCGGGAGGGCGACTGGTGCTGGAGGACCCCGGCACCGTCGAGGCCGACGAGGGGCGACTCAGGGCCCTGCTGGAAAACCTGCTCGTGAACGCGGTCGAACACGCCGGCCCGGACGCGACGGTCCGGATCGGCCGCACCGACGACGGCGGCTTCTACCTCGAAGACGACGGCCCGGGCCTCACCACGGACGACCCCGACCGGCTCTTCGAGTACGGGTACACCGACTCGGAGGAAGGCACCGGCCTGGGGCTGGCCATCGTGCGCCGCGTCGCGGAGGCACACGACTGGACCGTCTCGGCGGCGGAGGGGGACGCCGGCGCACGCTTCGAGGTACGCCCCGAGGACCCGTAGTCAGAGGGCCGGGCGCGTCGATCGGTCGAGTCCGGACTCGGCCGACCGATGGACTGCTCCATCCGAGGCGATCCGGAGACGGTCCGCGGGTGACCTCAGTCGCCGGCGCTCTGCATCCCGGTGCCGGCCAGGTCGTCGCCGCCGACCGAGGAGCGGAGCGCGTCCATGCCGTCGTCGCGGTCGACGCCGAAGTTCGTCCGGTACAGGTCCTCGACGCGGGCCATCTCCTCGTCGGAGAGCGCCGGCGTCGACGACGCGGCGGCCCACTCGTCGATGTCGTCGGCCGTGCGGAAGGTGGGCGTGACCGCCGCGACGGCGTCGTGACCGAGCAGCCACTGGATCGCCGCCTGGCTCATCGTCCGCTCGCCGTCACGTTCGAGGAATCGGAGGGTTTCGAGCTTCTCCCAGCCCGTCTCGTACCACTCGTCGGGGCGATGGCCGCGGTGGTCGCCCTCGCCGAGTTCGGTGTCCGGGCGGACCTGTTCGTTGAGCAGCCCCGAGGAGTGGGGCACCCGCGCGACCAGGCTCGTGTCGGCGTCTTCCTCCTCGATGGTGTCGAGGAAGTGGCGGCCGGGAACCTGCTCGAAGACGTTGAACACCGTCTGGACCGCGTCGAAGTCGAGTTCGACCGCACGGTCGCCCTCGGCGAGCCAGCCGATCGAGGGCCCGAGCGCCCACCCCAGCGCGTCGACCAGCCCCTCCTCGCGCATCGCTTCGAGTTCGGCGACGAGGTCGTCGGTGACCTCCGCGACGTTCGCGTTGTGGATCTGGAGGAATTCGACGTGGTCGACGCCGAGGCGGTCGAGCGAGCGCTCGACAGCGGTGCGGAGCCACTCGGGATCGAGCCGCTTTGGCAGTTCGCCGTGGCCCGCCTGCGGGTTGTTGTAGAAGTCGTAGCCGACCTTCGTCGAGAGAGTCACCTCGTCGCGGTGTTCGGCGAGCGCCCGCCCGAGCAGTTCCTCCGAGCGACCGTGGCCGTACACGTCGCCGGTGTCGAAGTAGGTGATCCCCCGGTCCAGGGCGTGCTGGACCATCTCGACGGCCTGCTCCTCCGAGCGGTCGCCCCACCAGTCAGTGCCGATGACCCACGCGCCGAAGCCGACTTCCGAGACCTCGACGCCGGAGTCGCCGAGCGTTCGCGTCTGCATACGCCGGCGTTCGATCCGCTGGCACTTAGCGCGTGTGGTTGCCGCGGGCGGATTCGCCGGGTTCGCCGACGCCGTCAGTGCCGGCGACGGACGAGGGCCACACCGGCGAACGCCGCCAGCGCCAGGAGCGCGACGAGGGGGCCGAAGCCGGGCGCCGACCCGTCGGTCGGGGTCCGGGTCGGCGTCTCCGCGTCCGTCGGGGTCGCGGTAGGCGTCTGCGTCGGCATGGGGGTCGCCGTCGGCGTCGGCGAGAGCGTGGTCGCAGTGGTCGGCGTCGCGGTGGCCGTCGGCGTCGCGGTGGGAGTCGGCGTGGCCGTCGACGTCGCGGTGGCCGACGCCGCGCGGATCTGTCGATCGACAGTGTCGTCGAAGTCGTCGCCGCGGACGCGGACCGTGACGGACTCGTTCGGGCCGCGATCCGAGAGGTCGACGGTCGTCGCAAACCGGCGGTCGGCGTCGACCCTGACGACCCGCTTTCGGGCGAACGACGGGGCGGAACCGGAGACGAACACGTCGAGGGCAGTGCCGGGCGCGAGCGTCGTCTCGCCGGCGACGGTCGCGTTCGCCGTCGGTCGGAGCGCGTCGTCCGCGACCGTCACCGACCGGTCCGCGGTGCCGAACTCGGCGGTGACGGTTTCGGGCGCTTCGGCCAGCGAGTCGGGATGTTCCAGCACGGTGAGGTTCGCCTCGAAGCGGTCGCCGGCCGCGACGTCCGCGGTCGTCGGCTCGGCGTCGTAGCCGTAGTCGCCCGCGTCGCGCGCCACCGGGACAGTCCCGGCGTCGACGACGACCCAGTAGGTGCCGTTGGGTTCGTCGGCGACGACGGTGGCGCCGCCGGCCTCGGGGACGAGCAGCTTGGGGTTCGCGTTCGCCGGCGCGTCGACCTGCCGGAGGGTGAAGTCGGCGACCCCCGCGGCCCCTGTGAGTTCGAAAAAGCGGTCGGTGTCGTCGGCCCCGGGCTGGGCCGCGAGGGCGCCGCCGAGCCCGGTCGCGCCCACCTCGACCACCAGCAGGTCGCCGACGGCGACCGGACCGCCGGGGGTGAGGTTGCCGTCCGCGATCCGGCTCCGGACGTCGCCGGGCGAGGTGAGGTCGTCCGCGAGGCGCCCGGGCGCCGTCCGGACGGCGACGGCGTCCGTCGAGCGCTCGCGGACGTCGACGCCGCCCACGTCGTCGGGGGCGACGCGGGCAGCCGACCCGGCGCCTGGCTTGACCCGGACGTCGTAGACGTAGGAGTCGACGAGGTCGGTCAGCCCGCCGGCGACCGACGAACTGGCGTTCTCGACCGCGAGGTCGTCGGGATCGTCGCCGCGGTCGGTCGGCGCGACCGAGAAGGCCGCGCCGCTGCCGTCGGCGAGGTAGGTGTTCCACTGCAGGACGACCTCGCCGTCGCTGTTGCCGTCGGTGACGGTGACGTTGGCCTCGTAGCCGGCGTCGGCCGAGCCGAGCGCCACCGTCGCCTCGTCGGTCTCGTCGAGTTCGACCGTGAGGTTGGCGACGTCGCCGCGGGCGACGGGCACGGTCGTCCGGCCGAGAGCGACCGAGGCGGGGTCGTTGTCGACGTTGACCTCGGTGGCGACGGCGCGCAATCCGGAGCGGAGGTCCGTCGCCGTCATGGTGAAGTTGGCGTCCTCGCTCCGCGGACCGAAGCTCACCTCGGCGGTGCCGTCGCCCCCAGTGACGACGTGGCGTACGAGACGGTCGACGTCGTCGTCCGAACTCGTCGCGATCACGCGGACCGTCCGGCCCGCGACGTTGGACCGGACGGTCGCCGCGAGCGGTTCGTCGCCGTCGATGAACACGGCCCGTGGCCGGATCGAGAGGTCCAGTTGTCGGTAGCGCAAGAACGCGTCGTCGCCGCCGTCGAAGGCGACCGAGAGCCGTTCGTTTGCCGGTCTCCCTCCGGTGTCGAGGACGTGCACCTGACTCCCGGTCCCCGTCGACCTGGAGGCGACGAAGCCCTCGACCGTGGAGTTGACCGTCAGATCCGTATCGAGGTCGTCGGTCACGACCGCCACGGTCGAGGGGCGCGTGGCCGTCGCGGGACGGAACCACGAGTTCCCGCCGGCCTCGACGGTCTCGCCCGTTCCGACGACCGAGCGGTTGAGCGGCCGCCCGGCCGTGGGATCGACCGCGTCCCCGCCCGTGCTCTCGAAGTCGGCGGTTTCGGTGACGTTCACCCGCGAGACGTTCCACGGGTCGACCACGGTCCCGAGGTTCAACAGGACCTGGGCGTCGCCGTCGCCGGTGCCGCCGACCGCGAAGGCCGACGAGTCGAGCAGCCGTGGCCCGACCTTCACGCGGAAGTCGTCGGCCGTCGGGGCGTTGCCCCCGCCGTCGAGGTCGTCGTTGAAGGCCACCTCGACGACGGTGTCGCCGGCGGCGGCCCCGGGCAGCGCGACGGTCGGGCCGGCGGTGAACGCCACCGCCTTCGACGGGGTCGGTGCCGCCGCCGAGGCCGGAAGCGGGACGCCCCCGACGAGTGCGCTCGCGACGACGACCACAGCGAGGGCGGCGGCGAGGGCCCGGCGGAGGGGTGAGCGGGCGCTGGTGGCATCTCCCGGGGGGCGGCTCCCCGAGGGTGGATCGGCGCGGGAACGGTCGGACCGACGGATCGGCATACACGCTGTGTGTCCCCCCGGCCTGCAAAGGTCTTCGGAACCCGTCGCCCGTGGACGACAGTTGTTTTCGCCGGCCGGAAGGGGCGAGGTTCCGCGGGGCGGCGCTGGGGCAGTCCTATCACGCGACTGGAAACTCTACGATCCGTCGGCGTAGACGAAGTTTCAAGGCGGCAGGGGGAGTAGCTCCACTTTGCATATGGATATCGTTGATATTGCGACCCCCGACTTCGTCGAAGTCGACGCCGACGAGCGTCTGGGCAAGATCCGAGCGATCTTCGAACGCGAGAAGCCCACGGGCGTGGTCGTGATGGAAGATGGCGACTACGTCGGCGTCATCGGCGAAAAACAGCTGGTCCGGTCGCGGGTCGAGGACGGCACGAAGGCCTCGGCGGTCGTGAAGACGGCGCCCCGCATCGATCGCCGCGAGGACGTCCGCGAGGCCGCCCGGATGCTCGTCGAGGGAGACACGCAGATCGCCCCCGTCTACGAGGGCGAGCAGCTCTACGGCGTCGTCACGGGCGACGCGATCCTCGAGGCGGTGCTGGAGAATCTCGACGCCATCACCGTCGGTCAGATCTACTCCGAAGACGTGGTCACCGTCGGCGAGAAGGACCGCGTCGGCCAGGCGATCAACCGCCTGCGCGAAAACGACATCTCCCGGCTACCGGTCGTCGACGACAGGGACCGCCTGGCGGGCATCGTCACCACCCACGACATCGTCGAGTTCGTCGTCCGCGACGAGGACCGACAGGGCAAGCGCGACCGCAGCGGGGACGCCGACCGGATGCTCGATCTGCCAGTCTACGACCTGATGAGCAGCCCGGTGCTGACTGCAGAGCCCGAGGAAACCGTCGAGGCCGCCGTCGAACGCATGTTCGAGAACGACGTCGGCGGGCTGGTCGTCACCCCGGCCGACGGCGAGGACGTGATCGGCGTGCTCACCAAGACGGACGTCCTGCGGGCGCTCACCTTCACCGAGGAGGAGCATATGGACGTCCAGATCACGAACGTCAAGCTGCTCGATACGATCGAGCGCAGCGAGATCGTCTCTGCGCTCACCGAGGTCGTCGACAAGTACCAGCGGATGCAGGTCCACCACGCCCACCTCAGATTCCACGAGCACAAGGAGAAGCTCCGGGGGACGCCGCTTCTGGCCTGTCAGATCCGCCTCCGGACCTCCCACGGACAGCTCGCGGGCTCCGGCGAAGGGTACGGCGCCGACCACGCCTTCCACGTCGCGCTCGACAAACTCGAACGCAACGTCCTGGAGCTGAAAGGGATCAACGCCGACGAGAAATACCGGGGTCAGCTGCTCCGCAAGCTCGGCGAACTGTAACTGTAGTCGTCTCTTTTTGGCCGTATTTGAGTCACCGCCAGCAGTAGTTGTTACGCGATTTCTTTTTTAGCCCAGCCCCTGAAACGACCGAAGAGGTACGTATAGGGCGCTTCTCGGTCATCGGGCTTCTGGGAAGAAGTGAGACGCTGTTTTGCTCTGTACAGTAATGAACTCTGCTGGCAGATAACAGTGACAAAAGTAATATTACCTGAACAGTAGAAGAGTTAGCATGGTAGAGCCACGCAATGCCTCTGAGCTCCCAGAACTTAGCGACGAAGTTGATGGGATGAACCTTGAAAATGTTGGTGAGTTAAAACTGGGAGATGCCGACTCGGATTCGTTACGGACGCTTTTTATGTGGAAGAGTATCGCGGCAGAAAATGTTAGAGAACGTGGCGGATCACCGGAGCTACCGGACGGATTCAGGGATGGCTCCTTGTCGGAGTTGAAAAAGACATCACTGTCAGCGGCCTCGGATAAGGAAACCAAACTCCAGTTATTAGAATACTACGTGAGTAAGGCCGTAATATAAGCAGATCCACTAATCGGGGATTTCGACGACCACTGCGGTGAAAAATGCGTGCGGCAGTAATAGTCACCGCGAGCGACCGGAGGGAGCGAGCGGGCCAAGGAACCCCCAAAGGGGGTGACGCAGGCTTTTGGTCGAGCTTTTGCAAGGGAGCGAGCGACCGCAGCAAAAGGTCGGTGGTCAGACGTCGACGTCGGCGGCTTCGAGCCCGCGGTCGGTGATCTCGAAGGCCGCCCGGTCGCCGGCGGGCTTCGACCGGTGTTTTTCGAGCGTGGCCCGACGGTTGCCGCCGCGGAACCGGTCGAGTCGCAGGACGGTGCCGGTCCAGTGTTCGAGCGTGTGGCCGCCGAGCGGCCGGGCGCGGTCGGTGTCGGGGTCGGTGAACACCTGGTTCGTGATCACCACGGCGAGGTCGTGCTTGCGCGCGAGCGACAGCAGGTGGGTCACCTGGCGGGCGACCGTCCGGAGCGCCTCGCCCTCGTCGC
>Ga0207719_100914_pt1 | contig 10725 bp, 9 predicted proteins | sample A23P1SouthBayCA_2_FD_187279 | JGI IMG/M metagenome (GOLD analysis project Ga0207719, IMG submission 187279) | Aerobic enrichment media microbial communities from Eden Landing Ponds, California, USA - A23 P3 (3) (SPAdes) | ecosystem: Environmental > Aquatic > Marine > Unclassified | place...
CGTCCTCGACATCGACGGCACCCGCCACGCCCAGTTGCTCTGGCTGCGGTAACCGTCGGCGGGTTCGAATCGGCCTTGGACGTAACTCCTTTTGATTTCGAACGCCCCGCGAGACCGAAGCGGTGTTAGTGGTCGAGCCGTTACGTGCCGGTAATGGAAACAGCAGAGTCGGATCCGATCGACGTCGAGTCGATTCGGGCGGACTTCCCCGTTCTCGACCGGCAGGTCGGCGGGGACGTCTCCTCGCCCGGACAGGACGAGGACGACGACACGCCGCTCGTGTATCTCGACAACGCGGCGACGACCCAGACGCCGAAGCCGGTGGTCGAGGCGATCTGTGACTACTACTACGGCTACAACGCCAACGTCCACCGTGGCATCCACGCGCTGAGCCAGGAGGCCTCGGTCGCCTACGAGAACGCCCACGACCGGCTGGCGGAGTTCGTCGGCGCCTCGGGCGGCCGCAAGGAGATGATCTTCACGAAAAACACCACCGAGAGCATCAATCTCGTCGCCTACGCCTGGGGGCTCAACGAACTCGGCCCCGGCGACTCGGTGGTGCTGACCGAGATGGAACACCACGCCTCGCTGGTGACCTGGCAGCAAGTGTGCAAGAAGACGGGCGCCGAGATCCGGTACATCCGCGTCGACGACGACGGCCGCCTCGACATGGACCACGCCGCCGACCTGATCGACGACTCCACGGAGATGGTGTCGGTCGTCCACGTCTCGAACACCCTCGGGACGATCAACCCGGTCGGGGCGCTCGCGGACATGGCCCACGACGTCGGCGCGTACATCCTCGTCGACGGCGCCCAGTCGGCGCCAAATCGTCCGGTCGACGTCGAGGCCATCGACGCCGACTTCTTCGCCTTCTCCGGCCACAAGATGTGCGGCCCCACGGGGATCGGCTGCCTGTACGGCAAGCGGTCGATCTTGGAGGAGATGGAGCCGTACCTCTACGGCGGGGACATGATCCGCCGGGTGACCTACGAGGAGTCGACCTGGGAGGACCTGCCCTGGAAGTTCGAGGCCGGCACCCCGATCATCGCGGGCGGGATCGCCCTCTCGGCCGCCGTCGACTACCTGGAGGACATCGGCATGGAGGCGATCGAGCGCCACGAACAGCGCCTTGCGGCCTACGCTCACGACCGCCTGTCGGAGTTCGACGACGTCACCATCTACGGCCCGCCGGCCGACGACCGCGGCGGGCTGGTGGCGTTCAACGTCGACGGGGTCCACGCCCACGACCTCTCGTCGATCGTCAACGACCACGGCGTCGCCATCCGCGCCGGGGACCACTGCACCCAGCCGCTACACGACAAACTCGGCGCCGCGGCGTCCGCGCGGGCCTCCTTCTACGTCTACAACACCCGCGAGGAGATCGACACGTTGCTCGACGCCGTCGACGAGGCCCGCGAACTGTTCGCCTGATTCGCGGACTACCGGCCGGTTGCGGCGGGCTTCTTGATCCCGCCGTCGGTCGCGGCGGACTTATTCAGTCCCGCCGTCGGTCGCGGCGGCGTGATCGGACCCCTCGCCCGGGTCGACGGCCGTCGACTCGAAGTCGAATTCGGAGTCCGGGGACGTGTTAGCCGTCGGCTCCGTCTCACCGGCCGCCGGTTCCGTCCCGGCGACGGCCGTCTCGTCTCCGACGTCGAACTGCTCCAGTAGCTCTTCGAGGTCCGCGGCCTGCTCGGACAGCGCCGAGACGGTGTCGCTGACGCCGACGAGCGAGGCGGTCTGCTGTTCGGCGGCGGCGGCGACCTCCCCGGCCTCGGCGGTCGTCTCCTCGCTGATCGCGGCCACGTCCTCGGCCATGGAGGTGATCTCCTGGGTGGAGTCGGCCTGTGAGCTGGTGGCGTCGTCGATCTCGCGGATGCCGGCGTCGGTCTCGTCGACCTTCTCGCTGACGGCTTCGAGCGCCTCGACGGCGTCCTCGACCGTGGCGACGCCCTCCTCGATGCGGGACTCCATCGCGGCGATCTCCTCGACGGTCCTCTCGGAGTGGGCCTGGACCTCCGCGATTTCGGCCTCGATCTCGGCGGCCGACTCCCGGGACTCGGCGGCGAGTTCTTTGACCTCGCTCGCGACGACCGCGAAGCCGTCGCCGTCGCCGTCGGCGTGGGCGGCCTCGATGTTCGCGTTCAGCGCGAGCAGGTTCGTCTGCTCGGCGATGTCCGAGATGACCTCGGTGATCTCGCCGATCGTCTCGATGCGCTCGTTGAGCTGTTCGACCCGCTCGACGGTCTCGCCGGCGCCGTCCTCGACGGCGTGCATCTCGTCGATGGCCGCGGCGGCTGCCTCGCGGCCGGTCTCGCCCAGTTCGGCGGTCTCCTCGGAGCGCTCGGCGACCGTCTCGGCCGAGGCGGCGATCTCCTCGACGGTCGCCGACAGCTCGCTCATCTCGTCGACGACCGTGTCGAGCTGTTCGGCCTGGGTTTCCGCGCCGTCGGAGATGCTCTCGACCGATCGGCTGACCTCCTCGCTCGTGTCCCGGACCTCGCCGGTGCTCGCGTCGACTTCGGTGCTGGCCCGCGCGACGTCGCCGGCGAAGGCCTTGAGGTCGCGGATGACCCCCTCCCAGTCGTCCATCATGTCGTTGAACGCGTGGGCGATCTCGCGCATGGCCTCGCTCTCGCCGTCGGGGTCCATCCGCCGGGTGAGGTCGCCGTCGGCACACGCCGACATCACGTCGTTGTAGTCGTCGGCGGTCGCTTCGAGGTGGTCGGTCAGCGACTCGGCGCGCTCCAGGGACTCGACGACGTTCTCCTTCATCGTCCGGGTCGCGTTCGTCAGCGTCTCCATCTCGGAGCTCACCGCAGAGGTCCGGATCTCGTGGTCGAGGTCGCCCCCGGCGACCGCCCGGGCGTCCTCGGCGAGGCGCTTGATTGGCGCCGTCAGCCGGCGGGAGGCGACGACGCCCGCGATCAGTACCAGCACGCCCGCGACCCCCGCGATCATGAAGTTCCACTCCCTGATCGCGTTTGCACCCGCCAGCATCTGGCTCTCGGGGACGGTCGCGACGGCGTAGTACTGCTTGCCGTTTGCCAGTTCGACCTGCCGGTACTCGGCGTGCCAGTTGCGGCCGTCCGCAGCGTAGTCGATGCTCCCCGTCTGTCCGGTCAGCTCCTCCGAGGGGATGACGAGGTCGCCGGCACTGGAGGTGTTAAATGCCAGCTCGGGGTTTCGGCCGTTTGCCACGTACATCGGCCCGAAGGACTTGCCCTCGTCGTTGGTGTAGTCCGGATCGACGAGCATACCGTACCCCTCCTCGCCGATCGAGAGGTTCGTGACGGGTTCGGTGATCCGGTTTGCGTCGTAGGAGACCACGATCAGCCCGTACCGCTTGTCGTCGAGCTGAATCGGCATGGCGTAGCGGATGGCCGGCTCGCCGGTCGACTCGGCGACGTTGATCGGCGAGACGTGGACCTCGTCGGGCCCGGTCCGCTCGCGGTCCATCACTTCGCGATACCACTCTTTTGTCATCAGAGCCGCTCCCTCGTCCTCCTCGCCGAGCTTGTACCCCGAGAGCAGTTTCCCGTCGGACCAGAACACCCGGATCGAGTTGATGCTCGGGTTCTGTTCGTCCACCCGGGCGAAGTACTCCTGGGACCGCCGGTACTCGTCGGTGTCGCTGAGCAACTCGACGTACCCCTCGCCGTTGTCGTAGTCCATCGATTCGGCGGAGAGGTTCGGCCGCGCTCGCCGGATCTTGACCACGTTCCGGACCACGGGGTGGTCCCGCATGAGTCGGACCTGCTTGTCGTAGAACCCCGTCCGTGTCCTGGTGTTCTCGGCGATCTGTCCCGTTTCGACCGCCTGCTGCTCGGCAGACGCGTCCGTCAGGGCGTCGGACGCTTCCTGTGCCGACACGTACGCCGTCGCCCCGAGCGGGATCAAACTGCAGACGAGGACCAACAACACGAGCTTGAACGCAAGCGTGTGTCGAAACTCGAACATTCGTCGGACGGTCACACCCTCCGTATTTGAATCCGACCCTTCCAGTATCACCTATGAGAACGAAGGCCGGATGGTCTGTGGCTCCGAGGCTTCCCGGCGGACGATCCGCGTCGTCACGGCTCGCCGTGGCTCCGATCGAGCGGACGAAACCGTACGCGACGCCGACTGCGCCCGGTCCGTCCCGATCGCCGCTTCCGGTAGCGCCCTGCGGCCGACCCGTCCCGGTCGCCACTTCCGGTAGCGACTTGCGGCCGACCGGTGCAATCAACGTTGGGGTCAGTTTTCAGATCTGAAAAACGTCTGCGAGGGTATATACCCGCGACGCCGAAAGGCCGACCACGACGAACCATGGGGATGACAACAGTCCGAGACGGGTACGAGTCGGTGTTGTGGAGATCGATGGAACTGCTCGGCGTCTCCGAATCGATCGGGCGAAAGGTCGGTGCGGCCGTCGTGTTGCAGTTCGCCGTCACCGTCGCCGTCTTCGCCCTCCCGTTTCTGGTCTCCGGGAGGCTCCGGTACGCGCTGGCGACGCTGTTGTTCGTGGCTGCGGTCGTCGCGCTGGGGAACACCCTGCTCATCGTCCGGCGGGACTTCAGCGGCCCGATCCGCGAACTCGAAGGACAGGCGAACCGCATCGCCGCCGGCGACGTCGAGGCGACCCTCGACCGGACGGACCAGACCGACGAGATCGGGAGCCTGATCGATTCGTTCGCCGACATGCAGGCGTACCTCGTGACCGTGGCAGGCCAGGCCGAGGCCCTGGCCGATCAGGAGTTCGACAGTCCGGTCCTCGACGAGGAGGTCCCCGGCGAGTTCGGCGACTCGCTGTCCCGGATGGCGACGAACCTCGAAGCCTATACGACGGAACTCGAAGGGTTGGTCGAGGCCTTCAGCGACGCTGCCGAGCGGGCGCGCGACGGCGACCTGACCGCGACCATCGACGACTCCGCCGTCGCGCTCACCGACGAGAAACACCGGCGGCTGGTCGGAAACTACAACGAACTCGTCGAGACACTGGCCCGGACCGTCGCCGAGGTCCAGGCGTTCGCCGAGGACGTCGCCGCGGCGAACGACGAGGTGACCGCCGGCATGGGCCAGGTCGACAGTGCGAGCCACGAGGTCGCGACCTCGGTCCAGGAGATCGCCGACGGTGCGGCCAGACAGACCGAACAGCTCCAGGGGGTCGCCGAACGGATGGACGATCTGTCGGCGTCCGTCGCGGAGGTCGCCGCCTCGGCGGACGCGGTCGCCGAGACCGCCGAACGGACCGCCGAGCAGGGGCGTGCCGGCAGGGACTCGGCGGCGGACGCCATGGCGGAACTCGATCACCTCGAAACCCAGGTCGGCGAGACGGCCGACGCGGTCGAGGAACTGGCCGATCAGGTCGCGGAGATCGACGAGATCGTCTCGTTCATCGACGAGGTGGCCGAGCAGACGAACCTGCTCGCGCTGAACGCCAGCATCGAGGCGGCACGCGCGGATGCGAGCGGCGAGGGGTTCGCCGTCGTCGCCGACGAGGTCAAAAACCTCGCCGACGAGACGCGCGATTCGGCGGCAGAGATCTCCGACCGCATCGACGAGATCCAGGAGACCTCGGACGACACCGTCTCCAACGTCAGGGCGATGGAGTCCCGGCTCACCGAGAGCACCGACATCATCGAGGCGACGCTCCGGGACTTCGAGGACATCGTCGGCGACGTCTCCGAGATGAACGGGACGATCCAGGAGGTGAGCGCCGCGACCGACAGCCAGGCGAAGACGACACAGGACGTCGTGGGCACGGTCGACGAGGTGGCGGGGATCAGCGAGGAGACGACCGCCGAAACCCAGAACGTCGCCGCCGCGGCCGAACAGCAGGCCGCGTCGATCTCCCAGGTCGACGACAACGTCGGATCGCTGGCCGAACAGACCGAACAGTTGCAGTCGTTGCTCGCGCGGTTCACCGTCGGGACGGCGCTCGAAGACGGCAGCGTCACTGCGGGCGATCGGGTCGACGCCCCCGCGACCGACGGCCGACCCGTGACGCAGGACTGAGTCCCGGGCGGTCGTTGCCTCGCCGGGCGCGTTTTCCCGGCACCGACCGGTCCGGGGCCCACTTTTTTCTCGGCTGCTCCCCCATCCGACTCCATGGCCGAAGCCGCGGACGCGCTCGTCGAACTCCTCGATCGGACGCTGGCGTCGGTGCAGGGGGGCCTGTACGAGGCCCTCCCTCGATTCGTGATGGGTGCGCTGTTTCTGGGCCTGGCGTACGTGGGCATCCGGCTCGCGCTCCGACTCGTCCGGCGTGCACTCGGCGCCCTCTACCCCGAGGAACAGCAACTCGTCGTCGACCTCGGGGTGACGGTGGCCGGGGTGTTCCTCTGGTTCGCCGCCGCGCTGGCGCTTTTGAAGATCATCGGCATGGGCGACGTGGCCGCCAGCCTCGGCACCGCGACCGGCTTCGTGGCCCTCGGGGTCTCGTACGCGCTCTCGAACATGCTCGCCGACACCGTGGCGGGGGTCTACCTGCTCCGCGATCCGGATTTCACCCCCGGGGACCGCGTCACCGTCGACGGGATCACCGGGGAGGTGCTCGCCATCGGACTGCGCAAGTCGCGGTTCGAACTGGACACCGGCGACGTCGTGGTGATCGCGAACGGGACCGTCGAGAAGCGCTGGACGCGGGAGGTGGCCGACGCCGGATCGGCCGCTGCTGGGACGTCCGGCGACTGACCGGCGACGCTGCGGCGTCGAGATTCGGAACCGCCGGCGGCCGGCACCGAACTGTTATACCGCGGTGACGAGAATTCGGGTGCGTGTCCGGGGACGACTGGCGCGAGGCGCTCGACGAGGCGGGGGAGCTGACCCCCGAGGTCGTCGAACGCATCCTCGCGGTACACGGCGACCGCGGCAGCCAGGCCATCGAGGCCGTCTCCGAGGAGCGCGTCAAGCAGTACCGGGACTTCACCGTCGTCGTCGGCCACGAGGACGAGTACGTCGTCGAGGACGGCCGCTGTACCTGCAAGGACCAGGAGTACAACCTCGACTCCGAGGACCCCGATCAGCGCTGCTGGCACGCCATCGCCGTCGACGTCGCCGAACGCGTCGGCGCCGTCGACCACCACGACATGTGGTACTCCGACGTCCGGGAGTTCCTGTAGCCGTCGGCGATCCACCACCGGTCTCCGCGGAGCCCTCCACGACCGTCCGTTGGGACTCGACCCCCGCGACGCGGCCGTTGCGCGTCCTATAAGTGCCCGGGGCGGCCGCTTCCATACTACCGCATGAGCCTGGATCCGAACGACAGGGCTATCGCCGGGTTCGCCATGACGGGCCACGCGCTCGTCCACTGGTTCGAGACGTCGATCCCCATCTTTCTGGTGGCGTGGCTCGCCGAGTTCGACGTCGGCGTCTCGGTGCTCGGCATCGCCGTCGCGCTGGGCTATGCCCCGTTCGGACTGGGTGCCCTCCCCGGCGGCATCCTCGCGGATCGGTACGGGCCAAAGCGCCTGATCGTCCTCTGTCTGGCGGGGATGGGCGTCTCCTTTCTCGCGCTGTCGCTTGCGGACTCGGTGTACGCCGTCGCGGTCGCCCTGTTCCTGTGGGGCGTCGCCGCCAGCGTCTATCACCCCTCCGGCCTCTCGCTCATCTCCACCGGCGTCCACTCGCGGGGCACCGTCTTCGCCTACCACGGCATCGCCGGCAACGTCGGCATCGCGCTCGGCCCGTTCGTCGCGGCGACGCTGCTGATCTTCTACGACTGGCCGCTCGTCGCCGCCGTCCTCGCGGTCCCCGGCCTGCTCGCGGCCGGCTACGGGCTCACCGCCGACTTCGATCCCGTCGCCGCCGCCGACGACCTCGACGACGACCGGGCGTCACCGGCCTCGCTGTCGGCGTTGCTCGGCAGTTCGCGGGCGCTGTTTGCGAGTGCCTTCGCGCTGGTCTTTGCCATCGTCACCTTCGAGGGCCTCTTTTATCGCGGCGTGCTGTCCTATCTCCCCGAGATCCTGCAGGGACTGCCCGCGCTCGCGGGCTTCGATCCCGGCCTCGGGCTGGCGGGGATCGAACCGGGGGATTACATCTACGTCGGCCTGCTCGTCGTCGGGATGGCCGGCCAGTACGCCGGCGGCAAGGCCACCGACCGCCTGCCGTCCGCGACGGGCATCGTCGGCGTCTTCGTCGTCCTGGCGGCTCTCGCGCTGGCGTTCGTCCCCGTCTCGTCGCTCGGCTTCGGTCCTCTGGTCGTCGTCTGTGGCCTGATCGGCTTTTTCCTCTTTGCCATCCAGCCGTTCTACCAGAACGCGGTCGCCGTCTACACGCCCGCCGACGGCCGCGGCCTCTCCTACGGCTTCACCTACCTCGGCGAGTTCGGCTTCGGCGCCGCGTCGATCGCCGTCGGCGGGTTCCTCCTCGACGACTTCGGCGTCGCCACGTTCTTCGCGGTCCTGACCGGCTTCGCGCTGGTCGGGGCGGCCCTCGGCGCGCTGCTGTGGCTGCGCCACCGTGAGGCGCCGGGGACCGCCTGAGGCCCGTCGCGCTTTCCGTTCCAGCCCTCGGCCCGCGCCGCGGCGCGCAAGCGCAACGGTTTCCTCGCCGCCGCGAGAGGGTCCAGCCATGAGTGACGCCGACATATCGATCGACGAGAAGCGAGTGTATGGCGCGAAAACCGGCGCCAGCGACGTCTACCTCGCGAGCGCCGCGGGGGTGATCCGGGTGTCCGTGTCGGGCGACCGCATCGGGGGGTTCGGTCTCGCCCACCGGTGTGTCGCTCGGGACGTCGCCGCCGGCGGGGAGGTGGCCGCGGCGGCGACCGACGACGGCGTCGCCCTCTCGACCGAGGAGAGGGAGTTCGACGACGTCGGCTTCGGCCCGGCCGCGGCGGTCGGCCTCCACGAGGGCCACGTCGTCGCCGCCGCCCCCGAGGGACGGGTGGCCCGCCTCGACCCGGTCGACGGCGGCGGGGTCGCCTGGACCGACCTCGGGACCGTCGAGGACCCCCGGGCGGTCGACGGCGGACTGGTCGCGGCGGCCGACGGCGTCCACCGCGTCGTCGGCGACGACCTGGCCTCCGCGGGGCTGTCGGACGTCCGGGACGTGGCCGGCCGAGGGCTCCCGCTCGCGGCGACCCCCGAGGGCCTGTACGCCCTCGGAAATGGGTGGATGGACGCCGCCGCGGGCGCGTTCTCGGTCGTCGACAGCGACGGCGACCGGGCCCACGCTGCGGGCGAGCCGGGGCTGCTGGCCCGCGCCGGCGCCGGCGACGACTGGGAGCCGGTCGACCTCCCGACCGACGGCGAGGTGGTCGGCATCACTTACGGCCCGGAACAGGTGATCGTCGCCACCCGCGAGGGCGAGGTGCTCGCCGACGCCGGCGACGGCTGGCGGTCCCAGCTCATCGGCGCCCGCGACGTGTCGGCGGTCGCGGTGCGTTGACTGCGCGCCGGCAACCGACGGCGGCGCGGTGCGGTGACCGCGCCTGCGCGACGTGGCGTTTCCTGTCCGGGGCCGTTCCGGACGAAAAGCGATTTGACCCGCGACGGAGTGACCACGACCATGACCATCGTACCCGGATCGGCATCGCAGGCGCTCGCGGCCGCCCTCGTGCGGGAGACGGGTGCCGACCTCGCGACGCCCACCTACGACCGCTTCCCGGACGGCGAGACGCTCGCGGCGGTCCCCGGCTTCGACGACGACCGCGCGACCGTCGTCGCCGCTACCCCCTCGAACGATGCCCTCGTCGAACTCCTCCAGTTACAGGACGCCGTCCGGGAGGCCGGCGCGAGCGAGGTGACGACCGTGCTCCCGTACATGGGCTATGCCCGCCAGGACCGGGCATTCGAGCCCGGCCACCCCGTCTCGGCCCGGGCCGTCGCCCGCGCGATTTCGCCCGGGACCGACCGCGTCGTCCTCGTCACCCCACACGAGGCGGCGGTTGCGGACTTCTTCGACGTCCCCGTCGACGTCGTCGATGCCGCCGACGTCCTCGCGGGCCCGCTGCCGGACGATTTGACCGATCCGCTCTTTCTCTCGCCCGACGCGGGCGCGGTCGCCCTCGCGGAGACGGTCCGGGACGCCTACGGCCGGGGCACCGTCGACCACTTCGAGAAGACCCGCCACTCCGGGACCGAGGTGACGATTGAGCCGAGCGACGCCGACGCCGACGGCCGGGACGTCGTCATCGCCGACGACATCGTCGCCACCGGGTCGACCATGAGTGAGGCCGTCGCCGCCCTCGGCGACCGCGGCGCCGCCCGCGTGTTCGCGGCCTGTGTCCACCCGCTTCTGGCCCGCAACGCCCGGACGAAACTGGAGAGTGCCGGCATCGAGCGCGTCGTCGGTACCGACACCCTCGAACGCGACGTCAGCGCTGTCAGCGTCGCCCCCGTCGTGGCCGACGTGCTGTAACGCCCCCCGGAACCCCCCGTTCGGGCCGGCCGACGACGAAAAGCATACATCGCCTGGCGCGAGACCGTCGAACATGGCTGGCAGATACGGCGACCTGGACTACCCATCGCTCACGAAACGCGGCATGGCCTTTGGATTCCTGCTGTTCGTCTTCGGTGCTCTCGGCGACACCGTCGTCGCCTCGACGTACGGGCCGCTTCCGGAGTGGGAGTACGCGCTCTTTCTCGACATGGAGGTCCTCGGGGTCATCGTGCTCCTCCTGACCCCCTTTGTCTTCGGGATCGCCCTCCCGCTGACCGAGTGACCGTCGCTCGACCGCGCGGCGACGCCGGCGGCCGACCGTGCTCTCCCGACTGACCGATGAAGGACCCGCCG
>Ga0207719_100916_pt1 | contig 10712 bp, 6 predicted proteins | sample A23P1SouthBayCA_2_FD_187279 | JGI IMG/M metagenome (GOLD analysis project Ga0207719, IMG submission 187279) | Aerobic enrichment media microbial communities from Eden Landing Ponds, California, USA - A23 P3 (3) (SPAdes) | ecosystem: Environmental > Aquatic > Marine > Unclassified | place...
CGCGCCCGTGGACGATCACGTCCGCGCCGAGGCGGGCGAGCGAGCGGGCGGCCGCCCGGCCGATCCCGCTGGTCGACCCCGTGACGAGCGCCGAGGTCCCCGAGAGATCCAGGTCCGCGACGCCGGCCTGCGCTTCCGGGTGTCGTGCCATCGCCCGGCCCTGGGGACCGGACGGCCAAACGGTCGTCGGTCCGGGAGCGCGACGGCAGGCCACCCGGCGACCCGCCGCTCCTGACGGTGGAATTATATCATTCGGCGTCGTACGGCACGCCGGTGAGCGTCACGGTCGAACGCCGCGAGATCCCGGACGGCGACCTCGAACTGCTCGACACCGCCTGGGATCTCAAGGAGCGCATCCGGGAGCGGGACGACGTCCTCAAGCAGCGCTGGCGCTTCTTCAAGCGCGCGTACAAGCGCGCGACCGTCTACGCCTACTGCGACCCCGAGCGCGACCAGCTCATCGGGTTCGCGGCGACGCGTGGCGACGGGTACGTCCTCTTTCTTGCAGTGGCGCCCGAGTACCGCGGCGAGGGCTTCGGCGAGGCGCTGGTCGCGCGCGTCGCCGAGAACCACGACCGGGTGACCTGCCACGCCCGGACGACAAACCGGGAGGCACTGTCGTTCTACCGGCACCTCGGCTTCGAGACCGTCCGCCGGATCGACAACTACTACGAGGACGGCGGCGACGCCTACTACCTCCGGCTCGGCGACTCGGCGGGCCTCGTCGAGCGCCTGTCGTCGTTCTTCCGACGGTAGCCCTCCGGGCCGGGGTCGTCGCGATCACCCGTCGCGGGCCGGTACCCATTTACCCCTCCGGGTGGTCCGAACCGACTGGATGGAGGAACGAACGCGCGCGTACCTCCGGGGACGCTTCGGCGACTACTACCGCCGTAGCGAGCGCGCGCTCCCGCCGGCCGCCGAGCGCCGCGAGTGGGGGTACATCCCCTGGAGCGCCGGCGCCACGACGATGGTCCGCCACGAGTCGGTGCTCGACCTGGGCGACATCGACGACTTCCTCGCCCGGGAGCGCCCCCGGCACGTGTACTTCTCCGCGGCCCGGTACCGCGACCCCGGCGCGGGGACGATGGGCGGGAAGGGCTGGCAGACCGCCGACCTCGTGTTCGACCTCGACGCCGACCACCTGCCCGGCGTCGATCCCGACGCCGACTCCTACGCCGAGATGCTCCGGGCGTGCAAGGCCGAACTCCTGGATCTCCTCGCCCTCCTGGAGGCTGACTTCGGATTCGAGAACCTCCAGGTCGTCTTCTCGGGCGGGCGAGGGTACCACGTCCACGTCCGCGATCCCGGCGTGTGCGAACTCGGCCGGGAGGCCCGCCGGGAGATCGTCGCGTACGTCCGCGGCGCCGACGTCGCCTTCGAGGATCTCCTCACCACCGAGGCCGTCGCCGGGATGGGCCGGGAGACGCCGGCGGAAAAGCGGAGCCTCGACCCGACGGGGGGGTGGAGCCGCCGGGTACACCGCCGGATCGTCTCGACCGTCGACGACCTGCTCGCGGCGGATCGGGAGGCGGCCCTGGCCCGCCTGGAGGCGTTCGACGGCATCGGTGAGGGACGGGCGAGCGCCATCCTGCGCGCCGCCGAACGGAACTACGACGAGATCGAGGCCGGCAACGTCGACGTCCACCCCGCCTTCCTCACCTTCGCGCGGGCGCTGTTCGAGCGCACGCTCCGGGAGGAGTCGGCGGCCATCGACGAGCCCGTCACGACCGACGTCAACCGGCTCATCCGGTTTCCCGGGAGCCTGCACGGCGGCACCGGCCTCGTCGTGACGCCGATCGATCGCGCGGACCTGGACGGCTTCGACCCCCTCGTCGACGCCGTCCCCGAGCAGTTCGTCGGCCACGAGGTCAGGATCCGGGGCGACGGCGGGCCGCCGGTGCAGCTCCGTGGGGAAACGTTTAGGGTGCCGGACGCAGTCACTACCGTCCCGGAGTACGCGGCCGTGTTCCTGATGGCGCGCGGCCGGGCCGAGAAGGAACGCGAGTGAGGAACGGAACCGGACGGAAGCGAGAACATGGACCTGGACGAACTCCGCGCGGTGCAGGCGAGCGAGCGAAACACCGACAGCCTGCAGTCCCTCCGGGACTCGTTTTACCGGGACGTCGCGGAGTACGTGAACGGGCTCCGCGAGGAGCGCGCCCGCGCCGCCGAGCGCGCCGACGACCCCTTCGGGTCCGAGGAGGTTCGCCACCTCACCGACGAGATCGAGACCGCCCAGGAGGTCGCCGAGGCCATCTACGACCGCCGGCTCGGGAAGGTCGTCAAGCGCGCGAGCCTCGCCGCCGCGGGCATGCCGACCGACGAGGAGGGGCTCACCGACGAGGAGGCCGCGCTGTTCGACGAGGTCGTCGAGCGCATCGAGTCCCGGCGCGACGCGGTGCTCTCGGCGTTCGCCGGCGAGGGCGAGATCGATCCGGACGCCGGCGCGATCGGCGCCGACGGGAGCGACGGCGACGCGGGGGGCGCCGACCCGGTCGGGTCCACCGGCTCCGACCCGGCGTCCGCCGGCGCGGACGACGGCCGGACCGATCCGGACCCCGTTCCCGGAGACGCTGTGACGGGTCGCGACCCGGCGTCCGGCGAGTTCGACGCGAGCGAGGCGATGGGCGGGAGCGCGACGCCGGGCGGGCCGCCGGACGCGCCCGATCGTGGCGGAGCCGACCACGCTGGTGACTCCGGTCGTGACGAGGCTGATCGTGGCGGCGACTCCGACCGTGACGGCGTCGATCACGACGACCGCGAGCGCGCCGACCCCGAGGGCGCGACGCCCGACGGCGGCCGGCTCGCGGCCGACCGGACCACCGTCCGGATCACCCGCGACGTCGGCGAGATCATGGGCGTCGACGAGCGCGTCTACGACCTCGCCGACGAGGACGTGGTGACGCTCCCGAGCGCGAACGCCGAACCGCTCCTCGACCGGGACGCCGCCAGCCGGATCGAGTGACGGCCTCGGACGTAGCTCCGGGAGCCACGATCCGGTCCCCGACGAAACCTTTACCAACGGGTTCGCGCTTACCTGGCTCTGATGACTCCCGCCCCAGCTATCCCCGCGATGCGAGGTTGTCGATCCACGGCGCGAGGTGATCGACAGTGGAGTTGATAGTCTCCGAGAAGGACAACGCCGCCCGCCGGATCGCCGAGATACTCTCCGGGGGGGCCGCAACGACCGAGCGCGTCGCCGGCGTCGACATCTACCGGTGGGGGGGAAAGCGCTGTATCGGCCTGTCGGGCCACGTCGTCGGCGTGGACTTCCCCGAGGCGTACTCCGACTGGAACGACGTCGACCCCGCCGAGTTGATCCGCGCCGAGGTGGTGAAAACACCCACGAAAGAGCGGATCGTCAACGCGCTCAAACGGCTCGCCCGGGAGGCCGACCGGGTCACCATCGCCACCGACTACGACCGCGAGGGCGAACTCATCGGCAAGGAGGCTTACGAACTCGTCCGGGAGGCGAACGACGACGTGCCCATCGACCGGGTGCGCTTCTCCTCCATCACGGAAAACGAGGTCAGGGGCGCGTTCGAGAACCCCGACGACCTGGACTTCGACCTCGCGGCCGCCGGCGAGGCCCGCCAGATCATCGACCTGATCTGGGGCGCCGCGCTCACCCGGTTTCTCTCCCTGTCCGCCAAGCAGTACGGCGACGACTTCATCTCCGTCGGTCGGGTCCAGACGCCGACGCTCAAGCTCCTCGTGGACCGCGAGCGGGAGATCCAGGCGTTCGAACCCGACGACTACTGGGAGATCTTCGCCGACCTGCTGAAGGCGGGCGAGGAGACGCCCTTCGAGGCGCAGTACTACTACCTCGACGAGGAGGACAACGAGGCCGAGCGCATCTGGGTCGAGTCCGAAGCCGATTCGGTCTTCTCGGTGCTCCAGGGAACAGACACCGCCGAGGTGACCGAGGTCGACCGGCGGACACGGACCGACCGACCGCCGGCGCCGTTCAACACGACCCAGTTCATCCGCGCCGCCGGCGCCGTCGGCTTCCAGGCCAAACGCGCAATGTCGATCGCCGAGGACCTCTACACGGCGGGCTACATCACCTACCCCCGAACCGACAACACGGTCTACCCCGACGACCTCGACCCCCGCGACCTCGTGGAGACGCTGGCGGGCGAACGCGAGTTCCGCGAGGACGGTCGTGCCCTGCTCGAGAGCGACACCGAGCTGTCGCCGACGCGAGGCGAGAAGGAGACCACCGACCACCCGCCGATCCACCCCACCGGCGACCTGCCGGAGAAGTCGAACCTCTCGGAGGCGGAGTGGCGGGTGTACGAACTCGTCGTCCGGCGCTTCTTCGCGACCGTCGCGGAGCCGGCCACCTGGGAGCACCTCCGGGTCACGCTCGACGTCGGCGGCCTCTCGCTGAAGGCCAACGGGAAGCGCCTCCTCGACCCCGGGTACCACGCCGTCTATCCGTACTTCAACACGGACGAGAACTACGTCCCGGACGTCACGGAGGGCGAGGAACTCGACATCGTCGACTCCGAGATGGAGGCGAAGCAGACCCAGCCGCCCAGGCGATACGGCCAGTCGCGGCTCATCGAGACCATGGAGTCCCTCGGGATCGGGACGAAGTCGACGAGACACGGGACCGTCGACAAGCTGTACGACAGAGGCTACGTCGAGGGCGACCCGCCCAAGCCCACGGGGCTGGCGATGGGCGTCGTCGAGGCCGCCGAGGAGTACGCCGACCTCGTCGTCTCCGAGGACATGACCGCCCAGTTAGAGGAGGACATGACCGCCATCGCAAACGGCGAGGCCAGCCTGGAAGAGATCACCGAGGAGTCCCGGGAGATGCTCGAACGCGTGTTCGAGGAACTCGAACCCTCCGCGGAGGAGATCGGCGAGCACATCCGGGAGGCGCTGAAACAGGACAAGCAACTCGGCCCCTGTCCGGACTGTGGCGAGCAGCTCCTCCTGCGATCCAGCCGCGGCGGCTCCCACTTCGTCGGCTGTGACGGCTACCCGGACTGCACCTACACCCTCCCCCTGCCGAACAAGGGCAACCCCCTCGTCTTAGAGGAGGTCTGTGCGGACCACGACCTGCACCACGTCAAGATGCTCGCCGGGCGCGGAACCTTCGTCCACGGCTGCCCGCAGTGCCAGGCCGACGAGGCCGACGAGGAGGAGGACCGCGTGATCGGCGCCTGTCCCGACTGTGGCGAGAGCGAGGGTGGCGAACTCGCCATCAAGCGCCTCCGGTCGGGGTCGCGCCTCGTGGGCTGTACCCGGTATCCGGACTGTGACTACTCGCTGCCCCTCCCCAGGCGGGGCGACATCGAGGTCACCGAGACGTACTGCGAGGAGCACGACCTGCCCGAACTCGTCGTCCATTCGGGCGGCGATCCCTGGGAACTCGGGTGTCCGATCTGTAACTACCGCGAGTACAAGGCCCAGCAGGAGGCCGACGCGGACGACCTCGAATCGATCAGCGGGATCGGGTCGAAGACGAAGGAGAAACTGGAGGACGCGGGCATCGAGGGCGTCGAGGACCTCGCGGACGCCGACGCCGAGGATCTCGCGGAGGACGTCGAGGGAGTGAGCGCCTCCCGGATCCGGGACTGGCAGGGCGACGCGGAGGCGTGATACTGATTACTCTCGTCTCTTCCCCTGTTCGCCGCAAACGGGTGTGGCGATCGACGGTACACAGTAAGAGTGGTCAGTGTGCGTTCCGCTGTGTTACCACTGCGTCGCCGTGTGTGGCTCGGGGTCTTCCCGGTTCGTAGCGCGAGGGCGTCTCACGTGACATGTGCTCGGCGAAACTATTTTCAATCGCTGGTGAAAGAACAGATCTAGATGACCGGGGAGCGACCCACACGACGGCGGTTCCTGCAGGGATTAGGTGGCGCCGCTGCCGGGAGCGCCGTCATGGCAGGAACGAGCGAGCCCAGTCGAGCAACGTCTCACGGCGACGAGTCCTGGCCACAGTTCGGATACGACGATGCGAACACCGGACACGCCCCGAACAACACCGGGCCTGACGGATCCGTTACAGAACAGTGGCGGCTTCCACAGGTTAGCAGGATAACTTCTCCACCAGCGGTAGATGATGGCACGGTCTATATCGGGACCGAGGGAGGCGCTGCTGCCTTCTCGGCCACGGATGGATCGTTCAAATGGCAATCCAGAACCGACGGGAGGGAAGTGAGTACACCCCCAATAGTAGCGGGTGGGTCTGTCTACGTCAAGAATATAAATCTCTTTGGCGGGGGAAGCATAATATACGCACTGGATGCGGCGGATGGAACCGTACAATGGTCGTTCCAGATCGATGCCCCCGTGAATCCCTCTCCGACGGTGCTGGATGGCACTGTCTACGTTAGTGGGGACACCGACAAGAGGGTGTACGCGCTGGATGCGCGGGACGGTACCGAACAGTGGTCCGTCCGGACGGGTCGGGCCGCGCTGACATCCCCGGTCGTAGTGGATGGCACCGTCTACGTCGGGACGCACAGTACTGTGTACGCGTTGGATACCGAAGACGGCACCGAACAGTGGTCGGTCAACGTACGAACAAAGAAAGACCCGGTGGTGGTAGAGGGAACTGTCTACGTCGGGGGGAGTCTTAACGACCAGAACGTGTATGCACTGGATGCAGCGGATGGCACCGAACAGTGGTCAGTCAAGACAGACGGCCCCGCATCTGCATCCCCGGTGGTGACGGAGGACACTGTATACGCCGTGAGTAACGATGGTGAGACGGAAACGGGCACCGTGTACGCCCTTGATATGGCCACAGGTGCCGACCAGTGGACCGTCCAGATAGGTAGCAAGATTGAGTCGGCTCCAGCGGTGGTTGATGACACCGTCTACGTCGGGGACGACGACGGGTATGTACACGCGCTGGATGCGGGAGATGGCACTGAACAGTGGTCCGTCCGGACGGGTGGCCAGGTGATTTCGACCCCGGTGGTCGTAGATAGGACTGTCTACGCCGTAAGTTTCGATTACGAGAGCGATCGCGGCTTCGTACACGCGCTGGACACGGGTACGGGCACCATACAGTGGGGGCTTATGAATGATGTCGTGTTTTCATCACTTGCGGTGGTGGGTGGCACTGTCTACGTCGGGAGTGAAGAGGGGAGATTAGGGAAATTATATGGATTCGCTGCAGCGACAGGTGCTGAACAGTGGTCTTTCCAGACCGGGGGAGTAGGGTATTCATCACCGGCGGTGGTGGATGGAACTGTCTACGTCGGGGAGGACGGCTCCATTGATGACGAGGAGGTGTACGCCATGGATGCGGAAGACGGCACCGAGGAATGGTCCTTCCAGACAGGTGAGGCGGTGAAAACATCCCCGGCGGTGATGAATGGGACCGTCTATGTCGGATGTTTTCGCGGAACCGTGTACGCCCTGGATGCGGCGACAGGTACCGAACAGTGGTCTTTCCAGACGGACGGCCCAGTGTTCTCATCTCCGGCAGTGGTGGATGGCACGGTCTACGTCGGGAGTCGAGACGCCAACATGTATGCACTTGATGCCAAAGATGGCACCGAACAGTGGTCTTTTGCGACGGGTGGCGAGGTGGAGTCATCCCCGGCGGTGGCAGGTGGGACTGTCTATGTCGGGAGTGACGACGGGAAGGTGTACGCACTGGATGCAGAAGATGGGACAGAACAGTGGTCTTTCCAGACGGGTGACACTGTGCACTCATCCCCGGCAGTGGTAGCCGGGACCGTCTACGTCGGAAGTCTGGACAACAACGTCTACGCGCTGGATGCGAGGGATGGAACCGAACGGTGGGTCTTTCAGACGGATGGTGAGGTGAGGAGCTCCCCGGCGGTAGCAGACGGGACCGTCTATGTCGGGAGCTGGGACAGCAACGTCTACGCGCTGGATGCGGGGGATGGCACTGAACGATGGTCCCGCCGGATTGGCGAGACTGGTTGGGCCGGGCAGGTATCCCCGGTGGTAGCGGATGGGGCTGTCTACATCGGGACGCGCAACAGCGTGTCCGCGCTAGATACGGCTACGGGAACCGAACAGTGGAGTTTCGACACGGATGGCGAGGTGCAGTCATCCCCGGCAGTGGTGGATGGGACTGTTTATTTGATGGGTGGCACTTTATTCGCGCTGACTGAAGATAATAGGGCCTCGACATCAACCGAGACAACTACCAAGGAGACACCGAGTCAAGAAACGCCAGGGTTCGGGATCGGGACGGCGCTCGTGGGTCTCGGGGGTGGCGCTTATCTACTCAAACGACGGCTGGACGCTGAGGACGAAGAGAAGTAACCCACTCCGGGTCAATTGGGTATCGCGTCCACGACACTCCCGGGAAGCAGAGTGTGACATCTATTCGATACCGTCTCGAAATCGGTTAGTCTGCAACATACGCGCACTCTATTCATCACGCTATTCATGATTCATATCTTATGTTTTGTCCGGGCGAGTGACCGATCCTGAGTATCAGTTCAGCAGAGTCGAATTTCCCTCACGACGATATGTTACTGAAACGGGTGGATTGCCTCGGTCTCGATTTCGGGACCGTTGGTGATCCGAACCCGGAACCCCCGGTTGAATTATTCCCCATCATATACTATCGGACAGAACGTTTGATACTCTCCGCCGGCCCGATACCCGGCGGAATGTATCATTGCTTCTGTCCGATAGTATACAGGCCGGGCTCCGTGGAGTCAAGCGCGTAGGACTCGGTGAAGAGAAACGTTCCGTGGCCAGCAGCCATCTAGTGGACCGCTATCCCCCTCGGCACCGTTCACGACTGCCCGACGCGCCGGGTTGGATGCGTCCGGCCCCATCGTTGTGCCATTGGGCGAGAGCTTTGCTTTTGGCGTTCCTGCCCAGCAATCCTCACCACGGGCACGCCTCGTACCTCCCCAGCCGATTCGCTCGCTCCCGGTGGTCGCTCGCTCATCCCTCGCGCGTCGCTCTCGTGGCACGAGCGCCACGAGAGCGCGCGCCCCTTCGGACTGTTTCCCAACGGTCCGGCACATGATCCAACGGTCCGCCACGTGACGACTCCCGCGGAACGAACGCGATGAACGTCGATTCCCGGTAGTCCTATCAGTCCCGCCCACGCAGACCCGGCCATGACGCGGGACGGCCCGGTCGAGTACGAGCCACGCAGCGTCAAGGCGATCCTCGCGGAGATGAAGGACATCGCCGAGTTGCTCATCGATCTCTCCTACTCCTCGGTCCTCTTCGAGGACGAGGACCTCGCCGAGGAGGTGCTCGAACTCGAATCGCGGATGGACGTCCTCCAGTTGCAGGCCCGGATGAGCCTCGTGATGGCCGGGCGCAGTCCGGAAGAGGCCGAGACGCTCGCGCCCGTGTTCGGCATCGTCGGCGCCGCCGAGAAGATCAGCGACGCCGCGGGCGACATCGCGAAGGTGGTCCGGGAGGACATCGGCCACCCGGCGGCGCTCACACGGCACCTCCCCGACGCCGTCGAGACGCTGGCGCGCGCCGCGGTCGCCCCGGAGTCGGCGTACGTCGACCGATCCCTCGGGGAGATCGACCTCGAAACGGCGACCGGGGTGCGCGTCGTCGCGATCCGGCGGGGCGAGGAGTGGGTGCTCAATCCCGACAAGGACACCCACGTTCGCCCCGGGGACGTGCTCCTCTGCCGGGGCGCCGCCGACGCCGTCGCGGCGGTGTACCGCGAGGCGACGGGGGAAGCACCCCCCCGCGAGGAGCCGGAGCCGGCCGCCATCGACGACCTCGACCGGGCGGTCGAGTCCGTCGTCCTCATGAAAAACATGAGCGAACTGGCGGTCGACCTCGCCTACGGGAGCGTGCTGTTCGACAGCACCGAACTCGCCACCGAAGTGCGCGAACTCGAGATCGAGGTGGACGCCCTGAAGTCCCGCTTCGAGGCGTGGGCGCTCCGGGCGGCGGCGTCCGTCGAGGATCCAGTCTCGATCCGAGGCCTGCTTCACATCGCCGCCAGCACGGAAGTGATCAGCGACGCCGCCGTCGAAATCAGCGAGGGCGTCCTCCGGGGGTTCAGGGGCCACCCCGTCGTCGAGGCGGCCGTCGAGGAGACCGACGAGGTGATCGTCCGGGTCGTCGTCGGGGCGGGAAGCGAACTCGCCGGAACCGGGATCGCGGACCTGGAACGCGACGCCGGGACGGGCGTGTCCGCCCTCGCGATCCGGCGCGAGTCGGACGGCCGGGGGGAGGAGCACGGCAGGGACTCGAATGGGGAATGGCTCATCTCGCCCGGCCCGGGGACGCGGCTCCGCGCGGGCGATCACCTCATCGCGAAGGGGACCCGGACCGGCGCCGAGCGCCTCGAACACCTCGCCGCCTGATGTCCGGACGCTGGTCGGTCCCGTCGATCACCCGCGCGCTGTTGCCGATCCTGCTCGCGTTGACCGTCCTCGAACTCCTCGGGGGACTCACCCTGGGATCGTTCGAGGCGACGCTCCTGCGGTACCCTTCGCTTCTCGTCCTCGTGCCGGTCACGATCGGGACGGCGGGCAACCTCGGGAGCATCCTGGCGTCGCGGCTGTCGACGGACTTCCACCTCGGGGTGCTCTCCTTCGATCCCGGCGACGAGCGGCTGATCGGCAACACCGCCACGACGATCCTGCTCGCGGTGAGCGTCTTCCCGGCGGTCGGCGCCGGCGCGTGGGCGATGGCGTGGATCACGGCGAGCCCCCAACTGGCGCTCGGCACCGTCGTCGTCGTCGCGCTCGCCAGCGGGGGCGTCCTCGCCG
>Ga0207719_100917_pt1 | contig 10702 bp, 6 predicted proteins | sample A23P1SouthBayCA_2_FD_187279 | JGI IMG/M metagenome (GOLD analysis project Ga0207719, IMG submission 187279) | Aerobic enrichment media microbial communities from Eden Landing Ponds, California, USA - A23 P3 (3) (SPAdes) | ecosystem: Environmental > Aquatic > Marine > Unclassified | place...
CGTCGCCGTCTGTTTGCCCCGGATTGTCACCGTCGCCGACCGCGTTCCCGCCGTGATGTCGCTCCCGCGAACTGTCACCGTGTACGTTCCTGGCGGGCGCTCGGCCATGTAGACGCTCATCCGGCCCCCGCTCTGCGTGATTCGGGCACTCCGCGGATTCAGGTTCAGCGGCTCCCCGTTCGGTCCTCGGACGGTCACGTCGAGTCGGTCCGCGTTGTCGAAGTCGTAGTTGGCGCGGATGACCATCGCGGAGACCGATTCGACCGTCTCGTTCGTGAGGGTGCGCCCGTTCCCGTCTCGCAGACTAAGACTCGTCACTTGGGGCTGGACGACGCGTATCTCTGCTTGCTCGTCGCGATCCGACTCGACGTAGTACAGCCCCGGTTCGACGCCGGTGAAGTCAGCCGCCGTGGGGTCGTCGATTTCGACCGAGGCGTTGCCGTCGACCTGCCGGAGCGTGACCGACTCGTCGTCGATGTCGTCGCCGGCGGTCAACTGAACGTTCGAGATGTCCAGCGTTTCGCTGACGTACACTGTCACCGGCGGCGTCGTGTTGACCGGTTCGGACCGCGGTTCGCTCACCGCACTTGCGGGGGTCACGGCGCTCCCTGCAACTACCAGACAAACGAGTGCCACGAGGGCTGCTCGGCGCACACGTCGAACACGATTGGGGACCATCGCTTGCTACGTCCGCCCGTACAATTGTAAAATTAGTGTACGACGACTCCTCGGAGCCCGGTGCGCATTCCGAACGTGATGATTACTAACTAATTCATCGTGTCACGGTATCTCTCCACACGAAATTCGGGCATATTCCGTGACAGGACACGCATTGACCACCGACAGACCACAAAACACTTACTATGGGATTGGCTTGATTCCAATACCCCTACCCGTGGAGACTGCGTGCAGTCCATCCACGAACTCGGCATGAAAGACGTGACTCGGGATTGCCACTGCGAACCAACAAACTAAGAATGACAGACTATAACGATAAAGCGCGCGCAGTAATCCTCGCAGCGCTCATGGTCTTCAGCGTCTTCGCTGGGACTGTGGCGTTCTCGGGGACGGCTGCGGCGCAGTCGGCTACTCCAGGGAATTCGTCCCTTACCCCGAATTCGGTTCAGGAAGGTTCGACGAACTCCCTTACTGTCGACCTTGAACTGAATAGTATCGATACTCAAGACGGTACCGCTCAGACAGTTTCCCTTGACTTCAACGACACGTTGGGCATGTCCAGTGCAGGCGTGTCGAACGTCGATGTCTCTGGCGAGAATGTCACGTCTAACGGAAACTCTAATGTTGACTCCACGAACAACGTCGTGAACCTCACCCTAGGTGACGCGAGCGGTAGCGGCGTTGCTAGTGATACGGTCAACGTGACGTTCGACATTCAGAACGTGGTTGCACCCTCCGTGCAAGGAAACCAGCAGACTGACGTCGCCCTGTCTCTCGACACGAACAATGATGGTTCGTTCGAGACAGGTGCAGACCCCGTCAGTGCTTCCTTCTTCACGTTCACGGTCACCGACTCCACGACGGGTGGCGCAAGCGCAACGCGTGCCGGTTCAGGTGGCACGGGTGACTTCGACACCGGAAACGGTGCGGGTGTCGTCTACCCTGGTGCGACGGTGTACCAGGGCGAGACTGACATCTCAGTCGGCGGCTCCGCCGCTGGGACGACGTTCACGAAGACTGCGGGTGACGCGCAGGGCGTCCCCCTCGAGTTCCCGATTCCGCAGGACCAGGCGACTGGTACCTACAACAACTCGGCCAACCAGCAGATTACGGTCACGCGACCGCGCGTGACGGACCTGGAAGTCGAGAACCGCCAGGGAGCCGACATCGCTGGTGGCAGCGTGCCCCAGGGTAACTCCTCGACTGGCTCGGGTGAACTCACGGTCATCGGCGACTGGAACTACCAGAAGGCCGAGAACCTTGAACTGACCATCGAGAACGAAAACGGTCTCGAAGTGACCAACCAGGCTGTCGACGAGAACAACGGTGCCGACAACCCGGCAGACAAGGCCACCACGAGCGGGACGGCGTCGGCCAGCTGGGACGTCGACCTCTCGGACCTCAACACGGGGACGTTCACCGTTACGGTCGAAGGGAGCGACGACCTCGACTTCGGTCCGGCGACCCAGAGCACGACCGTCACTGTGACCAGTGACGACGATGTCACGCTCGACCTGGACCAGTCATCGGTCATCCGCGGCGATGACGTCACGTACACGATCCGTGGCTCGAACGCGGGCGACCAGCACCTCGTTGCTATCGAAGACGGCGACTTCCGGACGGACGCCAACGGCAACCCGGTCTCGGGTAGCACGATCTTCCGGAACGTCGGCGACACGCTGGCCCGTGGCGAGTACACGGACACCAGCGGTAGCAGCAACACCGACTACGCGTTCGCGATTGTCGAGATTGACGACGACACTGGTGTCGGCGTCGGTCAGATCGACACATCGAACCTCGACACGTCGAGTATCGACGTGAACGTCTACGAGACCAGCGCGACGAACCTGGCGAACGAGCAAGGTTCGAACCGGTCTCTGCGAGCGCAGAACTTCACGGCTGCCAACCTTGACGACGACCGGATCGAAGACGATCCGTCGCTGCAAGTCGAGGAAGGCGAAATCACGATCGACAACCCCGGTAACACGTACGTGGTCAACAGTGAAGTCGACATCAACGGGTCCGTCTCTGGCGGGACCGACGACGTCGCCGTGTACGTGCGCCGCGAGGCTCGCTACCAAGTCGTCAACCTCGGGGGCGGACAGCGCTCCATCTCGGTTGACGCAGACAACACGTTCGAGAAAGAAGACGTTGGTCTCTCGACCAACTCCGGCCCCGGTAACAACATCCTGTCGCTGCCGGGGACGTACCGCTTCGGTATCATCGACGCATCTGACGTCGGTGGGACGGGTAGCATCGCAGACAACGTTACCACGTCCAACTTCAACACTGGAACGAGCGCCCAGCAGTCGATCCGTGTGACGGACACGGAGCTGAGCGTGAACATCCAGACGGTCGGCGGTCAGGTCGCCCTGACGGGAAGTCCTGAATCGCCGGAACCGGTCAACATCACCGGCACGGCGCTCGGTGCAACTAACAACGAAGTCATCGTGATCACGGTTGGCGAACGCGGTAACGTCGGCTACGACACGATTTCCGTCGACGACGACGGAACCTTCGAAGAGGAAGACTTCAACCTCGGTGACCTCGAGGAAGGCCGTGCGAGTGCGCACGTCCTGATGCAGGGTCGTGACGGTGCCTTCGGTGACGGTGAACTCCCGAGTTCTGCAAGCGGGAGCTTCCAGACGTTCGTCACGAACCTCGACCGAGACAACCGGCCGGCTGGGACCTCGACGCTGACGGGCGATCAGATCCGTTCGCGAATCGTGGACCAGACGACCGAAGACGTTGGTAGTGACGACCGGATGACATCGACGACCTTCCAGATCAACACGGCTCGCACGAGCATCGGGAACGTCTACCCCGAAGGCATGCAGGCGTCGGGTGTGAACCCGGTGGCTGTCGACAGCACGGCAGTCGTGGAAGGGCAGACGAACCTGCGTCCGGACGACAACTCGATCACGCTGGAACTGTCCAGCCAGGACGGGACCTCGGTGGCCCTGTCCTCGAGCGACGAATGGTCGTACGACGGCACGTGGTCGATGACGCTGGAGCTCCAGGACGTGCAGACGGGCACGTACGAACTGGAAGCTGACGACGGCGAGAACTCGGACATCGTCGAAGTCCAAGTCGTCCAGTCGGTCGAAACCGCAACGCCGGAACCGACGGCAACGCCGGAACCGACGCCGACGGACACGGCAACGCCGGAACCGACGCCGGAACCGACGCCGGAACCGACGCCGGAACCGACGCCGGAACCGACGGCAACGGCCACGCCGACGCCCACTGAGGGTGGCGGTCCTGGCTTCGGTGCCATCGTCGCTGTCATCGCGCTCATCGCGGCAGCACTGCTGGCCGTGCGACGCGACAACTAACGACTAACAACGACTGACCGCCGAAAGCGGTCACACGGTGCGGATTCTTTTATCGGACCTCTCGGAGAGTGACAACACTCGCTCGAACGCCCTGGCACACGGCAAATCAATCCACCTGTAGTCACGAGGGATGAACCAGCCAGCGCTCGAACGTGTACTATTCTCTGATAGAACTGACCGTTCTTCACACACCACTCGGAAGTTGTGATGGTATACTTCCCTCCATCCTATCATAAGTTCACATAACAGACATTAATTCGAGGTGGATACCAACCTCCAATACACGAGAATGGCACGCGCACTGACGGTCAGAGACCTGTTCCGACTGCTCTTGCCGACCAAATGCTTCGTCGAGGCACTCTCGATGTCGGTGTTACTTGTCTCGATTTCGGGGTGTACTCTCGCGGTACTCCCGACCTACCCGACTACACCGTCCAGACGGCTTTGACGTCACCCGCCGAGAGCGACCGCGTCCAGACGACTCGGATATCGCTCGCCCGTGTGTCCTCGGGGACGGCGTACACCAAGTCACCGCGCTGGACAGTTCGACCACCGAGTTCGCCGCTAGTGTAGGGGTCGTCGCTCATCGCTTGGTGTTGTGAGCGTGTTTCCCCACCGACTTCGAGAGTGAAGGTGTCGGCGGGGGGTGTCGTGAGCGGCTCTTCGAGGCTGTTTCGGACATCGAGCCGCATGATAGCCCACTTTTCGCCGTCCGGTGCCTGGGTCGGTGACCCACCGTCTTCGCCGGTGGGGTACGCCGATTCGAACGAGCCGCCGAGGACGTTGATGAAGAGGCCGTTCGGCACGACGTAGCGCTCGCCGAACGCGAGCGTCGCGGGGTCGACGTCGACTGCCCACGTCTCGTCGAACGCTGGAACCCGAAAGCGGAGCGTCGAGAGGTACTGTGGCCTGAGGGTCGCACTCTGCCAGTCACCTGTTTCGCCCGGCGCCAGCGACAGCTCGATCTGGTCGGCGACAGACCACTCCCCGTCGCCGACTTTCATCTCCAGTTCGGACGTAAACGTTCCGGCACTCGATCCGCTGTTCTGCACCGTGAGGACGAACGCTGTCTCCGCGTTCAGCGCCCGTGGCTCGAGGATTCGTGCCCGTTGGAGTTCGAAGGACGGGTCGCCGGTTCCGGTCGCAGTCGTGGTCGGAGTCGCTGTCGCGGTCGTCGAGCCGTCGTCGCTCGAACAGCCTGCGAGGGCGGTGATACCGGTCGCGGCGAGGAACGCGCGGCGTCGCATGGCCGTCGTTCGGCGTGGCTGGCATAAATGGCGTCCGGTTCTCTGGCGCCCGCTCCGCAACCACTAAACGCGCCTCGCGCCTTCCTTGCGTAATGACCGACTGGACGGAGAAGTATCGCCCATCGACGCTGTCGGCCATTCGGGGGAACGACAAGGCTCGCGATGCCCTCGCGGAGTGGGCACAGACGTGGGACGACCACCGTGAGGCCGTCGTCGTCTACGGGAGTCCGGGCGTCGGCAAGACGTCCGCGGCCCACGCGCTCGCCGCCGACATGGGGTGGGAGACGGTCGAACTCAACGCCTCCGACCAGCGCACGGCGGACGTCATCGAGCGCTTTGCCGGGCGAGCGGCGAAGAACACGACTCTCGTGGGGTCGACCGGCGGCGACGGTGGTGGGCGCCAACTGGTCATCCTCGACGAAGCTGACAACATCCACGGCAACTACGACCGCGGGGGCGCGAGTGCGCTCACACGCGTGGTGAAAGACGCCAATCAGCCAATCGTCCTCCTCGCCAACGAATACTACGACATGAGCCGTGGGCTGCGGAACGCCTGTCAGGAAATTGAGTTCCGCGACGTGGCCGCCCGTTCTATCGTTCCCGTCCTCCGCGATATCTGCCGCCGCGAGAACGTCGAGTTCGACGCGGACGCCCTCGACCGAATCGCCGAGGTGAACGACGGTGACCTCCGCTCGGCTGTGAACGACCTGCAGGCCGCCGCAGAGGGCGACCGGCGTCTGACTGTCGACGATGTGGTGACCAGCGACCGGGACCGGAGTCTCGGTGTCTTCCCCTTCCTCGACGCCGTGTTGAAAGAGGAGTCCGCCGAGGAGGCGATTCAGTCCGCGTACCGCGTCGACGAGACGCCCGACGACCTGACGAAGTGGCTTGCCGAGAACGTCACGAAGGTGTACGACGGGGCGGAACTCACACGGGCGTACGAACACCTCGCGGACGCCGACCGATGGCTTGGTCGAGTCCGCGCGAGCCAGGAGTACGGCTACTGGCGCTACGCGACCGACGCCCTCGCCGGTGGCGTGGCCGCCGCCCGCGACGGGGAGAAGGGTGGCTGGACCCGGTTCAACCGCCCGCAGTTCTGGCCTGCCTCCGACTCGACGGCAGACGAGGTGGTTCGGAAGGTTGCCGAGCGCGGCGGCTTCAGTATGGCAACCGCGCGCCGCGAGGTGCTTCCCTTCCTCGCGGCCATGACCCACCACTGCAAGCCCCGCGACCTGACGGTAGCGATGGCGGCACACTACGACTTCGACGAGGCCGCGGTGTCGTTCGTGACCGGGAGTGGCGAGACGACGAACAAGGTGGAGTCCATCGTCGCCGACGCCGAGGAGCGCCGCGGGTCGGCGATGCAAGACCACTCCGGGGCGTTCGGTGGGACACCAACGGAAACTGTCGCCACCGACGCCGATGCGTCGCCGTCCACGACCGGCACCGAACCGGTGGCAGACGACGCTGACGATGGCGACGACACGGCGGACGAGGCGGACGACGCCGACGACGGCCAGTCCGGGCTCTCTGATTTCATGTGAGTTTTTGCCCCACCGGGTCGTGGCGAGGGTATGCGCGCCGCAGTCCTCCGGGAACACGGCGAACCGCTGGAGATTACCGACGTTGAGCGCCCCGACCCTGAACCGCACGGTGCGGTACTCGAAGTCGAGGCCTGTGGCGTCTGTCGGAGCGACTGGCACGCTTGGCAGGGCCACGGCGAGTGGGTCGGTGACCGGGTGAGCGACGGGCAGATTCTCGGCCACGAACCCGCGGGCCGCGTCGTCGCCGTCGGGGACCGTGTCGAGCGAGTGGCCGTCGGTGACCGCGTCGCCGTCCCGTTCAACCTCGGCGACGGCACCTGCCCGCAGTGTCTGCGTGGCCACGGCAACGTCTGTGAAGACGGTCTTGCCCTCGGCTTCCAGCAGGAGGCACAGGGCGCCTTCGCCGAACAGGTCCACGTCCCTCACGCCGACTACAACGCGATGCACCTGCCCGACGGTGTCTCGGCGCGCGACATGGCGGCGCTCGGCTGTCGGTTCATGACTGCCTTCCACGCGCTCACCGCGCGGGGCGACGTCGGCGCCGGCGACTGGGTCGCCGTCCACGGCTGTGGCGGCGTCGGCCTCTCGACGGTCCACATCGCCGACGCCCTCGGGGCACGAGTCGTCGCCATCGACATCCGTGACGCGGCCTTGGAACTGGCGACCGACCTCGGCGCCGACGCCGTCGTGAACGCCGAGGGGGCGTCGGGCCGCGAGGTGACGGGCGAGGTTCGGTCGGTGTCCGACGGCGGCGCACACGTCTCAGTCGACGCCCTCGGCGTGGCCGAGACGTGTCGCAACTCCGTGTTCTCGTTGCGGCGCCGCGGTACGCACGTCCAAGTCGGGCTGACGACCGACGAGGAGCGCGGCGAGGTGTCGCTCCCCGTCGAGCGGATGGCGATGCTGGAGGCCGACTTCCACGGTGCGCGCGGGATGCCACCGACGCGCTACGACGAACTCCTCCGCCTGCTGGAGTCGGGGGCCATTGACCCCGCTCGGCTCGTCCGGCGTGAGGTGACGCTGGACGACGTGCCGGAGCGACTGGCGGCGATGACCGACTACGAAACGACAGGTGTCGAAGTCGTCACCGAATTTTAGCTGGTGACGGAGCCGGCCCGACCGGGTCGGGCACGGCGCGCGAGGACGGTGACGGCGACGACGGCCACTCCCGCGAAGAGGAAAGCGAAGGCGTTGACCGCCCGAACGGTCGGTGTGTAGAACACCAGGTCACGGCCGAGGAGCATCGCGACGAACAGGAAGGCGAGCGCTCCGCCGGTAGCGACGCGAAGCCGCGGCACGGCGGAGGCAGCGAGCCATCGTGTCGCGGCGAGGAGGGCGGCGACGGTGACGAGCGACGCGCCGTAGAAGGCTGCTTGCCCCGCCGGGCCGTAGGGTGTCGGCGTGAAGACGCGGCTAGCGAGGGCGCTCACGACCAGAGCGCCGAGGGCGACGTAGAGCGCGCGCCGAACGCTGCCGAGCGGCGGTCCGTCGTCGGTACGAGCCGAGAGCGCCGTCCACACCAGAAGCGAGAAGATGGTGAGGGCGACGACGAGGTGGGCACCCTGCGTCGGTGGCGAGTAGCCGTCGGGGAACAGGCCACTCAGGGTGACGGTAATGGCGCCGATACTGATTTGCAGGGGGAGGAGGGCAACGGCGAGGGTCGCGGTCAGGCGTGTCCGCTTGTCGGGACGGCGCCACGACCAGACGGCGGTGCCGAGGATGAACCATCCCGTAATCATGGCGACGAGGCGGTGGAACCACTCGATGAAACTCGGGATGGTCTGTGGGAGGAGACCGTTGTCACAGAGCGGCCACTGGGCCGAGCAGGCCAGCCCGGACCCCGTCGCGGCGGTGTAGACGCCGAGCATGACGAGCGTGAGCGTCAGCCCCGTCGTGAACGCGGCGAAGCGAGGGAACGTAATCCGGTCGCGAAGGCGCATACGCGCGGTTCAGCACCCGGCGCACTTAGACCTGTCCGAACCCTCCCGGTGACGGGGAACCACCCGAAGGTTGATGTGCGCCCTGTGGCCGGGTTCGAGCGAGTACGACGACATCTGCCGAATCCAGGTGTCGACGTACCACGGAAGGTTTTTTGTCCATCCCCCTGTGGTCGCGCCTATGGGACTCGACGACGACGCCAGGGAGTACCACCGACAGGACCCTCCTGGGAAGATAGAGATTTCGACGACGAAGCCGACGAACACGCAACGGGACCTGAGCCTCGCGTATTCCCCCGGCGTGGCCGCCCCCTGTCAGGACATCCACGACGACCCTGACCTCGCCTACGAGTACACCTCGAAGGGTAACCTCGTGGGTGTCATCTCGAACGGGTCGGCGGTCCTCGGTCTGGGCGACATCGGCGCGCAGGCCTCCAAACCTGTCATGGAAGGCAAGGGAGTCCTGTTCAAGCGCTTCGCCGACATCGACGTCTTCGACATCGAACTCGACTTCGACGACCCCTCCGATATCGTCACCGCGACGAAGGCGATGGAGCCGACGTTCGGTGGCATCAATCTCGAAGACATCAAGGCACCCGACTGCTTCGAAATCGAGGAGCGTCTCCGCGAGGAGATGGAGATTCCCGTCTTCCACGACGACCAACACGGCACCGCCATCATCACTGGTGCCGGACTCGTCAACGCTGCCGACATCGTCGACAAAGACCTCGAAGACCTGACGGTCACCATCTCCGGTGCGGGTGCGAGCGCCATCGCCACCGCCGACTTCTACGTCTCGCTCGGCGTCCAGCGCGAGAACATCACGATGTGTGACTCCTCGGGAATCATCACCACCGACCGCGTTGAGGGCGGCGACCTCAACGAGTACAAGGCCAAGTTCGCCCAGGACCGCCCCGAGGGCGACCTCGCGGACGCGATGGACGGGGCCGACGTGTTCGTCGGTCTCTCCGTCGGCGGCATCGTGAGCCAGGAGATGGTGCGCTCGATGGCCGACGACCCGGTCATCTTCGCGATGGCCAATCCCGACCCCGAAATCGACTATCACGACGCGAAAGACGCCCGCGACGACACGGTCATCGTCGGTACGGGACGCTCCGACTACCCGAACCAGGTGAACAACGTCCTCGGGTTCCCCTTCATCTTCCGGGGGGCGCTCGACGTACGAGCGACGGAAATCAACGAGGACATGAAAGTCGCCGCCGCCCGTGCCCTCGCCGAGTTGGCGCGCAAGGACGTCCCCGACGCCGTGGTGAAAGCCTACGGCGACCAGCCCCTCCAGTTCGGGCCGGAGTACATCCTCCCCAAGCCCGTCGACCCGCGCGTGATGTTCGAGATAGCGCCCGCCGTCGCGCAGGCGGCCATCGAGAGCGGCGCCGCGCGCAAATCCATCGACCTCAGCACCTACCGCGAGGAACTGGAGGCCCGCCTCGGCAAGTCCCGCGAGATGATGCGGGTCGTCCTCAACAAGGCGAAGACCGACCCCAAGCGTGTCGTCCTCGCCGAGGGCGATGACGAGAAGATGATCCGCGCCGCCTACCAGATTACCGACCAGGGCATCGCGACGCCCGTCCTCATCGGCAACCGAGAGGAAATCTGGACGACGATGGATGGACTCGGACTCGACTTCGAACCCGAAATCGTCGACCCTGCCGCGGACGAACTCGACTCCTACGCCGAGCGCCTGTACGAACTCCGCAAGCGCAAGGGGATTACCCGTCGCGAGGCGAACGAACTCGTCCACGACGGCAACTACCTCGGGAGCGTCATGGTCGAGATGGGCGACGCCGACGCGATGCTGACCGGCCTGATGCACCACTACCCCTCGGCGCTCCGTCCCCCGCTTCAGGTCATCGGCACCGCCGAAGACGCCGACTACGCCGCCGGTGTCTACATGCTTACCTTCCGCAACCAGGTGGTCTTCGTCGCGGACGCGACGGTGA
>Ga0207719_100918_pt1 | contig 10666 bp, 9 predicted proteins | sample A23P1SouthBayCA_2_FD_187279 | JGI IMG/M metagenome (GOLD analysis project Ga0207719, IMG submission 187279) | Aerobic enrichment media microbial communities from Eden Landing Ponds, California, USA - A23 P3 (3) (SPAdes) | ecosystem: Environmental > Aquatic > Marine > Unclassified | place...
AGCGACCGCGCAGTCCGGCCTTTTTGGTCCAGCTTTTTTCGCCGGGGTCGAGCGCTCGCCCCCGGCGAGCGCGACGCCCCGGTGAAAAAGGTGGTCGGCGTTCGTCAGGTATAGGTCACACCGCTCCCGAGTGCCCGTGAATGGAGTATCTGGAGCGCCGTCGTGACCGCGTCGAGGAGCGACTCGAGGCGGTCCTCGACGGCGTCGAGCCGGAGGAGTTGGCCGACGAGGTGCGACACGTGGTCCTCTCGGGGGGCAAACGGGTGCGGCCGACGGTGACGGTGCTGGTCTGCGAGGCGCTCGGCGGAGACACCGAAATGGCCGTCGAGTACGCCGTGGGGATCGAACTCGTCCACAGCGCGTCGCTGGTGGTCGACGACATCATCGACCGGTCGGAACTGCGCCGCGGGACGCCGTCGGCGTGGGCCGAGTACGGCCACGGCCCGGCGATCATCGCCAGCGACGGGCTGCTCGGCGAGGCGTTCGCCCTCTTCTCGGCCGACGAACGGGCGATGCAGGCCGTCGCCGAGTCGATGGTCGAACTCGGCGAGGGCGAAGCGACGGAACTCGTCGCCCAGCCCACGACCGAGGAGGAGTACATGGAACTCGCCCGACGGAAGACGGGCGCGCTCTTTCGCGCGGCGGCGGAACTGGGCGCGATCGCGGCCGACGCCGACGCCTACACCGTCGAGCGCTTCGGTACCTACGCCGAGCGCGTCGGGGTGGCCTTCCAGATGCGCGACGACGTCCTCGACGCCACCGCCGACGCCGAGGACCTGGGGAAGCCGACCGGTCACGACGCCGCGATGGAGCGCCCGTCGCTCGTGCAGGTCGGCGACCTGACCCCCGAGGAGGCCGACGAGCGCGCCCGCGAGCAGTCCGACGTGGCCCTGGAGGCGCTGGCCGCCGTCGACGCCGACAACTCCCGGGCGCTGGACTACCTCGAAGACCTCGCCGAGTTCGTCGTCGTCCGCGAGCGGTGAGGCCGGAGACTCACTCCGAGAGCTGCGCCAGTTCCTGTCGCACGGTCGCTTCGAGCCCCTCGCGCAGCGGCCGGTGCTGTAGCCCCAGTTCGGCCCTGGCTTTGCTGTTGTCGCCGAGGTACGTGACGCCGCCGAGCACCCGCAGGCGCTCGGTGCGGTAGTCCGGGGGCAGCGTGACGACCTGTTCGAGGAGGCCGGCGACGGCCGCGAGCCACCGGAAGACGACGGGCGAGACCGCTCGCGGCGGCTCCCGGCCGGCGACGTCGGCTATCACGTCGAACAGGTCGACGAGCGTCGCCGGCTCGCCGCCGACGATGTACGCCTCGCCCGGCGTCCCCCGGTCCATCGCCTGCAGGTGTGCGCGAGCGACGTCCGCGACGTGGCCCGGCGAGTAGGCGACGCCGCGGGGGACCACCGGCAGGTCGCCGCGCAGGAACTCCCGGAGTGCGTCCCCGAACGCGCTCGTGTCGCCGGGGCCGTAGACGAGTCCGGGCATGACCGTCACCAGCGGCAGGCCCGCCTCGACCATCGGTTCGGCCACCTCGTAGTGTGCCTCCCACTTCGTCCGGTCGTAGGCCGTCAGGTGCCGCCCGGCGTAGCGGTAGCGCTCGTCGACGACCTGTCCGCCGGTGTCGGAGTTGACCGCGAGCGTGCTCGTGTAGACGCCTTTCGGCACGTCGAGTTCGTCCATCACCGTCAGCACGTTGCGGGTCCCGTCGACGTTGACACGCTCGCCGACTGACGGGTCCGCGGCGCCGATTTCGTACCAGCCCGCGACGTGGAACACGCCGTCGACGCCGTCCATCGGGTCGTACAGCGTCTCCCGCTCCGTCACGTCGCCCTCGACGACCTCGGCGCCCGCCGCGTCGAGGTCGCCCGCCGCCGACGGGTCCCGCGCGAGCGCGACTACGTCGTGTCCGTCCGCCAGCAACTGCCGCGCGACGTGGCCTCCCACGAATCCAGTCCCGCCGGTGAGGAAGTACTTCATCACGTCGAGTACGAGCCGGGGTGAGTAAACGGTGCCGACGGTCCGGCCGACACGTCGGATCGGCGGCTAGTCGGGCGGTCGCCGCACTCGGCGACGGGCGGTCACAGGGAGAAGTCGACGACGACGGGGAGGTGGTCGGAGGGGTACCAGCCGTTCCCCCCCATGTCGGCGGCGACGCCGTACCCCTCGACGCGCGGGCCGTCGACGAAGACGTGGTCGATGCGGATCCCCGGGCGCAGGCTCTCGAAGTCGGTCCGGGTCGTGTCGGGGCCGTGGGGGCGGTGGGGGGTGATCTGGCGGGCGTCGGCGAGCCCGCTCTCGCGGTCGCCCTCGCCGACGAGGATGGCGTAGGGCTCGTCGGTGTCGGTGCAGTTGAAATCGCCGCCAAGCGCGAGCGGGTCGCCGTCGGCCAGTTCGGGCAGGCGGTCGAGAAGGAGGTGTGCGGCCTCGCGACGGGCCGTGGGTCCTTCGTGGTCGAAGTGGGTGTTGACGTAGACGACTCGCTCGTCGGTGGTGCGGTCGCGCAGGCGGGCCCACGTGGCGATGCGGGGCCAGCTGGCGTCCCAGCCGACACTGCCGGGTTTCTCGGGTGTCTCCGAGAGCCAGAACGTCCCCGACCCGAGGCGGTCGAAGCGCGAGCGGCGGTAGCCCACCGGGCAGAACTCGTCTTCGCGCTCGCCGGCGAGGCGGGACTGGCCGACCCACTCGTAGGCGTCGAGTTCGGCTTTCAGGTCGTCGTACTGGCTCGAGAGCGGTTCCTGCAACCCGACCACGTCGGGCCGGTGAAAGCGGACCGTGCTCGCGACGGCCGCGCCCCGCCCGTCCCAGTCGTAGTCGCCGTCGTCCGCGACGTCCCGCCGGACGTTGTACGTCATCGCCCGGAGGGTGTCCGTGTCCATACCTCCGGTAGCACCCACCGCTCCTTGAGCCTACGGTATCGCACAATTCGAGCCACCGGTCCCGAGGCCCGTCCGCTGGTCGCGACCGACCGCGGCGTGCGTGTCGGTGCCGGCGCGGCCGGGTGTCGGCGCGGTCGTCGGCGCACGGGGAAACGCGTTTCACCCCGCAGTGCGAGGTGACGGATATGTCCGACCTCGGGGATTTCACTGATTTCGACGGCGGTGACGATGGCGGGAGCGGCGAGGGCACCGCCGCGACCGACGCCGCGGACGACACATCCGGCGACGACCCGCCGGCCGACGGCGGAGCCGACACCGACGCCATGGACGAGACGACCGACGCCGCGGACGACGATTTCGCGTCGGTTGGCGTCGCGCCGACGGGCGAGGACCGCGGTATCGGCGTCGTCTCCGCGACGGAGGGCCTGCGGATCAGCGAGGACAGCCAGGAGACCGAACTCCGCGCGTACGTCACGGTCGCGAACCGCTCGGACGTCCGCATCGGCAAGTACCTGCTCGTCCCCTACGATCCGGGCGTGGGGGCGGTCGGGGGCACAGCGGGGGGCGGTGCGGCGAGTGCCGCGGGCGGCGCGGTGGGGGACGCCGGCGGCGAGCGCCTGTTCTGTCGGATCACCGCCCTGGAGTACGCCCAGGAGTTCCGCGCCGACGACGCCACCGAGATCCACGCCCGCCGCGCGATGCGCCAGGGCGGCATCGACGAGCAGGACTTCAAGTTCGTCGCGACGCTCGAACCCGTAGCGGTTCTCTACCGCGACAACGGCGAACTCAAGCGGCGGATGACCGACCGCGTCCCGAAACCCGAAACCGTGGTCCGCGAGGCCACCGACACCGGCGAGATCAAGACCGGACTGAAGATCCCCGACGACGGCGTCTTCCTCGGCCATCTCGCGGTCGGCGGCGAGAAGGTGCGGACCGCGGCGGAACCCCCGACGATCGATTACCGGCTCAAAGACGACTACGCCGACGGCGACCCGCTCGTGTTCCGCCACACGCTCGTCGCCGGCGGCACGGGGTCGGGCAAGACCCACAGCGCGAAGAACGTCCTCCGGCAGTACCTCGCCGCCGACCGGAGCTACCCCGTCGGCGACGGGGGACGCGACGCAGCGCCCGGTCTGGTCATGTTCGACCCGCAGGACGAGTACGCGCAGATGCACGACGACAACCCGGACCTGGACGACGCGTTCGCCCGCCGACTGGAACAGGAGGGGATCGCTCACGGCGGCGTCGACGACACCATCGCGTTCGTGCCGAAGGTCCAGGGGGCATCCTACGCCACCAGCGACCACCGCGCCGAGCAGGTGGAGTTCACCATCCCGTTCTCGATGGTCCATGACAACCCCTGGCTCATCGCCGGCTCCAGCCTCAACGGGAACCAGTACAACGCCCTGCGACTGCTGCTGAACAGATTCACCGACGACTACGGCGATGGCGGCACCTACCAGCAGTTCAAAACCTTCCTCGACGACCCGGCGCTGCGCGAGGAGTTAGACGAGACAGGTCGGGTCCACGAGGCGACGTTCAACGCGGTCAAACGGCGGGCACTCGGCTTCGACGGCATCTTCGACCAGGACGCGCGGCCGATCACCGACCGGATCCACGAGTTCGTCCGGTCGTGCGGAATCTCTGTCGTGCCGACCTACCACATCAACAACTCGCGGACGACGGTCACGGTGGTGCTCGCGCTCGCCGCCCTGCTGGTCGACCAGAAGCTCTCGAACGACCCCGAGTACGAGCGCATCAAGGAGACGCCGCTGGTCCTCGGGCTGGACGAGGCCCACAACTTCCTCGCGGAGGTCGACAGCGTCCAGGGCGAACAGATCGTCGGCAAGTTCACCGAGGCCGCCAAACAGGGCCGCAAGGAGCGACTCGGGCTCTTTCTCATCACCCAGGACCCTCAGGACATCGCCGAACCCGTGTTCAAGCAGATCAACTCGACCGTCGTCCTCAACCTCGGCGACGAGGACGCCATCTCCGCGGTCAACATCCCGCCGAGCCTCGAACAGAAAGTCCCCTACATGGAGAAGGGGCAGATGGTCGTCTACTCGCCGGACAACTCCGATCCCGTCGAACTCGTCGGGCTCTCGAAGTGCCTGACGAAACACGACTAGCGGGGCGGCGTCATCGCGGTCCCGGCCGGAGGTGTGCCGCCGGTACGGTGAGCTTATCGCTCGCTGACCGCTCGAACGGACAGCATAGTTATCCGTCAGTCGGGAGGTGAATCAGGTATGGCACACGCTCCGGAAACGCCCGCCCGATACGTCTGCGAGCACTGTCAGGTGATCCACGCGGGGACGCCGGTCCACGAGGGTGGCGGCGAGCACAGCTTCACGCCGCCCGATGTCTGTGGCGCGTGCGGCGAGACGGCGTTCGTGCGGTTCGCCGAGTGGGTCCATCACCACGACTGAACCGCGGAGGTCGCCGGGCGCGCGCGAGATCGCCGGCCCCAGGAGACGGCGTGGTGAGTCCTCGGGCAGGCGGCGCGGTGAGCTACAGCGGTGACAGTTCGGTCACGTCGGCGTCGGCGACGTCGACGAGTTCCTCGCGGGCGTCGCGCTTGCAGGTGAGATACACCACCTGCCAGCCCGCGTCGGCCAGGTCAGCGACCACTTCGGCTTGCCGGGCCAGTCGCTGGGGATCCGACGAGAGGAAGGCGTCGTCCATCAGGAAAAAGCCCTGTCGCCCTTCGAGGAGGCGTCGACCGAGCGCGACCCGGACGGAGAGATAGAGCTGGTCGCGGGTCCCGCGGCTCAGTTCGTCCGGCGCGAGCGTCCGGTCGCTCGCGAGGTCGACCACGAGTTCCGAGTCGTCGGTCAGCCGCAGGTCGGCGTAGCGGTCGTCGGTGACCCGCGTGAAGATATCGGCCGCCGTCCCGTCCTCGAACAGCGTGGTCATCTTCTCGTTTTCGGAGGCGGCCATCTCCTCGAGAACTGTGGCGGCGGCCCGCGAGACGTCCGCGTCCGTCTCGATGACGGCGACGAACGCGTCGAGTCGCTCCTGGAGGTCTTCGAGCGCGTCGACGTTCGTCACGGCGAGGTCGAGGGGTTCGCCGACGAACATCTCGAAGGCCAGGCTGTCGGCGCGGTCGGCGAACTCCTCGAGTCGGCGCCGATGGTCCGCGAGGCGGTCGCGGTGGTCGCGGTAGCGCTGGCGGGCGTCGGTCGCGCGCTCGCGAGCGTCGTCGAGTTCCCCTTCGGTGAACTCCCGCTCGACGGTCAGGTCGACCTCGGCTCGGCGGGCGTCGAGTCGGTCTTCGGCCGCATCGACCACCTCGCGAGGGCCGTCGGCGTCGATGTCCAGCCAGGTCCGCAGCACTTCGGTGTTGCCCTGGATCACCTCGGTGTGGCTCTCGCGTTCCTCGCGGACCTCGGCGATCCGGCCGCGCACGTCCGCGAGGTTGTAGGCGTCGATACCCGCTTCGTTAGCGTCCTCGACGAGGGTCTCGCGGTCGGCCGACAGCGTGGCGAGGCTCCCGCTGGCCGACCGGTAGAGCGCGAGCGCGACCAGCGCGACCAGCGCGAACGCGGCCGGGCCGGCGGCGACCACCGGAACCGACGTGACCCCGAGCGCGATCGGGACGGCCCCCGCGACGACGCCGGCGGCCAGCGCGGCCAGCGTCGTCCGGCGGTACCACGTCTTGCGCGCCTCGAGTTCCGGTTCGCTCCCGGCTTCGAGGTCCTCGAGTCGCCGCTCGAGCCTGTCCAGTCGGTCGCCGTCCGGGAGGTCGCTTCGCTCGTCGAGGCTCTTCTCGAGTGCGCCTTTCGTCTTGACGAGTTCCTCGTACTCCTGGCGGGCCTTCGCGGCCTCGAGCGTCTCGACCTCGCGTTCGACGGCGTCGAGGTCGGCCCTGGCCCGATAGCAGTCCCGTTCCACGGTGTCGAGCCCCTCTGATTCGGCCCGCTCGAGGTAGTCGGCGACGTCCTCGCGGAGACTACTCGCGAGGTCGAGTTGGTCCTCGGCGTCGTCGTACTGGGCGGACAGCTCCATCCGCAGCGGCGTCAGGCGGCCCCGCGCCAACACCTCGTCGCGGACGGTCTGGATGTCGCCGGTCCAGATGCCGACGATGCGGTCGGTCACCCGCTGGTAGAAGGTGTCCTCGTCGGCGATGGCCAGGTCGCCGTCCCGGACGACGAAGACGTTGCGAAACTCCGCGGGCGTCAGTTCGAAGTCGTACTCGCGCTCGTAGTGGTCGAAGAGGAGTTCGTCCGAACCGAGTTTCTGCTCCTCGCCGTCGACGCCGAGGACGACGTACCCCTCGGGGTCCTCGTCGACGCGGGCCTGTGCGACCGAGGGGCTGTCGGTCAGCGACCGGAGCAGGCTCTCGACGAGCAGGGTCTTGCCAGACTCGTTGGGGCCGTAGACGACCGTCGCGCCCTCGTCGAAGGCGATGGTCTCGCGCAGGGGCCCGTACCGGTCGACGTGGACCTCCCGGAGCTTCACACCGACCCCTCCCGCGCGGGCCGACCCGTGCCCCACTTGGTGTCCGTCGCGCCCCACTTGGTGTCCGTCGCGCCCCACTTGGTGTCCGTCGCGCCCCACTTGGTGTCCGTCGCGGCCTGTCCGGTGACCGCCTCGCGACCGCTCATACGTGGGTCACCTCGCCGGTCTCGAGGAGGTGTGCGAGCGTGTCGACGAGGCGGCGCTCGACCTGTTCGCGGTCGTCGACGCGGTCGTACGCCTCGAGGTCGAGGTCATCCAGTCGGGCGACGAAGTCCTCGTAGATCGGGTGGTCGAGGACGGCCGCGACGCCGCGGGTCTCGTTGCGGACCGTCGCCGGGCCGGCGACGGCGCGCAGTCGCTCGTCGAACGCGGTCTCGTCGATCTCGGTGAAGCCGCCGACCCGTACTTCGAGGTCGGCCCGGTCGGCGTCGTGGCCGGCGACCCACCGCTCGACCCGGTCGATGACGTCGTACCCCCCGCCGGGTGTCGCCGTCTCGGCGAATCGGTCGCGGTAGTGGGTGTCGAGCGCCACCGGCTGGACGTTGTCGTCGTCGGTGTCGACGAGGACGGCGTGGCGCCGGCCGAGTTCGCTCCAGGAGTGGGCCACGGGTGAGCCGGGGTAGATGAACAGACCGCCGTTCGGGAGTTTCGTCTGGTAGAGGTCGCTGTGGACGTGCCCGGCGAGGACGAACTCGTAGCCGAGTTCGCCGAGCGTCTCCTTCTGGACCGGGAAGTACCCCGTGCGTTCGTCCTCGCCGGTCGCACTCGCCGCGAAACCGGCGTCGAGCGTGCAGTGGAGCAAGAGCACGGCGTCGTCCGCGTGGTCCTGGAGGGCGAAAAACAGCTCCTCGCCGAGCTCGTCGCGGTAGGGAACGCCGACGACAGTGCCGTCGTCGACGGCGCGTGTCTCGTAGGGGTCAGTCGACAGCACCGACAGGTCGGGGCCGAACTCGACGTTTCCGTCGAAGGCCGCGGCGTCGTGATTGCCGGGGACGACCAGCACCTCGAAGGGGTTGTCGGTGAACCGCTCCCGGAGGGTCGGGCGCAACTCGTCGGCGTCGGCGACCGAGTCGAACAGGTCGCCGCCGACGGTCAGCGCGTCGACCTCCTCGCGCGCGGCGGTGGTCAGCAGCGCGTCGAGGGCTTCGAGCGTCCGCCCCTCGCCCCGACCCAGGTGCAGGTCGGCAGTGTGAAGCAACCTCATCGTCCGTGCTCGGTGTGGCACCGGCAAGCGCCTTAACCTTTGGTAGCTGTTTCGACACGAGAAAACGCCCGGCGAGCGGTCGGCGACCGCGCGACTAGGCCCGAAGCGACGCCCCCAGGCGTTCGCTCCGGATCAGAGCCGAAGCGGTTCGGCGGCGTCCCAGCGCGGTTCGAACTCGGCGTAGACGTCCGCGGCGAACTCGACGTCTTTGAGGTCGATGACGGCGAAGACGCCGTCGCCGGTCAGGGGGTGGGGCACCTCGATGCAGACCTCGCTGTCGTCGACGATTTCGAAGGTGCCGGTCACGTCGGTGCTCGTGCGCGTCTCGAAGTTCTCGTGGGGCTGTAGCGAGTCGCGGTAGCGCTCGCCGACAGTCTCGGGCAGCGAGTCGACCATCTCCGGGGTGAGCAACACGGAGACGCGGACGCCGCGTTCGAGGGCCTCCTCTAGCGCCGCGGTGACGCGGGCCCCGATCTCGTCGATGTCGAACCCTTGCGCGGAGGCGGCGGCGACCATCACGACCCGCTCGTCGGCCGCGCGGACGCGCTCGACCAGCAGGTCCATCGCCGCCTCCGGGCCGACCGACGCCGTCCAGAACGGCTCGTCCACCGGCTCCGACCCGTCGAGTTCGTCGACCAGGTCGTCGACGATCGACTCGTACTGGGCGGCCTGCTCTTCGAGTTCCGCCTTCTTCTCGGCGAGGAGGCTGTCCAGCGCCGCGTCGGACTCGACGGCGACGTACTTCTTGGGCCGGCCCGCCGTCTGACTCCGGACCAGTCCCTTGGTCTCCAGTCCGTTCAGTACGTCGTAGATCCGCCCCATCGGGACGTCACTGGCACGCGACAACTCCTTGGCCGTTGTCGGCCCCGCCTCGAGCAACGAACGATACGACCGCGCTTCGTACTCCGAGAGGCCGAGGTCTCTGAGACTCGCCATTGCCAGGGGTGGGATCGCCGTCGTGAAAAACGTTCCGTGAGTTTACCACCGTCGGCCCCGACCGTCGCGTCAGGCGCGCCCTCGAGGCGTCGAGCGCCCCCTGTCGGGCGCTCAGTCGGTCAGGACCGATTCGAGCGCCGCGGGTGAGTCCGCGTGCCCCTCGCGGTCGCCGTCGGCGAGGACGACCGCCTCGCCGTCGGGCGCGCGGCCGTCGGCGGGGGAGACGACGGTCTCGTGGTCGGTCAGGCGGAGCGCGGCGCGGTGGAGGTCGCTGCCGGCGGGCGCGCCGACGGCGACGACGCGCGGGTCCCGCAGGCGCGCGACCGCAGTCGCGTAGTTCGCGAGTTCGACGCCCATTCGGTCGGTGGCGCCGGCGAAGGCCGCGAGCGCGCCCGCGGCGGCCTCGCGGTAGCGTTCGTCGTCGGTCAGCAGCCAGCAGTCGACCAGCGCGTCGGCCATCTCGGCGTTCGAATCCAGCGGATAGAGCGGGCGTTCGAGCAGCGCCGGCCCCTCGCTCGGCCCGTCGCGGAAGGCGGCGGTCTCCGCGCTCTCTGCTTCCTCGCTCTCTGCTTCCTCGCTCTCTGCTTCCTCGCTCTCGCCGGCCGCCGCTTCGCCCTCGTCGGTCGCGCTCTCGCTCGTTGCGACCTCGTCGTCGATACCGCCGCGCAGTTCGTCGACGGCGTAGTCGGCCACCACTCGAGCGGGGCCGAGTTCGCCCAGCACCGACCCGGCAGTCGTCAGTCCCGCGAGCGTCCGGGCCTGCGAGGCGAGCAGTCCCGCGGCGCCCGTCTCCCCGCGCTCGGGGTCGCGATAGTGGACGACCGCGCCGTCCTCGCCGACGAGGTCGTCGACGAGGGTGTCCCGCGCGCGCTCGGCGTAGCGGCGGGCGCGTTCGTCGTCGGTGTAGGACGCGTAGGTCAGCAGGGCGTCGACGGCGACGCCGTTGTGGCCGGCGAAGACGGTCGGGTCGACGGTCGGCGCCTCGGCGTCGGCGCGCTCGGTCGCCGCCAGCCGGTAGTAGCCGCCCGCGCCGCCCTGGCTGGCGGCGACGGCCTCGCCGGTCCAGAGGTCTGTCGTGAGGTACTCGACGGTCTGTTCGGCCGTCTGGCGGTAGGCCTCCTCACCGGTGTAGCGATAGCCGTGGGCGAACGCGCGCAGGAGCGCGGCGTTCTCGTCGGCCAACTTCTCGTGTTGGGTC
>Ga0207719_100919_pt1 | contig 10651 bp, 13 predicted proteins | sample A23P1SouthBayCA_2_FD_187279 | JGI IMG/M metagenome (GOLD analysis project Ga0207719, IMG submission 187279) | Aerobic enrichment media microbial communities from Eden Landing Ponds, California, USA - A23 P3 (3) (SPAdes) | ecosystem: Environmental > Aquatic > Marine > Unclassified | place...
CGCGGACAGCGCGAGACACGAACGTGACCGCCACAGATACCGCGCCGCCGACCTCGGGACCAGTTTCGACATCTACATCTCACGGGTGTACGGTCTCTCGTGGGGAGTCGCGACGGTCTCGTTCGCACTCGTCGCGCTCGTCGTCGGACTACTCCCGCGGTCGGCGCTGGCCTCGGTCGTCGAGTTCGCCCACGGTGCGATTCCGGTCCTCGACCGGGTGGCGCTTCCGGTCGTTCCCCCGGTCGTACTGGCGCTGGCCGCGGGTGTGGTTTCGGGCGCGGTCGCTCGCTGGGGAGTTCTCCGCTCGGGCGGTCTGTATCTCCGCTGGCAGGCCGACGCTCGGCGGGCAGATATCGAAGCCACGCTCCCCGGTGCGGTCCGATATCTCCGCGTGCTCGCCTCGGGGAGCAGCGACCAGCGGACGATGCTGCGGCGCGTCGCCGACCAGCACGCCTACGGGGAGACGGCGACCGCGTTCCGCCGGGCGCTCAACGAGGCCGCGCTCACCGGCAGTCTCGACGCCGGTCTCGAACTGGTCGCCCGCGACACCCCCTCGCGAGACCTCCTCGCCCCGTTCCTCCTGAAGTACCGCGAACACGCCAGCCAGGGAACGGACGCGCTGGCCGAGTATCTGCGGATGGAGAGCCGGCTGCTCTCACACCAGCAGTCGCGGACCCACGACCGCGTCACGGGCTATCTGGAGTTGCTCGCCGAGCTGTTCGTCGTCATGCTGGTCTTCCCCGCGCTCACGGTGCTGATACTCACAGTCATGAGCGTCCTCGCGCCGGGCCTGTCGGCGACGGTCACCACACCGCTGGGCACCGTCACGACGCGGGAGGTGCTGATCTACAGCAGCATCGCGTTCGTCCTCGGCGTCGGACTCGCGACGGCGGCCGTCGTCGCCAGTCTCCGCCCGGCCCAGCACGCGATGCCCGACTACGAGGCGTCTCGGGATCTCTCCGGCCTGGTTCGGTCTGCACCGACGAATCCGGCCAGTGCCGCGGTCCTCTGCGGGCCGTTCGCGGTGGCCGCCGCCGTCGCTCTCGGGACGCTGGGATACGCGCCCGCCAACGTCCTGCTGTTGAGCTACGTCGCGTTCGGGCTCCCCGTCGGGCTCGTCGCGGTGCGACGGGCCAGGATCGACGACGCGAAGGACCGCGAGATCCGCGATTTCGTCCACGCCATCGCCGGCCACGTCGCCCTGGGACAGCCGTTCTCGGCTGCCGTCGGGGAGGTCGCCGCGGAAGTGGACCACGGCGCGCTCCAGCCGGACGTGGAATCGCTCGCGTTCTCCCTGTCGCTGACGACCGACGCCGGCACGGGCGACGGCGACGTGCGGGCCGCCGCGCTCGACAAGTTCGTCGACGACGTGGGGACGCCGATGGCCGAGCAGACCATCGGTCTCGTCGTCGGCGCGCTCGAGTCCGGGAGCGACACGGAGCAGGTGTTCGAGGCCTTACAGACGGAGATCGGCACTCTCTACCATCGGCGCAAGCAGCTCCGGTCCGAGCTCCTGGTCTACGTCGCCGTGGGGTGGACGACGGGGCTGCTCGTCCTCGGGATCATGGTCGCGGTCAACGTGTCCGTGCTCGACGGCTTCTCGCAGCTGGCGTCGGTGTCGAACGTGGAGGGATCGGCGAGCGGCTTCGCACTGGATCCGGACGCGGTCCAGCCGGCCCGGGAACGGTGGCGCTTTTACCTCGTCACCCAGGCGACCATGCTGTCGTGTGGCTGGTTCGCCGGTATGGCGAGCCGCGGGCGGTACGAGGCACTGCTTCACTCGGCGGGCCTCGTCGGGATCACCTACGCCGTCTTCGCGGGGGCGGGGATGCTATGACTCGCCAGTGTCGAGGGCCCGGGGATCACCACCGGACGCGCGGCCAATCCAGTGTCGTCGGTGTCGCGCTCTTCCTCGGTGCGACGGTGGTCGCACTGGGCGTCCTGACCGCCAGCGTCGGCGTGCTGGTCGAGGGCCACGCCGCGCGCGCGGACGCCGACCGCGTCGCCGCCGACCTGCAATCCGGGCTTCGGCCGGTCGAGTCGACCGGCCATCGGGCGGCGACCGTTCGGTTCGGTGGGGGGCGGCTCTACACCGCCGAGCGACAGGTGCGCGTCTCCGACGCCACCGGAACCGTCGCGAACGTCGATATCGGTGCGCTGGTCTACGAGAACGGAGATCGTCGCGTCGCGGCCGTCGCGGGCGCGGTCGTTCGCGGCCGCGGCGAGAACGCCTGGTTCGTCGAGTCCCCACCGGTCGTCGGGTCGGCGTCCAACGGCGTCCTCGTCGTCGGCGCCGCGAACCTCTCGGCGACCCCGTCGTCGGTCGGAGGCGGGCAGGTGACCGCCCGACTCGCGACGAACGTCACTCACGACCGCCGCTCGCTCGGTCCCGGGCGCTACGAGGTGGCCATCGAGACCGAAGCGCCCGCCGCGTTCGAACGGTACTTCGTCGACAGGGGAGCGAGCGTCAGCCGCGTCGACCTCGACGGGGACGGGATCGTCAGCGTCGTGGCCGAATTTCCCGGCCGGCGGCGGGCGTACCTCGTCGAACATCGGATGCGGCTGGAGGTGAGCAATGGCTGATCGGGTGCGGGCCGACGGGCGGCGAACGTCGCCCGGAATCGGTCCCGACGCGCGTGCGCTCACACCGGCGGTCGGCAAGACGCTGGAGATCGGGATCGTCGTCCTGTTCGTCGGCCTCGTCACGACCGCGCTGCTCGGTGGTGTGGTCCCCGACTACCGGGCGGCAGCCGGCGCCGAGGTCGGCGATCGCGTCCTCGTCGCGACCGCCCAGGAGATCGAACGGGCCGTCCCGCCGACGGCGCGTGAGACCTCTGTGCGTCGGGCGGTCGACCTCCCGAGCACTATCGCCGGGAGCGGCTACGCGATCGGGGTGGACGGGCGGTCGCTCGTCCTCGATCACCCCGACTCGGCTATCGGTGGCCGGGTCGATCTCTCGCTCCCCGCACGCGTCGACCGCGTGACGGGGCGGACGGAAGGCGGGACCGAGACCGTCGTCACGGTTCGAGACAGCGGGAGCGGACTGGTAGTCGAACTCCGTGACGGAGGGGAACCGTGAGTCACTCGCCACTCAGCGCCCAGAGGAGACCGGCGGCGACCACCCCGACGGCGAGGAACGCGAGTCCGAGCGCACCGAAGCCGTACGCCAGCCCGACGGCGGCCGACCCTGGGAGGGCGACCACGTACACGAGCGCGGCGACTGCCCCGCAGATGGCCGCGAGCATCAGACCGAGGAACAGGGGGAAATCGGGCGTCAGTTCCGCGGGCACGGTCGTCACGTCTGGTCCGATCGTGGTAAATCCCGCCGGTCCGCGACACGGACACCACGATTCGAGGTGGTCGCGGTGAGCCGTGGCGGGCCGCGATCGAACGACGATCGAGGGTCGTCGCGCGCGGGTCGGGCCCAGGCGAACCTCGCCGCGCTGGCCGCGGCGCTGTTCGCGCTGACGGCGGTGACCGTTCTCGGGGTCGCGGCAGCGAACGGCGCCCTCGTCGGGGAGTTCCGGGACGCCGACGAGCGTCACGCGGCGACGACGGTCGCCGACCGGATCGTCGCCGACGCGTCGCCGGTGACGAACCGATCGAACGTCCTCGACCGGGGCGCGATCGAAGCGTTCGACGCCGCGGCGCTCCGGCGCGACTACCCGATACTCGACGGACGCTCCGTCCGGGTGACAGTCGGCAGACGGGTCGTCGTGACCGCGGGCACGCCGAGCGGTGGAACCACGCGGCGACGGCTCGTCCTCGTCGAACGCCGGCGCAACGAGACGGTCACGCCGTCGTTCTCGGGGCCGAACCGGGTCACGCTTCCCCGACGGGCCCCGTGGGCCGAGCTCGATATCGGACCACCCGACAACGTCTCCGTCAGCGCCGTGCGGGCGAACGATCGGGTCGTGCTCCGGGACCCCAGCGGGCTCGACGGGCGATACACGGTTTCGGTGTCCCGCCGGGAGACGGTCCAGTTCACGTTCGTCGCCAACAGCAGTCTCGACCGCGGCGACGTGACGCTCACGTTCGCACCGAGCAACACGACCAAGACGCGGCTCGGGGTGACCGTCGATGACTGACGCCGCCGGGAGGCCGACGACCCACCTCGGTGTCGAACGCGACGACCGCGCGCAGCTCCCGATGCCAGCGGTGGAAGGGGCGCTCGCGGTGTTGCTCGTGCTCGGGGTCGTCGCCGGGTTCGCGCTCGGCGTTTCCCAGCCCGACGGAACGCAACAACTGGACGCGTACGCCGAGGACGCGGCGACGATCCTGTCGCAGGAACCGCCGCGCCACCGCGGCGGAACGCGCCTGGCGGAGGTGATGCGATCAGCCGAGACGTTCGAACGCGAGCGAGACGCGCTCGATCGCCGCGTCGCGCGCATCCTGCCCGACAACGTCATGTTCCGGGTCGAGACGCCGTACGGTCGCGTCGGCCACCGGAAGCCCGCACGCGTCGCGACCGGTGCGGCCACGGTGACGACCCGCCACGGCGACCTGACGATCAGGGTGTGGTACGCGTGAGAGGGCGGCCGCTCGACCCGGAGAGCGACCGGCGCGGACAGATGGTGCTGCTCGCCGGCGTCGTCGTCGCGCTGGCGCTGGTCGCGATGCTCGTCGCGCATCTACAACTGGGCTACCACGCCGACGTGCGTGCCGCGAGCGTCGACGGCGAGGCCGCGGCCGACGGGCAGTCGTACCTCCAGCGAGCCACACACGACGCCGCCCGGGCGCTCCGCGGCGAGTTCGTCTGGAGCGAGCGCGACCGAGCGGTCACGGAGGCCCGAAGTCGACTCCAGCCGCGGATACGAACACTGCAACGCTCCCGCGTCGAATCGGGCGTCGCGTACACGGCCGAGTTCAACCAGACCGCTACACAGCGATGGGCGACCGCGAACTGTCCCAGCGGCTCGGGGCGGCGGTTCGGTCCCTGCGTGGCCGACCGCGGTGTCGTGGTGCAACAGCGCGGCGGGCGAACGCTCGTCCTCGCCGTCGGCTACGACCTCACCGTGACGACCGACCGTGAGACGGTCCGGCTCACCGTCGTTACGCCGGCGGTCGAGTGAGCGGCACTACCGCAACGCCGGAACGACGACGGTCGTACTCGCCGGGGCGCGCGGGATCGATGACGGTCCGCGGTCACGTCGGACGCATCGACCCGATGGCTGACGCGCGCGCCGAATCCGGTCCGAACGAAAGCGACGGCGACGACCCCTGGCTCCCGACCCGAGTCTGGGTCGCCAGCCTCGCCGCTCCCGTCGGGGCCACACTCCTCCTCTGGACGGCCGCTAGACTAACCCCGGGAACACCGGACTGCGGGTTTGTCACTCTCATCGAGGTCGTCTGTCCCTGGTACCGGCGATTCCTGGTCAACAGTCTCGGCCTGGTCGCGCTCGCGCTCGTCGCACTTTTGGTCGTCGGGGTCGCCTCGACAATCATCCACGCCTTCCCTCGTGGGAACTCCTAAGAGCCGAGCGGCCCAACAGAGAGTATGGTCGACCCCGGCCGCGAGACCAAGTACACCGAGTCGGACGTGATCGCGGTGTTCCGCGACCGCAGCGACTACGCGGAGCCGCTCACCGCGAGCGAAGTGGCCGAGGAGTTGGGCTGTTCCCGTCGCACCGCCTTGAACCGACTGCACGACCTGCAGGACGAAACCGACGTGACCAGCAAGAAGGTCGGCGGTCGCAGTCGCGTCTGGTGGATTCCGGTCCGGATGGACGGGTAGCGACGGAGAAGCGCAGGTACGCTCTAGGTCGCCGGTTTGCGGGTTCTCTGCGGAGCGATTCACTCACGACCGACTCCTACAGGTCACCTCGTTCCTCACGGCGGAGCCAGTCAGCGAGTGGGAGGGTCCCGTCGCCGGACAGGTCACACTTCCGGAAGGGTTCGTTGAGACGGCCAACGGCCAGACTCGCGGTCACGGATGGGCGTACATCCAGGCGACATCTGGCGTCACCCAGGACCAGATCGGCGACATCCTCGAAAACGGCGAGCACGTTCCGGGTGACGGACTGAGAGACTACGTCATCGGCCAGGCCGGCGAGCGGACGATCATCCTGACCATCATCGGCGGCACCCTGATGGCGGCCGATTCGTTCGAACGGCCGGTCGAACACGACAGTTCGGAATCGAACTGCAACGGGGACGATTTCACTGTGGAAACAGAGAACGAGCGGAACACCGGACCAGATAAACCGGAGCACACGATCCGTGACGAGAAACCGATGAATAGTCTCGACAAATAGATAGGATACTCAAAAACCCGGATAGAATCGTTGATTTCGGTCCACGGCGATATCTGTTCAAAGTCTATGATAACGGAAAAACTGCCGTCGTAAAGCTCCACAAGAATATGAAGTATGACGATGTCTATGAGCTAATCACCCAATTAACTGGAAATGATGGAGGACTATACGATTCGTTAGAAGAAGCAACTGACAAAATCGAAGAGGAAGAAGAGGATGGGAAAGATCCGTCAAAGGAGATTGATTGCTGACCATGGAAACGAGGGCCCGTGAATTGGTGGAACAAGCACAAGAGCATCGTGAAGAGAGTGCGCTGAAAAAAGCCGGAGATCTCTACACAGCTGCTGCACACGAATTCGCGGGAACAGTCACGCACCATACTTTCCCGACGCCAGACGGGACGAATGGTGCGATAAGTCGACTACGATATGCCGCAACGTGCTATCGAATTGAACAGGAGGATTTTCGCACGCAGAACAGATGCGACCTCGGAGTATTGCTAGCGGAGGACTACATCGAATACATCGACGGGCAAGAATTTGAGACAGGCTCCTTCGCCGATCTTCGTCGAGGGGCGTGGCACGAATATATCGGCGATCTGTGCACCATTGCGCGACGCGACGATGCAGCGGATGCCTACGAAAGAGCAGTGGAAATCTACAGATCCGCTGGTGACTCCGAACTCGCCTATGCCGAACAGGAACACATGCGACTCACAGGGTTCTATCGGGCACTCAGGCGAGGGCTCGGTCATGATATTCCAGATACTGCCCCCGAACAGCAGAGTCTGGAAGTAACGTTTACCGAGTGGATCGAGTACAAGCGCGAACGATTACCTGACTTGCTCGACGAACTCGAGGCACAGGGCGCGTGGCCGATCGACAAGTCGTAGCGTCGTTGAGTTCCCCTCCGACTATTTGTTGTGGGGAGCATCCTCGAAAACAGGACGGTCGTAGACATCTCGCGACCGGGAGCCGACGAGAGTGGAGAATTCTCCGTCCCACTCTCGAATGTCATCGAACGGTACAACGGCACGGAGTTCGGCGACCTCGTCCTCCCACGGGGAGAATACCCCGACTCGAACGGCATCGAGACCGGCCGCGCGCCGATACACGACTCTCCACGGCCGCTCCTTCGCGACGCTATCCAGAAACTGCGCGACGTGAACCCCGCGGAGGGGACCGGGCGGTGGCCCACCCGAGCGGGCGAGCCGATCACGGAACGACGGCGCTCAGAACGGGGGGCTGTAGTCCTCGTACTCGTCCATGTCCTCCATCTCGTCGGTCTTGCAGGGCATCTCGGCCGCGCGCGGTCCGCCCGACCGAACGACCTCGACGTCTTCGGGGCCGTCGACGCTCTCGGGGAGCCGCTCCTCGATGGCTTTCATCGTCATCGACGCGATGCCACAGCCCGAGCAGGCGCCGCCGATCGCGACCGTCGCCGTCCCCGACGCCTCGTCGACGTCGCGCACTTCGAAGTTACCGCCGTGCTGCTGTATCTGCGGGACGTTGTTGCTCAGGTAGTTCCGCGTCTGCCGTTCGAGTCCTTCTGTGCGCATACAGATCCGCCTTCGACCAAATTTATCATACATTTGTGTATTTCTAGATGCCTAAAAAATCGATATTTGGGGCCCATAACGGCCGTAATTTTGTGCAGGGTGAAATTTTGTATAAGATCTGATTATTTTCGTGTGGCCTAAATCACGGGCAAAGCGCGGCATCCGCGGCGGCCGGAGGTGGCTGCGGCGAGCGCAAGCGATTTGTGAGCCTCCCGCGATAGGGAGCGTGGACCGATGGACGACAGCGCGTCGGCGGCCACCCGCGTCGTGGACACCATCGAGGGGGATGCGACCGAGGACGCGCGGTCGGCGCTGGCCGCGCTGGAGACGGCGCCGGACGACGTGCGGACTGACGCGCTCCGGGAACTGCGGGGGCTGGCCGACGAGGACCCGTCTCGGTTCGAGGGACTAGCGACGGCGCTGGCGCCGTTTCTCACCGACGGCGAGCGGTCGATCCGGCTGACGACGGCGAAGCTGTTCGTCGCGGTGGCCGACGCCGAGCCCACGGCGGTCGTCCCTATCGTCGAGGCACTCGCCGGCCGGCTGGCCGACGACGAGGAGTTCTACTTCGTGCGCGCCCGCTCAGCCGAGGCGCTCGGCCTCGTCGCACTCGAGCGCCCCGACGAGGTCGGTTCGCCCGAGATCCTCGCCGACCTGCGGATCGGCCTGGCGTTCGACGAATCGGAAGTCCGAGAGAAGTTAGCGAAGGCGCTGGAATGTGTCGCGCTGGGGAACCCCGACCGGCTCAGACACCAGGTGACCCGCCTCGCCGAGCATCTCGACAACGACGGCGAGCTGGTGCGCTATCACCTCTGCACTGCGCTGGTCGCCGTCGGCGCGTCCCACCCCGGGAAGCTCGCCGATGTCACCGAGCCGCTCGTCGACCGACTGGCCGACTCGAGCCCGTACGTTCGCGGTCGGGCGGCCGAAGCCCTCGGCCAGCTCGGTCGGTCGGAGAGCGACGCGGCGATCCCCCGCTTCGACCTCGACGACCTCGCGGACGACGACGAGGAGTTCGTCGCCGACCGGGCGGCCTTCGCCCTCGCCGCCACCGCGGACGACACCGCTGAGGGGTTCGACGAGTTCGATTCGACGGGGTCGCTCGATTCGATTCGCGCGTCGACCGAGCCGGCCGTCGAGGCGATGACGACGCCGGACGCCGACGGCGAATGCCCCCACTGCGGGCTGGAACTCCCCGAGCAGGGTCCCCCGATGTGCCCGCGCTGTGGCGCACCGCGGTGAACTCTCAGTTTTTGGCTAGCCTAAAAATCAGAAGTGATTTATACTATTTAGGCTAGCCTAAAAACATGGCAGACGAGGCGAACGAGGAGAGTGGACCGACGCGGCGCAAATACCTGACCTATGGCGGCGCGGTCATCGGCGGCGGTCTGCTCGCGGGCTGTTCGAGCGACCGAGCGACGGGCGATGGGTCAGGCCCGACGGAGGCGAACACGCCGACGGGGATGTCGGAACCGACCGGGACGGCGACTCCGACGAAGGCCGCGTCGGCGACCGAGACACCGGCAGAAGCGCCCGCGCAACCGGAGTCCTACACGGCGACCATGCCACCAGTCGGCGAGCTCACGCTCGACGAACCGCCGTCCTCGTGGGTGGGCGGCCTGGGGTTCACCGCGGACGTGTTGACCGCGCTCGGGCAGGCCGACGGCGCCGTGGGGATGGCCGACCCGGGGTTCTGGTACACCGGGTTCTACGACTTCCTCGACGGTGTCTCGGCGCCCGCGACCGACGACCTCACCCGGTTCACGACCGAAGAGCGCGACACCGACCTCGAGGTGTTGTACGAACTCGACCCCGACCTGTTGGCGGTCGACCCGAACCCCCTCATCGCGATCTACGGGCTCGACCGGTCGGAAGCCCGGGAGATCCGGGAGAACGTCGCCCCCTGGTTCGGCAACGAGAGCCGGCGCAAGCGCTTCGAGGGATGGACCCACTGGCCCGTCGGCGAGCCCTACCCCTACCTCTCGCTTCCCGAGTACATCCCGAAATACGCCGCCCTGTTCGGCGAGGAAGAACGCGGCGAGGCGCTGCTGGACCTCTACGAACCGTTCGTCGACGACGTTCGCTCGCGGGTCCCCCCCGAGAGCGAGCGTCGGTCGCTGGCGCTGGTGAACGGCCGATACAACCCGGAGAACCGCGACGGATGGGTCGTCTACAACCCGAAATCGGAGGTCGAGAAGACCTGGGGGAAGAAACAGTACCGCGACCTGAGCGTCGTCGACGCGTTCGAAGGCGCCTACGACGGCCAGTCGTCCGTCATCGTGGATTACGAGGGGCTCCTGGAGTACGACCCGGACGTCATCATCTTCAACTTCGGCGTCACGTACCGCGATTTCCAGGGTGAGAACTACATTCGACAGCAGCGGGAGGTGCTGTCGGACCACCCCGTCGGGAGCAAGGTGTCCGCCGTCGAGAACGAGGACCTGTACGTCGGCGGCACTCCCTACCAAGGGCCGATCATCAATATGTTCCAGACGGAGATGGCTGCCAAGCAGCTCTACCCCGACGAATTCGGAGCCTATCCCGGATACGGGCAGCTCTCGGAGAGCGAACAGCTGTTCGACCGCGAGCGGCTCGCGGACATCGTCAACGGGGACTTCTGACCATGAGCGACGACGACACCGAGACGAGCGACGCACAGACTCGACGCGAGTACCTGCAGTACGGCGCGGTCGTCGGCGGCGGTCTGCTGGCCGGCTGTGCCGGTGGCGAGTCGACGCCGACCGATCCGTCAGTGGCACGGACGGACTCGGAGACGCCGACGGACTCGCCGACCGAGTCGGGGACGAGACCGTCGACGGGCGGGATGTCCGAGACCGAA
>Ga0207719_100922_pt1 | contig 10621 bp, 11 predicted proteins | sample A23P1SouthBayCA_2_FD_187279 | JGI IMG/M metagenome (GOLD analysis project Ga0207719, IMG submission 187279) | Aerobic enrichment media microbial communities from Eden Landing Ponds, California, USA - A23 P3 (3) (SPAdes) | ecosystem: Environmental > Aquatic > Marine > Unclassified | place...
AATGGAGGCACGGTCGAACGTTCTGGAGATTCCGACGCCAGAGACAATGGAGAGGAAACTAAATAAATGGCGTCGATGCTTCTCGTTCTCTCGATTGCACTGCTGGCGGCCCTGTTTATGTCGTTTACAGTCGGAGCGAACAGTAACTCGGCACCTGTGGCTCCCGCCGTCGGGGCGAATGCACTCTCGGTCCTCCGGGCAGCCCTGCTCGTCGGTGTCGTGGCCGGACTAGGGGCAATACTTCAAGGAGGCAGCATCTCCGAGACCATCGGCAAGGATCTCGTGACTGGCGTTACGATTACACCGCTCGCAGCGGCGGCCGCTCTCCTTACGGCGGCGACGCTCATCACGATCGGGAACTCCCGTGGCTATCCCATTCCGTCCGCGTTCACCGTCACCGGTGCGATGATCGGGGCCGGTATCGCCCTAGGTGGTGGGTTCGCCGTCCATGAATACACGATCATCCTCGGGTTCTGGTTTGCGATTCCCATCATCGAAGGGGTTCTCGCGTACGGGCTCGCACGCGGCCTCCGGAGTGAATCTATCCCTGAAATCGTCGGTATTCCACTCCTTGGTGGCGCCGTTGGCTATGCCCTGGCCAACATCCAGCTCACGATTATTCCGACAGCAAGTGGCGCACAGGGGTCGGTCGCACAATATATCGCTACCACGTACAAATTGCTCCCGACAGTTATCGGCGGGTCCTACACGCTCGGGATGGTCGCGGTGAGCGTAGCGAGTGGCCTGATCGCGCTCGCTGGGACACGTGCCCTGTTACACCGCGACGAGACGGCCGGGATCAATCAGTTTCTGGTCGTCTTGGGACTCATCGTCGTGTTCACGAGTGGTGGCACACAAGTCGGCCTGGCGACCGGTCCGCTGGAGACGGTCTTCGAGGCGGACCTCCAACTGCCCTCGATGTATTTGCTGGCACTCGGCGGTGGCGGTATTCTCCTTGGTGCGTGGATACGTGGTCCGCGACTCGTTCAAGCGGTTTCGAATGAGTATGCCTCACTTGGGCCGCGGCGGTCAATTGCGGCCTTGATTCCCGCATTTCTAATCGCGCAACTCGCGATTGTGCTGGGTATCCCGATCTCGTTCAACAAGGTGATGATCGCGAGTATCGTCGGGAGCGGGCTCGCCGCGAGCTCGTCGGGCGGCAGTGGCGTCTCGCCCCGGAAAGTCGGCATCACGATCGGGTCGTGGATCGGATCGATGTTGGGAGCCGGCATCATCAGCTATGGTCTGTACCACCTCTTGAACACGGTGCCCGGCGTCGGATAGTCAGGAGACGATCTGGTCAATGATCTCTTCCTCTGCAGCCTGGGTCTTCATCCCCTCCCACGTCTCGAAATCAGTTGTGGCAGCGATATATTCATTGAGTTGGTCGCGAGAGACGTCCTGTACGTCGCTAACATCGTCGAGGGGCCATGGGCTTTGATGACAGAACGCGGCGAACGAGTCGAACTCGGTGTGGTCGCGCATGAACGGCTGCGAGAAGAATGTGTCTGACTGGACTCGTGTCCCCGCTTGCAGTTCACCGATTCGATCGAGCGCTTTCCCAATTCTCTCTTCGAGATCCTCTAGGCCAGCAACCTGAAGATCCATAGCGAAAATCGCGTCTCGAAGCGCGTAAAAGCCACGAACACCGAGAGTCGGGTGTCTGTAACGCCGTCGGGCTTGCATTCGCCCACAGTGATCATTCGAGGAGAACAGGTGAGACTATTCCTTTCGAAGGATTCCTTCACATAGCCATCACAGTAGCTGCCGACCACAGTTCTCACACTCTTCTACCCGTGTGTCTACCTCTGCTCCGCAGTTGGGACATTCATACCTTCGTTTTCCCGCTACTAGTCGGTAGAGGGATCGGAGTCTCTCCATATCAAAGCTTCTCTGACAGTACCGACATAGGCTTTCTGCTCGGGAATAGAATGTTGGGATCTCAGATCTCTACCTCCAAAGAAAAGCCAATAGTTCATTCAGATGAGCTCCTTTTCGCTGTCGTCGGTAACAATGACTAAGGGGTTGTTCCAGCTTGGCGTAGCTGCAAATTCCGACCTCCCTTGAACTGAGCTATATCAACTCGGTCATTTGGTCTGTCTCAAAATCAGTAGATGTTATGTGGTCTGTCGCTGAAGTCCATGTATGTCCCACTCAGGGGATATGCCCACTCCACCAGCCGACTTTCCGGACGACATCGCGGCAACGTTGCGGGAATTGAGCGTTCACGATCTCCGCGAGACGATCATCTATGCACAAGAACTGCTCCAGTATCATCACGCACCGACGGAGCAAATCGAACCCGCACCTGGCGAGGAAATCGTCGAAATGGCGGAACATTCTGGATATACTGAAGTGGTGAAACGCCAGCCGTGTGGCAAAGACTGTGCTGACTGTCCACACGGTCCGTACGTCTATCATGTCACGCGGGAACGGCACCCAGACGGGCAAGAAAAACTCCACTGGGTGCTGGTCGGCCGGAAAGTAACCGAAAACGGCTGATATCTCCCTCACGTGGGTTTGTGAGTGATGTTACCTACGGCGATGGCCCTGGAACCAACGTCTCAGGCGTGACGTAATCCCCAAATCACGTTTGGCCATAATCACGGTGTTGTCTGCACGACGGCCGACCTCCTCCGGAATTGCACCGAACACGAGTTGCTGTAATAGGCTTTCACGAGAGGCTCCAATAACCGTGAGGTCGTGTGCACTCGAACGCTCCACGATTTCATTGACAACGTCGCCATCCACGAGTGTCGTCTCTGTCTCGACTCCTTCGAGGATGGCTGCTGTATCGTCGACGATCTTGTGACTATTCTCGTCGTCGATATCACTGGCTTCCGTCACGTAGAGAATCTCGACGCTGGCCTCGTTCGGAACGGCGATTGCATGGGCGATCTCCGCCGCGAATTCAGCATGGGGACCGCCTGCGGTCGGGACCAGGATTGACTCAACGTCTCTGGCCGGGCCGATACGCTCGACGAGGACGTCACACCGTGCTTGAGTCACTATCTGGTCGACGTTGCTTCCGAGGACGATATCCTGTCGGTGGGACCGTCCGCGCCAACCGAGAATCACAAGATCGATATCGTCTTGCTTGATCGTGTTCAGAATCGCCGTCGCAACGTTGTGACCGATCCGAACTTTTCCACTAACGGGGATATCTGGGCGCTCTTCGTTTGCGAAGTCGAGTGCCGCGTCGATTATCTCACGTTCTCCAGAGACGAACTGCCGCCCCTCCGAGAGCGGCGTCTGCTGGGGGACCGTCGTGACGCTCACTACTTCGATATCGGCATCGCGCTCCTCCGCGAGATCGAACGCTGTCCGCATCAATTGCTCGACACTCTCGGGATTAGCGATCGGGACCAGAATCCGTTGATCCCGATCGGCACGCTCGGTCGCCGGGGCCTGTTCTGTCGCGACGGTAGGGGCTTCCTCTTCGAGCTTTTCCGATTCTTTGCGCTCAGAATACCCGTAGTAGACAGCGATCCCCAGTCCCATCCACACGACTGTCGTCACGAGCGCGATGAAGCCGTGCGAATCTGGGCCGAGACCGATCTCGAGCCCGAGCGCCGACAACAGAAACGGTGTGAGGAGGAACTGCAAGACGATCCCGATCAGCGGTGGCCACGGCATATAGGGAACCTCGAAGGTCCGCGGCAGGTCCGGATGGGTTTTGCGCATCTTGATAACTGTCCAGTTGACCTGCACAAACAGGAGAATGAACATAATGTCGGCCGACGCTGCAACCGCTTCAATCGGGAGCGTCAGGGCCATTACGATGATGAGGAGCGCCGACAGCAGGATCGCCCAGTGAGGGGTTCGTTTGTCCGGGTGAATTCGTTCGAAGATGCTCGGGAGTGCTCGGTCGCGCCCCATCGCGAACGAGACACGCGACGAGGAGTACACGGTTGCGTTCAGCGCACTCATCGTCGCGGTGAGGCCGGCAACGAGTAACAACGGCACACCGTATGGAACGAACTGTCCAGCAGCCTCAATAATCCCGAGTTCGCCGAGATTGCCCAAGAGCTGCCAGGTGGGAGCATCGGCACCGAGACCAGCCTGTTCCGCGAGTTCGGGCACCACGCTAATGCCGCCGATGGCGGCGAACGCCACGAGAATGTAGATGGGGACGACAATGAGCAGCGAGTAGAAGACCGCTTTCGGAATATTCTCGCCTGGGTTGACGACTTCCTCTCCGGACTGGACGATGATCTCGTACCCCTCGAAGGCGATGTACGTGAACCCCATCGCCCCGATGATCCCGATGACTCCATTCGGAGCGAAACTGGGACTGCCCATAAACTTAGCCGGCCAGTTCGGGGTATTGACCGTCGCGAGTATTCCAAACGCGACGAAGACGCCAAGAATCACGACCTTGATCCCAGTCACGATGACGCCGGCTTTCCCCGTCTCTTCCGCCCCCCGGTAGTTGATGTATGCAAACAGGCATATCATCAGCACTGCGAGCAGTTTATCCAGAAGGAAGCGGTCGATGACACCGAATAAGGCAAATCCCTCAGAGAGCAACCCGGAGTAGACGATGAACTCCGTAAGAAAGACCCCGAAGGTTACAGCATACAGAGAACACGCGACGGCGTGAGCGAACCAGCTCATCCACCCCGCATAGAACCCGTTCGGGTCGACGAGTGCTTCCTTCACCCACAGATAGCCGCCGCCGGCTTCCGGGAAGGCAGCACCCAACTCCGCGTATGAGACGGCTGTGAACAGCGCAACGAAACCGTTGAGAAAGAATGCGAGCGTCAGAGCGGGTCCGGCGAGGCCGGCTGCGAACCCCGTTAGTGCGAAGACACCTGCCCCGATCATCGCCCCGACACCGATAAACGTGATATCGAACAGACTCATGTCGCGGGACAGTTCAGTCTCGACGTCACCGTCCTCCGACGCGTCGGCTGTCGAGGATTCAGCAAGATCGTCAGTCATCTCGTGGGTATTCACAAACCAAGTTGGATAATGTTTCGTTCTCTCTGTAGGAGCTGTACCCCCAGTGAACCTAAGGCGACACACAAATTACGCTCCATATGCAGGGGTACGTATGCTCGATTTGGTGCGTTATCACTATCATTCTGTTCGCCGTCGAATCCGTCGGTTCGAACGCCGTGAGATCCGAGAATTCCGTCGCTGGCTCGAAAACACGGAGAACCTCCTCCATCTGTCGGCACTCATCATCGTTCCACTTCTTATCGCCATCGTGACGTGGCTCTCGAACGTCTCGCCGGTCGTCTCCTTTCTGGTGTACCCGCCGCTCGCTTCGGGCACATATACCCTGTTTGCTGATCCCGAGGGTCGCTACTCGTCCCCCCACAAGTTCGTTGGTGGGATGATCACAGGAGCACTCAGTGGCTGGATTGCTCTCGAGGTGAGCGCTCGACTTTGGTATCCAACCACGCCCGAGCAATTCCAGGTCCATGCCGGTGCAGCTGCCCTTGGGATCTTCCTTACCGGTGTCGTGACGTGGGGGCTGTCACTCGAAGAACCGACGGCGTTCTCGACAGCTCTGCTCGTGCTCGTTACGGGTGCCGAACGATTGACCTTCGTGGTCGGAATTGTCGTGTCGAGTCTCCTCATCGCCGGCGTGTTCGTCTTCTGGCGGCGTCGATTCTATCACGAACGGGCACGCTACTTGTTTCAATCGACCCACGGCGACGATCAGATTCTGGTTCCTATCCGTGGAGACACCGCTGATTCGCTCGTTCTGTTCGCTGCCCGTCTCGCTGCCGCTCACGATGCAGGGAAGGTCGTCCTCATGAAAACGGTGAGTGCGGAGACAGTCGAGGAAACAGAATCAACGCTGGAAGCAGCCAAGCAGACGGTAGACGCCGGCGATACAAACGCCTCACCAGAGGATTCCATCACGCAGGCAGCCGAAGACTATCTCGCCGAGCAGCAGTTACGCGACCTCGAACGGCTCAAAAACAGTGTCAGTGCTGTCGTCGACGTGCCCTGTGAATTCGTCGTCGCCGTAGCAGAGGGTTCGATCGGGGAAACTGTGCTTGCAACCGCAGAGGCAGAGAACTGTGACTTGATCGTCGGTCCCTATGAAACCGAAGACGACACCCCAAGTCAATTCGTCCGCCGGCTCCTGACTGGGGACACGGACGCGATCGTATTCCACTCCTCGAACGGACGCACAAACTGGCAGCGCATCCTCGTAATGATCCGTTCCACGGGTCAACTCGCGAATGCAATGCTTGACTTCGCACATCGACTCTTGCCCAGCAACGGTACGATAAGTGCCTGTTCCTGTGTCACACAGCGCCGGGAGCGGCGGATGGCCGAGATCACGCTCGAAAATCTCATCGAGTCGTTTACGGAGCCGATCGAGACGCGGGTCGTCACTGGAACAGTCGAAGAATTTCTCGAACGAAACGCGTCTCATTACGATCTAGCGGTAATCGGTGCAAGTACGGATCGTAGCGCTGTCTCTCGGTTCCTTTCGACGCCGACATTCGAACGAATCCAAGAAGTCGACTGCGACTTGGCGATCGTACATCGGGGATAAATTCCCACTGACGTGAACAAGAGGATCCTTGTACTGACGACAGTGGGTTCCAAGGTGTATTTCGACAATAATCGAAGCGGCTGTATACCGGCTTCCGAGAGGAGCTGGGTACCTTGGAAAGAGTTAGGGCGCTTGCGTCGATTGGTTACAGTACGGGTTGTTCCATGAGCCCGAACTCCGACGAGCACAAGGAGATTGCGTGCCCCCACTGTGGGCTACATATCTCGGCCAATACAACGTGGTGTCCGCACTGTAACAGACCGGTTCTGACACAACGTAGGGCGAAGGTCTCTATCGCCCTCGGGAGCGTGCTAACGGTTATACTCACATATACCGCCGCTCGAGCTACATTAGTCTCTCATCCTCGCGTGCTCGTCATCACGTTCTATCTTGTGTTGGCTATGCTGAGTGCATTTATTACGTACGTGAGTTACGCGTTTCTTTGTCGACGGCGACTTACACTGGCTGAACAGGGAGTCATAACCTCGAAGTGATACGTTCTAAACAATACTCCAGTTCAGCAAACCATTAAGGGGGCACCAGGTGACCGTTGAGACGCAATGTCCGAGTATTCGAATCCGGAGCTACCGCCGCTTCCGTACGACTACGACGCGCTCGAACCGCACATCAGCGAGCAGGTGCTCACCTGGCATCACGATACCCACCATCAAGGATACGTTAATGGGCTTGCGGCCGCCGAGGAGACGCTAGCAGAGGCCCGTGAGTCGGAAGACTACTCCGCAACAGCCGGTGCGCTTGGGAACGTCACTCATAACGGCTCCGGCCACTACTTGCACACGCTCTTCTGGGAGAATATGTCGCCGAACGGCGGCGGCGAGCCCGAGGGAGACCTCCGCGACCGCATTGAGGAAGACTTCGGCTCCTACGATGGCTGGAAAGGCGAGTTCGAGGCCGCCGCGAGTGCTGCGGGCGGATGGGCGCTACTGGTGTACGATCCCGTCGCCAAACAGCTCCGCAACGTCGCCGTCGACAAGCACGATAACGGCGCGCTGTGGGGCGCCCACCCCATCCTCGCGCTCGACGTGTGGGAGCACTCCTACTACTACGACTACGGTCCCGACCGCGGCTCGTTCATCGACGCGTTCTTCGAGGTTGTCGACTGGAACCACGTCGCCGAGCAGTATCAAACGTCCATCGGACACTTCGAGTAACACCGCGCTGGTTATTGTTCTCTTACCGAACAGTGTGGACGACAAGTTCGATGGCGAACCGCATTCTCTCGCATCGTGTTAAGTTTAGCATCAATTCCACCAGATAGCGAACGCTTGGAGCCACGATTCAGCGGTCGTGAGCGACGTGTGGCTGAACGTATTTGAAAACGAAGTGGTTCGCTGTTTCACCACTCTAGATATACGTTTGACGGCGTTCCGATTTCCGTGGCGAGTCACCTGAAATCGAAGTCCAAGTCGCTGGAGTGCCGCTTTGAGGTGGTGCGCTCCATCGACGAGAAACGTGGCTTGCTCGACCTGCTGTTTGTCGCGGAGTTGGCGGAGAAACAGCAGCGTGAGTTGTGTGGTCCTGGTCTGAAACAGCCTGATGTGGAGGGATTTGTTTATCTTGTGATTGACTGCGGCATACAGCCAGTGGCGCTCATCGTTGATCCGAATCATCGTCTCGTCTATAGCAATCTGATTTGGAACGGCATCGCCGTCGGGCTGTAGATCAGCCTTCTGGGCCCAGTTGTGAATGGCGGCTCGACTCCGTTTGACACCCAAATTTCCGGCTCTGTTGAAATCCTATTCTTCAGACACAATATAATATGTAATGGTGGCTGAGTAGTGTTGACCGACTAGTTCTATTGTCGGAGATAGTCTTATACCTCTAGTAGGATACTTTGAGCTATGACGACACTTACCGATCGACGATTTCTTGTATTCTGTGCTATTTCCGCATTAACCGGCGTTCTTTCGGCTATTTGGCTGTTCCCTAACCGTGGACTGATGGTATACGTCCTCCCCGTTGTGATTCTAGTGATACTGATGTTTGCTGATGGGTATGTGACGTCATCGTGATTTGCGCTACTGAACGTTCAGAGTGATCGGTCGATATTATGAACAAGGCAGGCGATAGTGAGTTCACGGAACTGCTTCCACCAGCGCCGTGAGCGAACAAACGCACCGTACTTCCTCTTGAGTGTTGAGTTAACAGTCTCCGATTGGCTCCGTTGACCGTAGAGATCAGCATCCAAGCGTGCATTCCACGCCTTGTGGAGGGACGAAAATTCTCGGTGCTTAATGAGCGGACGAACTCCCTCTTTACGGGCTAACACACGAACCTTCTGGTCGTCGTACCCTTTGTCCCCAAGGAGAACTGCTACTTCTCCGGTATTCCGTTCGATGAGTGCCGGTGCGATCTGAGAGTCGTGCTTTCTGGTCGTCGTCACGTGCAAATCGATTACCGCGTTTGACCTCGTATCCACGAGGAGCGTGACTTTCAACTGCTGAATCGTTAGCTTCGTTCGCTTCGTGTAGTGCTTTGAGGCGTGACTACGTTCGAAGCCGGAGGCGTCAATCCCGACGATACCGTTGGTCGGAAGAAGCGTGACTGAGAGATTGAGAAGAACCCGCCAAACAGCCATATCAAGGCGGTTGAACGCCTTGCACAACGCCGAAGGAGAGGGTAGTTCCACAAGGTCGATGGCGTTTCGAATCCGGGGCATCTCGATAAGTTCGTCAAGAAGCGTCCGGTACGTTGTATTTTTCCGAACCTTGAGACAGAGGAGAACGATATGCTGATGAAGTGTGTACCGCCGTTTCGAGAACTTCGAAGAGTAACGAGCGACAGCTCGGCGAGCCAAGTGCATAGCTTGCTCAACGAACCGGAGTAATCGCGATCTCGGTAGAGCTTCCATCCGGTCAGCCTAACGGGCCAACCTGTAACTCTCTGAGGATTTCAACAGAGCCAAATTTCCAAGTAATTGTTTTGTATTCGAAATTGATAGGATGCTCAGATGGATCTGAATACCCACTTCAATCGCTTCTTTGGGTGTCCGCTCTCGCTCCACAGATTCCGAGTTATTCCACTCAATACTACCGCTGAAGCGGTCGAATCCGGCCATAGATCATCCGAACCAACGACCGCCTCATCTCCAAGTTAACACGACGACTGGTTCGCGTCTGTGCGGATTAGAGGATCAAATCACATGCAGTGAGCAGGTCGGTCCCAACTATTGTATCTGAACACTACCGTCAAAAGACGCCGAGGATGAACCCGATGCCCATTACAATGAGGATCACTGCTGTGAACGTTGGTAGGTAGTCAGCATAGTCTTCCAGTCTATCCTCGTAGCGCTCGTAGCCAGCCACGAGCAGAAGCGTCACGCCGACGAGCGAGACGATCACGGAGATAGAGTAGAGGAGCATCAGCTCGAGACAGTAGACTGACCCCGTACAGATCGCGATGATGTCGAACTCTTCGTTATGTGTAAACCCGAGCGCAAATGCGAGTGCTACCATTCCATAGAGTCCTTGATCCGGTGTCTCATCTGTATGGCTATGTGAATGGGCGGGCGTAGTCATACCGACGAACGGGAGCGCACGGCTAAGTCGGCTGAACCATCCCTCACGCACCGTCTCGCTGTGCCCATGGTCGTGCGTATCATCGTGTCCGTGGTTGTGGTCGTGGTCCTGCTGATCGTTCTCGTGGTCAGAATCTACCGTAGTGTGTTCGTGGCCATTGAAATACTGCCAGATTCCGAGCAGGATGAGTAACGCGCCTGCTACGTAGTTCATCCATTCGAGCTGGGTGAATCCGAAGTACGAGAGCGCCCAGAAGTAGACCAGTACCATCGCAATACTACTGATGAGATGGCCGACTCCGAGGATGAGACTCGATGCGGCGCCGTAGAACCATTTGTTCGGTTTGTCGAGTGCGTAACTCGCGGCAATGGCCCAGCCGTGGCCGGGCGCAAGCCCGTGCGTTAGTCCGAGCGCGCTGGCACCGAGTGCGAGCCCAACAATTCCACTAGCCATTTACTGAATACGGGGAGCAGACGACTGATAGGGGTTGTTATGGCCTGTATACGGATATCGTAATAATGAGGCTCTTGAGGAGTGCCGTGCAAGCAGTACGGGATGC
>Ga0207719_100924_pt1 | contig 10557 bp, 10 predicted proteins | sample A23P1SouthBayCA_2_FD_187279 | JGI IMG/M metagenome (GOLD analysis project Ga0207719, IMG submission 187279) | Aerobic enrichment media microbial communities from Eden Landing Ponds, California, USA - A23 P3 (3) (SPAdes) | ecosystem: Environmental > Aquatic > Marine > Unclassified | place...
TGAGAGTCCGAGCGGGACGTACTCCCACATCAGATGTCGATGTCGGCGTCCGACTGTTCGACCCGTTCGAGCACGCGCTCCGGGTGCGAGTAGTACTCGTTCACGAGAGCGGTGAAGCGCCGGTAGTCACCGACGTCGTGCTCGTGGAGGTACGCGAGCACCCGCTTGCGGTTCCGGAACTCACGGAGGAGTTCGGTTCGGCTCCAGCCCCGGTCCTCCCGGATTTCGTCGAGGATGATGCTGCTCTCCCGACTGAACGTGTCCTCGTTCGCGTTCCGCGAGAACGCCGGGGAGTAGTCCAGGTCGCCGGTCCGCTGGTCGATGCCCTCTATCTCCGCGATGACCTGGTTCCGCCGGACCCGCTGGTCGTCGACGTACGTGAGCGTCTGGACACAGAGGATGTCCAGCGAGCGAATCATCGCCCGCGGCACGTTGATGGGTTCGTTCTCCAAGCGGTTGATGACCGTTTGGACGGAGTCCGCGTGCATCGTCGAGAACGTCGTGTGGCCCGTGTTCATCGCCTGGAACAGGGTGATGGCCTCGTCGCCGCGCACCTCACCGACGATGATGTACTCGGGCCGGTGACGGAGCGAGGAGCGAAGCAGGTCGTACATCGTGATGTCCTTGCTGTCGCCCGCGCTCTCGCGGGTCACCGAGGAGAGCCAGTTGTCGTGATACAGCGTGAGTTCGCGGGTGTCCTCGATGGTGATGACCTTCGAGCGCGGCGGAACGAACATCGAGGCGGCGTTCATCGACGTGGTCTTCCCCGACGCCGTCCCCCCCGCGAAGATGAGCGACTTGTTGTTCTCGATGGCGAGCCAGAGGTACGCCATCTGGTCGAGGTTAAACGTTTGATAGTCGATGAGGTCGATGGGCGTGAACGGCTCCTCGGAGTACTTCCGAATCGTGAACGCCGACCCGCGCGGGGTGACCTCCCGTCCGAGCGCGAGTTCGCCACGCGACCCGTCGGGGAGCGTCACCTCCGAGACGGGCGTCCCGATGGAGATGTGCCGGGAGGACTGCTGGGCGAGGCGGACGACGAAGGAGTCCAGCGCCTCCTCCTCGAAGGAGACGTTCGTCTCGATGTTGTCGTACTTGTCGTGGTAGACGAAGATGGGGAGGTTGTACCCGTCACAGGAGATGTCCTCGATGTGGGGGTCCTCCATCAGCGGGTCTATCTGCTCGTAGCCGCTGAACGTCCGCCGGAGGTAGTAGAACAGCCGATAGAACGTGTCGGGTTCGACGACGACGCCGTACTCGCTCAACTGCTCGGCCGTGCGACGAAGGAGGCGCTCGCTGGGGTCCCCCTCACCGTCGTCGCTGTAGATGAGCGAGTTCCGGATGTCCTCGAAGAGGTTGTCGAGCAGGCGGCGCTCGACGCCGTCGAGTTCGGGTTCGACGGCGCGGTAGCGGTGTTCGTTCTCCTCGGGGTCGTAGTCGACGGCGACGAACGCGAACGGCGCGTTCACCCAGTAGCGCTCCTGCTCCTCGAACCCCGGTTCGGTGCTGTAACTGATGAGCGCGCCGTGGTCCGCCGGGCGGTACGGCTCGATGGACACTTCGCTCCCCCGAATCCCCTCGAACGCGCGCCGCGCGCGCCACCGGAGCCGTTCCAGACGCTCGCTCACCCCGTCCAACGACGGTACGCCCCCGATACTAGACACTATCCTCCCTTTTCCCCCCGAACGCTTAAAATGTGAGGGGCGGCGTTACGGTTTTGAACGCGCGGCACGTTCGTCCACATAGGGAATGCAGCGGGACCGCTTTACACTGGACGTCAACCACGTTGATTGGGTTGAGGGGGAGTCGGAGCCGCGCCGTCCGACCGTTGTCATCGACGTCGAAGGCCCCGAGGCCGAGACGTACATCCGGGAGCGTCTCACCGGGCCCGACGGCGACCTGCTGGGAGCCGACGGCACGGACGTCGCCTTCCGCCTCACCGACGAACTCACGGACGACCCGGGACACGCCCGCGGCGTCGTGGGCGTCACCGACCGCCTCACCGGCGACTTCGTGCTCGAACTCAACGAGGACGCCGAGGACGTGTTCCAGTTCATCCACGCGGCGCGCCGCTACGGCGAGGCCGCTGGCGACGACGGCCAGTACCGCGTCGTCATCAAGGCCGACGGCGAGGAAATCGTCGCCTACGACAAGGGGACCTTTCTGGTGTACACGCGCGACGGCGAACTGCTGCGCGAGCACAGCCTCATCCCGTCGGGCGTCGAACTGTAGTTCTTTTAGCCCCCGTCACCAGGGGACCGTATGGACGAACTCTTCGGCACCGCCGGCATCAGGGGCGGTCTCGAAACCGTTTCCCCCGACCTGGCGCTCGCCGTCGGCCGCACCGTCGGGCGCGATGCCGAGACGGTCGTCGTGGGCCGCGACGGCCGCGTCACGGGGTCGGGGCTGGCGGACGCCGTCGCCGCGGGCGTCCAGTCCGCCGGCGCCGACGCCGTACTGTTGGGACAGGTACCGACGCCGACGCTCGCGTTCGCAAGCCGCGAGAGTTTCGGGATTCAGGTGACGGCCTCCCACAACCCGCCCGCGGACAACGGGATCAAACTGTTTGCCGACGGCGCGGAGTTCGACGCGGACGCCGAGGACCGTATCGAATCAACAGTTAAAAACGACGACACTGCGCCGTGGGACGAGTGGGGGGAGCGACGCGAGAGCGACGTGTTGTCCGACTATCGCGAGGCAGTCGTCGACTTCGCGGCGGGGCACGGCGCCGGCCCGACGGGGGTTCGCGTGCTCGTGGACTGTGGCAACGGGATGGCGAGCGTCGCGACGCCGCACGTGTTGACGACGCTCGGCGCCGACGTGACGGCGCTGGGCGCGAACGTCGACGGCCACTTCCCCGAACGCCCCTCGAAGCCGACGGGCGAGACGCTCGCCGTCGCGCGCGAGACGCTCCGCGACGCACAGGGCGGCGCCGACGCCTACGACCTGGGCATCGCACACGACGGCGACGCCGACCGGACCGTCGTCCTCGACGGCGCCGGCGAGGTGGTCCACGAGGACACCGTGCTCGCCGTGCTCGCTGAACACTACGTCCGTCACCATCCCGCCCCCGAACCCGTCGTCGTGACGACGCCGAACGCCTCCGCGCGCATCGACGAGCGCGTGGAAATCGCCGGCGGGCGCGTCGAGCGGGTCAGACTGGGTGCGCTCCACGAGGGCGTCGCCGCACACGACGACGTGGCGTTCGCCGCCGAACCGTGGAAACACCTCCACACCGCCTTTGGGGGGTGGATTGACGGCGTGTGCTCCGCCGCAGTCGTTGTCTCCCTCGTCGCCGGGGCGGGCGGGATGGACGCGCTCCGCGAACCGGTCATGGAGCGACCCTATCGCAAGGAGAACGTGGCGTGTCCCGACGAGCAAAAAGACGTGGCGATGAACCGGATTCGGAAGCGGGCGACGGAGGCGTTCCCCGACGCCGACATCGACACCGAGTACGGCCTCCGTGCGGACTTCCCCGATGGTTCCTGGACGCTGATTCGTCCCTCGGGCACGGAGCCGTATCTCCGGGTGTACGTCGAGGCGGACGCCATCGAGGAGTTGACCGAGCGGGCCGTCTCCTTCGCGGCGGACGCCGTCGGGGAGTAGCGTCTTGGTCCCCGCGCCGAAAGGGCGGGTATGGACGCCGACGCGAATGTGGACGAGGAACTGCTCGCCGCCGCGCGCGAGGCGATGGCGAACGCGTACGTGCCCTACTCGGAGTACCCCGTCGGCGCTGCGCTCCGGGGCGCTAATGGTGACATATACGCGGGCACGAACGTCGAGAACGCGAACTACTCGAACACGCTCCACGCCGAGGGCGTCGCCGTCGCGAAGGCCGTCAGCGCGGGCGTCACCGATTTCGAGTCGATAGTCGTGGTCTCCGCGGCGGACGACGGCATCACGCCCTGCGGGCGGTGTCGTCAGACGCTCCGTGAGTTCTGCGAGGAGTCCTTTCCCGTGTTCTGTGTCGGGGAAACGACGAAACGCTACACGCTCGGGGAACTCCTGCCGGACGCGATGGGCCCCGAGACGCTGTTGTGAGAACGGGCGAACAGAGGGGTGGCGATTCGGAGTTCAGAACAGTCAGTCCAGCAGGCTCCGCTCGCGGGGCTGCTCGGCTAGCGGTCCAGAAACGCCATCCGCGGCGTGAATCTACAGCGAACCCCAGGCGTCGAGCGCGCGGTCCCACGAGGAGACGGACGCGATCCAGCGCGCCGCCGCGCCCTTCTTCAGCATCTCCGCGGGCTTCGAGTTGAACGTCCGAACCGGGCTCTCGAAGCCGCCGATTTTGACGTCGTGTGCGATGGCGGCGTCGCCCACCGAGACGAGCGTCCCGGCGTCCTCGTAGCGCCAGTCGCGCAGCGTCCGGCCCTCGATGGCGCGCCGGACGTTCTCCCCGACGAGCTCCGCGGCGTCCCACGCGGCGTGCGCGGTGGGGGGTGCCGGGCGTTCGCCGTCCTGCTCGACGATGGCGGTGTCACCGATGGCGAACACGCGTTCGTCGGAGGTCCGGAAGTTCGCGCCGGCGTTCAAGCGCGCGTGCTCGTTCTCCAACTCGGTGTCCGCGAACGCCTCGCGGCCCGCGATGCCGCCGGCCCACTCGAACACGTCGTACGCGAGCGAGTCGCGCTCGTCGAAGTGGATGGCGTCCTCGTCGGCCTCGGTGATGGGGTCGTCCGTGAGTATCTTGATGTCGCGTTTCTCCAGTTGGTGGCGCAGCGCGCCCTGGACCTCCGCGTCGCCCGGCGGGAATATCTCCTCCAGTGCCTCGACGAGATACACCTCGATGGGCGCGTTGTGCCGGTCGCGGAACGCCGCGATTTCGCCGGCCGACTGGATGCCCGAGAGGCCAGCGCCGCCGACGACGACCTGTGCGGGGTCGTCCTGGGACGCGCTGCGGGCGGCCGCCTGGACCGCCTCGTGGATTTCGAGCGCGTCGTCGAGGCTCTTGAGCGTGAGCGCGTGCTCCTCTAGCCCTTCGATGCCGTAGTACGCCGTCTCGGAGCCGATGGCGACGACGGCGTAATCGTACTCGATGGGGTCTCGCTCCGCGAGTTCAACTTCACGAGAATCGGTGTCGAGGCCCGTCACCGTCGCTTCGACGAACTCCGTGCTCGCGGATTTGATTTCTCCGACGGGAATCGTTATCTTGTCCTGGACGCTCGGGTCCCGGATGACGCGGTGGGACTCGTGGAGTACGAAGTGATAATCCTGGTCGGAGACCCACGTGATATCGGCGTCGTCGAGTTCGTCCTCGAGCGACTTGACAGCGCCGGCACCGGCGTATCCGGAGCCGAGAACGACGACCTGTTCAGACATACCTATCGATGGTCGAGCCTCGTACACAAAGCCTTCGACTTCCCCAAGCGGGCGAAATCGGACGGTACGGTTAGTGTTCGGGGGTGCCCGCGGGCGCCTCCATCGAGCCGATTTTCAGGATGAGAACGTTGTTCGCCTCGTCCTTGCCGTCGAGTTCACCCTCGACTTTCAGCTTCGAGAGCGGCGTCGGACCGACGACGACGTCGTCGCCTTCGTGGAAATCGCGCACGGAGCCGCGGATGGATATCTCGGCGCGACAGAGGTCCGGATGGTGGACGCTCGTGAGGTTGATACCGACGACGTTCACGTCCTCGACGTCCTCGCCGTTGTGCGAGAGGGGAACCTGGGCCGCGGCGTCGAGTTCCTGGATGTCCAGCGCCTCGTAGGCGTTCGTCGTCGGCTTGTACCCGCCCTTCGGCCCCGGCACGCCCTCGACGAGCTGGAGCGCCTTCAGGCTCTGCATCTGGTTGCGAATCGTGCCCGGATTCCGGTCTACCTCCTCGGCTATCTCCTCGCCCTTCACCGCTTCCTCCTGCGAGGAATACAGGTTAACCAGCGCAGTCAGAATCGTCTGCTGGCTGGGAGTCAGTTCGATTGATGACATACGATTGTGTTGGATGGGTGCCCGCTTAAATCCGGCGCTACCGGGAATATAAACGCGCCGTAGCGTGCCGGATACGCCGCATCAACAGTTGTATTAATAGCGGCTTTCCCGCGCATCCGTTTCGGATATGCCGAGATAGCTACCTGATAGTCCACTCCGCTGCCGCCGCGAAGAAAGAAGAAAACGGGAGTCTTAGTAGTTGACGTAGAACGTCCGCGAGACGGTGTAGAACTCCAGGCCCTCATCGCCCTGCTCGCGCCACGTCTCCGAGGAGGAGTCCTTGAAGCCGCCGAACGGCACGTGGTATTCGAGACCGGTCGTCTTCTCGTTGACCTTCGCGACGCCGGACTCGACCTCGTCGAGGAACGTGTTCGCCTCGGAGAGGTCGTCCGTCACGACGGATGCCGAGAGGCCGAAGTCGACATCGTTGGCGACTTCGAGGCCCTCGTCGAAGTCCTCGACCGGGATGACGGCGAGCACCGGACCGAACACTTCCTCCTGTGCGATGCGCATGTCGGGCTCGACGTCCGCGAACACGGTCGGCTCGACGTAGTAGCCGTTCTCGTACGCCTCGCCCTCGGGGACGCCGCCGCCGGCGACGAGTTCCGCGCCCTCGTTCTCGGCAACCTCGATGTAGTCGAGCGTGCCTTCGAGTTCGCTCTCCGTGACGTGGGGCGTCATGTCGTAGTCCTCGCTGCCGGGGCCGAGTTCGATGGAGTCGGCCTCCTCGACGACGGCCTCGACGAACTCGTCGTAGACGTCCTCGTCGACGATGGCGCGGGAACAGGCCGTACAGGCCTGCCCCGTGCCGCCGAACGCGCCGTTGGCACAGATTTCCGCGGCCTCCTCGACGTCCGCGCTGTCGGTGACGACCGTCGGGTTCTTCCCGCCCATCTCCGTCTGGACGCGCTTCATGCCGTCCGTGGCGGCGTCGTACACCATGTGACCGACCTCGGAGGAGCCGGTGAACGAGACGGCGTCGATCTCCTCGTGGGTGTTGATGGGGGTGCCGACTTCGGAGCCGGAGCCGGTGACGTAGTTCAGCACGCCGTCCGGGAGGCCGGCGTCTTCGAGGCACTCCGTGAGCTTGCGCGCGACGTTGGGCGCGGCGGAGGCCGGCTTCCACGCGATGGTGTTGCCCGTCGCCAGCGCGGGCGCAATCTTCCAGGCCGGGATGGCGATGGGGTAGTTCCACGGCGTGATGAGGCCCGCGATACCGACGGGCTCACGGACCGTGCGCAGGTTCGTGTTCTCGCTGGACGCGTTCTTCACGGTGCCGCGATAGTCGACGGCCTTCCCGGCGTAGTAGTAGAAGATGTCGATGGCGCGCTGGACCTCGCCGGTCGCTGAGGAGAGGGGCTTGCCCTCCTCCTCGGTGAGCGTCTCAGCGAGCTCGTCCTTGCGCGCTTCGAGGTTCTTCGCCGTCTCGCGCAGGATTTCGCCGCGGGCGGGGCCGGGCGTGTTGGCCCAGTCGTCCTCGGCGTCGGCTGCGGCCTCGATGGCGCGCTCGGCGTCCGCGCTGGAGGACGCCTGGAACTCGCCGATGACTTCGTCGTTCTGTGCGGGGTTGATGACGTCGAACGTCTCGCCCGTCTCCGAGGCGACCCATTCGCCGTCAATGTAGTTCTTGTAGGTTTCTGCCATCACGTAAACGTTCACTCCGAGGTTTACCCCATTTTCGGTTGCGAACGCACAGCGCGGAACTGAACGCCCACCCGAAGAACCGTGGCGCGGACGGACTGGAGCCCGTTCGACGTGTTCCCACCGTCCTGCCGGTCGACGTGCGGACCCACCGACGCGAGCCCTCGGCTCCGGGTCCGCCGAACGCTTTTGTTCGGCCCGGCCTTCTCACGACCGTGGCGCGAACGCGACTGACGACCGTCGAGGCGGTCACGGAACGGGGCACGTGGCTCTTCCACGCTCGCGACCCGTACGGCGACACCGAGGAAATCGTACTCACGCTCTGCGAGGACGGGTCACCGCCGGTCCGGGCGTGGCGGAACCGCTGTACCCACGAGTCACAGCGCCTCGACCGCGGCGACCCCGTCGGCGGTGTCGTCCGCGACGGCGAACTCGTCTGCCCGCGACACGGCTCGACGTTTGACACCTGTAGCGGCGACTGTGACAACGGGATGGCGGCGGGCACGACCCTCCCCGAAATCGACGTCGAGGTGGAGGACGGCGTCGTCTTCCTGAGCGACTCCCACTACACCTTCGAGGGGGAGGGCGAGGCCCCCGACGACGACGGCGACGGCGGCCCGAGTTCGACCTCCCACATCGGGTTCTGAGAACGAACTTTAAGTCCTGTCCCAGTCTGCGCCAGATATGGTCCACGCGACGTGGGGCGACTGGTTCGTCCGCGAGGAGATCGAGGGCGCGACGATGTCGGGCGCGTCCTGCTGGTATCTGGGCTGTAACGGATTCGTGCTCCGCTCCGCCGAGGCCACCATCTACCTCGACCCCTACTTCGGTGACGGCGACCCGCCCGAACTCGTCCGGCGGATTCCGGTGCCGATGGATGCCGCCGACGCCACCGACGCGGACGCGGTACTCTTCTCCCACGAACACATCGACCACGTCCACCCGCCGTCGTACGGCCCGCTCACGGAGGAGTGCGGGGCGACGGCGTACGGCACCGAAGCCTGTTGGGACGGCCGACAGGACCACAATATGAACCCGCGTCTCCCCGAGAAGCGGGCCATCGAACCCGACGACGAGTTCACCGTCGGGGATTTCACTGTCCACGTCCGTCCAGCCGACGACCCGGACGCCGTCGGTGAGGTCGCTTTCATAATCGACCACGAGGCGGGCACCTTCTTCCACGGCGGCGACGCCCGGCCGAGCGCCACCTTCGAGCAGGTGGGGGCGGAGTTCGACATCGACCTAGGTGCTATTGCGTTCGGCTCAATCGGACGCATCCGCGACGCCGACGCCAGCGAGACCCGGCGCACGGAGTGGTACATGAACGAGAACGACGTTATCAGCTGTGCGAACGCGCTCGGACTCGACCGGTTGGTGCCGACGCATTTCGACATGTGGCGCGGGATGGACGCCGACCCGAAGGTCCTCCACGACCACGCGACGAGTTTCGAGTACCCCCGAGTAGTTGAGCGCGTTCAGGTCGGTGACAGGCTTGACTTCGGGGCGCCCGGCGTGCGCCCGATGCGCTCGCTGTGACTCATATCTCGCGGCGCTCCCCACTCTCGGCGGCCTCGTAGGCGGCTTCGAGCGTCCGCATGTCGTGGAGGCCGTGTTCCCCATCAGGTTCGATTGGTTCGCCCCCGAGGACGCGGTCCGCGAAGTATTCGAACTCCTCTCGCATCTGGTTCACTTTCGGGGTGTGGACCTCGGTCGTCACGCCCCCCCGACGAAGTTCGAGCGTCTGCCCCTCGTTCGTCACGAAGCAGGGGTCGAGCGTCACCTCGCCCTCGGTGCCGACGATTCGCAGGTGGCCCGCCTCGTGGGCGTTCTGCGACGCGGATATCGACGCCAACACCTCCCCCTCGTAGGTCAGCGCGAGCGTCGCGCGCTCGTCGGGCACGTCCTCGAACCCCGCACTCCCGCTCGTCATCTGCGCGCTCACGGCAACGGGGTCCGCGTCGAGGACGAAGCGCGCGGTGTTGATGGGGTACACGCCGAGGTCCGTCAGCGACGCGCCCGACCCGGCGAGCGAGGGGTCCAGTCGCCACTGGTCCTCGTTCGGAATCATCTCCAGGAGGCGCTGTGACATGTGCCCGTGGACGTGACACGGCTCCCCGACGTACCCCTCCGAGATGATATCGCGCATCCGGCGCACCGCCGGTTCGGTGTGCATCCGGTAGGCGACCATCAACTCGGCGTCGCTCCCCGCGAACGCCGCCACCATCTCCTCGGCGCGCGCGGCGCTCGCCTCCATCGGCTTCTCACAGAGGGTGTGTTTGCCCATCTCGGCGGCGGCGACGGCCGTCTCCAGGTGCGCCGCGTTCGGCGTACAGACGTAGACGGCGTCGTACGCGTCGCTCGCCTCGCCCTCCCGGAACGCCTCGTAGGTGAGTCCGGCCGCGAGGCCGTGTTCCGCCGCGACCCGCGCCGCCTTCGACGCCGACCCGGAGACGACTACCGTCGTCTCGCAGCGCTCGCTCGCCGCGACGGCCGGCATCGCCTCGTCCGTCGTCCACCAGCCCAGTCCGACCATCGCGACGCGCACGGTGCCCGTCGCTCCCGTGTCCCAGTCCCGACGCGAGAAGCCGTCGAACAGCGATTCGGCGTCCATACCCACGGTGGCGTTGTGCGCCCCCATGTACTTTGGCCCGCGCCCAGGTTGGTCCCCCGACTCGCCGCTGCGCCGAACCCCCGATTCAGCGCTCGTCGGACGACACCTCCGCGCGGACCTGTGGCGGTTCGTAGGCGTCGAAGCGCGCCAGCAGGTCCGTCGGCTCCGCCGCGACGACGACCATCTCCCGGTGGCGCTCGTCCACGAACGCTTCGTTCCGCTGGTGGTCGAAGAAAGCGAACAGGTCGTCGAAGTACCCCCCGACGTTGAGGAAGCCACACGGCTTCCGGTGGATGCCGAGTTGGCTCCAGGTGAGCACCTCGATTATCTCCTCCAAGGTGCCGAAGCCGCCGGGAAGCGCGACGAACCCCTCCGAGCGGTC
>Ga0207719_100927_pt1 | contig 10537 bp, 8 predicted proteins | sample A23P1SouthBayCA_2_FD_187279 | JGI IMG/M metagenome (GOLD analysis project Ga0207719, IMG submission 187279) | Aerobic enrichment media microbial communities from Eden Landing Ponds, California, USA - A23 P3 (3) (SPAdes) | ecosystem: Environmental > Aquatic > Marine > Unclassified | place...
ACGTCACGGACGATTGTCGGTACACCACGACCCCGAGGAACGCAAACGCTGCCAACGCCAAGAGGTCGGTCACGCGTTCTGCGCCGACGACCGGCGCAGTCCGATTCACAGGGACATCCTGCTCGTCCCGGAGAAACCACGCCTTCCAGACTTCGCCTGCTTTCCCCGGCGTGATAACCATCATCAACCCACTTACGAAGACCAAGAGACTGGTTCTGAGTGGGACATCGATCCCGAGTTTACGAAGGTAATATTCCCACTTCAGAAAGCGGATGCCGTAACTTACGGTCACGAGACCGAATACGGCACCGATGCGCCACAATTCAAGTGAGCCAAGCGCGTCTACGACTGCGGGAGCATCACCAAACAGAAAGAGTCCGAAGAAGACAGCGACTGTCAACAGGGCCGTTACCCAGAGGCCGTGCGTCCGGACAGCGTTCTGAATCCGATATAGATAGCCACTCATACGTTCAGGCGAGTCATCGCGTCATTGAGTTTGGTTGCAATATGCCCGGAGAGATAGCCTCCTCGACCACCAGTTTCGGTTGAGCCCTCTCGAATCGCATCGAGAATTGACCCATCACACATCGTGTAGGCCCGCCCAACTTCCATCGGAAAATGAGCATCACTTCCGCCTGTGATCGGTAGGTCGTGTTGCTTCGCGAACGAGCGTGCCTTCCGATTGTAGTGGGGAACGATACAGCGAGAGTTTAGCACTTCAACGCCGTCGATGTTGGCTGCAATCTCGTCTAACTTGTCTGTGTAGTATTCTCGGAGTTTGTCAAAAGGGTGCGACAGTATAGCAAGCCCCTCCTGCTCGTGAATCGCGTGAATGACCGTTAACGGATCGGCCTGTGGTGGCACCTCGTTTACGTCGAGAGCGAGTAAATGACCCTGTGTCGTCGTTACCTCAACGCCTGGAATCACAGTTAGGTTCCCCGGCGCGAGCGCGTTCACTGCGTCGTATCCTTTGAGCGTGTCGTGGTTTGTGATTGCGAGTCCGTCCAGCTCGGCGTCAACCGCCGCCTCAACGACATCTTCGGGGCTGGCTCGCGAACAAGGAGACGCGTCAGTATGCACCTGTAAATCATACCGCTTCATCGAAGCACCTCGGCTGCGAGTTCAGGGGTATTATAGAGGACAGCAATAGCCACGAGGCCCCACAGAGCGAGGTTCACAATCGAGGGACGATCTGTGAGGAGGTATTCCGGTTGCCCGGCGACATCGGTGGTATGGACGAGATGATGGTAGCGGAACACGCCGAAGAACGCGAACGGGAGCGTCGTCATCATCGTCGGGTCGGTACGTGAGAAGGTATACAGGGAGTAGGCCATCAGCAAGGTCGCCATCGTCATCACGAGCAATTGGTCGAGATTCCCCTTGGAGTATTCTCCAATCACTTCACGGCTGTCGCGCGGGTTCGACGTAAGTTCGAGTTCGTTGCGTCGCTTCCCGAGCGCGAGTACCAGTGCAAGGAGAAAGGTACTGACAATCAACCATGGGCTCAAGAAAACTTCAATTGCGATGACGCCCGCGATTGCTCGAAGAACGAACCCGACCGCGACAAGAATCACGTCAACGAACACGAGTTGCTTCAGATAGAGTGAGTAGAGCGCGTTCTGGCCGAGATACGCCAGGAGCACGGCGAAAAAGATCGGGCCAAGGGTATATGCGGCCCCAAGTCCGGCGAGCGCGAGGAGTGCGCCGAAAGCAACGGCAACGGGGATAGACACCTGTCCGCTGGCGATGGGACGGTGCTGTTTCTCGGGGTGATTGCGATCCTCTTCGAGATCGTTGATATCGTTAAAAATGTAGGATGCCCCCGCGATAGCAGTAAACGCCCCGACGCCGAGCAGCAGGTTGATCCACGCGTCTACATTCAAGAGGTTTCGTGAGAAGACGATGCCGAGGAACATCACGCCTTGTTTGTACCATTGCCACGGTCGAATTTCTCGAACTAATCCCGTGACTGTCGTGACTGGATTATGCGTGTGCGACGATTCGGCCATTTAGTCATCTAAACCAGCGAAGAAAAGGACAATAAAGGTAGCGTTGCTGTCTCGTAGTCTCTACATACTCCTGTCGAGATAGTCATCTCTCGTCCGAATATCTGCGTACAGGTCAGCAAGCATGTGCGCATAGACTGTGACTGCTGTTGCAAACGCCCAGTACGTGTCGAAAACCCACAACCCAGCAGTGAGGACACCGCCGATGAGCAGATGGCTCAACAACCGCTGATCCCGCCAAATATCACCTTGATCGAATATCGTAGACTGATCAACGAATATCTGCGCTGGGTTTCGGATACAGCGACGAAAATTCGTCCAATCCCCGCGATTAATCCGCCCGATGACAAAGTGATCGAAGTCGATTCCGACGCCCAATAAGAGGACATATCCCCACAGAAGGCCCCCAGACACGTTTGGACTTGAAGCCCCAACAGCAAGCGGGATTCCGATTGCACCGGAGACGAGTGCGTGTCCTCGAGAGTACATCTTGTGGGTATTTCCCACCAACGTGAGGGTAGTTCTGGCGGTTTCAACCCCGTTTTTATATTATTTTCAAGGGTCCAGCTTCACGAGATGCCGTGTACTCCGATGTGGATCGATTCACACGCGTCGGCAGATTAGACAGAACAGAAACGATAATAAGGCCGTGTTAAGTCGTTCGACATGATGAGTACGACGGAAGAGACAACATCTCCCGAAAGTCAGTACGATTCCGTGGTTGTCACGGGGGGAACTGGCTTTCTTGGCCTTCACACGTGCCAGCATTTCGCTGAGCAGGGCTGGGACGTGACTGCTCTTGATCTGAAGCCGTTTAACGAGGAGGACGACACTGAGGGTATCCACTTCATAGAAGGGGACGTTCGTGACGAGGACGACGTATTGAATGCCTTTGAAGAGGCTGACGCCGACGTGGTCGTCCACAGCGCGGCGGCACTTCCGCTGTGGGACGACGACGAGATCTGGGAAGTGACGGTTGACGGCACGCGGACCGTGCTATGGGCTGCTAAGGAACTCAACATCGATCGGGTAGCCTATATTTCCTCGACAGCCGTTTACGGAACACACGATACGCACCCGATAACCGAGGAATCACCGCTTGATGGTGTTGGGCCGTACGGTGACGCAAAGATTGAAGCCGAGAAGGTCTGCAAAGATTTCCGTCGAATGGGGATGTGTGTCCCAATTATCCGCCCGAAAACGTTTATCGGCCCGCAACGACTTGGTGTATTCCAAGTCCTGTTCGATTGGGTCGAAGACGGTGCAAACATTCCGCTCGTCGGGTGGGGGAACAATCAGTATCAGCTCCTGCACGTGGACGATCTCGTGCGAGCGATTGAGCTAATGTTCACACTGGAGGAAGCAGAAGTAAATGACACGTTCAACGTTGGGGCGACTGAGTACGAGACGATGAAGGAGGATTTCCAAGCGTTGGTTGATGATGCTGGCACCGGGAAACGCGTTGTGGGAACGCCAGCACCTCTAACAGTGCTTGCACTCCGGGTGTTAAATGCGCTCAACCTCTCGCCATTGTATCCGTGGGTATACGAAACCGCTCACGAGGATTCATACGTTTCTGTCGAGAAGTTGTGTGAACTCGGGTGGGAGCCCGAGTACTCGAACGAGGAAGCCCTGATCGATACGTATCGCTGGTATCTTGAAAACTATGAGGAAAGTGAAGATTCGACTGGAAAAGATCATAGGGTTGCTTGGGATCAAGGTGCTCTAAAGCTTGTAAAAAGCATTTTTAAGATCATTTGAGAATTTATGAGAAATTTGAAGTCGATTGTGGTATATTTCATGGTGGCTATTATGTCAATTATATCATACAGCGATGCCCTTAACCGATGGTGGGTCGGTGGTGATAGTTTCTTATTGGTAACCATAACATCACAAAAATCCATTAATGAAATTTTTATCACTCCTTATCTTTCTACTCCAGGCTTTACTGATATCGCCCTCTATTGGCGCCCTGTTTTATCGATATTCACAAAAGCCGTTACTGAGATTGCTGGACCGTCACCAGCTTCACATGTGGCCGCAAATATTGGCCTCCATGTCTTCACTGCGATCAGTATTGGATACTTCACATCACGTCTAATAGAACGCCCTATCGCTGGCTATATCACCGCTTTTTTGTTTGCTTTGCATCCGTTGGGTGTTCAAGTCGTCCCTGTTGTATCACGCCGAGGTGATATTTTAATGACATTATTACTCGTCCTTTCTCTTTATTCATTTGTCTTTTATGATGGATTGGAATCCCGCATCGTGGCAGCTATTTTAATAACTCTTGCCATCTTAACAAAGGAATTCGCGATATTCTTCACCCCAATTTTCCCATTATATTCGTGGTATTCATTCTCGGGTGAGATAAGGAACAAAGTATCTTCTTTCTTGATTATGATAATTCCGTTTTCCGCACTGGGAATCATGTATATCGTCGCAAGAGTCGCTGTGCTCGGACAGATTGGTGGAAAAGAAACCTCTATTATATTACTTGGACGGATAACCGGCTTGGCTGGCTATGGCCTATCTTTCAGTTATCCATATGATTCAATTGGTGCTGTCGCAACAGCCACCCCACAGCTTGCTCTTGTATTTCCAGTCATTGGAATCCTCCTCGGAATCGCTTACAAATACGACCGATTTAAACGAGGATTAAATCCAAACCACATCTATTTGCTGATTATATCATTAATTATAATATCCACCACATTTCTTGTGCCATATATTGCACTTCCATTTGACACTGAAGACCCATTATGGGTACGTTGGATAGTAACCGGAGCGCTGTGGGGGATGGTCGTAGTAGGAGTTGTAGTAACCACTATTGATTTTATACGTCGAGAAGGGACGTGGACCGACCTCAAGCCTCTTTCTATTCCGATCCTCTGGATTGCTCTTCCACTTATTAGCCCTCTACTCTTTGGGTTTTCACTTAGATCCGGCTATAGCATTATGGCTGGGTTTTGTATTTTATTTTCAATCCTATTCACCCTTACAACAGACTATTTTTCCTCTTTCTCATCACAGTCGATATCTCCAGGGCTGATATACGGTATTTTTCTTTTATTGTTATTAACGCCTCTCGTCATTGCCACCCCGGCGCTACATGACTATGGTTGGGATTCCGCAGGAAAGACAGGTGAACAAACGTATGAGACGTTAGTCTCTGTAGATGAAGAGAAGACTGAATCAATTAAGGTTCGAGGAGTTGCGACTCAAGTTGAACCTCATGGTCGATTCTCAGCACATAGTCTTCCTGTAATGCAAGAGTACGCCTATCGGTATCTTCTCCGCAGGCATGGATTCACAAATATTTCGCGCGTTGAAGGCGTGATACTGGACCACCCACCGGATTCGACTTATGCTTCACAATCAGGGAACACAATTTTGATTCATTACCTACATAATCGGTCGGAACCTCAGTAGGGGGGTAACGTTGTATTTCATTTTGTCTGTTGTGAATCCCGACACCTCGGGAGATTTTTAAATAAGCGCTCTGAATATGCCTATGGGAATACCAGAATAGCATCGGCTGACGACAACGAGAGATTTACCAGTCAAACCAAATTTAACATCATTTAAAAAGTGACATAATTATGTCCAAGATAAGCAACGATACTCTCCCACCGAGAAATTGCCGGACGGCGAACCTCACTTACTAAATGCTTCCGTAAGATAGGTAGGTTATGTTCGAGAAGTCGACGTGGATCAAGCTCCCGCGGAACGTCGTGGTCGGCCACGGGGTGATCGACCGGGTCCGGGAGGCGGTCGACGAACTCTACCTCTCCGGGCGGCCGCTCGTGGTCACGAGCCCGACCCCGGACGACCTGGTCGGGGACGCCGTCCGCGAGCAGTTCCCCGACGCCGGGACGGTGACGGTCGGAGTGCCCGGCTTCGACGCCGTCGCGTCCGTCGTCGAGGCCGCCCGGGAGGCCGACGCGGGCTACCTGATCGGCGTCGGCGGGGGGAAACCGATCGACACCGCGAAGATGGCCTCCGATCGGCTCGGCTGTGGCTTCGTGTCGGTTCCGACCGCGGCGAGTCACGACGGCATCGTCTCCGGGCGGTCCTCGATCCCGGAGGGCGACACCCGCCACTCGGTCGCCGCCGACCCGCCGCTCGCGGTCGTCGCCGACACCGAGGTGCTCGCCGAGGCGCCCTGGGAGTTGACCACCGCGGGCTGTGCGGACATCATCTCGAACTACACGGCGGTCAAGGACTGGCAACTCGCCCACCGGCTGAAGAACGTCGAGTACAGCGAGTACGCCGGCGCGCTCTCCCAGATGACCGCGGAGATGCTCGTCGACAACGCGGACTCGGTCAAACAGGGGTTAGAGGAGAGCGCCTGGGTGGTCGTGAAGGCGCTTGTCTCCTCGGGGGTGGCGATGTCCATCGCCGGCTCCTCGCGGCCCGCCAGCGGCGCCGAACACCTCATCTCCCACCAGCTCGACCGGATCACCGACGACGGCGCGCTGCATGGCCACCAGGTCGGCGTCGCCGCGATCCTCACGGAGTTCCTCCACAGCGGCGAGGGCGGCCAGTGGCGCGACATCCGCGACGCCCTTTCGAGCATCGACGCGCCGACGACCGCCGCCGAACTCGGCATCGACGGCGAGACGTTCTTGGAGGCGGTCACGACCGCCCACACCATCCGCGACCGCTACACCATCCTCGGGGACGGCGTCGACGAGGGCGCTGCGCTCGAAGCCGCGACCGTCACCGGCGTGGTCTGATGCGGACGCGCCGGCACGGTCGCCGGCGTGGTCTGACGCGGACGCGCCGGCACGGCCGCCGGCGTGGTCTGAAGACCGCCCGGAAACCCGAAGACGAAAGGGGGTCCCGTGACTATCCCCGCTATGGCCACCGTTCGCTCCGGCGGGCCGATCAAGGACCACCCCCTGGCCGTCACCGCCGTCCTGTCGGTCGTCGGCTACGCGCTCGTCATCGGCACCTTCGCCGGGATCGTCCCCGGGTCGGTGTTTCCGGACCTCTCGCTGGCGGAAGTGAACCTGCTGTCGGACGCCATCGCCGTCGTCAACACCGTCGCGACGATCCTGCTGGTGCTGGGCTGGCGCTTTATCCGGCGCGGCGAGGTGACAAAACACCGGGCGGCGATGCTGTCGGCGTTCTCGCTCATTCTCGTCTTCCTCGTCCTCTACCTGACGAAACTCAACGGGGGCGGCACGAAGGAGTTCGTCGGTCCGACGCTGCCGTACTACGCGTATCTGGCGATGCTCGCGGTTCACATCCTGCTGTCGATGGTGTCGGTCCCCGTCGTGCTGTACGCCGTGGTGCTCGGAGTCTCGCACACGCCGGCCGAACTCCGCGAGACGGCCCACGCCAGGGTCGGGCGGATCGCCGCGGCGGCGTGGATCACCTCGCTGGCGCTCGGGGTCGTCACCTACCTCCTCCTGAACCACGTCTACGCCTGGGAGTTCTCCGCGGCGACGCTCGCGCTCGCGGCCTCGACCCGGCGGCCGCTGTCCGTCTTCGAATAGCGGTCTGCTACTCGCTCCCGCGTAGCAGGTCGGCCGCCCGCTCGGCGACGGCGATGGTCGGCGCGTTGGTGTTGCCCCGCGTAATCTGTGGCATCACCGAGGCGTCGACGACGCGCAACCCCTCGACGCCGTGGACCCGGAGGTCGTCGTCGACGACGGCCAGGTCGTCGTCGCCCATCCGGCAGGTGCCGACCGGGTGGTAGACGGTCTGGGCGTGCTCGCGGACGTGGCGTTCGAGCCCCGCGCGGTCGGTCACGTCCGCTCCGGGCCACACCTCGTCGCCCCGGACGGGGTCGAGGGCGTCGCCCCGACCGATCTCGCGGGCCAGTTCGAGGCCGTCGACGAGCACGTCGAGGTCCGGCTCCTCGCTCAGATACCGCGGGTCGATGACGGGGTCGTCGAGCGGGTCGTCCGAGGCCAGCGTGATCTGCCCGCGGCTCTCGGGGCGGAGCTGGGTCACGGCGGCGCTGAAGCCGCTCCCCTCGGGGTTGTCGAAGCCGTGGCCCATGAAAAACAGCGGGACGAGGTGGAACTCGACGTCCGGCGCCGGCAGGTCGGGGTCGGTCCGCGCGAAGGCGCCGCTCTCGACGAGGTTCGAGTCTGCCGGCAGGTCGACGGCTTCGGCACACTCCCAGGTCGCCGCGACCAGCAGGTGGTCCTGGAGGTTGCGCCCGACGCCCGGCAGGTCGACGCGGACGTCGATCCCGTGCTCGTCGAGGTGATCGGCCGGACCGATCCCCGAGAGCATGAGCAACTGAGGGGTCTGGACGGCGCCGGCGCTCAGGACGACCTCGTCGGCAGCGACGCGCCGTTTCCGCCCGTCCTGGACGTACTCGACGCCGGTCGCCCGGTCGCCGTCGACGGTGACGCGCGTCACCCGCGCGCCCGTTTCGGCCCGGAGGTTCCCGCGGTCGAGCGCCGGGTGCAGATAGCCGACGGCGGTGCTCTGGCGCTGGCCGTCGCCGACGGTCGTCTCGAAGTGGCCGGCGCCCTCCAGTCCCCCGGTGAACGTCTCGCGGCGCGGCAGCCCGACCTCCGTGGCCGCCTCGACGAGTCGTTCGGAGACGGGGTGGGGCGAGGGGTTCGCGCGCACCCGCTGAGGGCCGTCGGAGCCGTAGTCGCCGGGAACGTCCGCCGGATCGACCGCGCTCCCGTCGCCCGGGTCGAAGCGCTCGGCCCGCCGGAAGTACGGGCGGAGGTCGTCGTACCCCCAGCCCTCGTTGCCCGCGGCGGCCCAGCCGTCGAAGTCCCGCGGGTGCCCGCGGATCCAGATCATCGCGTTGATCGAACTGGAGCCCCCCAGCGTCTTCCCGCGGGGCCAGTACAGTTCGCGCCCGTCGAGTTCGGGCTGGGGGGTCGTCGAGAAGTCCCAGTCGGCGTCGGACTTGAGGAGGAAGGGCGAGCGAGCGGGGACGTGGATGGACTCGTCCTCGTCGGGGTCGCCGGCTTCGAGCAACAACACGTCGCGGTCGCCGTCGGCCGTGAGCCGGTTGGCCAGCACACAGCCCGCCGAGCCGGCGCCGACGACGACGTAGTCGTAGGTGGGGGCGGCCATGCGGAGGGCTGTCGGCTCGGCGAGGTTGAAGCTGTCCGTTTCGCTGTGGTTCGTCGTCCTCCGCGACGCCGGGCACCTTCACTTCCGCCCCGCCACCGACAGGGTTTTTCGCCGCGCCCGCCCACGACCGGCAGTGAACGTCCGCGGACCGATCGTCGACGTCGGCGACGTGCGCTCGGTGTCGACCCGGCACGGCGAGTCAGACCTCGTCGAGATTCGGCTCCGCCCCGAGGGCGGCGCCGCCGACCCGGCGCGGGTGACCCTCTGGGGGAAGTGGACCCACACCGCCGAGTGGGCCGAGTTGGGCATGGAGCTACTGGTGACCGACGTCGAGCGCGACGACTTCCGCGACGAGACGGGCTACGCGACGACCGGTGACTCCCGGGTCGTCCTCGAACCGGACTTCCTCGTCGACGTGACCGACCTCCGGTCGTGGGTGCAGTGTCCCCGGATGTACTACCTCAACAAGCTCTCGGGCATCCCGCTGAACTACCCCGTGGTGAAGGGGACGGTCGTCCACGAGGTGTTCGGCGACCTGCTCCGGGGAGCCGACCTCGACGAGGCGGTGGCCGACCGGGTCGCCGAGGCGGGGCTCGAACTCGGGCTGCTGGGCTACGACGCCACCGAGGTTGAAGACGAGGTGCGGCGCAACGCCGCGGCCATCGAGGGGTGGCTCGCCCAGGGGACGCTGACCGAGGAGGACGCCTGGCGCTCGGAGCTGAGCCTCATCTCCCCGACCTTCGGGATCAAGGGCCGCGCCGACGCCGTCCGCCGCGGGATGCCGGTCGAACTCAAGACGGGGAAAAACACCGGCCGCGACCCCCGGTTCCAAGACAAGATCCAGGCGGCGAGCTACGCCCTGATCCTCGGAGAGGACGGCGACCCGCCGGACACGGGGACCCTGCTGTACACGAAAAACGCCGCGCTCGATCGCTCGGAAGCGAGCGGCGACCTCTCGCCGGCCAAGGAGTTCTCCATCGGCGCCGGCCTGCTGGACTTCGTCGTCCGCACGCGAAACGAGATCGCGGCCACCGAGTACGACGTGACGGTGCCGACGGGCCACGAGGCCGACGCGCGCTGTGAGTACTGCTTCGAGCAGGACACCTGCATGGTCGTCGCCGGCCGCCTCGACCAGGAGTCGAAGGCCGGCACCGTCGGGACCGCGGTCCCGGAGGAGGAACGGGCGTACTTCGACCGGTTCTACCGCGCCATCGAGGCCGAGCGCCGGGAGACCCACGCCGAGTACCGGAAGTTGTGGGAGCAAAGCGCCCGGGAGCGGGCCGACGACGACCGGGCCCTGCTCGACCTCGAACCGCTCGGCCGGACCGAACGCCCCGACGGCCGCTGGGAGCTCCGGGCCCGCAAACCCCCCGAGACGGTGTCGAAGCTCCGCGAGGGCGACGTGGCGCTGGCGAGCGACGGCGACCCGATCGGCGGCCACGCGGAACTCGGGCGGATCGAGCGGCTGGGCG
>Ga0207719_100930_pt1 | contig 10503 bp, 5 predicted proteins | sample A23P1SouthBayCA_2_FD_187279 | JGI IMG/M metagenome (GOLD analysis project Ga0207719, IMG submission 187279) | Aerobic enrichment media microbial communities from Eden Landing Ponds, California, USA - A23 P3 (3) (SPAdes) | ecosystem: Environmental > Aquatic > Marine > Unclassified | place...
CCTGATGCGCCGCGGGGTCATCTTCGGCCATCGCGACTACCGCCCCGTCGCCGACGCGATGCGCGAGGGCGAGGACGCCGCGGTCCTGTCGGGGTTCATGCCGACGGGCGACCCCCACATCGGCCACAAGTTGGTGTTCGACGAGATCATCTGGCATCAGGAGCGGGGCGCCGACGCCTACGGCCTGATCGCCGACCTCGAAGCCCACTCGGCCCGCGGGATGACCTGGGAAGAGATCGACGAGCACGCCCGCGACTACCTGCTCTCCCTGCTCGCGCTGGGCTTCGACCCCGAGGCGGGGGAACTGTACCGGCAGTCGACGAACCGCGAGGTTCAGGACCTGGCGTTCGAACTCGGTTCGAAGGCGAACTTCTCGGAGTTCCAGGCGATCTACGGCTTCGACGGTGAGACCTCCGTCTCGCACATGCAGTCGGTCGTCACCCAGACCGCGGACATCCTCTACCCCCAACTGGAGGAGCCAAAGCCGACGGTGATCCCCGTCGGCCCCGACCAGGACCCGCACATGCGCTTTGCCCGCGACCTGGCGATGCGGATGCGCTACTTCGGGGTGACCGAGGCGTACGCCAGCTTCGAACTCGACGACGACGAGCGGCTCCTCGTGGCGCTGGCCTACGAGCACCGGGCGGAGTTCGCCGCCGACCCGGACCGGCCGCGCTGTGGCGAGGCCGCCGACTGGCTCGCCGACTGCGACCTCGCGGCCCACGGCCTCACGGACGACGCCCCCCGCGAGGAGACCGTCGAGAAGCTCGAAAACGCCGGGAAGGAGCCGCTCCGTCCCCGGGTCCGGTTCCTCGATCGCAACGCGACCGACGAGGCCTTCGACGCGCTGGTCGAGGCAATCGACGGCGAGAAACGGCGGTACGACGAACACGTCGACGCCTTCGATCTCTCCCGGGCGGACGCCGATGACCTCGCCCGCGAGGTCGAACTCGACCACGGCGGGTTCGGCTTCGTGCCGCCGTCGTCGATCTACCACCGGTTCATGACCGGCCTCACCGGCGGGAAGATGTCCTCCTCGATCCCCGCCTCGCACATCTCCCTGCTCGACGACCCGGAGGACGGCTACGACAAGGTCAAGGCCGCCGCGACGGGCGGCCGCGAGACCGCCGAGAAGCAGCGCGAACTCGGCGGCGAGGCCGACGACTGTCCGGTGTACGAACTGTATGCCTACCTGCTCGCTGGCGACGACGACGAGTTCGCAAAGCGGGTGTACGACGAGTGCGTCGGCGGCGAGCGCCTCTGTGGCGGCTGCAAGGAGCAGGCCGCTGAACTGATGCGGGAGTTCCTCGAAGACCACCAGGAGAAACGCGAGGAGGCGAAGGAACTGCTCGACTCGCTGGATCTGGACCTCGACGTCGACGGCTCGCGCCGGGGCGTCGTCGGCGACGGGCACTGACCGGCGCGTCCCCCATTCTCGACTCGCGATCGACTCCGCTCCAGTCCCGCCTCGCGACACGCACAAGTCCCCCGCCCTCCCAGTGACCCCCATGCGCGAACTGGTCACGTCCCTTCGGAACCCCGAGCACACGGGCGAGAACCGCTGTGTGCCGTGTACGGTCGTCAACGTCGTCATCTCGGCGGCCGTCGCCCTGGTCGTCGGCGTCGCGCTCGCGACGCCGGTCGGCCTCGTCGCGCTCGCGGTCTGTCTCGCCGCGGTCTACCTGCGGGGCTACCTCGTCCCCGGCACGCCGACGCTCACGACCCGCTATCTCCCCGACCGGGTGCTGGCCCTGTTCGACAAGGGTCCCCGCGTCGCCGGCGGCCCGTCCGCGACCGTCGCCGAATCCGGGAGCGAGGATGCGGGCGACGGCGTTGACGGCGATACCGACGTTGCGGCTGACGGCGATACCGACGCCCCGGACGGCGCCGGCGCTGATAGCGATAGGGACGCTGACGCCGCCGTCGACGCCGACGCAGACTCGGCCGACGCCAATTCGGACGCCGACTCGACAGACGACGTCGACCCCGAGCGAATCCTCCTCGACGCGGGCGCAGTCGCACCCTGCGAGGATGTCGAGGACCTCTGTCTCGACGAGTCGTTCGAGACGGCGTGGCTGGAGACCTGCCGGCGCCTCCGCGACGAGGACGAGCGCGCCGCGGTGATCGCGGACCTGTTCGACGGGTCGGAGGCGGGCCTGCAGTTCACGGGGACCTGGCACCGCGCCATCGTCGACGGCGAGCGCCGGGCGAAGTGGCCCTCGGAGGGGGCAGCGATCGCGGATCTGGCGGCCGACCAGGTGTTGCGGGACCGCGACGACCGGTGGCCGGATCTCTCCCCGACGGCGCGGACGACGGCGCTCGTCGGCCTCCGGGGGTTCGTCGAGACCTGTCCCCTGTGTGATGGCCCCGTCACCGCCGGCGAGGAGACCCAGAAGTCCTGTTGCCGGTCGTGGGACGTGTTCCGGGTGGCCTGTGAGGGCTGCGACGAGGCGCTGCTCGAACTCGACCCCGAGACCTTCCAGCCGCTGGCGTGATCCGTCGCAGCCGCCCGGGGGGACGACGCAACGTTTTTTTGACCGTGTTACCTCCCCTCGCACATGGTGTCCGACCCCGAGGTCCGGCGCATCGTCCCGCAGCGACGGCGACAGGCGGGGGTCGGCTTCTTCGTCGGGGTGTGAGGTCGGCGGACTCCGGCCCGGCGCGGCGGGCGCGGGCCGGACGAAATCGACCCTTGCGGCCCCGGTTCGGACGCGGCGGCGCCGACCGCGACGCGTCCGGACGACGCTTCGGAACCACTAACTGAGCGGCAGGCGCTCACTCGGACAAGACCACGGCTCTCACGGGCCACTCCCAACCCAATGCGACTCCCGGAACCACAGTACGCGGTGTTACACGCCGCGAGCGAGACGGAGGCACTGACCATCGACCAGCTAGCGAGCGAGGCGGACCTCAAACCCGAGACGGCGACCGGCGCCGTCTTCGAGTTGCGCGACGAGGGGCTGCTCGCGGTCGAGGAGGCGACCGAGGCGACGACCTCGCTCACCGACGAGGGCCGCGAGTACGTCGAGGCGGGGCTGCCCGAGGTGCGGCTGTACGAGGCTGCGCGCGACGCGGGCGCCGCGGACGACCCCGTCCCGATGGCCGAGGTGCTCGGCGCGGCCGGTCTCGACGGCGGAGCGGTCGACATCGCCCTCGCGAACTTCGCCCGCAAGGGGTACGGCTCGGTCGACGGCGGCGAGGTGTCGGCCGACCCCGACGCCGATCCGGACGCCGACCCCGAGGCGGCGGCGCTCGCGGCGCTGGCGTCCGACGAAGCCGAAGGCATCGACGAGGAGGTCCTCGACCAGCTCGCGTCGCGGGGCCTGGTCGACCGCGAGGAGCGGACCGTCCGCTCGGTGACGCTCACTGACGACGGCGTCGACGCAGTGATGGCCGGCGTCGAGGTGGCCGAGACCGTCGACCGGCTGACGCCCGAGATGCTCACCTCCGGCGAGTGGCGCGACGTCGAGTTCACCGAGTACAACGTCGAGGCCGACGCGCCGGCGGTCCAGAGCGGCAAGACGCACATCCTGCGCCAGACCGCAGACCGCGTGAAGGACGTCCTCGTCGGGATGGGCTTCGAGGAGATGGAGGGCCCCCACGCCGACGCCGAGTTCTGGATCAACGACTGCCTGTTCATGCCCCAGGACCACCCCGCCCGGACCCACTGGGACCAGTTCGCGCTCGACGTGGGACCCATCTCGGAGCTCCCTCCGGAACTGGTCGACCGCGTGGAGTCGGCCCACCGCGACGGCGTCGGCGACGACGGCGACGGCTACCACTCGCCGTGGACCGAGGACGTCGCCCGCGAGGTCGACCTGCGGGGCCACACCACGTCGCTGTCGATGCGGTACCTCTCGGGGTTCGCGCAGGGCGACCTCGAACCGCCCCAGCGATTCTTCAGCGTCGAGAAGGTCTATCGGAACGACACGCTCGATCCCACCCACCTGCTGGAGTTCTTCCAGATCGAGGGGTGGGTGATGGCCGAGGAGCTGTCGGTGCGGGACCTGATGGGCACCTTCGAGGAGTTCTACCGGCAGTTCGGCATCACCGACATCGAGTTCAAGCCCCACTACAACCCCTACACCGAGCCCTCCTTCGAACTGTTCGGGCGCCACCCCGAGACGGACGAACTCATCGAGATCGGCAACTCGGGGATGTTCCGCGACGAGGTGCTCCGGCCGCTGGGCGTGGACTGTGACGTGATGGCCTGGGGGCTCGCGCTCGAACGCCTGCTGATGCTCATGTACGGCTTCGACGACATCCGCGACGTCCACGGGACGCTGTGTGACCTGGACCTGCTGCGGGAGACGGAGGTGGTGTACTGATGCCCGTCGTCGACGTCGACCCCGAGGAACTCCGGAAGCTCACCGGCCACGACGACAAAAGCGACGAGGAGCTCAAGGAGGACCTGTTCGCGCTCGGCCTCGAATACGAGGGCGAGACCGAAGATGGAGAAATGCAACTGGAGTTCGGCCCCGACCGGCTCGACCGGCTCTCGGTCGAGGGGGTCGCCCGCTCGCTGCGCTACCAGTACGGCGACGACCGCGGGGTGTACGTCCCGGACGCCAACGACCCCGAGTGGACCATCGAGGTCGAGGAGACGGTGCCCGACGAGCGCCCGTACGTCACCGGTGCGGTGATCCGCGGGGTCGACCTGGACGAGCGGACGCTCGACTCGCTGATCCAGCTCCAGGAGAAGCTCCACGCGACGATGGGCCGCAAGCGCGCCAAGGGCGCAATCGGCATCCACGACCTGACGATGCTGAAGGGCGCGTCGCTCTCGCGGGAGCCCGACGACGCCGGGGAGGACCCCGTCGACCCGACTGCGCCGCAGATGGGCGACGTCACCAGCGGGAGCAGTTCGATCACCTACCGCGGCGTCGACCCCGACGGCGAGCGGTTCGTTCCCCTCGACGCCGACCGGGAGATGACGCCCGCGGAGGTCATCGTGGAGCATCCGACCGGCGAGACCTACGGTGACCTCGTCGCGGATCTCGAACGGGTGCCGGCCATCTACGACGAACTCGGCCTGTTCTCGTTCCCGCCGGTGATCAACGGCCGCCGGACGGAGGTGTCGACGGACTCGACGGACCTGTTCGTCGAACTCACCGGCACCGACCAGTGGACCATCGACCGGATGTGTACGATCGTCTGCTACGCGCTGTCGGCCCGTGGGGCGACCATCGAGGAGGTCCAGGTGCGCTACGCCGACGACGCCACCGCGCCCGACGAGGGCCGCGACCTGATCCGACCCGACCTGTCGGTCGACAGGAAGACGGTGTCCCACGCCCGCATCGAGTCGGTGCTGGGCGTCGACCTCGACCCGCGGACGGTGGTCGACCTGTTCGAGCGCTCCGGGCTGGACGCCGCCGTCGAGGGCGACGCGTCGGCGGCCGCCCGCGGCGACGCCGACAAGGACGACCTCGCCTACGAGGTCGAGATCCCCCCCTACCGCGTCGACGTGCTCCATCCGCTCGACCTGATCGACGACGTGGGGCGGGCCTACGGCTTCAACGACCTCGACCCCCGGTATCCGGACGTGGGCACCGTCGGCGGCCGCCACGAGCGCTCGCGGCTGGAGGACGCCGCCCGGACCGCGCTCGTGGGGCTCGGCTTCGAGGACCTGCTGAACTTCCACATGATCAGCGAGGCTGAGAACTACGACCGCATGGGAGTCGCCCCCGGCGAGGACGTCCTCGGCGGCGGGGAGCCCGTGACCATCACCGAACCGTACAGCGAGGACTACACCATGCTCCGGTCGTGGGCGCTGCCCTCCCTGTTGATGGTCCTGGAGAACAATACCCACCGGGGCTACCCCCAGGACCTCGCCGAGATCGGGCTGGTGGCCGAGTACGACGACGGCGAGCCGACCCACGTCGCGGAGCGACGTCACGTCGCCGCGGTGCTGGCTCGCAACGACGCCACCTACGAGGACGCCAAGGGGCGGCTCGCGGCACTGTGTGAGAACTTCGGCGTCGACCTGTCGACACCGGCGGCCGACCACCCCGCGTTCATCTCGGGGCGGGCTGCCGAGGTGGTCGTCGACGACGAGGCGGTCGGCGTCGTCGGCGAGGTCCACCCCGAGGTCCTGGTCGAACACGACCTGGAACTGCCGGTCGCCGCCTTCGAGTTCGACCTCGACGCCCTCCGCTGACCATGGCGTACGCTGCCCGACGCGACTCGGCGCGGTTCGTCGTCGGGAGCGTCAGCGTCGCGCACTTCCTCTCGCACTTTTACTTCCTGGTCTTCCCGCCGCTCTTTCCCCTGTTCGTCGACGAGTTCGGCGTGAGCAACACCCAGCTCGGCCTGCTGTTTTCGCTGGTCTTTCTCATGCCGTCGGTGCTCCAGCTCCCCGTCGGCGACCTGGTCGACCGCGTCGGCGCACAGCCGGTGCTGGTCGCGGGCATGGCCGTCACCGGCCTCGGCATCTCCGCGACCGCGCTGGCGAACTCCTACCTCGCGCTGCTCGGGTTCGCACTACTCGGGGGCGTCGGCCAGTCTGTCTTTCACCCCGCCGATTTGGCGCTCCTGGAGACGGTCTCCGACGCGGGCAACGAGGGCAAGAGCTACGGTACCCACACGTTCGCGGGCTTTCTGGGGTTCGCGGCGGGCCCGCTCGTCGCCGGCGGCCTGGCCCTCCGGTTCGGCTGGCAGCCGGCGCTGGCCGGCCTCGGTCTCGTCGGCGTCGCCTACGCGGCCGTCCTCTACCTGACGATGGCGCCGGTCCACCGCGGCCGCGGGGCCGCGGGCGACGACGCCGACGGCGGTTCGGACGCCGGCGACGATGCGGTCGCCGCCGCTTCGGACGCCGGCGACGATGCGGTCGACGCCGACCCGGATTCCGACGCCGACGGGGGCGGGCTCCGCTCGACCTGGGCGGTACTCACGCGACCACCCGTGCTGGCGACGTTCCTCTTTTTCGTCCTCCTGACGGTCTCTTCGACGGGCATCCAGTCGTTCACCGTCGTCTTCCTCACCGACGCGGTCGGCCTGGACGCCGGCCCAGCGAACACCACGCTCACCGCGAACCTCACTGCGACCGCGCTCGGGGTGCTCGCGGGCGGGGTGCTCGCCGACCGGATCAGCATCCACGCGATCCTCCTGACGACGCTTTCGGTCGCCGGCGTGCTGGTCGGCGTGATCGTCGCCGGCGTCCTCCCGCCGACGTACCTCGTCACGCTCGCGACCTTCTCGGTGCTCGGGCTGATCCACGGCCTCGCGCTCCCCTCGCGGGACAGCCTCGTCTCGTCGTTCTCGACGAGCGATACGACGGGCAAGAGCTTCGGGTTCGCCTACACCGGAGTGACGATCGGCGCGTTCGTGGCGCCGGTCATGCTCGGGTTCGTCAGCGATACCCTCGACGAGCGGGTGATGTACGCGACCATCGGGGTGTTCTACGCGGCCAGCGTGCTGACCGTGGCGGCGCTGGCGCTCGGGGTCGTGGGAGGGGACGGGGACGGCTGATCGCCGCGCCTGCCGTCCACCGGCGGCCGTCTTCGGGCCCCACAACCGAGGTGTTTAACAGGTGCGCAGGCGGTAGACACGTCCGAGAATGCCGAGCGGAGAATACGATCCGGAGGCCGTCGAGGCGAAGTGGCAGGACCGCTGGGTCCAGGAGGACACCTACGCCTACGACGGCGAGGACGTAGACCCCAACACCGTCTTCGCCATCGACTCGCCGCCGCCGACGGTGTCCGGAAGCCTCCACTGGGGGCACGTGTACGGCTTCACCCTCCAGGACTTCGTCGCCCGGTTCCACCGTATGCGCGGCGACGAGGTCTTCTTCCCGTTCGGGTACGACGACAACGGCATCGCCAGCGAACGGCTCACCGAGGACGAACTCGGCGTCCGCCACCAGGAGTACGACCGCCACGAGTTCCAGGAGCTCTGCCGGGAGGTGTGTGCCGACTACGAGGCCGAGTTCACCGAGAAGATGCAGGATCTGGGCATCTCCATCGACTGGGACGAAACCTACCAGACCATCTCGCCCGAGGTTCAGCGCATCTCCCAGCTTTCCTTCGTCGACCTCCACGAGCAGGGGCGGGAGTACCGCCAGCGCGCGCCGACGATCTGGTGTCCGGAGTGCGAAACCGCCATCTCGCAGGTCGAGACCGAGGACGACGAGCAGGACAGCCATTTCCACGACATCGCGTTTGAAGTCGTCGGCGCCGACGAGGATCCCGACCTGCCCGGGACCTTCACCATCTCGACGACGCGGCCCGAACTCCTGCCGGCCTGCGTCTCCGTGTTCGTCCACCCCGACGACGAGTCGAACCAGCACCTCGTCGGCGAGCGCGCCCGGATCCCCCTGTTCGACCAGGAGGTCCCGATCATCGAGGACGAGCGCGTCGACCTCGAAACCGGCTCGGGGATCGTCATGTGCTGTACCTTCGGCGACCAGACCGACATCGAGTGGTACCAGGCCCACGACCTGGATCTCCGCATCGCGATCGACGAGTCGGGGACGCTGACCGACGTCGCCGACGAGTATGCGGGCCTCGACCGCGAGGCGGCCCGCGAGGCCATCGTCGAGGACCTCGATGCGGCTGGCGCCCTGCTGGATCGCCGCGCGATCGAGCACACCGTCAACGTCCACGAGCGGTGTGGCTCCTCGGTCGAGTTCCTGGTCACCGAGCAGTGGTACATCAAACTGCTCGACAAGACCGACGAGTACCTGGAGGCCGGCCGCGAGATGGAGTGGTTCCCTGAGAAGATGTTCACCCGGTACCGCAACTGGATCGAGGGGCTCCAGTGGGACTGGTCGATCTCGCGCCAGCGCTCCTCGGGCATCCCGTTCCCGGTGTGGTACTGTGCCGACTGCGACGAGGCCGTAATCGCCGACCGCGACCAGCTCCCGGTCGACCCGCTGGAGGACGACCCGCCGGTCGACGCCTGCCCCGAGTGCGGTCACACGGAGTTCGTCCCCGAGGACGACGTGCTGGACACCTGGGCCACCTCGTCGCTGACGCCGCTGATCAACGCCGGCTGGGACTGGGACGACGAGGCCGGGGAGATGGCCGTCGAGCGCGAGGAGCTGTACCCCGCGACGCTCCGGCCCCAGGGCCACGACATCATCTCCTTCTGGCTCTTTCACACCGTCGTGAAGTGTTACGAGCACACCGGCGAGGTCCCCTTCGACCAGGTGATGATCAACGGGATGGTCCTCGACGAAAACCGGGTGAAGATGTCCAAGTCGCTGGGCAACATCGTCTCGCCCGACGAGGTCTTAGAGCAGTACCCGGTCGACGCCGCCCGCTACTGGGCGGCCGGCAGCGCCGTCGGCGACGACCTGCCGTACAAGGAGAAGGGGCTGCGGGCCGGCGAACGGCTCCTCCGGAAGCTCTGGAACGCCTCGAAGCTCGTCGATTCGCTGACTCCCGACGACGCCGTCGAGCGCCCCGCGGACCTGCGGGACATCGACCGCTGGCTGCTCGCCTCCCTCGACCGCGAGATCGAAACAATCACCGACCTGCTGGAGAGCCGGGAGTTCTCGAAGGCCCGCGACCGCCTGCGGGGCTTCTTCTGGCACACGTTCTGTGACGACTACCTGGAGATCGCCAAACAGCGCATCCGCGAGGCCGAGGCTGACGAGGCGGCCGCCTCCGCCGCCGAGGTGGATCCCTCCGCGGCCCACACCCTCCAGGTCGCCCACCAGCGCTTCCTGAAGCTGTTTGCCCCGTTCCTCGCGCACATCACCGAGGAGATCTGGCGGGACAGCTACGGCGGGAGCGTCCACCGGACCGACTGGCCCGAGCCGCTCGGGCTCGAAGCCGACTTCGAGGCCGGCGAGACCGCGATGGCGGTGGTGTCGGCGCTCCGGAAGTACAAGAGCGACCGGCAGCTCTCGCTGAACGCCGACCTCGATTCGGTCGTCGTCTACGGCAACGTCGACGGCTTCGAGGCCGAGATCAGCCGCGTGATGCACGTCGAGGACCTCGACACCCGCGACGAGGCGGCGCCGATCGAGTCGGTCGTGGCCGGGATCGACCTCGATTACTCGGTCGTCGGGCCGGAGTTCGGCAGCGCGGTGCCGGACATCGAGGACGGCATCGAGGCCGAGGAGTACGACCTCGTCGACGACGAACTCCACGTCGCGGGCCACGAGCTCGGTCCCGACGCCTTCACCGTCGAGGAGGAGCGCCGGTACGCGGGCGACGGCGAGATGATCGAGGCCGCCGACGCGGTCGTCATCGTTCGCAACGACGGCTGACGGGGTCGCGCTCGGGCGATCGCACGGACGCTGTCACCCCTGTGTCTGCCCGACGCTGTTTCGCTCCCCGTTCTCGACGACGTTCCGACACAGGAGCACGAACCCGCACTGTTCGCCCTGGCCCATGCTCCCGACGTACTCCGGCTGACTGGCGGGCGTCTCCTTGCTTCGCGTGACCGCCAGCACCTTCTCGTCGTCGATCAACAGGACCCGGACTAGCTCCGCGGCACCGCCGACCTCGTCGAGCGTCTCGGGTACGTCGACGAAGGTGGCGTCGGGCACCTCCTCGG
>Ga0207719_100931_pt1 | contig 10501 bp, 9 predicted proteins | sample A23P1SouthBayCA_2_FD_187279 | JGI IMG/M metagenome (GOLD analysis project Ga0207719, IMG submission 187279) | Aerobic enrichment media microbial communities from Eden Landing Ponds, California, USA - A23 P3 (3) (SPAdes) | ecosystem: Environmental > Aquatic > Marine > Unclassified | place...
GATTCGGGGGGAAGCGGTGGCAGTAGTGGCAGCTCCGACACCGGCACGACGAGCGGTGGTAGTAGCGGTGACGACAGCAGTGGACAGGGACCCGGCCTGGGCCTGCTCACGGGCGCCGCTGGCGCCCTAGGCGCCGGCGCGTTGTTCAAGCATCGTGGAGGTGACAGTGAGTAAGCCGGCACGACAAGTGGTTACCCTAGTAGCGTTTGTAAGTCGTGCATACATGATCGCCGGATTGCGTGCGCTCAGGTGTGCAACCAGCTACAAACGCTACGATAGTTAGTCGCCATTTCGCCCCCAGTGGGCGAAGGGTCACACGGTCGCAACCGATCAGGAATTTCGCGTCCAACGTAGCCATCATCACGCGACCGGTGGCTTTCTGTAGCGGATCGGTCTGCATGCCACGGTTCTCGACGGTCACATGACTCGACAGCGACGCGTCGATTCAAAGGGAGAGACAGCCGTTACTCGGTGACGTACACGGCACCTTTCATCCCGCGTGCCTTGTGGGGGGCACAGTAGAACTTGTACGTCCCCGTCGACGAGAACGTGTGTTCGAACGTCGCTCCCGCTTCCGAGTGGAACTCGCTCTCGAAGCCACCGCTCTTGCCGACGACGTTGTGCATCCCACCCTTCCCGGTCCACTTCCAGATGACGGTCGTCCCGGGAGAGACGTTGATTGCCGGTGGACTGAAGACGAGTCCGCCTTCGGCACCGACCTTGATCGTCACTTCGCTCTGCCCAGTCTCGTCGGCCGTCTCCTCGAAGTTCGGCACGTTTGAGAACCAGTCTCCGTACGCCGGCCCCGACGACGTTTGGGTTGCGGTATCCGTCGGCTCAGGGGTCGCAGTCGCGGTTGGCTCGGACGTCTCAGTTGCGGTCGAGTCACTCCCGTCTCCGGCAGTCTCGGTCGGGTCACTCGTTCCCGAAGAACCACCCGAACAGCCAGCGAGACTGGCTAAGGCAAGTGATCCGAGCGCGGCGATACAGCGACGGCGACGGCATTGGCTACTCTGTCGAGGCATACAGTATCACACACAGTAAGCCGGCAAATGAGCATTTCGATTCCCGAGAATCTATCGACAGGGACGAGACACTCAATCAGTTCGGCCGTGGACGTGGGAGCGCACGCAGGTCACGACGCGGCATCAGGAAGTTCCCCCTGTGTGTCGTCGTCAGGTACTCCAGAATTCCGTGGTTCTCATCCGAATCGATGCCGTCGAATTCGGTGAGGTCGATGTCCTCGCCAGTCGGACGGTCGATGTTCGCGCCGGACATCTTCTTGCGCGTGTACGTGAAGTCGTGCATCCGCGGCTGGAGGGACTGGAAGTGCAGTCCTGCGGACCCGTCAGCGACGGTGTCGACGTCGCGGCGCAGGATGACCGGCGAGTCGTCCTGTCGGGCGCGGGCCGTCTTTTGCGCGTGTCCGACGTATCCGTGCGTCTCCGCGTCGTCGACCAGACCGTCGGCGATGCGATCGGTCACGCCGTTGGACTCGTCGAGTCGTTCACCGATGGTGCCGACCCGTTTCTCGGTGGCGTGTGCCGGACTGAACATCAGCCCAACCCGGTCCTCGTGAGACAAGTCGTACCAGCCGTCGAGGTCGATTTCGATGCGTTCGATATGCTGAGTCGTACTCCCTGCGAAGGGCCCGTCGGCGATAGTGACGTAGTCTTCACTCGCTTGATTCTTCGGGAAGGGCGTCCGAAAGCCCATGAACTCGGGTGCCATCTCGGGGACCGGACCGTCGTCGGAGAGCGAGTCGACGGCAGTCTGCTTCTCAGCCGGCAGTCCCGCCCCAATGAACCCCGTCCGTCTGTCGGCACGGTCGAACACGCCCGTCAGATCGGCGCCGACCGCGACGCCGTTGACGGTGTCGAGTTCGCCGAACAGCGCTTCCTCGGCCGCGATCACCACCTTTGGAACGTCGCTCGCGAGATGCAAGACGGCGTCCTGCCGGTCGATGGTCGGCGATTCGTCAGGGCCGAGCGGCGCTGGTCTCGGGAGGTCGATAGACGCGGGGAGCGCCGCATCGGGAAACCGGTCGAAGTACGACCGTGAATAACTGATGGTGAACAGGAGTCCCTGTGGACTCCACTCGTACGCGCGTTCGAGAGTCGCAAACGCGTCCGCCACGGTCGGTCGGTCGGCGTCCGTCGGCACGTCTCCCGTGTAGTTCAAATAGAGGAACACGTGGTGGCGCGGCAGTTCGCGCTTCCCGTGTTCGTTCGTCGACAAAAACTCGTCCCACGCGTGTTGTCGGTTCGGCAGCGTCCAGTCGGTGCGACCCGACGGAACTGCCGTCGTCGCTCCCGTCGCCGCTTCCCGCTCGGCACACGCGGCAAGTGCGGCGGCGCCTCCGGTGGCAACGACCGCCTTGCCGAAGGCTCGGCGGGAGCACCGCTTGTCCGGTAGCTCCATGTGTGAGATAGCTTTAAGACCGACCCCGAATAAACATTGGGGCGTGTTTCCACACGCCGCTGGAGGAGTCACTGTCCACAATAGATCATGCTGAACGACACTACTTCGCGACGGACGAGGCGACGCTTTCTAGCGACGGCCGCTGCGGGAGCGCTCGGGGCATTCGCCGGATGCGGGGCCGCGGCGAGTAGCAACGACGAGCCACTCGGTGACGTCACTGTCAAGGGGACGAACCTCGTCGTGACCCTCGCGTCGAACGACCGGATCGACGAACTGGAACTCCGGGCACCGGACGGAACACCCTTCCTCCGCCAGCGCATCGATCCGGATACGACCCGAGCCACCCTCCCGTTGATCGAGTCCAGTTACACCGCCACGCCCGAGCACTACCGGGCAGGGACGAACACGGTCGTGGCGCGTCGAGATGGCGAACCAGTCGACAGACACACCGTCTCGCTCGTTCCGGACGTGGCGATTACCGGCATCCGACTCACCGACGACACGTCGTTCAATCCGACCGTGGTGGTCGAGAATACGGGGACTGCACCGACTTTCCTGACGTATCTCGGGTTCGAGAACGTGCCGAATCCGACGCCACCGGCCACGGAGACCACGGGAATGCTCGAAGAACGCGGCGCGGGCGTCCCCCTGCCACCGGCAAGTCGGGAAGTGAAAAGTGGCTCGATGCCGTTCGCGTTTCGCCGCTTACCCAGCAAGGCCGATACGCTCTCGTGTCCCGGGAAAAAGTCCGTCGCGGTCACGGTCCGAACCGTCCACGGTGAATCCGTGACTGAGGCGTTCCCAGTCCGGTTTGACGGCGAAATCAAGAACGTGCTCTGGTTGAGCCACCGCTGTTCGAACGTGACCATCCAAACCGACGACTAGACAGCGACCGTCGTCGCGTCCGCTCCCCCGACAATTACAACAGAAAAATTATATATTTGATAATAAGTAGTATATCTGTTAAAAAGTCAAAGCAGTCCCTATTCTGACGCTGTACAGGCTATACGATGATTTAATTGCTTATAATCGTCTTTAGACAGGTTTTAGCGACGATTACCAGATTACGCAGACATCTCCTATCGAACCGTTTGAGGTATCGCTATTGCTTCGAATAAGCGACTGATACGGAGCTATTCGACAGTATTGCGGTGACACGCTGATGGTAGTTCGAATTAGTATAGGCTAAAATAGTATTTTATCATATACTCAGTTATATCTGATATGTTTGATGATAGATGCCGGTGTCGACAGGAGCCAGCACCCGAACAGTCAGCCGACGAATACGTTTAACGCCGTCCGATGCCAACGCTTCATATGAACACTGACACGACAACCAGTGTCGCCCCCGCGGAATTCCGCCGCCGCCTCGCCGACGGCGACCCTCTGACTCTGTTGGACATTCGGAACCGAACTGAAATCGAGCGCTGGCGCATCGAGGCGCCGAACTACCACCACGTCCCATATATGAAGTTCGTCGCCGCGGGCGTCACGGGAGACGTGGCCGACCTGTTGCCCGACGACCTGCGCGAACCGGTCGTCGTCGTCTGCCCGCGAGGCGAGGCGAGCGCCGAGGTGGCCGACCAGCTCGTCGCCGCCGGCGTCGACGCCGAGAACCTCGCCGGCGGGATGGAAGCGTGGGCGCGGCTGTACGACCGGGTCGAACTCGCCAGCGAGGGCGGCGCGACCGTGTACCAGTACCACCGTCCCGCGAGCGGCTGTCTCGGGTACGCCGTCGTCGCCGACGGCGAGATGGTCGTGGTCGACCCACTCCGGGCGTTCGCCGACCGGTACGTCGAGGACGCGCGGGAACTCGGCGTGACGCTGACCGCCGCCGTCGACACGCATCTCCACGCCGACCACGTCAGCGGCGTCCGAGCGCTCGCGACGGCGTCGGGCGCGACGCCTGTCCTGCCCGCGGCGACGGTCGACCGCGGCGTCGCCGACGCCGACGACTTCGAGACGATTGCGGACGGCGACCGACTCCCCGTGGGCGACGCGAGTCTCGACGCCGTGTCTCTCCCCGGCCACACGACGGGAATGACGGGCTTTCGCGTCGGGAGCGTCCTGCTCGCCGGCGACAGTCTCTTTCTCGACGGGGTGGCCCGTCCCGACTTGCAGGAGGACGCTGACCCCGAGGCGCAGGCACGGACGCTGTACGCCACGCTGACCGAGCGCCTCGCGGCGTTCGACGACGACACGCGAATCGCACCCGGACACGTCGATGCCGGCGTTGACTCGGCGCCACACGTGGCCCGCCTCGGTACCCTCCGCGAGCGACTGGCGGCGTTCGGGGCGGACGAGGCGGCGTTCGTCGAGCGCGTGACGCGGGTGGGCGCCGACCCCGCCAACGCCGAGCGAATCGTCGCCATCAACCGCGGGCAAGAGTCGGTCGATGACGAGACGGCGTTCGAGTTGGAACTCGGGCCGAACAACTGCGCGGCGGGCTGATACGATTTATCGTGGATTGTTACCGTGGTCCGGCAGACCACCGGGACCCAGTTACAATAATCCGTATGACTGCTCCGGGTCTTTTATGTCCGCACCCCGACACCCACGCTCCATGTCCTACGACATCGCGGTCATTCCAGGCGACGGAATCGGGAACGAAGTCGTCGAGGCAGTCGAACCCCTGCTACTCGACGTGGCGGACGCCCACGGTGTCGGCGTGGAGACGACGTGGTTCGACTGGGGGAGCCAGCGCTACCTCGACGAGGGCGCGATGATGCCCGACGACGCGTTAGACCAGTTGGAGTCGTTCGACGCCATCCTCCTCGGCGCCGTCGGTCACCCCGACGTGCCGGACCACGTCACCCTCCGCGGGCTTCGCCTTCCCATCACCAAAGGGTTCAACCAGCACGTCTGTAAGCGCCCTACGTACCTCTTCGAGGGCGTCCAGAGCCCCCTCCGGGGGTACGACGGCGGCGACATCGACTTCGTCGTCTACCGGCAGAACACGGAGGGCGAGTACGCCGACGTGGGCGGGCGCGAACACCACGGCTTCGCCAACGAACTCGCAGTGCAGGCGTCGGTGTTCACTCGCGAAGGGACGGAGAAACTCCTCCGCCCGGCGTTCGAGGCGGCGAGCGAGCGGAGCGGGCATCTGACGAACGTCACGAAATCGAACGCACAGGCCCACGGGATGGTCTTCTGGGACGACATGGTCGCGGAAGTGAGCGAGGACTACCCCGACGTCGAGGTTGAGCGTCTCCTCGTCGACGCCGCGAGCATGGACATGGTCCGGCGCCCCGACGAGTTCGACGTGGTGGTCGCCTCCAACCTCTTCGGCGACATCCTCACCGACATCGGGGGCGGCATCTCGGGGTCGCTCGGGCTGGCGCCGTCGACGAACATCAACCCCGACGGCACTAACCCCTCGATGTTCGAACCTGTCCACGGGAGCGCCTTCGACATCATGGGCGACGACGTCGCCAACCCGCTCGGGACCGTCCTCTCGGGGTCGCTCATGTTCGACCACTTGGGCGAGGACGCGGTGGCCGAGGCGCTGTGGGATGGCGTGGCCGAGCAGTTGGCTGATGCCGACGCCCCACGGACCGCGGACATCGGCGGGAGCGCGACGACTGTGGCCGTGACCGACGACCTGCACGACCGCTTAGCGTAAGACAGCGGCGGCGATACCCGCTGTCTGTCCGACGCCGACCACGACGAGACCGGCGAGCGTCGCCGGCGGGCCGAGAACCGAGCCGAAAGCGTAGACGACGGCGCCGAGCGCCGAGAGGGCGCCACTCGCGCGGTAGACGACGACGGGTGACGCGCCACGCCGACCGGTGTCCCACAGGCCGACGGCGGGGAGGAGCGCCCAGCCGAGGAGGGCGGCCCACAGGAGCGGTCGAACGCCGGTGACCAGGCCGACGGCGCCGGCGACGGTGGGGACGAGTCCAGCGACGATGAGAAGCCACCAAACGCGGAGGGCGCCCGCGGTCATGTCGGCCCGCGAGAGCGCCGCGAACGCGACGAGGAGCGTGACCATCACCAGATGGGCGATCAGGAGCGTCCGCTCGGTGACGAGCGAGCGGTGGGCGGCGGCGACGACCCCCCACGCGAGGGGGACGAGAACGACCGGCCCGGTGGCGCGGAGGCGATAGAGCATCGGTGGGAGATGGAGTGGGTGGGCAAAGAACCCCACGCGACGATGGGCCACGGTATAACTACCGGGGCGGCGAACGCCCGGTCATGCCGTTTCGAACCCGTCGCCCCGCCTACTATCTCGGTCTGGTCGTCGTGACGACGCTCTGTTTCACTCTGGTATACAACACGGGGATGGCCGTCTGGGAGGGCCGTCCACAGCCGTTGTACCAGTCGCTCGAAGTCGTCGTGCAGAGCTTCACCACCACCGGCTACGGGGAGGACGCCCCGTGGGGGACGCCACAGATGAACGCCCTCGTCATCACGATGCAACTGACGGGTATCGGCCTCATCCTCACCGCTGTCGACGTGTTCGCGGTGCCGTGGCTCCGCGACGCCCTCTCGCCGACGGCGCCCGACTCGGTGACCGACCTCGCGGAACACGTCATCATCTGTGCGCACACGCCGCGAACGGACGCGTTCATCACGGAACTCGACGCGCGCGGGCGACCGTACGTCCTCGTCGAGGCGGACAGCGACCGGGCAGGCAACCTCCACGAGTCGGGGTATCGTGTCGTCCACGGCGACCCCGAATCGACCGACGACCTCCGGGCGGCGGGGGTCGATTCGGCCATCGCCATCGTCGCCGACGCGGACGACGACACGAACGCGAGCATCGCCCTTGCGGCGCGGGACACTGACTCGAACGCTCGCGTCATCACGCTCGTCGAGGACGCGTCGCTCGCACGCTACCACCGCGCGGCGGGCGCGGACGACGTGCTTTCGCCCCGGCAACTGCTCGGGTCGAGTCTGGCCCAGCAGGTGCCGACGACGGTCACCACGGACGTCGACTCGGGCGTCGAGGTGGGCGACGACTTCGAACTCGTCGAACTCACCGTGGCGGCGGACAGCGACCTCCACGGGCGGACGTTCGGCGAGGCACGTCTGCGCGAGCGCTTCGGCGTGAACGTAATCGGGGCGTGGTTCGACGGCGACTTCCAGACGCCAATCAATGCCGCGGACGAACTCGTAGCGCGGACGCGCCTCCTGGTCTCGGGGGAGTCGAGACAGGTAGAGGCCCTCCAAGAGGCGACGGTATCGACTGTCCGTCGGTTCGGACCCCAGCGCATCGTCCTCGCAGGCTACGGCGACTCGGGACAGGCCGTGGCGGACGCCCTCGCTTCGTCGGGCACCGAGTTGTGCGTCCTCGACGTCGAGGAGGGTGAGGCAGTCGACGTGGTCGGTGACGCTCGCGACCCGGAGGCACTCGACGCGGCGGGCATCGGAAACGCGTCGGCGCTGGTGGTTGCCGTCGGCGACGACACGACGGCCATCTTCGCGACACTCATCGCTCGCGAACTGAACCCAGACCTCTACATCGTCGTTCGAGCGAACGAGGAAGACGACGTGCAGAAACTCTACCGCGCGGGCGGCGACTACGTGCAGTCGCTGGCGACGGTTAGCGGGCGGATGCTCGCCTCCACCGTCTTCGAGGACGAGGAGGTATTGGCTTACGACAAGCAGGTGAGCGTCGTCCGCCTCCCCGCCGGCGACCTGGTGGGAAGTACCATCGTCGACGAGAAAGTGCGAAGCGAAACAGGGTGTACCGTCGTCGCCGTCGTCAGAGACGGGAAGACGGTCGTCGACTTCGACCCGCTGACGTTCACGTTCGAGGACGGCGACGAGGTGGTCATCGCGGGCACCGACGAGGCGACCACACAGTTCGAGCGCCAGTTCGGAGCCTGAGACGGGGTATCGTACGTCAACACCGGTGGTTCGCGGACCCGTCTCGGCGAACCACCGGGACACAGGTACAATAATCCGTCTACCCCGATGACGCCAGTGTCACCTGGTGGCACGCGCGTCGGCGAACGCCTATACTCGTCGCCACCCTTCGAGTCACTATGACGACCGACACCGCTCGGCGGACCCAACCCGACGGACTACGTACGGCCACCCCGGAGGCGAACTGAGATGGACGGCCCACACCAGGGTCAGCCGCTCGTGACTGCGGGAACGGAACTGGCCGACTCGGACGCCGCCGTCGTCCTCGTCCACGGACGCGGGGCGACGGCCCGGAGCATCGTCCAGATGGCGGGGGCGTTCCACCGCGACGGAGTCGCCTACCTCGCCCCGCAGGCGGAGCGAAACACGTGGTATCCCAACCCATTCACCGCGCCCGTCGAGTCGAACGAACCCGGGCGCACGTCGGGGTTACAGGCCGTCGCCGACGCGGTGGAGACGGCAACGGACGCCGGGATTCCGACCAACCGGGTCATGCTTCTGGGGTTCTCACAGGGCGCGTGTCTCGCGAGCGAGTTCGTGGCTCGGCACCCCGACCGCTACGGCGGCCTCGTCGCACTGAGCGGCGGACTCATCGGCGAGACTATCGACCCCGACGACTACGCAGGGGAGTTAGACGGCACCCCCGCTTTCTTCGGGTGTAGCGACGTCGACCCGCACATTCCCGAGGAGCGCGTCCACGAGTCGGCGGCGGTGTTCGAGCAGTTGAACGCCGACGTGACGACGGAACTCTACCCGGGGATGGGCCACACTATCAACGCGGACGAACAGGAACGCGTCTCGGCAATGGTCGCGGCCCTGCTCGACTAGTCTTTCAGGTTCTCGTCGAGGAAGCGGAGCGTCTTCGACCACGCGTCGCGGGTCGCGTTCGGGCGGAAACTCTCACCGCTCGGGTTGGCGAAGGCGTGGCCCGCACCCTCGTAGACGTACACCTCGCGCTCGATGCCGAGTTCGCCGAGCGTCCGATTGAACTCGCGGACGTTCTCGATGCCGACGACCTGGTCTTCCGAGCCGAAGACCCCGAGGACGGGCGCGTCGACTCGCTGGAGCGTGTCGGCGTCCGTCGCGAGCGTTCCGTAGTAGATGACGGTGGCGTTCAGGTCGGCCTCGCTGAGGCTCAACTGGAGGCTCTGCCCCCCGCCGAAACACCAGCCGAGGCTGGCTACCTGCTCCGTCGTGTCCGAGCGGTCACGCAGGCCGGAGACGGCACGGCTCATCTTCGACACCGCGACGTCGGGGTTCTCGCGGACCTGTCCCGACAGTCTGCCCGCTTCGGAGGAGTTCGCCGCCACCTCGCCGTCGTAGAGGTCGACCGCGAAGACGACGTAGCCGTGGCCGGCGAGAATCTCCGCCATGTGTTCGACGTTCTCGTTCAGCCCCCACCACTCGTGAATCATGACGACCGAAGGGTAGGTGCCGTCGTCGGCGGGACGGGCGAGATAGCCCGACGTTCCGTTGATTGTCGTCCGTGTCGTGGTGACCGCAGAGAGGTTCTCGGCGCTGAAAATGTCGGCGTTGCCGCCCGAGGTGACGGGTTGGCAAGTGCCGTTCTGCCGGATTGCTCCCGGCTGACAGCCGGTGTGAGGGGTTTGGGTGTACGACGCGGTCGGGGTGTCCGTCGGGGTAGCCGTGGGCGTCGCAGTCGGTGCGTCGGTCGGCGCGGGTGTCGCCGTCGGCGTGTCGCCGCCGAGGACGCCCGAGCAGCCGCTCAGGAGGACCAAGCCGGCGACGAGGACGGTGACGAGTCGTGGCGTAGACATTCATGTTGGGAAAGGAATGGGTGGATAAAACGGTTCCGCCGCTTATACTAGTGCCTTACAGCCGTCAGTATTACTGGTCTGGGTCGCGCTCGCCAGCCGGAATCACGACATCAAGCCAGTTCTCTTCCGGTGGAAGCGGGCAGGAGAAGGCGTCGCTGAACGCACAGAAGGGCGTGTACGCGAGGTTGAAATCCAGAACCACTTCGTCGCCATCGTCGAGGTCACGGTCGGGAGTAAGCTCCATGTATCGCCCGCCGCGGTAGGTCTGCTGTCCTGTCGTCTTGTCGCGGAAGGGGACGAACAGGTCGTCGTCGGTCACCTCCTGTCGGTAGCCACAGAGGGTGTGAGTCTCGCCACGGGCGTCGAACTCGAAGGTGACGACGCGGAGATAGCGGACGGTCCGCCCGTCGCTCGTCTCCATCTCGACGGGG
>Ga0207719_100933_pt1 | contig 10480 bp, 15 predicted proteins | sample A23P1SouthBayCA_2_FD_187279 | JGI IMG/M metagenome (GOLD analysis project Ga0207719, IMG submission 187279) | Aerobic enrichment media microbial communities from Eden Landing Ponds, California, USA - A23 P3 (3) (SPAdes) | ecosystem: Environmental > Aquatic > Marine > Unclassified | place...
CGAAACGTTTAGGCGCGCGACGTGCCGAGTAGGGCGTATGAGTGGCAGTCAGAGCGGCGGCCTGATGTCGAGTGCAGGTCTCGTTCGCTACTTCGACGCCGAGGACCGCAACGCCATCCGAATCGACCCCAAGACCGTGGTGGCGTTCGGCGTCCTCTTCGGCGTCCTGGTGCAGATTCTGAACGTCGTCTCGCTGTAATGTCGACGGTGCGAATCGGCGTCGTCGCCGTCCAGGGCAACGTGAGCGAACACGTAGCGGCAATCGAACGCGCGGCAACCGCCACGGACACCGACGCCGAGGTGGTCGAAATCCGCGAGTCGGGCATCGTCCCCGACTGCGATGCCCTCACGCTTCCCGGTGGCGAGTCGACGACCATCTCCCGCCTGTTGGGTTTGGAGGGCATCGACGAGGAAATCGTCGCCCACGCCGAGGCGGGCAAGCCGATTCTCGCGACGTGTGCCGGCCTAATCGTCGCCTCGCGCGACGCCCGTGACGACCGGGTCGAGACGCTCGACTTGCTCGACGTGGCCGTCGACCGCAACGCCTTCGGCCGGCAGGTGGACAGTTTCGAGGCCGGACTCGACGTGACGGGGCTTGACGACCCCTTCCACGCCGTCTTCATCCGCGCCCCCGCCGTCGCCGAGGTGGGCGAGGAGGTAGACGTCTTGGCGACGTGGGACGACCGCCCCGTCGCGGTGCGGCACGGGCCCGTCCTCGCGACGGCGTTCCACCCCGAACTCACCGACGACTTCCGCCTCCATCGGCTCGCCCTCTTCGACCGACTCGCCGCGGAGGCGTAGCGACAGGCCCTTTTGACCGCCCGCCGTCGAACCGGGCATGACCGACGACGACACACTCGACGCGCTCTTTGCCACCATCGAGGACCGACGGGACCGACTCCCGGAAGACTCCTACACCGCGTCGCTGTTCACTCACGAGAAAGGCGAGAACGCCGTCTTGGAGAAGGTCGGTGAGGAGGCGACGGAAGTGATTCTCGCGGCGAAAGACGACGACCGAGACGAACTGCTCGGGGAATCGGCGGACCTGGTCTATCACTTACTGGTCGTGTTGGCGATGAACGGGGCGACGGTCGACGACCTGCGGGCAGAACTCGAAGACCGGTTCTAGTCGAAGCGGACGCCCAAGTCGTGGAGTCCGTCGTTGTGCATGGCGACGTTGATGAGAAGCGGCGTCACCGCCTCGATTTCGGGGGCATTGGCGAGTCCACCGGCATCGAGGGGGCGGAGACCCTCGATGTCTTCGGCGAGGAGGCGGACGATGTCTTTGGCGTCTGGGTCGTCGGCGACGAGGAGGGTGTCGATACCGAGGTCGGCGTCCAAGTCGGCGAGTCGCCCGGCAGCGAGGTTGTGGAACGCGCCGACGACCGGCACGCCGTCGGGCGCCGCCTCGGCGACGAGTTGGGTGACGCTCCCGGCCCCGGGACGGTGGTAGTGAAAGCCGTCGTCGTCGCGTTGCATCCCCGTCGCGGGCGTGACGAGAACGTCGTTGTCGTCGAGGGAGTCGGCGACGGCGTCGACCGCGTCGCTGGCGTGGTAGGCCGGGACGGCGAGAACGACGATTCGTGCCCGGTCGGCGGCCATCTCGTTCGCGAAGCCGTTGATTTTGCGGTCGACGCCACGGCTCGACAGTTCCGTCTCGTACTCCTCGGCCTTCGCTCGGGCCTTGTCCGGGTCGCGAGAGCCGATTACCACCTCGTGGTTGGAGTGGTAGGCCCACCGGAGCGCAAGGCCTTCGCCGATGTCGCCGGTCCCGCCGAGTAACGCGATTCGCATGGTCGGACTGTGGCCCGGCTTGAGGTAAGCGTGTCGGGAGTGGCCCTACTCGCCGGTGTCGAGGGCGACCAGCAGGGCAACGAGGAGGGCGGCGGCGACACCCGGAACCGCGAACCGGAGCTGACTGTACGGGTCCGGCGGCGTCAGGACGGCACCGGCGACGAACACGACGAGGACGAGGACGCCCGCGACGGCGCCGAACTGCGGCCAGTCGACGCTCATTCGAGCAGGGCCGGCAGGTCGTTCACGGTGTCGACGACAGTGGCGGCACCGGCGTCCTCGAACGCTCGTCGCCCCGACTCGCCGGTCAGACCGCCGGTGAGGACGCCGATACCGTGGAAGGTTCGGTCGTCAGCCTCGGCGGCGTTGACGGCAGTTCGCACGTCGTCGAGCGTGTCGCCCGCGAAAGCGACCCGGTCGGCGTCGAGGCGGTCGGCGAGTGTCATCAGCGCCCGAGGGTGGGGTTTTCCCTCCGCCCAGTCGTCCATCGTGAACCGATGGGCGTCGGGGACGGACAGGTTGACCCGCGAGAGGGCGATGGTCGCCTCGGCGGCGGGGCGCCCCGTCAACACGCCGACGGCGAAGCGGTCGGTCAGGTCGGGTATCGTCTCCCGGTCGGCGAGGACTGGCTCGTCGTGGATGTACCCCGGCGCCTCGAACGGCGGGTCACCACCCTCCAACTCGCGGTAGCGGTCGGTCCCGAGATAGAGCGCCTGAAACACGTCGTGGAGGCGGTCGGTGTCCCAACGCTCGAAGACGGCGTCGTCGGCGACACTCGCGTCCCGGACGACGGCCTCGGCAGCGTCGAGTCCGCCGCCACGGGCCGCGATGGCGTCGGTGAAGGCCGTCACGTCGGCGTCGAGACCCGACTCGCGCGCGAGGACGAACAGCGCCGCGGCGTAAGTGAGTTCCCAGTCGTTGTTGAAGCCGCCGGCGTTCTTGAACTGCTGGACCGCCGCGTCGTCGACCGTTCGCCCGTACACCCGGTCGACGGACTCGACGATGGCGCGGCGATAGGAATCAGCCACGTCGACTAACACTCCGTCGATGTCGAGGACGACGGCGTCTACGTCCATATTCCGTGGGAGGGGCGTCCGGGCAAGTGCCTTTCTATACCTCTTGGATGACGTGGACTGTGTAGCCGTCGGGGTCGGTCAGAATCGCCAGCCGACGGCTCACCCGCTCTAGCGTCCGCGGTTCCTGCTCGACTGGGACGCCACGCTCGGCGGCGTCGTCGACCGTCGCGTCCACGTCCTCGGCGGCGATGGCGACGTGTTCGATGCCCGCGGAGTCGGGGACGGCGTCGACGACGCGGAACTGGAGTTCGCCCGGACCGGCACCCGTGACGTAGTAGTTCGTGACGCCGTCTTTCTCGTACTGGCGCGAACGTTCGAGACCGAGGAGGTCCTCGTAGAACGCGCGGGTCGCGTCGAGGTCAGACACTTCGATGGCGGTGTGGAGCACGTCCATGCCTCCCGATTCAGCGGGAAGACAATAAATCTCGACTACGACTCGCGGGTGCTGATTTCCTCGGCAATGCGCCCGCCGGGGTGGCGGAGCTGGCCACTCTCTACTTCGTAGACGTAGCCGTGGACCGTCGCGTCGACAAGCGGGTGTTCCTCCAGATATCGGACCTGTGCCGCACAAGCCTCGTCGATGTCGTCGGTCATACGGACCCAGTCGGCGACGGAGGCGTCACCGATGGAGAGGTCGGGCAGCGAAGGGTCGAGGTCCACGTCGTCGAGACTGCCGCCGGCAGCGGCCTCCAACCCCTCGACGACGGCGTCGTCGGGTGCGCTCATCATCCCGCAGTCGGTGTGATTGACGACGATTATCTCCTCGGTGTCGAAAAACTGCGTCGTCAGCGCCGCGGACCGAATCACGTCGTCGGTCACCTTCCCACCCGCGTTCCGGTACACCTGTGCGTCGCCGAGGTCGATACCCAGCGCCGCCTCGACCGGGATGCGCTCGTCCATGCAGGCGACGACGAGCAACTGCTTGTCGGTCGGAATGCCCTTCCGGCGGCGACGCGCCCAGTCGTCGTGTGCCGCCACCGACGCGTCGACGTGTTCGTGGTGGTGTCCCGGTTCGTGGTCGTGGCTGTGGTCGTCTCCCGACATATTCACTGCTAGGACCGTGACCAGCATCGTCGTTGACACGTCGGCAACGATGCCCGCTATCTCGGACACGAGACGTATCGTAGCGATTGAAAGTCATGGCACAGCTGATTGCAGGACTGCATCCGAGCAGCTGTGCAAACTGTTTCAATCGACACGATAGAGCGTCTCGGACCCGACCGTCTCGCGTTCGACGGGCAGGACGGGTTCCTCGAAGCCGAGCGTGGTGAACAGGCAGTCGGCGCCGACGGCGTGGGCCACGTCGCGAGTGGGGGACTGGAGTTCGGCGGGGAGGTTCAGGCCGTAGATGGCGTCGACGCGGTAGTGGTCAGGGGGCGTCGCACCCGATTCGATGGCGTCTCGGCGTTCGACCACGTCGTCGCGGACGAACGCGACGCCGTCAGGAACAGGGGCGTCGAAGACGTCGATTGCCGTCACGGTTGCGCCGGCATCGGCGAGGGCGGCGGCGACTTCGGGGCGGCGCCCGACCCCGACTTCGAGGAGTCGGTCGTAGTCGGCGAGGCGGGAAGTAAGGTCGGTGCGAGAGGCCGTCACGTCGGGATATTTATAGCGGGGCCGAGCTTAAGTTCACTCATGCTCGTCGACATCGTGCCAATCGGGGACGTCCCGGCACAGGTGAAACGCGAGGCCTCTGCCGGACTCCGGTCCGTCTACGACTGCGAGGTGACGGTTCACGACGCCCAATCCATCCCCGACGGCGCGTTCGACCGAAACCGCGACCAGTACCGGGCCGAGGAGTTCATCGAACTCACCAGCCGGATTGGGACCGGGGAGAAGAACATCGGTATCACCAGCGAGGACCTCTACTACCGCCGGCGCAACTACGTCTTCGGGCTCGCGTATCTCAACGGCAACGGCTCCGTCGTCTCCACGTACCGCCTCCAGACGTCTTCCGACGGCGGCATCACCTCGAAACCGCAGTCGGCGGTGTTCGCCGACCGCGTCCGGAAAGAAATCGTCCACGAAATCGGGCACACAGTCGGGCTGGAACACTGCGACAACGAACGCTGTGTCATGAGTTTCTCGCCCACCGTCCGCGAAGTCGACAAGAAAGAAGAAACACTCTGTGGCTCCTGCAACCGAACCCTGTTCTAGCGCTTACGGCGCGTACGTCCCCTCGTAGCCTGCCTCGTCGACGACGTGGCCGTCCATCGCTCGCTCTAAGTCGTCGAGCGTCCCGCCGCCCGGGACGTCGAGCGTGTCGTCGAGAGCGAACAGCCGGAAGCGATAGGTGTGTTCGCGGTCCGGCGGGTTCGGGCCGCCGTAGCCCGTCTCGCCGTAGTCGTTTTCTCCTTCCGTCGCGGCGGCGGTGGCCGTCGACCAGTCTTCGGGGATACGCTTGCGCGTCGGGTTGACGTTCCACACGAGCCAGTGAAGCCACACCTTGCCCGCGGGTTCGACGGCGTCGGGGTCGTCGACGACGATGACGAGCGACTCGGCATCGTCGGGGACGCCCGAAAGTTCGAACGGAGGGTTGACGTTGCGCTCGGTGTAGCCGTACTCGTCGGGGATGGGGTCGCCGTCACGGAACGCCGGACTCGAAAGCTCCATGCGAACTGGTGGGACGCGCGGCGAGTTAGCTTTAGGGGCAACATAACGCTTAGGCACCGCGCCCCCAACGGGTCGGGCATGACCGACGACTCGGCCGCGAGCGACGTGGACGCCCTCCTCCAGGGCGTCCGCGACGGCGATATCCGATTCCACGAACTCGAAGACCACGCAGACGCCGACACGGCGGCGACGGCGCGCCGACGCCTCGTTGAGCGAGAGACGGGCGTCGAACTCGACGCCGTGGGCGCGGACGGCTTCCCGGCGGAGCGGGCTGACGCCAACATCGAGAACATGATCGGCACGGCACAGATTCCGCTCGGCGTCGTCGGGCCGGTGACCGTCCACGGCGGCGCCCTCGACGGCGAGCGCTACCTCCCGATGGCGACGACGGAAGGCGCCCTGCTCGCCAGCGTCAACCGCGGGTGCTCGGTCATCGACGCCGCGGGGGGTGCGACGGCCCGTGTCACCAAGTCGGGAATGACCCGCGCGCCCGTCTTCAGCGTCGCCGACGTGGCCGAGGCCGAGGCACTCGTCGAGTGGGTCCGAGACAACGAGGACGCACTACGGGCGGCGGCGGAGGCGACGACGAACCACGGCGAACTCCTCGACGTGACGCCGTACGTCGTCGGCGACTCCGTCTTCCTCCGCTTTCGCTACGACACCAAGGACGCGATGGGGATGAACATGGCCACCATCGCCACCCGCGCCGCCGCCGACGCCGTCGAAGAGGCGACGACGGCGTCGCTGGTCGCGCTCTCGGGCAACCTGTGTACGGACAAAAAGCCCGCGGCCATCAACGCCGTCGAGGGACGGGGGCGGAGTGTCAGCGCCGACGTGGTCATCCCCCGCGAGACAGTCGAGGAGCGCCTGCATACGACACCCGAAGCCATCGCCGAGGTGAACACGCGCAAGAATCTCGTCGGGAGCGCGAAGGCGGGGAGTCTCGGCTTCAACGCCCATGTCGCGAACGTCGTCGCCGCAATCTTCCTCGCGACGGGACAGGACGCGGCACAGGTGGTCGAGGGGTCGAACGCCATCACGACGGCCGAGGCGCGCGAGGACGGCCTGTACGTCAGCGTCTCGCTGGCGAGTCTCGAAGTCGGCACCGTCGGCGGCGGGACGCGCCTGCCGACACAGAGCGAGGGGTTGGAACTCCTCGGTGTCGCCGGGGGCGGCGACCCCGCGGGGACGAACGCCGACGCCCTCGCGGAGTGTATCGCCGTCGGCGCGCTTGCGGGTGAACTCTCCTTGCTCTCGGCGCTGGGGTCGCGCCACCTCTCCTCGGCCCACGAGTCGCTGGGGCGGTAGCTTACAGCAGGCGGTAGGTGCCGCCAGACTCGGTCGCCTCGCCACGTCGGACCAGTCGGGTCAGCAGGTCCGCGGCGGCGTCGGCGGGGACGCCGTGGTCGGTGGCGTAGTCGACGACGTCTCTCTCTCCCGGCGCGTCGAGTTCGCGGAGCGCGTCGCGGACGATTTCGGGGCGGCTCCGCGACGCTCCGTCGGCCGCGCCCGCGGCGGCGACTTCGTCGGCGTCGATGCCCGCGGCGTCGAGGTACTCTCGGTCGTCGACGACTGCCGCGTCGGTGTCGCCCTCCATCTCGGCGACCGAAGGCGTCGTCTCGAACGCCTCGGTGGCGTCGGCGGCGTCGGCGAGAAGGGCGGCGCGAGCCTCGCGGGCCGTCTCCCGATTTTCGGTGGTCGCGAACCGCTTCAGTTTCCCCGTCTGGTGCCGACGCCCACAGCGCGGACATGTGGCCGTCGTCGCCGCGTCGGGGTCGGCGAGCAACCAGAGCGCGTGACAGTCCGAACAGCCGACGACCGCGTACATGAGCGCCGATTCGGCGCGTTCGGTAATGAACGGCGGGGTCTCACGAATCGAGAGCGAACGGCTCGGCGCGTTCGAGATAGCGGTCGAGTTGCTGGTTGACCCACGCGACGAGTGAGGGCGTGTCCCCCTCCAAGAGGGCGCGCGGCACCCGCTCGACGTCCGAGACACCGACGTAGGCGTGGCCGTCGGCGACGCCGAGCCCGAGCCACGGGCCGTCGGGGTAGATGTACACGTCGACACCCGGAGCGGCGGCCAACGCCTCGAACTGCTCTCGGTACTCGGCCGAGACGTTGTCAGGGAGGGCCTGACCCAAGACGAGCGTCGCGTTGAGTGGCGACTCGCCGGTGGCCCGGTCGGCAAGTTGCCGGACGGTGTCGATGAAGAGGAAAGGCGCGTACTGGCGGATTTCGGTCGCCGCATTCCGAATCTCCACGATACGGTCGACCGGAGCGGACGGGTCGCTCTCAGCGGAAACGAGAGTGACGTCGGCGAGAGCGTCAACGCCGGCGTCGAACTGGTCGGCGGGCGTGTGTTCGAGGAACGACCGACAGCGACGGATGGCGCGCTCTCGCTCGCGAAACGTCTCGTAGGCCGTGAACATGGCGTCACCAAGCGCTGTGAGTTCGTACTCGCCGTCGCGGGGACGGACCCACCCACGACCCTCCATCTGCCCAAGGGTGCGCTTGAGGGTCCGTCTCGACACCGACAGCCGCGCCTCCAAGTCGCGGAGCGAGAGTCGGCCGCGCTCCCGAAGCGCCGTCAACACCTCTGGACGGACCGCGGAGCCAGTCAAAAAGACGAGTGCGTCCTCCCCCATACGTCGTACACCCCGAACCGTCACGCGGTTAAATCCCCCGGGTGGTTCACCAAGCCAGCGCCAGATTCGTGGCCCAATACGCTGTCGGCGAAGCGTTATGTGCGTCGGGCGTCGGAATCCTGTACGGTGACTGACGAGAGAGAGAGCCTCCGCCCGGACGACGCTTTCACCCTGCTCGCCGACCAGACGCGGATTAAGATTATCAGGGCGCTCGGCGACGCGTCGACGCCCGGCGTCACCGAGACGCTCTCGTTCTCGGAGCTGCGCCGCCAAGCGGGGGTTTCGGGAAGCGGCCGGTTCAACTACCATCTCGGGAAACTGGTCGGGCAGTTCGTGACGGAGACGGAGGCGGGCTATCGGCTGAACTACGCCGGTGTGCGGGTGTATCAGACCATCGAGGCCGGCACTTTCACCGAACGTGTTAGCCTCGACGCCTTCGAACTCGACGACGACTGTCACGTCTGCGGGGCGCCCCAGCAGGCCGCGTACCACGACAGCGCCTTCCGCGTCCGGTGTGCGGCGTCCGACTGCTGTGCGGTGTTTTACAAGTACTTCTGTCCGCCGAGTAGCCTAACCGACCGCGGGCGAGCGGGGGTTCTCCGCGCTGCCAACGAGCGCCTCCAGCGTGAAATCGCGTCGATGGCAAAAGGCGTCTGCCCGTGGTGTAGCGGGTGTATGACCGCCCGTGTCCTCCCGACAGAGGCCGAAATGCCCCTTCGGAACAACCCCGCAATCGAACACCGGGTGTTGCACGCCTGCGAGACGTGTGACGGGTCCGTCTACACACGTCTCGGCGGGTTGTTGGTCACACACCCCGCCGTCGTCTCCTTTTTCTACGACCACGATATCGACGTGACCCGCGAACACATCTGGAGTCTCGAGTTCGCCGCCTCGGACGAGCGAACGACAGTGACGGAGACGGACCCGTGGCGCGCGACGGTCAGCGTCGAGTGTGCGGGCGACGCGCTCCGACTCCGTCTGGACGACGACCCGTCAGTACTCGAAACGGAGCGGGTGTAACCCGGCGGCGACGCCGCTATCAGTCCGGCCGCCGTAGGACTGGCCGTGACAGTCGTTGCACTCCTGAGCGTCGCCCCAGTGAAAGCGGGGAGTATGGCCGAGGACGTGGCCGACGCGGTGGCCGCCCTCGACGACTTCGACGTGGCCTACGAGACGAACCCGATGGGGACCGTCATCGAAGCCGAGGACGTGGGAACACTCTTTGCGGCCTGTGAGGCGGCCCACCGTGCCGTCGACGCCGACCGAGTAAGTACCGTCCTGAAAATCGACGACAAGCGGACGAGCGACGCACCGGCGGCGGCAAAAGTCGAGGGCGTCGAGGCCGCGCTGGGCCGGGACGCAACGCGGGAACGCGACGCGAGTTAATGCGCGAGAAAGCCAGCTTGCCCGCTGAACGCCAAGTACAGGTTCTGTGACGAGCGTTGGACCGGGGCGCACCGGCACCGGCAACCCCTTTAAGCGAAAGCGCCCAACCGGGCGGTATGGAGAGTCTCAACCGGATGGCCGTCGAACTCGTCGACGAGGCAATCGACTTCGCGGGGGAACTCAACGTCGACGTCCTCGAACTCGACTCGGGCGCGACGGTCCTCGATTTCGGCGTCACGGCGGCGGGTGGTCTCGAAGCGGGACTGTTGCTCGCGGAGATTCAGACGGCAGGGCTGGCGACGATTCAGACCCGAATGGACGAGGTGGCGGGGTCGCCGTTCCCGCACGTCGAACTCACGACGGACAAGCCGGCGCTCTCGCTCCTCTGCTCGCAGAAAGCGGGATGGGAACTCGTCAGCGAGAGCGTCGACGGGCTGGGGTCCGGTCCGGCGCGCGCGCTCGTTGGCGAGGAACACGAGTTCGAGGCGGTCGGCTACTACGACGAGTTCGACCTGACGGTGCTGACAATCGAAGGGGCGTCTCTGCCGGGCGACGACACCGCCGAGCAGGTGGCCGAGCGCGCCGGTGTCTCGCCGAGTGGCGTGTTCCTGCCGACGTACCCCACGGGGTCGATGGCCGGGAGCGTCAGCGCCGCGGCGCGCGCGCCCGAACTCGCCCTGTTCCGCCTGTTCGAACTCGGCTACGACCCGACGGACGTGGTGTCCGTCGCCGGGAGCGCCCCCGTCGCACCCGTGAGCCACGACGAGGGCGTCGCGATGGGGCGCACCAACGACGCGCTGGCGTACGGCGGGCAGGTGTACGTGCAGGTGCGCGAGGACTTCGACCGGTTCGACGAGGTACCGTCGACGGCCGCCGCCGAGTACGACACCCCCTTCGAGCAGGTGTTCGAGGACGCCGACTGGGACTTCTACGAGGTTCCTGAGTCCGTATTCGCGCCCGCGCAGG
>Ga0207719_100934_pt1 | contig 10460 bp, 14 predicted proteins | sample A23P1SouthBayCA_2_FD_187279 | JGI IMG/M metagenome (GOLD analysis project Ga0207719, IMG submission 187279) | Aerobic enrichment media microbial communities from Eden Landing Ponds, California, USA - A23 P3 (3) (SPAdes) | ecosystem: Environmental > Aquatic > Marine > Unclassified | place...
CCGGGCTCCCGCTGACCATGTCGACGACGTCGCGGTCCGCCCCGGACGCATGCGACATGACCCGGTAGAACAGCGGGCGGTCGTACTCCATGCCGACCGTTCGGGGGCGCGGGCCCTGTGTCTTTCGTCGTCGCCGGCGATCGGGCCGCGCCGTTCCTGGTCCGGATCGTGCCGTTCAAGCGGCCCGGATCCGAACCAGGGATCGATGCCCGAGGTCGAGCCGATCGTCGCCGCCGGGTCGATCCCCGAGGAGTCGACGTTCGTCTACCGGGTCCGGAACGCCGAGGGCGAGACCCGGGAGGCGATCCTCCTGCGCGTCGAGGAGGGGGCCCTGTCGTGGCTCAACTACTGCCAGCACATGACACACATCAAACTCGACAAGGGCTCGGGCGCGACGATGCGGGACGGCGAGATCGTCTGCACCAACCACGGCGCGATGTTCGACGCCGGAACCGGGGAGTGCACGTTCGGCCCCTGTGAGGGCGCCTTCCTCAACCCCGTGGACGTGGCTATCGAGGACGGAAACGCGGTCCTCGTCGATTCGGACTACGCGTTCGTCGGGGCCGGACCGATCGAGCAAGAGGACGGCGACCTCTCCTCGACCTCGAACATCGAGTTCTGACCGCCGCGAGCGGGCGTCCCTCCGCTCAGAACGGTCCCACCTGCGAGTAGCCGAGCACCACTCCACAGTCCGGACAGAGGTACACCGCCTGTGAGCCGTTCGTGTTCGGTACGTCGCCGGTCGTCACGTCGACGTCCTCGATGGGGTCGAACGCCGCCTCGCAGTTCGGACAGGTCGCCATGTTCGGGCGTCGGGCGGGAAACGGGAAGCCAGTTGCGACCCGGACTACCGGATCGTCACGTCCGGCTCCCCGACGGCCTCGCTCTTGCACTCGGGGCACCGTGAGGGGATGTTGAGCGGATCGTCGAAGCCGTCGAAGCCACAGTCCCGGCACGTCGGCGGCGCGACGAGCAGCTCGCCGTCCCCGGGGTCAAGCGATCGCGCGACGTGTTCGAGGTCGGCGACGACCGCGTCGGGGGTCGCGTCGAGTTCCGCCGCGAGTTCGCTCGGCGTGAACGTCCCTCCGGCGAGGTGGTCGGCGATTCGCTCGCGTCTCGTCCGCATACGCGACCTACGCCGGGGATGGAAAAGGACTTACCGGCTCCCGGACTCTACCCCCGGTATGGACGCCGTCGTTCTCGCCGGGGGCTACGCGACGCGGCTGTGGCCGATCACGAAACACCGCCCGAAGATGTTTCTCCCGATCGGTGACTCGACCGTCATCGATCGTATCTTTGCCGAACTGGAGGGTGACGACCGGATCGACGCCGTGTACGTCTCCACGAACGAGCGGTTCGCCGGGGCGTTCAGGGACCACATCGCCGAGAGCCCCTACGAGAAGCCCGAACTCTCGATCGAGGAGACGACCGCCGAGGACGAGAAACTCGGCGTCGTCGGCGCCCTCGACCAGTTGATCGACCGCGAGGGGATCGACGACGACCTGCTCGTGATCGCTGGCGACAACCTCATCAGCTTCGACGTCGACTCGTTCGTCGACTTTTTCTACGAGCGGGAGACGCCGACCATCGCCGCCTACGACGTGGGCAGCTACGACCGCGCGACCTCGTATGGCGTGGTCGAACTCGACGACGACCGGGTCGTCGACTTCCAGGAGAAGCCCCAGAACCCCAAGAGCACGCTCGTCTCCATCGCCTGCTACGCGTTTCCCGCCGCCGGGATCGACCTGATCGGGGAGTACCTCGCGGACGACAACAACCCCGACGAGCCGGGGTGGTTCATCCAGTGGCTCCACACCCGCGATACGGTCCGGGCGTTCTCCTTCGACGGCGCCTGGTTCGACATCGGGACCGCCGAGAGCTACCTCGACGCGGTGGCGTGGACGCTCGACGGAGCGTCCCGGATCGCGGACGACGCGACGGTCGAGAACAGCACGGTCGGGGAGAACGCCCACGTGATGAGCGGCGCGGAGATCCGGGACTCGACGATCCGTTCCTCCGTCGTCTTCCCGGACGCGACCGTCGTTGACTCGGACCTCCGTGACTCCATCATCGACGAGGGGACCCACGTCGAGGGGCTTGACCTCGCCGGCGCGCTCATCGGCGCCCACACGCAGCTCCCGAACGGGCGGTAACGTTACCCCCACGGGGCGGTATCTACCGGGTATGGACGCCGAAACGACGATCCGGGCCTACTACGACGCGCTCCGGGACGGCAAGCCCCTGGCCCCCTTCTTCGCGGAGAACGACGACCTGGTCAAGGTCGGGGTCTCCGAGCGACTCGTCGGGTACGACGCAGTCGCGGCGGGCCTGCGCGAGCAGACCCGGACAACGGAGGACTGGACGGTCCGGAGCCGGGACCTGCGCGTGGCCGAACGGGACCGTCACGCCTGGTTCGCCGACGACGTTCGCATGGTCTGGACCGGTGCCGACGGCACTCGCCACGACTTCGACTCGCGGTGGAGCGGCACCCTGGAGGACCGGGACGGCTGGCTGTTCGCCGGCATGCACGTCAGCGCGCCACACGACCTCGGGCCCGGCGGCTGAACGGCGAGCCGGAGCGGTCAGTATCAGAGGTCGGTAGCGTCGGAGACGCCCACGATCGCGCCACAGTCCGGACACTCGTACACGATCCCGCTCGCGATCCTGGTTTCGGACACCGCGAGTTCGTCGACCTCGACTCCGCAGTCGGGGCAGTGACCCATGTGGGAGGGTAGGGACGCGGCGATGATAAGTGTCGAGGGAGCACCGGGACGGACAGCGTGCCGCCGGAGCGGTCATAATGACTGTTGTAGCTGTTTACCGGTGAGCGCCACCCCCGTTGGCGGCGCTCACCGGTCAGAGACTAACAGTCATTATGAAACGCGTTCCCGACACGTATCCCGGCCACTCGGCGGGGCTCCCGGCGCATTTATGCCCCGCGCCGCGAATATCAGTTCATGAGCGTGCCCGAACTGGTCCGCGAACGCCTCGGGGAGGAGGCGGTCGAGGCCACCGTTTCGCTGGACGGCGACGACGCCCTCGTCGTGACGGCGACGCGGACGCTACTCTACCGGGGGGAGGGACTGATCAGCGACGCCTCCGTCGAGGAGTACTCACACGACGCCGAGTCCGTCACGGTCTCGGAGAACGGCAAGAAAAGCACGGTCCGGCTCGACCACGGCATCGAGGGCGAAAGCGAGTTCCCGGTGCCGACTGACCGTCTCGACGAGATCGTTCCGCCGCTTCTCGCCGGCGTCTTCGGCGTGAACGGCGTCCTCGACGCCTCGGAAGCGGTCGAGGAGGTGTACCGGCTTGGCGAACTCACGCTCGTCATTGCCGGGCGGCGGGTCGTCAAACACGTCGGCGACGCCCTCTGGGACGTCGACGCCGAGGAGTACCACTACGACGACGTCACCCGGATCGACGTCGAGAAGGGGGAGGTTTCCTCACAGCTCATCGTCGAGGTCGGGGGACGCCCCCAGTGGATCAAGATCCCGAGCGACAGCGCCCGCGAGATCCGTGAACGCCTCGAGAACGCCCTGCTCGCCTACCACGACGTGTCGAACTACAGGGAATTCGAGCGGCTACAGAACGCCGGGGGCGAGGACGCCGCTGGCGGCGATGGGACGAGCACCGAGTCGGAGGACGCTGACGGGGGCAGTTCGCCGGCCGAGTTCGCGGACGCCGGGGATTCCGGGGACGCCGGACTCGACTTCGGCAGCGGGGTCGGCGGCGTCGTGAGCGCCGACGATTCCGGCTCGACTGACGACGTCGCCGCGGAGGTCGCGTCGCTCCGGGCGGAAGTCGAACGGCAAAACGAGATCCTGCAGTCCCAGCAACGCACCATCGAACAGCTCATCGAGGAACTCCGGAACCTGTGACGCCCTCCCCGGCGGAGGTCACTCCCGCCCCGTCACCTTCCTGATACACGAGGATCCAAACGGGCCCAGTTCGCCTGCGTCGAGCGCGATGAAATAGCCCGTCGTGATCCCGGCCCCACAGCGCCGGCAGTCGAACTCCCCCTCCCGCTTCTCGACCTGCCGGTCGAACCGGACGAACACGCCGCGTCGAGGCGTTACGACGCCCCGTTCGCGGTCGAGGAGCCCCCGGGTCTCGGCGCGGTCGAGGATCTCGCGGGTGATCGCGGGGTCGGTCGTGATCGTCTCGATCCGGTCGACGGCCTCGGCGAGATCGACCTCGTCGGCCTCGATCGAGGCGAGCAGCTCGACGCCGAGGTCGACCGGGTCGCCGTCCATCGGCTGGGTCTGGGTGAGCCGTCCACATAGAAGGTTCGGACGGACACGCCTTTGTCCCCCGGCCCTGAACGGCCCGTCAATGGCCATCGACCGGCGCCACGCCGCCGTCGGGGTTCTCGTGGGCGTGCTGCTCGCCCTCGGCGTCGCCCTCTCGCCCGCGGCGGCGATCGACCGCTTCCGGACTGTCCTCTCCAGCCCGTGGTTCCCGGTCGTGCTCGTCGGCCTGTACCTCCTCCGGCCCCTGCTCGCCTGGCCGATCACCGCCCTCTCCGTGCTCGTGGGGTACCGATACGGGCTGGTCGTGGGCGTCCCGATCGCGCTGTCGGGGGCCGTGTTCACGAGCCTGATCCCCTACGCCGCGGCGCGGTATTTCGACACCGGCGCCGGCTGGCTCGGGCGCGCGGAGGCCGGCAGCGAGCGCTTCTTCGCGGCGACGGGCGGCCTCCGGGGCGTGATCGCGGCGCGACTCGCGCCGACGCCGGCGGAACCCGTCTCGATCGCGGCCGGGATGGGTAGAGTCCCGGTTCCCGCCTTCGCCGCCGGCACCGTCGTCGGCGAGTTCCCTTGGACGGTGGCCGCCGTGCTTGCGGGGGTGTCGATGCACCGGCTCGCGCTCTCGGGCGTCGAAACCATCGACCCGTTGCTCGTCGCCGGTGGGTTCCTCGCCGCCCTGCTCTTGCTTTCGGGTCCCGCCTACCGGCTACTGCGCGAACGGCGCCGGGGGAACGCGAGCACGGCCGACTGACGGGGGACGACTACGACACGAGGGACTACCGGAACGGGTCGCTGCAGTCGATCACGGGGCCGTGGTTCGGGCAGACGTACTTGCAGTGGCGCTTGTAGAGGTGCTCGCCACAGGAGAGACACGTCGGCTCGGACGGGTCCTGGGAGGTCACGTCACTTCTCGATGATGCTCTCCTCGACGGCCTCGCCGAAGTGCCTGGCCGTGGGCTCGTAGTACACCAGCACCTCGTCGCCTTCCTCGAGATCGGTCACGGATTTCCGCCCCTCGCGCGTCGCCACCCGGATCGTCTCGGCGTTCTGCAGGAGCGTCTCGATGTGGTCCTCACCCTCGTCGGTCTCGATTTTCGCCCCCACGCGGAACATCGGGCGCTTCTCGATCTTCGACCGGCCGACGACGGCCTCGCGGGTGTCTCCATCGAGGTCGACGACCTGGACCTCGTCGCCACTGGAGAGCTCCGAGAGGTACTTCGTCTCGCCGCCGGGGGTCCGGACGTAGGCGTGGACGGCGCCGGCGTTCACTCTGAATGGCCGGGAGGCGACGTACGGCGAGTCGGCGGTCTCGGCGTGGACGAAAAACAGGCCTCGCGACATCGACCCGACGAGCATGCCCTCCTCGTCGGTCATCATGGATCCGGTGTCGACACAGACGCGGTCGGCGGAGCCGGCGGGTTCGACGGCCGTGACCTCCGCCCACCGGAGATCGAGGGTTTCCCGGTCGACGGCGTCCCGGACCTCGACGGTCCTGCGGATCTCGTCGGGGTCGTCCGAATCGAGCAGGACGGCGTCGGCGCCCCGTTCCAGGGTCTCGAAGGCCGTCTCGGCCTCCTCGGCGGTCGTGACGCCCGCCACGAGCGTCGTCTCATCGCCGATACGGGCGATGAGGTTTTCGAGGGGGATGATCGTCCAGTCCTCGCCGATCACGACCGTGTACGCGGCGTCGCGGGCCGCCTCCTCGGCGAAGGCCTCGTAGTCCTCATCGAGGATGCGGACGTAGGCCCCGGAGGCGTCGCCCCGGCGGATCGCGGTGAGGTCGGCCGACCCCGAGAAGTCGGAGGGCAACTCGACGGTGCCATCGCCCTCGCCGCCCTTGCCCGTGAGGACGGCGTCGGGGTCGCTCGCCGCCTCCTCGGCGGCGTCGATCACCTGCACGTCGTCCGCCTGGAACGCCGCGACGTTCACCTGCCCCAGTTCGCGCACCCGATCCACGTCGTACTCGTCGACCAGTACCCAGTCGACGCCGGCCTCCAGGCCGGCGGTGATCCTGCGCTTGCGGTCCTCCCAGTCGCCGACGGAGTCGTCGGCCTTCAGCCAGACGGAACGCGTCATACCGGGAGTCTCGCGGGGGGCGTCCTTGAACGTGCCGTTTGCCACGCACCGGCACGGCCGCGTCTGGTCCGTTAGCCGGCCGTACCAAACCGCCTAAGACGGTTCCCCGGACACGACGACAACGAGCCATGACTGACGACGGATCCGGGAACGTCCGGGGCGACCCGGGACGACACGAGGCGGCCGAAACCGGCGTGCTCGCCTACGTGGCCGGGTTCGCCCTCGCGCACCTCGCCGGGCGGATCGTGCGAACGACGTCCCCCACGGGAATGGACGGCGGTCCGTCAGCCGGGACCATCGCACAGGGCCCGGAGGCAGCCGGGTCAGTCCTTTACAGCGCACACTTCCTCACCGCTTCCCCGTGGCCAGGATGGTACTCGACCAACGTGTTGCTCGACCCCGGGATCGCCCTTCCCGGGTCCCCGGTTCCCCGGGTGGCCTGGTTCCTGCTCCCGGCCGCGCTCGTCGCTCTCGGGGGGTACGTCCTGTGTGAACGTGGCGACGCGCGCGAGAGACGGGCGCGGACGGCGATCCGCCGGGGGAGTCGGATCGCCTACGGCTATCTCCCGCCCTTCCTGCTCGTCGGTGTCCTGTTCTCTGGAGCGCTCGACCTCCTGCTCGTCGTGCTCGTCGTGGGAGTCGTCTACTCCGTCGTCCTCGGTGGAATCGGGGGGTATCTCTCCTATCTTCTTTCGAGGAGAGAATCCCGTCGTTTACAGTAGTTGCCGAACCTAACTGAGATTCTTCAGGCTGGACTGCGTCGGTCCAGAGATGGTCAAGACGGCTGAGGCAAAACAAGTGTCTCGTGCTGCTTCGACGGTGCTGTACCCAGAGTTAGAGTTCGACGTGAAACCGTGTGGCGAGTACACGAGAGAAGATTTTCTCGAAGTCCTCTCTCGGATCGCCTTCGACCAAGAGTTCGCAAACACGGGTGGGAAAACGCTCCAATTAGAGCGTGATGAGCAAGTTGACGTAACCTCGACTGCTCGGAACGCCCTCGCTAAATCGCTCCTCTATCACTTGCGAAATCTCTCGACGGACGCCATCGACGACCAGTTCGATGGCGTCCGGGATCGGCTGTTCGAAGTCCTCCGTTCACAGCGGAGACTTCCCGCGGTCGTCGATGTTGCCATCGACCTCCATGAGTGGCGGTTCTACGGTTCAGCAGACACCGACCACGTGATAACGACGTATCCTGACCTGGGGACGAACCGAGCATTCTGTTTTGCGACGCTTTGTATCGTTGCACCCCGAGCCCGGTTCACGCTTGCTGTGCTCCCGATGGACGCGAACGGCTTCCGTGCCAAGCAGGAAGCCGTTCGCTCCCTAGTGACCACTGCGCGTGAGTACGTCTCGATCCGGCACGTGTACCTCGACCGTGGGTTCTACCAAGTCCACGTCGTTTCTGAGTTAGAGAAACTGGACGTTGACTACATCGTTCGTGCACGCCCGAGTAGTGGGATGAAAGACCGTCTCAGCGCGGGGGCTGAGACGGTCGTCGATGAGTACAGGATGCGCCGAAAGCGTCCCCCGACAGCGACGGTAGATGTCACAGTTTTCGCCGTTCCCCACCGCTCAAATGACGACGAGTTTGTCTGGTTCGTCACGAGTCTGGATGTGGATTCTTCGACAGCCAAAGCGTACGCGGCGGCGTTCCGCCGCCGCTGGGGGATCGAGACGTCGTACCGCCAGATCGGTGACTTTCTCCCTCGAACCGCATCACCGACGTTCTCCGTACGGTTGTTCTACTTTTTGTTCGCAGTTGCGCTGTACAATCTGTGGGTGTTAGCAAATATGCTTGCCTCGAATGGGAATCCCCCACAAACCCCGCCAATCTCAACACGCATCTTCCGTAGATTCATTCTCTCCACAGAGTACGGGTAGTGGAGGAACCGATTTCGACCGGGATGACCGGTCAAGGACGCCCGTCTGGAGAGGCATCGCTCGGGAACGCCACTAACGCGGCGTTCCCTCGCTCCCGCTGAATCGCCGTCCCAGCGAAATTCAGATCGGTGTTCTGGTCTTCAGCTTGCCTCCGCTTGGCTCAACGCTGAGCAGAATCTGATTCGGCAACTACTGTGAACGACGGGGCTTCCCGGAACCGCACCGCAAGCGTTGGGATATTTGCCGGTCTACGGTCGGATCTGTTCTCGTGGGGCTATTCTCCCCGTCTGTTTATCGAACAGGCGGACCGAAGGCTGGGCCAGACAGCCGTTACTCCTATCTCGTGAAGGATTCGGAGTTACCGTCGCACGCATATTCTCAGCCGCATTACAGTCACTATTCGCCACCAACCCACACTCATCGCAGACGTACAACCCACGTTCAACACGGTTCGAATCAGTTTTCATCCCGCACTCACAGCACGTTATCGACGTAGCCAACTCGTATTCATCGACCCACTCCACCTCAATCCCGCGTTCTTCGGCTTTATACTCGATATGACTGAGCAGAGTTTTAAACGCCCAGTCGTGCAGGCGTTTGTTACCGTGTCGCCCCCAGTCTTCATCAGCACGAATGTTCTTCGGATGGCCGACAGCTATCGTGCCAACATCACGAGAAGCGCACTGCTCCACAATGTCTTTCGAGAGGGCGTGCAGGAAGTGGTCTTGTCGTCGTGATTTCTTCTGTCGTGCCCACTCTGCATGATTGCTGGGGCCATTCTCGCCTTCCGTGTCGTATTCTTCCTGCCGGAAGTAGTGCGCGTCTTCTTTCAGGGCGTTCCCCGGATACAACAGGGTATTGTCACCGACAGAGACAGCCGCCGTATTGCAGATACCGAGGTCAACACCTGCTGTCTTTTCACTAGTCGAGTCCTCTGCGTCAATGCTAACTTTGCAGACGAAGTGCAGGTCCCAGTGGTCACCGTTCCAGACGATGCGGACCTGCTGTACGTCCGCTACGTCAGTCAGGGCTACGTCCGGCCCGGTGTCGTATTCGCAGAGGATGAAATCACTCCATCCGTCTTTCAGGTTGTTGCCTTTGGAGAGGCGGACCTGTTGGTGTTTCGTGTCGAGTTTGAAGCCGTCTTCTTTGAACGTGACAGTTGAACGTGGTCGGTCATCGCCGTGTTTGCGGTAGCCCGGTGGGTTTGCGTCTGGGTCATCCTGTTTGAACCACGACTGGAAAGCGCCAGACAATTCTTCTACGATTGCCTGACTTGACTGCGAGTTCAAATCTTTCCAGCACTGTTGGTTCTTCATGTAGGACTTGAGCGGTCCTTCGTCCGGGATTTCTCCCGTGTGGTCCCAGATGCGGCTGATGGTCCATCGGGCAACGTTCCAGATTTTACTGCCAGAACGACTGAGTGAATTGAGGTCACGTACGACACCCTCACGGTCGTTCGTGAGTGTCGCTGTAATGGTGCGTGTTGTGACCAGATTCACCAGATATAGCCTATGACAGTACAGTAACTTAATGGCTACGACTGGCGTGGAATATCCAGCCAGCAGAATCACTGGCAGTATCTCACCGGAGTTGACGCGATTCACTCCCGCCCTGTTTGGTCCTCGGTTCCGACTTGTGGTCGAAACACTCGTCCCTCACGGGAAGGACGGGATTCTCTCGCTGTCAGAAGATAGGAACGGAGTGACGGATGGAACGCGTATTTACCGATGAGAGTGGTGAGATGATCACCGAAATGAGATAGTCTCGCGGCCGTCCGTTGGGAGAGGGTTACTCGCGACGATCCGGGTCTCGACTCGACCATGGATGGGACTCCGATGGAGGGATGGAATCGGGCGTGGACCGGAGGCGACGTAGTCCGAGTCCGATCAGGAGAACCACGGCAGCGATGCTAAACAAGAGGGGCCATCCAGTCTCCGAAGTGGTGTGCCCGAACAGGTATCGGTTCGCTGCCCAGAGGAGCGCGACCAGCGATCCAAACGAAAGGACCAGGAGGTACGATTGAATCCCCCGGTCGAGAGTAACCATATGGTCGTTTCGCCCCGAGGGCGGAAACTCATTGGGATCTGCGTCCCATAGTCACGCTACAGATGGCCGTCGCTGGGCGGTCGTGGAAACGTGAAAAGGGGCGGGTTAGACTCGCTGGAGGTTCGTCGCCCGTGGTCCCTTGGGGCTCGACTCGATGTCGAACTCCACGTCCTGTCCTTCTTCGAGATCCTGGCCGCCGAT
>Ga0207719_100939_pt1 | contig 10425 bp, 12 predicted proteins | sample A23P1SouthBayCA_2_FD_187279 | JGI IMG/M metagenome (GOLD analysis project Ga0207719, IMG submission 187279) | Aerobic enrichment media microbial communities from Eden Landing Ponds, California, USA - A23 P3 (3) (SPAdes) | ecosystem: Environmental > Aquatic > Marine > Unclassified | place...
AAGACGTGGAAACCAATGCCGACTCCAGAGCGGCAAGTATTCGATAAGATTGAGGACAACGCAGAGCTGCGAGTGAGCGGCGTGATGGATGAGGTATTCCAAGGCCTTGCTACAAGTGCTGACAAGGTCTATATTGGTCACATTATCGAGGAGGTTGAGGATGGCGTCGTCAAATTCCAGCCAACTGGAAGTGATGAACCATCTCTTGTAGAAAAGGACGTATTAAGAAAGGTACTCAAAGGGAGTGAAATCAGAAGGTGGAAGAACGACTGGCAAGGTCTCTGGTTGATCTTCCCCTATGATGTCTCTGGGGATAGTGCTGACTTACTCTCTGAACAAGAACTGGAGAAAGACTACCCCAACACGTGGGATTTCTTCAACGAGTACGAAGAGGAACTGAAAGACAGAGAATCGGGTCGGATGTGGGGTGAAGATGATTGGTATGGATACATCTACCCCAAGAATCTCGTCAAATTTGACCCTCAGAAGATTATTGTAGGTGTCCTTCGGCAGGAACCATCTTTCGTCCCCGACCCTGATGGAGAGTACTACTTTGTCGGTGGTGGTACGGCGGGAGGGTATGGTCTACACGTGAGAGAGGAGTATGCGAATGATGAGGATGACTTGTTGTACTACGCATCAATCCTGAACTCACGTGTCTTGGAGTACTACCACAAACACATCTCGTTTATTTTCAACAGTAAATACTACTCGTACGGTCAGACCTTCCTTGAACCTCACCCTCTCACGGTGCCTGATGAAGACCTCAAAGAGAATATTATATCGATAGCGAAAAGCATCAAAGAACGGAACGATGTAATCTCAGAGTTGGCGTACAAGATATCTGACGTACAGAACTATCTGCCTGAGTACGAACAGAATCGAGCTATATTCGACATAGCCAGTTCAATCGATCTGGATGACGACGATTACCGTCAAGACCCGATCAGGACCAACGATAAGATGGACGTTGAGACCGCAGAACACGTCTATCAATTAGTGATGAAGAGAGGTCATTACATCGATTTTGGCTCAGAGGATGTTCGTGACTTCGTATTTCAGTTGCTCACCGCCCAAGATAGGCGTCTAACAAGAAAGGAAATCCTCAATATGTCTGTTCCATCCAAAGAAGACATTGAAGACTTGATGAGTGAGCATGAGGACAATATCCTCAGAATTGAAGGATTAGAAAGAGAGTCGATGGCTGAGCAAGCTGAGCTGGATGAGATAATTCTGGAGGATGTGTATGACCTGTCGCAAGAGGACAAACAAATAATAGACGAGTATCTGGAAGTCTGGTAATCTCAAAATCAGATTTCTTGGACGATGCGTAGAATGCGGCACCGAATATAATCAGAAAAGTCCTATGTACCTACTCGCGGGCCTCTACGACATGGCCGACGAGTTTGAAAATGAAACTGGTGCCAAACTTGAACCAGTATTTAACGAAGGATACACCGAGCGCATAGAAGAGCTCCGTGAGAGTGTTGAGAGCCTCGATCATTATCCACCACCGACCGGGCAGTAGCCATCAGTGTCCGGTGGCAGGTAGCCGGGGCAAAGTTCCTGATCAACGGGACGGCGAAACGGTCCACTCTGCACGCGGTCAGGTGTTCGTGAACACCCTGTTAGCAACTTTCCAAGTTTATACGATAATCCAAGAGCAACAGCCTGTATGCGAAACGAATGGCAACTCAGACATCTGGAGCCGGGTTTCCAAGCCCGATCCCGCGGGATCGCGCTCAGATGTATACGGCCGTCCCGATGTATGCACCCCGAAGCACCTCGTTGGCTCACTAGGTGCATAGATTCGGAGTAGTCGGGAATGGTCTCTACGCGGGCCACGATAGCGGCCGACCCTCCCGTATAAAGAATGGACTATCGTTCACCTCAGAACGACGCACCAGTGCCCCCCTGTGCATACACACGTATTTAAATAAACCATGACAACCGACCGAACCAGCCTGAAGTTGACCGATGAACGGAAGCGACTCTTCGATCAGGCGAGCGATATCGTGGCTCGTGACGACGCAGATGACCCACCTCGTAGCGACGTCATCGATGCTGCTCTCACCCACCTCATTGAAAGTCAGGAAAACCTCGAAAACGTCCGCGACCAGTACCCGCCACAGCAAGTGAAAAACTGCTGTAACACGTCTGTACTTGGTCTGCGGTACCGGACACTTATCGAATCGGAGTGGCGGTAGTTATTGTCCGCGGGTGGATTTGGGTCTTCCGGGGACAAGCTGATATAAATGGCGAAGGTCAGTAGATGCTATTCTCAGCGTATTCTGGATAACGCGAATACACTTCATCAATCAGGTTCGAGAGATAGACATCACCGTACTCGTCTTTGATCTCCTCTGCAAGTTCGAGAATTCGTCGTGCCTCTTCTTTCGAGAGTTGATCCCGAACCCATTTCTCGCCATGGTCCTGAATCTCGTAGTCGTACTTCACTTTGTCCTCGCCAAGGTCTTCTTCGCGGCCTTCCACCATACCGCGTGCGATGGTCTCGTCAAGATCATCGTAGAGTTCCTTAGAGAAAGGGCCGTAGTCGTACGGAACAAACTCATAATCGTCCGACTGAAGCGGATCCTCCCCTGCTTCTTCTAGACGTTTCTGCATCAGGAAAACGAGCTTCTGTAAACGTGTCCGACCCTCAATGGGATCACCATCGCCAGCGTACATCAGGGCGAGTGGGAGCAGTTTCCTATGCATCGTTGAGGTCGAACTCTTCGGCGTCCTTAAATACATCTTCGAACTCTCGGGCAAAAACATTTGCTATGGTTGCGTCTGAGAATACGATCCCTGTATCGCCACCCATCTGGAAAACGACGTGCTTTCCATCAATCACGTAGAACATTTTGTTGAGATCACCGTACTCCCAGACTGGGTAGTTGAACGATGCGATCTCTTCTAACGTGTCCTGGCGCGCGCTCCAAATTACAATCTTCAGCTCAACGTTCTCACGGTGAAGTTTCTCATACACTCGATGGTCACTCGTCTCGCACCACCGAGGATCGGGTTCTAGGGCTCTTACACTGTCCTCAGCCTCTTCTAGCAGTTCCCGGATCTTTCGAACTGTGCCGGATCGACCACCGAGGACCCACGCAGAATCATCTGATTTGTCCGGCAGATTAAGTTGGTAAGCGTTTCCGAGCGTTTCGATGAGTTCGCTCGCCTTATCGTCAAAATTCTCTTTTCGCTCTTGGATGAGCCCCTCTGGATTCTGCGCGTCGTATCGTCGCGGATTCCGTTCCCGGTAGGTAACAGCTCCTTCCTCAACTAAGTCTTCCAGTACGTCGTAGATACGGCCGCGTGGGATACTCGTTCGCACAACGACCTCCCCTGCTTCCAGAGGACCCTTGTCAACTAGACACCGGTATGCCGCTGCGTGATTCTTCCCCCAACCCATGACGTCCTGAAGGGGGACGTCGGCCTTCTCAAGCGACTGTTCCCCCGGGCTCATAGCAACCACAAATGAAGTTGTCGCAATAAATGTTTTTAATCACATGATTAGAAACTCGTGATTGAGTGTGTATACTGATATATAATACTACTGCCGCCCTCAATCCGGATGTGAATCGGTCCTCAGATGCTGACGCGGAGAAAACACCGCTCCAGTGGGATAACAAGATCTAGTCGCACGGTTACTTATGCCAGCCGACGAGTTACCTCATGGAGCTATCCCGAAATTCAAGCCGAGGGACAAGTATCACCGCCGGCTCTTTGGTGGTCACGATGATGCACCGTTCCTTTTCACGACTTTCACCAATGCCGCTTGGTTCGTAAATCGCCCAACGGCCATGGATGCGATGCTCTCGTCCCAGCAGAGGCTCATCCTTGCCAACGTTGAGGATGACGATCTGCTGTATGGGCGGCGGCCAGACGACGAAATTGAGCGAATTGAGGAACTCAAACCCGCGTTCTACATCCCGAGTGATCGGTGGGTGTACGAGGATACGATGACCAAGCGCGAGCAACTGGAAGAAATCGATAGGTGCCTTCGGTGGACGCGCGAAGTTACGGAGCGCATCCGGACAAGAAGCGATCTATCGACGCAGATCATTCCTATTGCAAAGGGCTGGGAAGAATGGCACTTTGAGCGATGCCGCGAGACCTTTATTGACCTTGGACTGTCGTACTGTGCGTTCGACGTCACTCAGTATCCATCGGAAGACATGGTTGTCACGGATGTCACCCGGCTCGTTGATGTCGTCAACCCGGCCGGGGTTCTGCTCATCGGGCGGTTGTCCAAGGATACCTTGCGAGACTGCCCACGAGAAGTTGTTGCTGCGACTGGCGTCAACCAGTGGCTTGAGAACTGTCAAGCGAATGGGACCAGATTTAGTAGACAGAAGTACAGCGACTGGGTCACCGAGACGAACAAGGCGTTGTTCAGCGTCCAAGCCGAGCTCGGCGATTTCACCCAGGAAAGCACTAAGACGCCGCTTACCAGCAATCCAACGGAGACATAATTATGGGAAACCGAACCGGAAGTCCGCCAGAACAGTACAGAGATGACGACGACGAGGAACTGCCAGAGAATCAACCAGAGGAAGACGACACCCAGCAAACCAGAATCGAAAATGTCACCCAACCAGAAGGTGAAGACGAAGAGTCACCGAGTACCGACCCCGATATCGCTGACGACTCTGACAGGACACGCGGGGGAGGCGGCGGTGGCGTAATTGAGGTGCCAACTGGTTCCGAATCGGACGATTCACCGCAAGAAGACGACGAGTCTGACGAAGTCGATCAAGAGGGCGAGCACTCGGAAGCGAAAGAAACCCCCAAGCCAGACTTCGGTTCTGAGGAGTCTGACAACACAGAAGGAGACGAACCAGAAGAATTCGAATTCATCTACGGAGATATCGTCCGCGACCGCGAAACCGAATCACCGGAAGATGAGGCCCCAGAAGACCTAGTCGTCGTAAACCTCCCAGATGCTAAAATCGACGACTGGAACTATAGTGACGACGAAACACTCGCGGACCTTAACCCCGGATACCCACCTACTGACTCCGTAGTCGTCGTAGTTATCCGAGACTCCCTGAGGGAAGAGATGCCGGAGTGGGACGAGCGCGTTGAGGAGATCCCGTTAGAAACGCTTGACGACAATAGTATTGACTACAGCTGTCACCCTTCCCTCCGGCTAGAACTGGAAGAACCATCTCACCTACGCGGAGTGTAATGTATCGCTAAGACAACTCCAGCAGGGTCACATTACTTAGCTATCGATTCGGACCGTGTCACCAACGGTGTAGGGTTCCGGACTGGGTTGTGGGATGCCGCCCATACCGTCAGTGTGCTGTCGGACTGCTCTATATCCGTCTAGTCCGCCGCAGCGCGCGCTACGTGTATGAAGAAGACGGTATCGCCCCCGTTATCGGAAGAACACGGGACGGTTACCAATACGGCGGGGCGTCTGAGAGAACGACTGTATTGCCGTGGTCTCGCCGGCGGACGAGAGAATCCGAGTGCCGGATTTATCAAACTGGCAACTACACAACCAGTCATGGCCGACGACGGGCTCCCCGTTTGGCACGTCGTGGACATCCAAATGGACAACTCTCTGACGTGCTCGGAGAAACTGACCGAAGTACAGGATATCGTTGACTCACTCTCCTACCAGTCGCTTCCCCACGTCTCGATGATTATGGAGGAGTGTGCAGCGACCGAACCGGAACTATGCTTAGAAACAGCATTTCTCATAGCAACCGCGATTCGCGGATACTATGGTGATTTGAAAGACGGCTTGCAAGCCACCGGTGACGCCGACATTGACACTGTCAACGAATATATCACCGATACACTTGACAACAACCCGATTGAGGACGCTCATCCTCTCTATTCACTCCTACCCCACCTCTACCGGGGACACGAAGACGAACTCGTAGATCAATTCGACACCTGGCGAAGCAAACACGAATGGTTCTGGTACCGCTCAGTCGATCAAACACTGGTCCACTACGTTCGAGACGCCGCAAACCCGAGCGAAGAGTTCAGTGATGCCATTCGAACAATCAGATCAGAACTACAGGAAATAGCTGACACGGAGGGGCTTGACCCGGACGACAACACCGGTGCGAACACACTTCTTGCGGAAACGCATGACCTCTTAGACGATATTTACTGGGCCGAAGTCGATGCCGACCGAATCGAGCAGAACATCACCGAATATCCGAATTTAGAAGAGTTCCTGCAGGAACGAGACTCTTGGTTGGACGAACTCACCGAACACAACGAGCACACCCTGGCGAAGTACCTCTCCTACCCGTATTCGGAAGTAGAAGCGGAGCGCATACTTGAGGCCGACGACGTTGAATTGAAGGAACAGCAGAAAGCAGACCGGTCACTTCGGAAAATCCGAATCCTCGATTACTACGACCAGCTCATTGACGTGATCGACGTCGGTAAGGAGCCGACGGGCGAACTCAGGGACCGGCTGTTAGACCGCCCGCAGTTCGAGAAAGCAATCGCCGAATTGGAAGTGATCCACGCCTTCCGCAAGGAGTTCGGCACTGTAGAAGTGGAGCCGACAATCCCAGGAACAGACGGTTACAGTCAGGTTGACTGCAAAATAACGAGCACGGCGGACCCAGTTTGGGTTGAGATCACGTACCCAGACCCAACGGAGTCAGCTGCAGTCGGTGACTTTTGGACTGCAACGGCGGATCCAGAAACGAGCGACGTGCGGCGTACGGTGACGAACAAAGCGGACCAGATTATCAAAGCGAAGGCAGCAGGCGGATTAACAATGCTCGTGATGAAGAACGAGGCATCGCGGTTCGAGCACGTCGAAGTGGAGAGTTATGCAATCGGGCCCGAAATGGCGGTGCTGCCTGAAGACGCGAATGAACCGGTGATCGTAAGAGGGGATTCAGGGCCGGAACTGAACGATGATGACGTCACAGATCACTTGGATATTCTCGTGAATTTCGAGATGGACGATATGGACGACACCAGTTTGGACGGGCAGGTCTACGTGTTGAACAGTGACGACGTTGATCAGCAGGTAGCTAGGCAGTTGGCGTCGGCTTTCTCTGCCGACACTCAGGGGTAGCGTAGTGTAGATATATTCGGTAATCGTCTGGTGTACTGTCTAACCTACAGATACTCGAACATTTTTGGTAACGAGTGGCAGTCAGTACCGGCCAGACTGAGTTCCCACGGCGTGGGAGGATCCCAGTGCGTGATGTTTTGTCGCACCGGGCTCATTAGTAGACTTGATGTCAGACGATACTAACGACGATGACGGTGACGACATAACAATCGAGCAATCTGAGGGCGGGACGATGGACTCTAATCTCACCAGCGACAGCGAGGGTGACGGTATCAAGAACGGTGGTGTGGACTCCGGGTACGGAGCGACTGACGACGACGATGACGAAAGCGACACCCATGACCGCGGTCAGTGACCTACGCGAATCCCGCAACGCGCTCGATGACCTAATCGAGTCGATGCACCGACTGCAGCGCATTGACCAGGATACGACCGACGCTGAGCTGGAAGTACAGACGCTCATCGAGCACGAGTTCCGTGCGCTCGATGATGCGATCGACGCGGTCGAATCCAACTGCGAGTGCGAGTAATCCCGGTCAAAATTTTGTAGGCATGCGCGGGACCGGATTCGAAGCGGCGGACCCCGGAGGGTGGTGCGAGTCGATGTATCGCAGAACGCTACACCCCGCATTACACTTAACTGATAGCCGTGAGAGGCTGGCGATACAAGCAAAGCCACGCGACGTCGAAACCCGCGAGAACGCACGCTATACCGGCGCACACCCGCAAACGCACCCGTGGTTGCGACCGCGGCGCGAGCACGGTATTTGACCGCAAACCCACGCTCGCACAAGTAGCGCTTAGGACGCTATCCCGTAGGGGTCCGCCGGTTCGAATCCGGTCCCGCGCATTCTTGCTGCGAGCAAACCGCGAGCAGCAGAATCGCCAGCGGATTCCGAACCCTGGAAGCCGAGTGAAGCGAGTCTTCTTTCGGTTCGAATCCGGTCCCGCACACCTCTCTACTCGAACAATTACGGGGGCGATAGACGCCGCCGTCTCCGCCGAACTGATTCCCACGGGGCAAGAATCGCAATCACTGCTTATGGGGAGTGGTCGCGTCGTCTCAAATGAGGCACTGACGATGTCAGTTTACGACCCACTCCGTGACTCGTCTGCTCGCCCCGCAGGATCGACTCGCTTCGACTATGCGGTTGACGATGCGGACAATCCGACGGAGCTCACCGTCTTCAGCGACCAGGACGACGAGCTCCCGACCCACTGGATTTCGGTCGACATCGGGCACGCCGTCGCGCTCGACGAGATGCGGTGAGCGAGGAGTGGGCTCGCTCAGGTCGCGTCCGTCGGTCGATTTTTGACAAAGTACCCGACAGAGAACGCTCTGGAAGCGTTGTGTCCGAAGTAAGTTTGCGTGGGTGCAGTCCCAAGGGAATGCACCTGCACTCTGAGAGTGCGTGGGACCGGATTCGAACCGGCGGACCCCTACGGGACAGCGCCCTCAACGCTGCGCCGTTGGCCTGGCTTGGCTACCCACGCGCGCTCTTGCTTAGTGCATTCAATCGTTCCCGGTGGGTCAATAAAAGCGCTTTCGTTTGGACCCGCCCCGGGAGGGTGTGTCACTCGCTCGAACCGGACGTTTGAAATATCACGAAACCGCTACGGGGGGCATGGCCAAATACTCGACCGGCAGTGGTGGCGACAGCGCCGGCGGGAGCTGTGAGCTCTGCGGTAGCGACGGCGGCGACCTCCAGACCGCTAACGTCGCTGGTGCGACCCTTCAGGTGTGTGACAGCTGTGCGCGTGACCACGGGGAAAACGAGCGAACGACAGGCAGTGACAGCTCGCGCGACGAACAGAACCGGAAACGCAAGGCTGCACAGAACGCGGCGAGGATGCAGGACGCACAACAGACCGACACCTCCCACTGGGAGGAGGGCGCTGACTACGACGACGACCAGCTCCCGTACCTGGTCAGCAAGTACGGCGAGCGAGTGACCGAGGCGCGCCAGGACGAGGGACTCCAGACGGGCGAACTGGCCGAGGAACTCGACCTGGACGAAGCGGACATCCTCGCTGTCGAGCAGGGGCGCGCGACGCAGGCGAACGTCGGCGGCTCGACGATCAAGGCGCTCGAACAGTACCTCGACATCGACCTCGTCGAGTCCAACTGACCCCGAATATTTTGCCGGCTCCGGTGTAACGGTCGGTATGGACCTCTCCGCCGAGCAGCGCGCTATCCGCGACACCGTCCGGGAGTTCGCCGTCGAGGACATCCGTCCGAAAGCCGCCGATGCCGACCGCGAGCAGTCCTTCCCCGAGAAGTGTTGGGACGGCCTCGCGGACATCGACATCACCGGGCTGACGACGCCGGCCGAATACGGCGGCTTCGACGCCGAGAAACCGACGTACGCGCTGGTCAACGAGGAACTCGCGTACGGCTCCCTCGCCGTCGCGACGGCGCTGTCGGTCCACTGCCTCGCAACCTCGTGTATCGCGCAGTTCGGCTCGGCAGCGGTCCGGAACGACTGGCTCCCGGAGATGGTCGACGGCCGCCCGGTCGGCGCGTTCGCGCTCTCGGAGCCACAGGCCGGGTCGAACCCGCGGGAGATGTCGACCACCGCTCGACGCGACGGCGACGAGTACGTCATCGACGGCGAGAAACAGTGGATTACGAACGGGGAACGGGCCGGCGTCGTCATCGTCTTCGCGAAGACCGACCCCGACGACCCGGACTCGATAACGCAGTTCCTCGTTCCGAAGGACACCGACGGTCTCACCGTGAGCGAGAAAGAGGACAAGCTCGGGCTCCGCGCGAGCGACACGACCGCGCTCCAGTTCGACGGCGTCCGGGTCCCCGAGCGCTACCGGCTGACAGCGGAGGGCGAAGGGCTGGCCGCGGCGCTGTCAATTCTAACCACCGGACGGGTCGCTATCGCCGCCCAGGCTGTCGGACTCGCACAGTCAGCCCTCGACGAGGCCCTGGACTACGCCCAGGAGCGCGAGCAGTTCGACCAGCCGATCAGCGAGTTCCAGACGATTCGGCACAAACTCGCGGACATGGCGACGAACGTGCAGGCGGCGCGGCTACTGACGTGGGACGCTGCACAGCAACTGGAACGCGGGGGCCGGGCGAGAGCGGCGGCGAGCATGGCGAAGTACTTCGCGAGCGAGACGGCGGTCGACGTGGCCAACGAGGCGATCCAGATTCACGGCGGGTACGGCTACACGACGGACTACCCAGTCGAGCGCTTCTACCGCGATGCGAAGGTGACGACCATCTACGAGGGGACCAGCGAGATTCAGCAGAACATCATCGCGCGGGACTTGCTGGAGTGATAGTGATTGCTGTAAGTCATTCCGGTATCGACCGAACGACGGTGTTCGTCGAATCGGTAAGCAGT
>Ga0207719_100940_pt1 | contig 10395 bp, 7 predicted proteins | sample A23P1SouthBayCA_2_FD_187279 | JGI IMG/M metagenome (GOLD analysis project Ga0207719, IMG submission 187279) | Aerobic enrichment media microbial communities from Eden Landing Ponds, California, USA - A23 P3 (3) (SPAdes) | ecosystem: Environmental > Aquatic > Marine > Unclassified | place...
GGGCGGATCGCCGACCCCGCCGAACAGTCCCGACCCGCCCGCGAGGCGCTGGATGACGACGCTCGCGAGCGCGAGGACGGCCACGGCACCGACGACACGTTCGAGTGCCCGGCGGAGGACGCCCTTCGACTCCTCGTTGCCGGCGGCGACGACGAGTGGCTCGTTCGTCGGGGCGTACACCGTCATCTCGGTCCCCCGTGATGAGTACCACGTGTCGACGGGTTCGACGAGTCCCGCCGATTCGAGCTTGTCGATGTGGTACCGGGCGTTCTGGATCGAGGTGTCGACCGACTCCGCGACGCCGGAGGCGGTCTCCGGCCCCTCGTAGAGTTTCGAGAGGATCGCGCGGGCGGTGTCCGAGGACAGCGCCGCGAACACCTCCTCGGCGGCGTCGTCGTCTATGTCGACGAGGCGGGGGCTCCCCGATTCGCGCGTCCCCTCGCCCCTGAACGGGAAGAGTTTGGCCATCACCCACACCCCCGGTACTCGGAAGTTGTGACGGGGGTTCAATAGCTATTGGGTTGGGTGAAACGGCTATTTCACCCTGGATCCGTCGGTACGCCACCATCGCGGACGGCGCGCGGGATCGCGGACGGGCGGCGTCGCCCGCCGGGGAGTCCGGTGTTCTTCGGAATCGTTAAACGACGAGCCGTCCTTCCCCCGACCATGCAACGACGCGCAGCGGCGGCGTATGCGGCCTTCTTCATCCTCGTCGCCGTCGGGGCATACGTGATGATCGGGTTCGCCCAGGAGCCGGCGGTTTCGATCGACGATCCCGACTACTCGCTGGGGAGCGGCGACGAGTTCACCGTCAACGGTCGGACGTACACGGTCAGCGAGATGAACGACAGTCGGGTCCCTGTCGATCGCTTCGCGACGCTCGTGTGGACCAACGCCTCGGAGCGACGGACGACGACCCTCGCCAACAACAGCGAGATTCCGGCCGTCAACGCCACGTGGCCGAACCAGACCGCCCGGATGGAGGCGGCGTTCGCGAACGAGTCGACCATCCAGTACAACGGCAGCGAGTACACGCTACGGGTCGAGGACGGGTCGTTTACCCTACGTGAGCGGAACGTTTCGTTCTCGGTCGGCGATACGTTCCCGTACCGGGGCAACCGGACGAACGTCACCGCCGCCGGGAACGGGAACGTGACGCTCGCCTGGAACGTGAGTCAGAGCAGGACGCTCAACGACGGCACGACCGTCTCGTACAACGGCAGCGAGTACACGCTACGAGTCGGGACTGGAGTGTTCAACCTGACGAGCGACAGAACGGCTTCGTTCGGTGTTAGCGACGTCTTCCGCTACCGCGACAACGAAACGACCGTCACCGCCGTCGGAGACGAAAACGTGACCCTTGCGTGGGGCGCCTTCTACAACGTGACGACACAGGTCGCGTCCAACGACTCCTTCGCGTTCCGGGAGACGTTCAACGTCACCGCGGTCCTGCTGGACGACCCCGCGGTGAACAACCAGACCGCAACCATCGACGGGGTCGAGTACGTCCGCTACACGAACGGATCGACCCAGCCCCTCGAGGAGTACCTGCCCGAGCCGGAGATGAAGAACTTCTCGGAGGGCGAGTCCTTCGAGTTCGACACGCCGGGCGGTGGACTGGCCTACGACACGGTGACGGTCGTGAACGTGACCGCGGACCGCGCGTTGCTGGAGTGGCGCGGGCCCCTGGACCACGAGGTGTCCGCGGCACACGCCGCGAACGTCACTCTCGGCCCCGACGAACGGCTGTTCGTCGCGGACTTCCCGGAGAACGGGACGCTCGAACTCTCCTCGGACGTCGAGGGCTACCAGGAGCAACTCGACGTTCAGGACACCTACCGCGACCGGGTCAACGGCCTCTGGGGGATCGCGATCCTCTCGGGACTGTCCGCCGTGTTCCTCATCGGGGCGGCGTACCTGCCCTCGCGGTACTGACGGGGCGCGACTGGATCTTCGTCCGTCGATCATCCCTCGGGAATCAGCGACCGGAGTTTCTCCGGCGATACCTTTCCGAAGTCGGCCTTCCGGTGACAGTCGATACACAGGGAGACGACGCTGTCGAGGGCGTGTGCGTCCTCCGTCTCGTGGTCCTCTGATTCGAGTTCGCGTGACCGATATAGGGGTTGGATGTTGCAAAGTGGTGCGGGTCAAACGAGTCTTTGAGTCTGGCCAATCTTTTTTCAGTTGTGGAAATGATTGACGCGTATGGATCGGCGATCGTTTCTCACTGTGGGTGCTGGGGTCTGTAGCTGTCTCGGGGGGTGCTTGAATCAGGCTGGTGTCGGCGCGGATCCCACGGAGACACAGCCAACAACGGGATCCACCCGATCAGAAACCCCCACCGGTTCAACACGAACACCCAAGGGATCGATACAGCAGGAATCATCAACCTCCCCGACACGGACACCCTTTGAGCCGCCCCCGTGTCCGAACAGGCCCACTGATCTTACCGAGGAACGCGCTGCTCGGTTCGTGCTCGGCTTCGAACGTGCCTACCGGAGCCGTGTAATCTACCGTCCCAATCTGATTAACTGGAAGATATATCTCCCTGACCCTGAGGAGGTTACCCCGACGGCAACGGGTGACGGGTATATCTTCCATTTCAGGGTGTGGGAAGCTACCACAACAAGGGGTGGCGGGATTGGTGACTGGTATTACTCTGTCCGGTACTTCATTAGCACCGACTCAGTGTATCGACTGAAACAAGTCGACGAATTTGACGAGCCCTTGCCCGATCCGCGCGAGGACGGGACCGCTGTCTCGTGTCCACCACAGGGAAGTGACTGACTACTTCTGGTCCATAGATCCAAGGTAACCCTCGAATTCCGGGGTGGACCCTCTGCTGCATACGCGCCCGCTATTCATCAGGGCCAGAAGTGACAGACTCTGCTTATATTATCACGGCTCTCCGTGTCAGAACGCGGACTAATAGATCAACTCGTCGTCGTTCTCGACCATGTACAGCGTCCGGGCGGCGATGTTGACGGCGTGGTCGCCGACGCGTTCGAGATCACGGATCGTGAGCAACATCCTGGAGACGTCGTCCATCAGGGCCTCGATCTCCGGTTCGGTGTCCGGTCCGATCCCGGCCTTGCCGTCCGCACCGATCTCCGTCTCGATGAGGTCCCGGACGACGACCTCGCTCGCGCCGGTGCAACGGCGGTCGATCTCGTCGTCGTACTCCGCGATCGCGAAACAGGCCTCGGCGTCCTCGGCGGCGTAGGCGTCCATGGCGTCCTCGACCATCCCGGCGACGTCCGCGCCGATTCCCTGGATGTCGACCTCCGGGTACACGTCGTGGTGGGCGTCGAGGCTGTAGTCACCCAGGTTCGTGGCCAGGTCCGCGACGCGTTCGAGGTCGGTGATGATCTTGAACGACGCGGTGATGAACCGCAGGTCGCCCGCGACGGGCTGCTGGAGCGCGAGCAGGTCGATGCAGTCCCGCTCCAGGTCGAGGTACAGGCCGTTGATCTCGTCGTCGCCGTCGATGACCTCCCACGCCAGGTCCTCGTCCTTGCGTTCGAGGGCGTCGAGCCCCATCCGGAGCCGTTCGAGCACGACCTCTGACATGTACAGCACGTCCTCCCGTAGCGCATCGAGTTGCGCCTGGTAACTCTCTCGTGGCATGGCTGGCGGGTTCGGTACCGACCCGGGTCACCCGATGGCGTCTCGCGGGGCGGCCGTCGAACCGTCTACGTAGAGGTATATAGACCAGGATATGTAAAACTTCGTCACACGGTCCCGGCACGGCCGTCCGTCATGCTTCTGTCCGACAGGACTATATAGAACATGGATGGATTTATTAGTCCCCGTCCGGCAACAGCGGATATGGAGACCCGGAAAGTCCAGGTTACCGGTGGGTCGACGTACACCGTGTCGCTTCCCAAGGAGTGGGCGACCGCGAACGGTATCGAGGCGGGCAGCACCGTCGCCTTTCATCCCGACGGCGACACGCTCGTGCTCACGAAAAAGCAGGAGGAGGGCCACACCGAGGGCGAACTCGATGTCAGCACCCTGGAGGGTGACGACCTCGTCCGGGCGGTCATGACGATGTACGTCAGCGGGTTCGACGTGATCTCGCTTTCGGCCGACCGGATCACGACCGAACAGCGCCGCTCCATCCGGGACGCCACGGCGAACATCGTCGGCCTGGAGGTCCTAGAGGAGACCTCCGACAGGGTCGTCCTGCAGGACCTGCTGGACTCCTCGGAGCTGTCGATCACCAACGCGATCACGCGGATGCGCCTCATCGCCACCTCGATGCTCGAGGACGCGGTGACCGCGCTCGCGGAAAACGACGCGGACCTCGCACAGGACGTGATCGAGCGCGACAGCGACGTCGACCGGCTGTGGTACCTCGTCTCGCGCATTTTCCGGGCGACGCTCCGCAGTCCGATCGCGGCTGAGGAACTCGGGTTGCCCCGCGAGGTGTGTTTCGACTACCACTCCAGCGCGCGCCAGCTCGAACGCATCGCGGACCACGCCGCGAAGATCGCACAGGTATCCCTCGAACTCGGCGAGGTATCGTCCGAGGTCGCGACGGCGCTGGGCGACCTCCATATCGAGGCCGCGGCGGTGATCGACGACGCGATGGACGCCCTGTTCGAGGACGACTCCGACGACGCGACCCGGCTGGCAAACGACGCGCGAGGCTCCATCCTGGACATCGACGAACACACTCGCCGGGTCGACGAACTCCTGCACGACCTCGAACCCTCCGACGCACAGAACCTGGGCCTGGTCGTCGACTCGCTGTCCCGGAGCGCCGACTACGGCGGAAACATCGCCGAGACGGCCCTCCAGAAGGCCGCGCCCCGGCCCTGACGAGATTCGTCCGGAAACTGGCTCGCCGACACTCGTGGAGTTCGCCAGATGCGAGGCGACGTTCACCGACGGCCGGCTCACCGCCGTCCGGGATGTGAGCGGGGGAGACACGGGAGCGATGACCTACGAGCGGGACCGGACGGACGACCGATCGGGCGTGGTGAACGACGCCCCGGCCGTCGTCAGAACGGCCACCAGTTTTTTGTGGGGTCCGACACAACAGACCCCCGATGTCACGACGGGTGGCCCACGGCATCCCCGGATCAACCGCCACCGACGCCACGGCCATAACGACCGGTTACACGCCGGTAACGCCCCATTACGTATGTGGTGACACGAGAGGAGAGTAACCATGGCCGAATTCACCGAGGGGTACTGCAACGTCTGTGATGCCGAACGGGAACTCCTTCTCACGGCGCCGTGGCAGGACAACAACTGCAAGCAGTGTGGAAGTACGGACGTCGAACGGAGCCAAGAACAGCTCGAGTAGGGGTCGATACCGCCGATACGCCGCCCGAATCGCTCTCGAGACGGTGGAGAGATGGGATGCGAGCGAGCGCCACTCCGGTCGTATGTTCCGCGAGCCCCGGCGTAGCGTCCGGGCGCCTTCCGACCCACCTGGTTTTGTGCGTGGGGCCGAAGGATCGATCATGCCGAGAGCGCTCTCGGAGCTGGTCGTCGGCGAGGACCGCATCTGCGAGGCCTGTGGCGACCCGGACCTGCCCGAACTCGGGCTCGTCGAACAGGACTGGGAGACCGACCCGATCCCCCCGGGCGACGTCGCGTCCACGGCGGCGGGAGCCGTCGGCGAACTCGAACTCGACGGGGTCCCCCGGGGCGGCGAGGTCGCCGTCGGCGCCGGGAGCCGCGGGATCGCGAACCTCCCGGCGATCGTCCGGGGCGTCGTCAAGGGGCTCCGGGACCGCGGCTACGACCCGTTCGTGTTCCCGGCGATGGGGAGCCACGGGGGCGCGACGGCGGCGGGCCAGCGCGAGCAGTTAGCCTCGCTCGGGATCACCGAGGCGGCGGTCGGCTGTCCGATACGCGCCTCGATGGACGTCGCTACGGTGGGGGAGACGCCCGGTCGTGGCGTCCCCGTCTACGCGGACGCACGAGCCGTCGCCGCGGACGCGATCGTCCCGGTCAACCGGGTGAAGCCACACACGAGCTTCGTCGGCGAGGTCGAGAGCGGGCTCGCGAAGATGCTCGTCGTCGGGATGGGCAAGCAGGCGGGCGCGAAAACCGCCCACGACTGGGCCGTCGACTGGAGCCTGAGCCGGATGGTCCCCGAGATCACCGGCCTGCTACTCGACGAACTCCCGATCCCCGGTGGGGTCGCGATCGTCGAGGACGAGCGCCACGACACGGCGCTGATCGAGGGAGTCCCCGGGAGCGAGCTGTTGGCGCGGGAGGCCGACCTCCTGGAGACCGCGTACGACCGGCTCCCGGCGCTGCCCTGGGCGGATCTGGACGTGGCGATCGTCGACCGGGTGGGCAAGGACGTAAGCGGGACGGGGATGGACACGAACGTCGTCGGGCGGCTGCCCCACTTCTTCGAGCCCGCGCCCGACGACCCGACGATCCGGCGGATCTACGCGCGGTCGCTCACCGACGCCACCCACGGGAACGCCGCCGGGATCGGGAACGCGGACCTGGTCCACCGGGCGGTGTTGGAGGCGTACGACCCGGCGACGACGCTGGTCAACGGGCTGACCGCGAGCGCCGTCCGGGCCCAGCGCCTGCCCCCGGTCGTGGGGACGGACCGGGCCGGCGTGACGGCGGCCGTCGCGACGATCGGCGCCGCGCGCGCCGATCCGGAGTCGATCCGGATGGTGCGCGCGACCGACACGAACCGCCTCGGGCGGCTGTACGCCTCGACGGCACTGGTCGAGGACGCACGCGACCGCGACGACCTGCGCGTCCTCGCGGAGCCGGAACCGATCGAGTTCGACGGCGCGGGGGAGTTCGTGGCCCCGTCGCCGGAGTGATCCCGGGGACGGGCGCCGTCGTCACACGTTCCTGACCCGCTCCACCCCGACCGGGGAGTTCGCTAAACCGACATGTGGTTTATAGGGGCACCGGCAGGGTGCAGTGCATCCCGTTCCCGGCGGGCGTCGAAAGAGTGGCCGCGTTGATCGGCCGTCCGGAAGAACCGTGGGGCGCCCGGAGACCGTGTTCCTGCCGGGCGACTCGACGTCGTGTTCCCGCTTCGTCGGATCGTCACCGCGTTCTCGCCGGAGTGCGACGCCATCGTTCGGGCCGCCGGTGGCGTGTCTCGTTTCATACTGATTGCTCTCGTCTTCAGACGCCGGCGCCGGACCGTGCCTTCATCGCCGTCGGGCGACCGGCTGGCATCGACGAGTTCCCGGTTCGGGTGTTTCAGGGTGGAGCGGGGGCCGATAAATCGCGATTCGCTATACGAAATCCCCTCGGCCTCGACGGGTGCCACATCAACCGACCCCGAAGCCGTCGCCGCGAGCCGTGGCGTCGGTGGCCGGGACATCTCCGGTAAACGTTTGTGTCACAGGCGCGTCGTGCGGCCCATGGACCGATCGACACCTGATTCCGGGAGGCGACGCGTGTTGCAGCTGCTCGGCGCGCTCGGCGTCACGGCCGTGGCCGGCTGTGGCGGCGACGACGGCGGCGACACGCCGACGGAGACGGAAACGAGGACCGCCACCGACACGACGGCGCCCACTGCCACCGACACCGCCACGCCGACGGCGACTGACACAGCCACGCCGACCGCCACCGACACGGCCACAGCGACGGCCACCGACACCGCCACGCCGACCCCGACGCCCAGGGAGCCACAGTTCGTCTCCCTGTTCGACGGGGAGTCGCTGTCGGGGTGGCACCAGGTCAACGGCAGCGCCACCTACGAGGTCGAGGACGGCGCCATCGTCGGGACGTCGGTCCCCGACAGCCCCAACAGCTTCCTTTCCCCCTACAAAGTGTTCGACGACTTCGTCCTGGAGTTCGAGACGAAGGTCGACACGTCGCTGAACTCCGGCGTCCAGATCCGCAGCAACACGAGCCAGAACAACCAGCACCTCCACGGCCCCCAGATCGAGATCGAGGGCTCGCCGGGCGAGTCGGGGTACATCTACGGCGAGGCGCTCGGGACGGGCTGGCTGAGCGACCAGGAGACCCACGACGCCCTCGACAACGGCGAGTGGAACCAGTACAGGGCACGCGTCGAGGGCGAGCGCATACGGACCTGGATCAACGGCACGGCAATCGCGGACCTGGACCTGAGCCAGTTCGACGACGTGGACGACTTGATCCCGATGGGGATCATCGGCCTGCAGGTCCACAGCGTCTCCGCGGGCAACGCCGGCACGCAGGTGCGCTGGCGCAACGTCCGGATCAAGGAACTCGACATCGGGGAGTGGACGCGGCTGTTCGACGGCACCAGTACGGACGGGTGGACGAACCCGCTGGACCGGGGCACCGCAACCGCCTCCGACGGCGTCCTCGAACTCGACGGCGACCAGTCGTTCCTGCTCCTCACCGAGGAGCCCTACGACGACTTCGTCTTCGAGACGTGGGTCAAGGCCGGCGCGAAAGGCGGAATCGTGTTCCGAAATCCGGGGGGGAACCGGATCACGGGCTATCGCGCCGAGATCGACCCCACCGACGATGCCCTCTCGGGAGGGCTGTACGATTCCGGCACCGAGGAGTGGATCGACAGCGTCGAGGGCGAACCGCACTCCCGGATGGCGTTCAAGCCCGACGGGTGGAACTACTACCGGGTGATGGCCGACGGCGAGGACATCCGGATCTGGGTCAACGGAGTCACGACCGTCGATGTCACCGACGACACGCAGTCCTCCGGCCGCTTTGGCCTCCAGCACCGCGGCGGCGACGGCACCATCCAGTTCCGCGAGATGGAGTACAAACCGCTCGGCGAGTAACGGTTCCGGAACGGTCCCCGGAACTGCCGTCGCCGGGCGGGGACTCCCGACCGGACGCGATGGACAGGTTATTTGTACGTCACCACAAAAAAGGGAGGTATGCAAGTCCAGACGGTCGACCAAACCAACTTCTCAATACGGAAGATACTGCTCTATACGGCGATCACGGGCGGGTTCGTGCTCCTCTTTGTCTTCCCGTCGATTCCTTCCCTCCTCTACAGGCGGTCGCTGGGAACGGCCGGGTACGTGTTCAGCCTCTCGATCGCCTACGGGCGGGTGCTCAACACGCTCGTGCTCGTCGCCCTGCTCGGGCTCGTGGGCCGGACCGTGCTGTCGGCCGTGTTCGGGTTCAGCACGGTCGATCCGCCGGAAATCCCCGATGACGCCGAACTCCCCTCCGTGAGCGTCGTCATCCCCGCCTACAACGAGGCGGAGGTCCTCCCCAGCACCATCGAGGCCTGCAAGGACCTGGACTACCCCGCGGAGAAGCTTGAGATCATCCTCTGTTACGAGGCCGCCTCGACCGACCGGACCGAGGAGATCGTCGAGGCTGCGGCCGCCGAGGACATCCGGTTCAAGGCCGTCAGGCGCGACGAGCCGGGCGGCGGCAAGGCCAAGGCGACGAACTACGCGCTCCAGCACGTTACCGGCGACATCATCGCGAGCATCGACGCCGACCACGAGTTCGCCCCCGACGCGATCCGGCGGGCCGTCGCGTGGTTCCTCGACGACGAGGACATCTGGTGTGTCAAGGGCCGGTGTTACGGCCGCAACCCCACCGACTCGCTGCTCGCGCTGCACGCCACCGTCGAGCGCCACATCGTCGAGAAAGCCGACATCTTCGGCCGCGAGGTCGTCGACGGCTTCACCTTCTTCGGCGGCGGTCAGGCGTTCTTCCGGACGGAGGTGTTCGAGGACCTGGGCCTGTTCGACGAGCACGTCCTCGTCGAGGACATCGACATGTCCTCGCGCATCCACGGCCACGGCAAGGAGATCCAGATCGACCCCGACATCATCACCTACGAGGAAAACCCCGCGACGTTCGCGGCGTGGTGGAGCCAGCGAAAGCGGTGGGCCAGGGGCTGGATGCAGGTCGCCCGGCGGTACTTCACGACCAAGGACTTCGGTCCCCGCTTTCCCCTCCGGAAGCGAGCAGACGCCCTCTACACCTTCACGTACGCGATCGTGCCGGCGCTGCTCGTCCTCGCACTCCCCATGGCGATCATCAGCTTTTACGCACCGGTCGACGTGGGAACGTACGTCCCCCTTGACGGGATGCTCTGGACCGCGATCTCCGTCGCGCCGCTGTTTACCTCGCTCCTGATCTTCATTCAGGACTGGCAGCGCGACCACGCACACCACCCCTACGAGTTCGTCGCCGCCTTCACCCTGTGGCCGTACCTCGCCTTACAGACCATCGTGTTCGTCACCGCGATGATCGAGGAGTTCGTCCTCAACGAACCCAGCGTGTACGTGACGACCTCGCGGTCCGGCGCCTCCTGATCGTCGCTCGTTCCTGACCGTCGCCCGTCTCCTACTCGTCGCTCGTTCCTGACCGTCGTCTCGGACATCTACACTCCCTCCTTCCGTCAGTCCCGACCGTCACACGCTCGCTCCAGCGTGGAGTTCGACCGGGGCTTCACCGGCGAGCCCG